>Ga0070735_10004861_pt1 | contig 11209 bp, 8 predicted proteins | sample Coa_R1_FD_66443 | JGI IMG/M metagenome (GOLD analysis project Ga0070735, IMG submission 66443) | Surface soil microbial communities from Centralia Pennsylvania, which are recovering from an underground coalmine fire - Coalmine... | ecosystem: Environmental > Terrestrial > Soil > Unclassified ... | reverse complement strand
CTGATTGACGCTTTGACCCAGACCGTCCCTCTTTCTACAACCCGGGCCGAGGAAATCGCTGCCCTGCGTGAATGGGCCCGAACCAGGGCCGTGCCAGCTTCCGCGCGAGATGTAAATCCCGCAAAAGCCTGAGGATTTCCTCATATTGACGCGACGCTTTGCCCGGGGTACGCTTTCATGGAATGGTAGTGACTTGCCCGTTGGGCATCCGCATTCCGATTGATCCCGTCTCCAAGCAGAGTCTTGTTTCGCGTGAGAAGTGGAACCGGAGCCAGTGTGTTTCCCGCTGGAGGAACCGCCGAACGGCATCCTTCGCGTTCGGATCAGAAAGCCACACCGTTTTGAACCGACACGCATGAAGAAGAGCATCGGGATTAGTCCCAACATCGAAACGCTATTTGGCACGCGCGACGAGAACGTGCGCCTGCTGGAAGACGGCCTCAACATCACCATCAATCTGCGATCGAACGGGATTGAACTGGAAGGCGCGCCGCGTGACGTGGCGCGGGCGGAGCAGGTGTTTGCCGATTACGAGAGCCTGCAACGCTCCGGTTACAGCTTTAACAACGGCGATCTGAACAGCATGATGCGCGTGCTGACGTCGGACCCGACTTCAACGCTGCGCGGGTTGGCCGACGCTGGGCGCCAGCGCTCGTTTGGACGACGCACGGTCCAGCCGAAGAGCAGCAATCAGCGGCGGTATCTGGACGCAATCGAAAAGCACGACATGGTTTTTGGAATTGGCCCAGCCGGAACGGGGAAGACTTATCTGGCAGTGGCGATGGCGATTTCGGCATTGCTGGCCAAACGCGTGAACCGGATCATCTTGGCTCGGCCCGCCGTCGAAGCAGGAGAACGGTTGGGATTTTTGCCGGGCACGTTGCAGGACAAGATTGATCCCTACTTGCGACCGCTCTATGACGCGCTGTACGACATGCTCGATCCTGAGAAAGTGGACCGCTATCTGGAGAAGAGTGTGATTGAGATTGCGCCCATTGCTTTTATGCGAGGGCGAACCCTGAACGATTCATTCGTGATTCTTGACGAAGCGCAGAACACCACGTCCGAGCAGATGAAAATGTTTGTCACACGCTTAGGATTCAATTCGAAGGCGGTGATTACCGGCGACGTCACGCAGATCGACTTGCCCAACGCCCGCCGCAGCGGTCTGCTGGAGGCGGTCGAGGTTTTGAAGAATGTGGACGGGTTGGCATTCGTGCACTTCGACGAAAGTGACGTAGTGCGGCATCATCTGGTGCAGCGCATCGTGCGCGCCTACGACGAGCATAAGGCGAGGGTCGCGGAGGAGCAGTTGCTGTTGTTGGCCGAGTCGAAGGGTGACGATACCAGTGCAGCCGACAAGCCATCAGCAGAGGGAAAACCTGCTTCGGCTGAGTCAAAGGGCCAGGTCTGACCTATCTAGCAGGCGGGCTGCACCCTCCTATTGCCTTCAGGGCGCGGTCAAGCCTGGAGGTCCGTAGCTTGGTAATTCTCGACAAGAAGGTCGCGGGGCTGAGCGAAAAGGCGCTGGAGCGTTTCGTGCTGAAGGCCCGCCGGGCGGCCCGCCTGCGGGGAAGGGTCAATGTGCTGGTCACTAGCAGCACGGCCATGCGCTCGCTGAATCTCCGTTTTCGCAAGAAGAGCAAGCCTACCGATGTTCTGTCGTTTCCTTCCGAATCGTCATCTCATAACGGCGGCCCGCGAGCGGGATTGGCCGGGGAGATCGCGATTTCTGCCGACATTGCCCGCCAGAATGCCGCCCGGCTTGGTCACCCGGCGGCCTTGGAAATCAAGGTTTTGGCTCTACATGGGATTCTGCATCTGGCGGGCATGGACCATGAGCGCGATAATGGTGAGATGGCGCGGATGGAAGCGCGTTTACGAAGTGTTCTCAGGCTTCCCACAAGCCTGACCGAGCGGGGCCGGTCCGATGAGGACAACGTCAAGGCTCGTCGCCCCGGCAGATCGCACAAGAGGACGGCATGAGTCTCGGCGTCTTCTTCGCGCTATTTCTGTTGATGGGCCTTCTGACGCTGGTTTCGTACGTGGACCGCGTGTATCAAGAGGCCGGGAAGTTCCTTTCCCGCGAATTCCAAGACAACATCGACGTCTTCGAGCAACGAGTCGAGCCGAAACTGGGCGTCAGCCGCAGCCGCGCATCGCTTTCGATGGCAGTCCTCACCCAGCTAACTTTGGCGGCGGTCGCTTTCCTGATCGGGTTTCTGGTTTTCACCGATCCGTTTTGGAATATCTACGAGATTTTGCAGGCGACCATCGTTCTGCTCCTCGTCGTGATTTTGTGCAACCGCTTTTTGCCGTTTGTGTTCTTTTCGCGCACAAAAGGCGAATGGCTGATTCGTTGGACCCCGTTCTTGAAAATCCTGATGTACGTGGTTCGTCCTGTCACTCTGGTTTTGGGCTTTCTGCAGTCGGTAGCATCGCTGACCAAACAGAACACGAGGGAGGAGCCGGAAACATCGGCCGAGGCGGTGGATGCGCTCATCGAGGCCGGGCAGGAAGAGGGAATTATTCAGGAAGGCGACCGCGATCTCATCCAGTCGGTGGTGGAATTCAGCGGCAAAACGGTGCGCGAAGCAATGAAGCCTCGTCCGGCCATGTTTGCCGTGCCTTCGAATACCACCGTGGAGCGGTTCATCGAGATGCTCCGCACCAAGCACTATTCCCGCGTGCCCGTATATGAGAGCAGCATTCACAACATCAAAGGCATCGTTTATACGCAGGACGTCCTGCAGGTGCCCGACAGCGAAGCGCACGTGCGTACGCTGGATACGATCATGCGGCGCGATGTTTACTTCGTTCCGGAAAGCAAGCTGGGAAGTGACTTGCTGCGCGAGATGCAGAAGCAGAACATTCGCATGGCAATTGTGGTTGATGAATACGGCGGGGTGGCGGGACTGGTCACAATAGAAGATCTTGTCGAAGAGATCGTGGGCGAGATTCGCGACGAGCGGGATAAACCCGAGATCGTGCGCGATGGCGAACGCTCGTTCATCGTTTCCGGGGGAATGGACGTGGATCGCCTGAACGAACTTTTCGGGGCCAGACCGGAGGGAAAAGAATCGGCTACCATTGCCGGGCTGGTAAGCGAGTTGGCCGGCAGGATCCCACGCAAGGGCGAGATTATCGAAGACGACGGGCTGCGCTTTGAGGTTCTGGAGTCTACCGATCGCAAGGTGGAACGCGTGCGGGTCACCGCCGTGCAACCACGGCAGTTGAAGCTAATGTAACAGCTGCCAGCTTCTCGCGAATATTTTTATTGCCTGGTTCCGTCTGCAAGCTGGGGCAAATTGGCCTAAGATGAAGGTGCCTGGCATTCTTCTAAAAGCTAAGAGCTAGAAGCTTCTTTCATGCCATTTCGCTCCGGTTTCGTTTGCATTCTCGGGCGCCCCAACGCGGGCAAGTCCACCTTGCTGAACGCGCTTGTGGGCGAGAAACTGGCCATCATTTCGCCTAAGCCCCAAACCACCCGCAATCGCATCCAGGGCGTGGTTCATGTTCCCAGACGAAAAGGCAAGGGCGGAGGGCAGATCGTTCTCATCGATACGCCTGGTGTGCATAAGCCGGACAGTTCGCTGGGCCGCAAAATGATGGTCGAGGTGCGCGAGGCTTTGGAAGGGTGCGACCTGGTACTCGTGATTATGGACGTCACGCGCAAGCTGGATCCGCGCGATGAATTTGCCCTCGATCTTCTGCGGCGCTCCAGCACGAAGGCATTTTTGATCCTGAACAAGGTTGACCTGATCCGCGAAAAATCGAAGCTGCTGCCGCTCATCGAGCAATACCGGAAGCTGTATGACTTCGCGGAGGTGTTCCCGATTTCGGCGCTCAAGCGCAACGGGCTCGATGTGCTTCTCGATCGCGTGCTCTCGGTTCTACCCGCGGGGCCGGCGTATTTTCCCGAAGACCAGATCACCGATCAGCCGGCACGATTTATGGCCGCGGAGATCATCCGCGAGCAAGTGCTGCTCAACACCAGCGAAGAGATTCCCTACGCGACCACGGTGATCGTCGAGAGTTTTGAAGAAGGCGAGCGGCTAGCGAGGATTGCCGCGACGATTTATTGCGAGCGCCAGGGACAGAAGGGGATCCTGGTCGGCAAAGGTGGGCAGATGTTGAAAAAGATCGGCACATCAGCCCGAATCCAGATCGAGCGCATGCTGGGGGAGAAAGTATTTTTAGAGCTTTATGTGAAGGCGGAGCCGGGATGGCGCGATTCGCGGCGATTTGTGGATGAGTTGGATTGGCGACGGCAATTGGAGCAGCGCATGATACAACAAGGCGCGGAAAAACACAGCGCAGAGGCCTCGCACAATCTGGCCCAGACAGAAGACTAACGTTGTGATATGGTAACGAGGCTTCAAATCAGCTCCCCATTGCCCAGTTCCAGTTGCTGCAACTACAATCAAAAAGTCAATGGTCACAGGGGACGGAACGAACGAGCGAACCATGGAAGCTGGGGATTCTCCCGACGAACACTTACCGGAGTACGATTTCGATCCAGACAAGCTGAACCTGCGCGTGCGCGTCACGCTGGCGGCGGACCGCAAGTCCGTGGACCCGGTAGTCGAGCAGGTGATGCAAGCCGTGCGCGAGATGAAGTGCGTGAACGGCAAGGAAGACGCGATCGAACTGTCTCTGCAGGAAGCGCTGGCCAATGCCGTGGTTCACGGCGCAAAAGAAGATCCCAGCAAAACCATCGAATGCCTGGTGGCTTGCGACGAACAGAGGGGCATTCTCATTATCGTGCGCGATCCCGGCCCGGGCTTCGATCCCAGCGCGATTCCCAGTTGCACAATGGGAGAGCATCTCTATTCCAATCACGGGCGTGGAATTTTTCTCATCAACCAACTGATGGACGAGGTGAAGTTCCACAAGAACGGCACCGAAATTCACATGGTGAAGCGCTAGCCCTGGCGAATGCGTGTTATTTCGCGGCTAGTTGCGTAGCATTCATGCGGCTGGTGGTGTTGGAAGCGAAGTCCACAGCTGGAAGCGCTTTCAGTTGCTCCAGCAATTTCTCGAATCCCAGAATAGCGCGCACGGCGGCCAAGCTTGGGTCTGACGAAAACCAGCGGTGATCCCGCCAGCCTCCTTCCACAGCCTGGGCCAGCATATCCACCGCACGATCCAGTTCCCCGATGCGTATGTACGCCTTGGCGAGGGCGTAGCGCAGTTCCCCGAGTGAGGCACCCCATACCCAAGTGTGTGGCGAACGTGACACCTCGCTCAGTTGGGTAAGGGCGTCGTCGATTAATTGTCGCGCTCGCGATGGATCTCCCGTCGCAGCATAGGCTGCGCTCATCCCCGCCAACGTTAAGGCAAGCATGCGCTGTTTTCCCAACATGCGGGGATATTCCTTAACCACACGGGATGCGCGCCGAAACTCCACCAGCGCCGCTTCGGCATCGCCCTGCCGCAGCAAAACATCGCCGATTCTGGAGGCCGTGAGCGTGAGGAACGCTTCCCGATACACGTGATCGCAGGATTCCAGTGAAGTTCTGCCCGCGAAGTACAATTCGCATGCTCTTTCAGGTTTGCCGCGGCGATCTGCGACGGTGCCAAGAAGAGTACCGGCACCGATGAAGTATCCGAAACCGCTGCCTCGCCGCTCGATTTCGTAACCCTTTTCTAGAAACCTTTCAGCGTCATCGTATTCTCCACAAGCCAAAGCAAGGTGACCAAGGCAAAGCCATGAGGGACCCCATCGCGAATCCACATAGGCTGCATTCAGCAAAGATCGAGTGGCGAGTTGATAGGCTTCGGACTCCGGTTTTTCGGTCTCGGCCATATAACCCACGCTGAGAAAATAATGCGACAGGACGAGATCAGGTTGGCGCTGTACGCCGAGAATCCCAGTGCGGATGCCCTGTTGCACTTTCCCCTGCCGCACGTAAGCGTAGGTTAACCAGGGATACGGTTCTCCAAGTTCAGGATCGAGTTCCAATGCGCGTTCGCAATAGCGGGCGGCAGAATCGAGGTCTGCGGGATCAGTGCGATGGATGAAGCGCATGGCGTGCGTGGCCCCAAGAGCGGCGTAGGCCAAGGCGTAGTTAGGATCAAGCGCGACGGCGCGCTCCAAATGTTGGCGAGCGCGCTCCAGGGAATCCTTGCCAAGCTGATAAAAATGCTGACGTCCCTGGGAGTACTGTTCGTAGGCCTCGAGGTGCATGGTTTCGGGTGCGGCGATTCGGTCCATAGCGCTGCTATCGACTTTGACCTCGAGCGCGGACATCACGCCGGCGACCACGCGGTCCTGCAACTCAAACACTTCTTCCCATGTGCCGTCGGCTTTGGCGATTGGAGTTTCGTCGCCAGTCGAAACCTCGAGCACTCTCGGGAGGATGCGTAAGCGGCCACCAGCGCGCTGAAAGCTGCCGAGCACCAACCAACGTGCGCCCACTTCGCGGCCCAATGCGACCAGTCCGGCCTGGCCCGAAGCAGCATGCCGCCTGGCCGCTTCCTGCAAGCGTTCGCGAGTAATGATCCTGACCAGCTTCAGTCTTTTAAGGTCTGAGGTAAGAGTCTCCGCCAAACCTGTACCTAGCCAGTTCACACTGGGATCGTCGGACGTATTCTGGAAGTCCAGCACGGCAAGAACGGGTATGGCCTGCACGGGCTTGCCCTGCGGTCCGGTTCGGGAAATGGCTTCTCGTACCGAGCGCCCGAATTCCAGCGCGGTTTGCGGGCGTTGATCCGGTTGCAACGACAGTGCATTCAGGATGCAGGCTTCCAGCGCGGAATCAATCAGCGGATTGCGGTTGCGCGGGGACGGCACTTGTCCGGTCAAAATGGCGCTGACCAAAGCGGCTTTGTCCATGCCCTCGAATGGGAGGTACCCGCATGCCATCTGGTACACAACCACTGCAAAGCTGTAGATATCGCTTCGCTGGTCACCGTGCTGGCCCCGGAGCACTTCAGGTGGGGCATACTGAAGCGTGCCCAGCCATGATCCGGGAGCAGTTAATAACGATGCGGTACGGTCGTTGCGCTCGGCGAGTTTTGCCAAACCGAAGTCGAGCAACTTCACGCGGCCTTCCGGCGTCACGATCATGTTGGCGGGCTTGATGTCACGATGGAGAATGCCGTGGCGATGGGCGTGCTCGAGCGCTTCTGCAATTTGAAAGCTGTAGTCGGCGAGACGATCTTTGGAGAACGGTCCAGCGGCAAGTTCTTCTTGCAAGGTCTTACCTGAAATGTATTCCATCGCCAGGAATTGAGTGTCTGCGGTCTCGCCAATCTCGTAAAGAACCGCGATGCCAGGATGGTTCAGTGTGGCTACCGCGCGGGCCTCGCGCAAAAAGCGTTCACCGCGAGCTTCGTCAACGGCGAGTTCCGGGGGAAGGATTTTCAGCGCGACTTGGCGGTCCAGGCGTATATCTTCCGCAAGATAAACGATGCCCATGCCGCCAGCACCTAGTTTCTGCAGGATGCGATAGTGCGAAATGGTTTGCCCGACCATAAGAGCAAAGCCCGGATGTTGGGGTATGGTAGGACGGCGTCGGCCCTAAGTCAAAAGTTTCGAAGTTATTCTTTGGCCGTGATTCCTAGAGCTTTCATCTTGCGGTAAAGATGGCTGCGCTCCAGGCCGAGCACTTCGGCGGCGCGAGTGACATTGCCGTGATTTTCATCCAGTTTTTTCAGAATGTAGTCGCGCTCGTAAGCATCGCGCGCCTGGTGCAGAGTGGAGAACTCGCCTTTGGGCGCGCGGCGGCTGCCATCGCGGTAAACCAGCGGAGGAAGGTGCTTGCTGTCGAAACGCGTGGTCGTGGGGTTCATGATGACGATGCGTTCGATCACGTTGCGCAATTCGCGGACGTTGCCGGGCCAGGAATAGCGCATCAGGACTTCTATGGCATCATCAGTGATTTCCCGCGGACGGCGGCCATAGGTCGCGGCCAGTTCCTTAAGAAAATGCCGGGTGAACAGGGGGATATCTTCCTTGCGTTCCCGCAAGGAAGGAACGAAGAAGGGAATGACGTTGAGGCGGTAGAAAAGATCTTCGCGAAAGTTGCCGCGAGAGATTTCCTCTTCGAGGTCTTTGTTGGTTGACGCAATCACCCGCACGTCCACGGTGATGGTTTCGTTGCTGCCCACTGGCGTAAAGCGTTGTTCTTCCAGGGTACGCAGCACTTTTGACTGCGTCTTGAGGCTCATGTCTCCGACTTCGTCGAGGAAGAGCGTGCCGCCATGGGCTTTCTGGAATTTGCCTTCTTTGTCCGCTGCGGCTCCGGGAAAAGATCCCTTGTGGTGGCCGAAGAGTTCGCTTTCGATCAAGTCTTCGGGAATGGCAGCGCAATTGACCTCCACGAACGTTTCGTCCTTGCGCAGGCTCTGCGCGTGAATCGCATGCGCCACGAGTTCCTTGCCGGTGCCCGATTCGCCATAGATCAAAACTCGCCCGTTGGTCGGCGCCATCAGGCCAATCTGCTGGCGGAGAGCCTTCATGGGAATGCTGTCGCCGACGATGAGGCTTTTGGTCTGAAGCTGCTTCTTCAGGTCAACATTTTCTCGCTGTAGTTTCTTTGACTCGATTGCATTCTTTACGACGATCAGAGTGCGCTCGATCCGCAGGGGCTTTTCGAGGAAGTCGTAAGCCCCGAGTTTGGTGGCGCGCACCGCCGTTTCGATCGTGCCGTGGCCGGAGATCATGATGACTTCGGGAGGATTCTCCAGTTCGCGAACCTTCGCCAGCGTGTCCAAACCATCGACGCCGGGAAGCCATATGTCGAGCAGGATCACGTCGAATGGGGTCTTGCGCACGAGTTCAAGGCAGGCCTCGCCGCTTTCCACCGAAGACGTGGAATAACCTTCGTCGGCTAGCACGCCGGCCAGTGAATCGCGAATGCCTGCTTCGTCGTCAACGATGAGAATGCTATGCATGTTGGGTTATGGCGGTCGCCGGCGTGGATTCGGGCACAACCGGAAGCTCTACGATGAAGCGTGCGCCTACGGGCTGATTCTCCTCGACCCGGATGGAGCCATGGTGGTCCTCGACAATGCGGCTTACGATCGCGAGGCCTAAGCCCGTACCGCGTTTCTTGGTGGAGAAGTACGGCAGGAAAAGCTTCTCTTTGAGTTCGCGCGACACTCCGTGGCCGGTATCGGAAACCGTGATCTCGACGGCATCGCGGCTGGCCACTAGAGCGGTTGAGATTTCGATTTCGCGTACGAGGGAATTCTGTGAGGCTTCGGCGGCATTATCCACGAGATTGGCGACTGCTCGTTTGAGGGCTTCGTTGTCGGCCATTACCTTGGGCAAATCGGTGGCCAGTGCCTTACGCACAGAAACTCCATCGAGCCGACCGTTGAACATCGCCAAAGCGCTTTCGATGATCTCGTTGATATTGGCAGGCTCCGGCTTAGCAATCGGGAAGCGCGCGAGCGTCGAGAACTCGTCCACCAGGCGACGCACCGTTTCGACAGCACCGGCAATGGTTTCTGCCGACGACCGCACAATGCTCAGTGACGCTGGATCATCTGGAGTCGAGCGGTCCAGATGCCGCTGGATGCGCTCCGCCGAAAGCGCGATCGGGGTAAGAGGGTTCTTGATTTCATGCGCCACCCGGCGGGCCACGTCTCGCCACGCTGCCTGCTTCTGGCCCTTCAGCAAGTCCGATAGATCCTCGAACACGACGACGTAGCCTGAGCGTTCTCCCTGATGCCGCAACGTCGCTACCGTGACGGCAACGTTCAAGGTCCCACGTGGTAGTTGGATTTCCATCTGGCTGGTGGTCATTCCCATGCGGTCGCCGCGGCGGAGCAGAGGCTCGAAGTCCTCGAGAACTTCGGGAGGAAAGACTTCCGACAAAGACGCACCCAGCAGAATCTGCGGCGCAGTATAGTGTCCAGGTTCGGGATGGAACATGCGCAGCAGGGCTTGATTGACGTGGGTGACGCGGCGGTTGGCGTCAAGCGAGAGCACGCCAGTCGGGATATTTTCGAGAATCGTCTCCATGTGCCGGCGGCGTTGATTGAGTTCGGTATTGGCAGCGCTCAAGTCGCGAGTGGAGGCTTCGAGTTGCTTGCGGCTGCCTTCCAGATCTTCCGCCATGCGGTTGAAGGAGCGCACCAGGTCACCGATTTCATCCGCGGAGCTGACGTCCACGCGATAGTCGAGCCGCCCGCGGGAAATGGCCTGGGTAGCTTCCGCTAACGCCGACAAGGGGCGGGTCACAATCTTGGAGAGGAACAGGGCCAACCAGGTGGTAACGAACAGCACGGTCATGGTGAGCAGAAGCAGCAGGCCCATGTAAGTGCGGCGCACGACTCGACGCTCGCGTGCCAGATCGTAATAACGTTTCTGGCTTGCCTCCACTTGATGGACGGTTTGCGAGAATTCGCGGGGCAGGGGAATCGCCACCAGGATCAGGCCTCCTCCGTCCAGTGCAGCGCTCCCTAGCGTGTAGTCTGTTGGCCCCCAGGTGAATTGCGCCGGGCGTCCCGCCGCTGCATCGGAAAGCGGGAGGGTGCCTTTAAGCACGGGCCAGGGCGCGGGAGCATTGAAGCTGGCTTCCTCGTTTCCGTCACGCACAGCCAAGGCGAATCCGCCCTGTAGAGTAGTTTCGTGCCGCTGAAACTCGGCGACTACACCAGAGAATCCGTGTCCGGAAAAAGCGCGCTCGATCTCTGGCGAGGCGGCAATCGAAAAGGCTTCGGCGCGCGCGTTCTGCATCGCGTAGCCTGCCAGGAGCGTGGCCATGGCGTGCGTATCCGCTCGCACTTCTTCAACCGGGGTCGAGAACCACTTATCAATCGAGCGGTTCATCAATCCGTACGCGAACCAATACATCACGACGACCGGAAGCGATGACAACAACAGAGCGCCGGCCACCATGCGAGTGCGAAATTTCGAACCCAATACTCCCAACCGCCGTTCCGCGAAGAGCTTCAGCAGATTGCGCATTAGCACAAAGGTGAGCGCAACGAATAGCAGGAAAATCAGCGCCGAGAGAGCCGCGAACACGACAATCTCCTGATTGTTCCCCGGATGCAGGAAGTTCAGGTCAAAAGCCGTTTCCGAGACCAGAATCGCGAGAAGAAGAAACACGGAGATCGACAGCAGGATGATGACCTGCTTACGGTAGGAGGTCTTCGATCGAATTGAGCCGGATTCTGCCACTGGTCAACGCCCCCGGCCTGTGTGCCACGATGGCCACCGAAGGTGCAAGTCATTATAGATGCACTGAGA
>Ga0070735_10004859_pt1 | contig 11212 bp, 6 predicted proteins | sample Coa_R1_FD_66443 | JGI IMG/M metagenome (GOLD analysis project Ga0070735, IMG submission 66443) | Surface soil microbial communities from Centralia Pennsylvania, which are recovering from an underground coalmine fire - Coalmine... | ecosystem: Environmental > Terrestrial > Soil > Unclassified ... | reverse complement strand
CCGCGAATAATGATCTTCACCGACTCCGGCACTCTCACCCGAACATCTTTTGTGATCCAGGAATTAAATACGTCCGTGGTACCAATCCCAAATGCCACGCAGCCGATCGCACCCACATGCGGCGTGTGCGAGTCCGAGCCGATGTTCAGCTGACCGGGTAGCGCATAGCTTTCCAGAACAATCGAATGGCAAATACCCTCTGAGCCTTTGCGGTCGGTCAATTCTCCATGCAACCGGATCCCTTGCTTCTTCGCGAAATCCTGCTGCTTCAATTTGAGCTGGGTCGCCAGATCGAGCAGTCCAAGTTTTTTCTTCTCCTCGGATATCACTTCATCAAGAAACGTCAGGTGGTCGCGGAAAAACAAAATCGTCGATGGATCGTTTACCTTCGCGTCCTTACCCACATAGTGCTCGAAGAAAATCGCCGCCATCGGAGTTACATATTCGTGGCTGAACCGTAGGTCCGCCCGCGCAAATCCCGTGTCGCCGGGCTTTACAGAAGACACGCCAACTTCGCCCTTCTCATTGATCATGTGACGGGCAAAGATCTTCTCGGCAACAGTCATGGCTCGCGCAGTCGCGGGCGACCCGCCCGCACTATTTATCGGTGGCAAGAACACTTTCCCCTGCATTCTTGCCACATTGAACGGAAACAGCCCGCCGTATTCGATTACCTGCCGCGTGATCTCATCTTCCCCGGCAGTAAACTCACTCAGCGCAATCTCTTCCCCGCCGCGAATGCGGTCAATCAATGAAAAGTTCGTGGAAGTCAGCATGCCCAGATTCTGGCAATTCTGCTTGTAGATCCGCTCGATATTCTCCGCGATGACCACCCGAATCCCGGCGCACATTTCCGCATACGGAGACTGTTCGCGGCTCGATCCTTTGCCACGCCGCTTGCCGCTCACCGCACACACAAATCCGCCGCGCTTTACATCCGAGCGTCCGATCGGTGTCACGCTTCCGCACTTGAGCCCGAGGTAAGGGATCTCCCCCAGCGTCTCGTCAAAGTAAAAGCAATAATGCGCCGGAGTGATCTCATCAGTCGAAATGTCGTCGCGCAGCTTCGGATTGTTCGCGGGATTTTTCGTATCCCAGGGCATGTCCTCACCTGCCAACTGCCGCTTGATGAGTTCAGGATCTTCGGTAAGAAACAGAATGCGTCCTTGCAGACGAACCTTGTCTGGCCGCTTTTCAATCTTGCGTTCCAAAAGTGAGTTAATCACAGTTAACCTGAAACCTTCTTGAAATTGACGCCACAGCAGAAGCGGCGTTCCCACATGCTTCATTGTAACGCCGCGGAAGTCTGCAGGGACCTCGGGGGATTAACGCTGGTAGGCCCTGGGATCAGGCAAGGGAACCAGCCCGCGACCTTTGAATATCTCCTGGAACTCTTCTACAAGCGCATCATGCACCAGGCCGTTGGAGGCCAGCGTCTCACGGCTGTCGATTTGAAACGGGGAGCCATCAAACCTGCTGACCTTGCCGCCGGCTTCTTCGACAATCAAGGCGCCAGCAGCCGTATCCCATGGATTCAGATTGAATTCCCAGAATCCGTCAAAACGTCCGCAAGCGACATTGCATAAATCAAGCGCGGCCGATCCGGCCCGGCGCACGCCATGCGTCCGCAAAGTGATCTGGTGGTAGAAAAAGATATTTGGATTTTTATGTCGCTTGTGGCTGGGAAATCCTGTTGCGACCAGGCATTCCTTCAGCTGCGCACATTTTGACACGTTTATAGCCTTGCCGTTAAGTTGCGCGCCTTTGCCGTGCTCCGCCGTAAACATCTCATCGCGTGTCGGATCGTAAACAACTCCTGCGACTCGCCGCGTCGCAGAGCCTGCGCGATGTTCCAGAGCCATAGACACGCAGAAGACCGGATATCCATGCGCGAAATTCGTCGTGCCATCCAGCGGATCGACGTACCAGCGATAGTCGCTTCCCTGATCATTCAATCCCTGCTCTTCGCCCAAGACGTCATGCGACGGAAACAAGCTCTTGATCCGCTCGCGAATCAGCGCCTCCGACGCACGATCCGCTGCCGTCACCAGGTCGGCATCACCCTTGTATTCGATCTTGAGGCCCTCGTGAAAATACTGCATCAGCAGCGCGCCCGCCTCGCGCGCGATCGCCGACATGGTCGGAAGAAAATTATTGGACTGATCTGCGCTCAATGGCATGAATGATTCGCTTGCGGCTTGAATTTCATCTGGCTCTCTCAAGGATTATTAAGAGACGAACGTGCAAAACCGAGAGCCTTACTTTTTCTTGCCGGTATCCTCAGCGATGTACATGATTTCATGTTTGAAAATGAAAAGGTTCGGACCATCCTGGCGCGTCAGACGCACCATGCCTTTATCGTAGTACTCAATCCATCCCTCGACGACCTGGCCATCCATCAGTTTCAAGGAAACTGGCTTCTGTTTTTCGCCAAGCATCTTCAGGAACGATGCTTCTTCGTAGGTATCTTCCGGCGGAGGTGTCCGCCCGCGTTTTGCATTCGGACTGCTGTGTGGAGGGCGGAAGGACATGCAGGCATTGTACACAATTGCTGTGACTCGCCACGCACAGCGCGCAACCACAGCGTTGAGGACATCTGTGATTCTCCTCATCTCGCCGCGGAGGGGAGTACAATGACTGAAATTTTTTCTCTTGGAGGCGTGCCGTGTACAGGCGTGTTGTCCTATGCATCACCCTGCTGTGCACCATCGGCGTCGTAGCACAGCAATCACCGAAGATGTCGCCGCCTCCTCCCCCACTCGATCCCGGCAGAGCCGCGCCGCCTGGGCAGTCGACCGTGCGTCTAAACCTTGACTTCGAGCGGATGCAACGGGAAGCCGATGACCTGGCCCGAACGGCTCAGACGATTCCGGCGGACGTAGTTAGCGTACGGAAAGGCATGCTTCCCAAGGACGTCATCGAAAAGCTGAAGCAGATCGAAAAGTTATCCAAGCGCTTGCGCGGCGAATTGAATCCTTAGCCAATCTCGTCGCGAGTTGATTGCAATATTCGACTGCAAAAAGAAAAGCCGTCAGTCCATTAGACTGACGGCCCTGAATTTACCTGCTGTCAGAAACTGACTCTTAAGCCGAACTCGATCTGACGCGGTGCGCCCAACCCGTACGTTCCCGACTGAAAACTTGCCCGGAACGGCATCAGACTCGCTCCGTTCACACCGCCCACGGCATTTGGAGCCAGAGTCCCATTCGGGCCTCCGGGCACCAACGACGCCTGCGGCAGGTTCCCCGCCAGGAATGAATTCGCAAAATTGAAGACATTGAAAATACTGGCGCTCGGTTCCACCGTCACTCTCTCACGAATCCTGATGGGCCAGGCAGCTTTGAGATCGAGGGTCTTGAGCCAGGTGAAGTTCTGTGAGCCGGGTGTAGAAGGCGCGATCTGAGGCATCACCCATCCCAGCGAACTCATATCAGCTGTACTCATCACCGGAACGGGCCCTGACCCCGGACATTGCCCATCCCCTACCAGGCAGTGACCGGCAGGAGTCAGCGTACCCGCGAAGTGTGTATTGTAGGTACTGATTACGTTGTGCAAGGTGGTTGCGTCTGTGCCCCGCATGAATTGTCCAACCTGCGTGCCGGGCACCGGCTCCGGCGGTGCTCCTGATCCCAGGCCCGATCCCAGCCAGTCCGTCGCGAAGATCTCTCCACCGTTCGTCAGTTCCGGTAGCTGCAGATTTTGTGGAAGCGGACTGTAGAAATGCCCGATGACGCTGAGACGCGTGAGAAAAGGAAGATCGAACGTTCCTGCAAACGAAACTTGATGCCTGCGATCCAATCCATTCGGCCCGGTGAACTGCAGCGGGTTATCGTTATTGGTAGCCAGATTAATGAAGTCCTGATCCTGCACCTGGCTCTCAAATTTCGAATACGCGTAAGCCAGTTGAAAATCGGCATAATTCACGTAGCGATAAGGATGTTGCACTCTCTGCACCAACCTCAACTGAAGTCCGCTGTATACGGATCGCCCGATAGGCTCTAGCATGTCCAGCGCACCCAAGGCACCATTGCCCGCGCCATTGCCGGCCTGATTTTGGCCATTCGGTGTTACTCCCGGAAAAGCGCAATAGCTGCAAGGCGCTCCGCCGGTCACCGCAATGTTGGAGTCCATACCTGCGGCTGAATAAGCTGCCTGTGCGCCTGGCTGTCCAAGTTTCAATACCATGCAGTTCGCTTGATCGATCCCAGCAGGACAGCCGTTGGCCAACTGGGCCGCATCTCGCGCAGCAAGCGCGTTCGCCAGGTTATAGGAGCGCGCTGCACCGCTGTGGTTCCTGTCAACACCTAGAAAATAGTGCTCTCCGATATTTCGAACGTAATCGACACTGAAAACCGTGCCTGGCCGAACTTCATGCTGAAGTCCCAGATTCATTTGCCACGAGCGCGGCGTCCGGTAGTTCGGGTCGAATACGTCGAATCCGTTCGCATTCGAGACATTCAAGGAATTCCCAACGTAGTTAGGATTCGGCTGCCCCGCTAGATTGCCGGCAGACGCCGCCTTGAAAGCCCTGCTTAACGCCAGTATCTGATTTGCAACGGCTGCGATGGTCCCGCCGCAGAACGTAGGCTGAACCGCATCGGTGCCCACGACCACGCCCGCTCCACCGGCCACCACCGCTCCGACCGCCCCCGGATTCGTGGGCCACTTGAATGCGTTAGGTACACCCGAAGAACAAACCTCAGGTGTATACCGGAAAGTCCCGTTCTTCAAGCGAGCCGGACTGTCAAACAGAACGTTGTTGAAAATTGAATTTTCATAGAAAAGTCCTGCTCCTCCTCGAACCACCGTCTTGCCGTTTCCGTTTGCGTCCCACACAAATCCAAACTGCGGCGCGAAGTTGGTATTGGGATTTCGCACCCGATCGCCCAGTCCCGGCTGCCACAGGTTGAGCGTCGGTTCTGGCCCCAGACCGCTGTCCACGCGCCCGGTATCACGCACGTAGTGCAATCCATACGTAAGGGTCAACCTTTGTTTCACCTTCCAGATGTCGCCAATGTACCCTTCGAAGCGATTATCTGGACCGAGCCCGCCTCCGGGCATACCGAACGCCGAGGAGGAAGTCGAGAAGCCAACTCCGCTTCCCAGGAAGACGGCGCTCGCTGGATAGGCGGTCGGGTCTGTGCTCGTCAGGCAATTACCGGGTGTGGAAGTGAGCAGACAAACGCTCGTGGTACCGACTTGAGGATACGTTACTAATGCCGACGAAACCCCGCTATGAATGTGATTGAATGCCGCTCCGAACCGCACGATGTGAGTGCCCCACACCCGGCTACCGTCGTACTTGAACTGAAGATTGGACTGGAACGTAGTCTGTGGAGCGAGATCACTCGGCCCGGCGCAGTACGCACCGCCCTCACTCAGCGAGCAACGTCCCGAAACTCCTGCCCCAATGTTGATTCCGAGCCCCGGAATTGGATTGTCTACGCCGGCAGGAAGGCTGGCTGTGCTATCGCCGATGCCGTTGCTGAATCTCAAATACTCAAACCGAAGGCTGTGCGTGTAACTGCCTCGGCTGAAATCGTACCCAAAGGTGTGTGAGGGCGCGTGACTCTCGTTCTTGAATGCCTGCAGTGAACTGGCCGCCCCAAACGGCCGAATCTGGCTGTTCTGAACGAAAATGAAACGGTAGAACGCGTGCCCGTGTTGAGGAGAAATCCAATCCAGCTTGCCATCCGCCTGAAACTCACGGAAAGGTTGGGTCACGGTTGTGTTCAGCAAATTAAATGGCGGACTAAATGGCTCAGCCGCTGTAAGGTCTTGTGTGCTGCGCTCCGCATCAAGGAACCAGAAAATCTTGTCCTTAGTAATAGCCCCGCCTGCGCGGCCCCCGAATTGTTCGCGGTGGAAAGACGAAGCTGTAATACCAGGTAATGCTGCCGCGGTCTCGTTCCCACGGAATAATCCAAAGCCCTCGCCATGCAGTGCGTTGCCGCCGGAAAGGGTTGATATGTTTACAGCCCCCGATGAGGTTAGCTCTGTCGAGAGATCAAGCGTCGACTGGGAAAGATTGAACTCCCGGATTGCACTAGCCGGAATGTTTTGGGTGATGGTGCCGACCGTTTCATCCGAAATATCCACTCCATCTACTTCGGTGCGGGTGGTGCGTCCAAACCTGCCTTCAAACGAAACTGCAGAAAATCCGTTCTTGGTTGGATCTACCGTGCCGCCATTTTGAAGCTGGACTCCGGGTTCGAGTTGGGCGGTATCGGAATAGTTGTAGCCATTGAGGGAAAGAATATCGATTTGATTGCCTGTCAGAACACCTTGCACGGTGGCCTGCGCTGAATTCACAGCTACCTCTGTTACCAGAGACTTGACGACCTCACTTTCCGGACCAGGTTGCAGCGCTACATTGCCGTTGGACGCCACCCCGATTACCGCTGGAATGGTCAACTCCGCCGTCTTGAAACCCTTTAACTCCACTCGAACTGTGTAATTGCCCGGCTGGATAGGACCCGATGAATAAACTCCTGCCGAAGAACTCATGACCTGCGAAGTTGCGCCAGTGGCCTTGTTCGTAAAAGTGATCTTGGCGCCGGCCTTCGCCGCATTCGCTTGATCGGTCACCGTTCCCAGAATGTTGCCTGTACCTGTCGATTGCGCATTTACATGCGCCGTCTTTCCCATACTCAGAATCAAAAATAGCGCCAATAGCGAGGCCCGCCATTGCGATGAAGAAAAGTGCCGCATCTACCGTCCCCCGTTCTAGATAATCCAAGCTTCGAGCCATATTCACGCCTCAGGAACGCGAGAACACCGCCCGTACAGCGGACCTGCAACTTTACTCTGCTGGTGCAAACCTTCGATTGTAGTGGTTGGCTCTGATCTAAGTTATAACAACTTTCGCTCCCGCATCTCTCGCCGCCGGTCCGGAGTTTAGAATTCTGACTTCACGCTGTAGTAGCCCGTACGATGCCGCACCCGGTAGTCAGGCGCCCCCGGCACCCCGACAACTTTCACTTCAATCCGGCGAAACTCCGAAAATGACGTCCGCTGCGATGGGTAATACGCCAGCAAGTACTGCGTCCGGAGTTCATCACTGATCTTATGAAACGCCTCGTCAAGCTGAGAGACAGAGGTCGCATAGTAGTACTTCCCACCTGTATCTTCGGAGAGCTGTATCAGCGCGTGCTCTCCGCCCGTTTCACGCCCTGCGCTGCTCTCGATCGGAACAACGATGATTGAATAAACAATCGCCTCCGCCTCGACCGAGGCCCGTACCGCTTCCTTGTAATCCACTTTACTGATTGTGTCGCCGCCATCTGTGATCAGCACGATCACTTTGCGTCCCTTGCGATGATCCAATGCTCGTGACGCCAGAAAAATCGCGTCATAGAGAGCCGTGGCTGCCCCCAATCGCATGTGATCGATGCTCTCATCAATGCGCTTCAGATCCGCGGTATACCCTGGTGTAATTTGGTTCACTACTTCGCTGAAAGCATAGACAGACAGCCCGTCAATCGGACGAATAATCTCGTGGGCAAATCGCTTTGCCGATGCCTGTTCGAGTGGAAGATCGTGGCGCGTACTCAGACTCGTATCGATCTCCAACGCAATCGACAGCGGCAACGCCGATTCTTTATCGAAAACTTTTATCTGCTGTTCGTGGTCGTCTTCCTTCAGGATGAAATTCTCTTTCGTTAAGCCGCCAATCGGAGCACCATTCCGATCCGTCACCGTCACGAACACGTTGACCAGATTGACATCCACCTTCATGGTCGAAGAAGGCTCGGACGGGCGTTGCTGTTGGCCCTGTGTTTGCGCCTGTGCCGGACTTCCCCGTGCGCTCTCCTGCGCCCATGCACCGCAGACAAACGTCAGAAGGATTGCCAGAAGCAGGCTCTTGGCGGGTTTTCTCATGAATATGTGGACGGGTGACGGAATTATACCGTCCGGCGCCGTTCACTTAGATGCGACACCTACGGCTGGGCTGCCTGCCCCTAAGAGTTGGCCCGAGGAATTTCCTCCGGAAACGGTTCGCCGTCTGCCCATACCGCGCCATCCGCGAAGTGCTCCTTCTTCCATATGGGGACCGTCCGCTTCAGCGTGTCGATCAACCAACGGCATGCGTCAAAGGCGGCAGCCCGGTGGGCGGAAAAGACCGCGATCAGCACGCTGCTTTCTCCGATTTCAATCCGCCCCAGCCGATGTACGATCGCGATATTGCGGACCGCGAACCGCCGACGGGCCTCGGACGCAAGGCCCCTCAGTTGCTCGAGCGCCATGCTCTCATAGGACTCGTAATCCAGATAGAGCGTGTGCCGGCCGCGGCTGTTGTTGCGCACGATCCCATCGAAGATGACAACAGCTCCGTCCTCTGCCCGCTCTAACCGGGGGACGATATCACCAGGCACAATGCGCTCACGGATCAGATTGACAAAAGGTTCATCGCCCTCGGCGCCTCCACTCACAGGAGGCAAAATGGCGATCTCGTCATCCGGCTTTAGCACCGTATCGGGACTCGCATATTGCTGGTTGACCGCCAGCGCAAGCGATGATCGAAGGCCTTTGAGTTGGGGCAGTCTCTCTTCGTAATGTTGGAGGACATCGCGTACCGAAGCGCCGTCCCGCAGATTGACTTCATCCTCGGACTTCCCCGCCAGTTCCTTCACCATCCCGAAAAATAGCACCCGGACGCGCATGAACACCTAGTTTAGCGTGAACGCGGCAAAATCTGGCTGGAAGTGGCAGTTTGCGGCAGCTTTCGAGGCAGGTCCTATAGTCATTGCAAAAGAAAATGCCAGCCTCGGTCCGAGACTGGCATCTCCGTTCTACTGAACTTCTTTAGTTATGCTCGCGTCAGAACCCGGTCATGCACCGGCTCCGGCTCTTTGATCGGATCCGTTGGACCGTACTCCTGCTTCGGATCCTTCGGTGGTGCTGCCGGAATCATCTTCGCAGCCGTGCTCTGGGCCACCTCCGGCAGCGATACCTGAAGAGCCTCTTCAATCGTCTTCACGTAATGCACCGTCAGATTTTCCAGTTGCTCTGGGGTCAAATCTTCCTCGACGTTCATTTTGTTCTCTGCCGGAAGAATGACGTCCCGAACTCCCGCCCGCTTTGCAGCCAGCACTTTCTCCTTAATTCCGCCCACCGGAAGCACGTTCCCGCTCAGCGTAATTTCGCCGGTCATTGCAATCAGAGGAGTGATCCGATGCTTGCTCAACAACGAAACCAGAGCCGTAGCCATGGTCACGCCCGCCGATGGTCCATCCTTTGGAATCGCGCCTGCCGGCACGTGTATGTGGATGTCGTGGCTGGCGAAGAAATCCTCCGGCACTCCCAGCCGATCCGCATTCGATCGCACCCACGTCAGCGCTGCCTGCATCGATTCCTGCATGACCTGGCCGATCTGACCGGTCATCGTGAATCCGCCTTTGCCTTTCATGGCATTGGCTTCCACAAAGAGTACGTCGCCGCCCGATGGGGTCCATGCCAGCCCAACTGCAACGCCGGGCCGTTCCGTACGCTCGGCAATTTCGCCTTCGCTGCGGATCTTGATCCCACCCAGAAATTCCTGGATCACCTCTTTGCTAACGACTAGTTTCTCGGTCTTTCCTTCTGCCAGGCGACGCGCCTGCTTCCGGCAAATCGTTCCAATCGTCCGTTCCAGGCTGCGCACACCCGCTTCCCGCGTGTAATGCCGGATCACATACCGTACGCCCTCTTCTGGAAATTCGATTTGTTCGACAGTGATGCCATTCTCATCGATCTGTCGCGGGATAAGATACTTGAACGCAATGTGCACCTTCTCCTCTTCCGTGTAACCCTGCAGTTCGATGATCTCCATGCGATCGCGCAACGGCTCGGCAATGGGATCGAGCATATTCGCCGTCGTAATAAACAGCACTTTCGACAGATCGAACGTCACGTCGAGGTAGTTATCACGGAACGTCGAATTCTGCTCCGGATCAAGCGCCTCCAGCAATGCTGAAGCCGGATCCCCGCGGAAATCACGCCCCACCTTGTCGATTTCGTCGAGCATGAACACAGGATCTTTCGTCTCCGCGCGTCGAATGCCTTGAATAATCTGGCCCGGCAACGCTCCGATGTACGTCCGGCGATGGCCGCGAATCTCAGCCTCATCGTGCACACCGCCCAGCGAGAGCCGCACGAATTTCCGGCCCAGAGCCCGCGCAATCGACTTTCCTAACGAAGTCTTGCCCACGCCCGGAGGTCCAACGAAGCACAGAATCGGCCCCTTCATATTGGGCTTCAACCGCCGCACCGAAAGATAGTCCAGAATGCGGTCCTTTACCTTTTCCAGATCGTAGTGATCCGCATCGAGGATCTCTTTCGCCTTTGGAATCTCAATTTCCTGACCCGACGTCTTTGCCCAAGGCAACACGGCAAGCCATTCGATGTAATTCCGCGTAAGCGAATAATCGGCAGCCATCGGAGACATCCGCGACAACCGGCCTAGTTCTTTCAAGGCCTCTTTCTTGACTTCGTCGGGCATGCCGGCTTCTTCAATCTTTTTCTTCAGATCTTCGACATCGCGCTGGCCCTCGTCCTGCTCACCCAGTTCTTTTTGAATCGCCTTCATCTGCTCGCGCAGGTAGTACTCACGCTGTGTCTGCTGCACGCGATCCTGTACTTCGCTCTGGATCTTGTTGCGCAGTTGCTGGACTTCGAGCTCCTTGGCGAGATGCTGGTTAATCTTCTCCAGCCGCACGTGAATATCGAGAGTTTCCAGAGTGTCCTGCTTGTCTGGAGTCGACAGCGATGGCAGCGACGAAGCAATGAAGTCCACCAGCCGTCCCGGTTCGTCGATATTCATCGCTACCGTGGACAGTTCGTCCGACAGCGTCGGCGATCCTGCCACGATCTGCTGGAACAGCGTCAACACGTTTCGCTGTAGCGCTTCGATCTGAGAGGTAGCAATTGGCGTTGCCCCCTCTGGAAGAGCGGAATAGGTGGCGCTCATGAATGGCGTCAATTGCGTGAACTCGCCCAATTTCACGCGCTCCAGGCCTTCTGCGAACACAAAGAGGCTCTGGTTGGGCATCTTTACTACTTTGTGAACGACCGCGGAAGTGCCGACCGTGTACAAATCGCTCGGTTGGGGGGCGTCGACACGCGCTTCGCGCTGTGCGGCGACGATAATCGTCTTGTCTTCCCCTAACGAATTAATTAACTGGACTGAACTTTCACGCCCTACCGTAAGTGGCAAAACAGCATGCGGGAACAA
>Ga0070735_10004858_pt1 | contig 11214 bp, 8 predicted proteins | sample Coa_R1_FD_66443 | JGI IMG/M metagenome (GOLD analysis project Ga0070735, IMG submission 66443) | Surface soil microbial communities from Centralia Pennsylvania, which are recovering from an underground coalmine fire - Coalmine... | ecosystem: Environmental > Terrestrial > Soil > Unclassified ... | reverse complement strand
TGGATGCAATCCACCGGGCAGGCGTCGACGCATGCCGAGTCCTTTACTCCAACGCAGGGTTCCGCAATCACATATGCCATAGAAAGAATCTCACTCAGCCTGAGCCGGACCGACCTGGCAGGGGGTGAACTTCCATTTAACCACAATGAGGGTCTTGCGGTCGACGGGTAGTGCGATAAAAGTGTGTCCCTGGCTAGCGCTTGGGAAGTTTCCCCTGGGTCAGCTTTTCTGGGTCTTTTTTTCGATTACTTTCCAGAAAGTTGTTGCGGGAGACTACAGGTCCATTCATCTGCCTCTCTAGGTTTCGCCGAGCGTCTCCGGCAACCTTTCCTCCCGACCGAGCGGCACGAGCGTTTTCCTGCAAACCTTGAGCATTTGTGGCCTGCGCAATCGCCGTTGTAGACTTTTCGCCCAGCATCGTGAAAACGAGTTCCAGATCGGTCATGTGATCACGCAAATTGTGTTTTGATTCCAACCCCTTCAATTGCTTGTGTTGGCTGGTATCTAGATCAAAGGTGTGCTGGGCGATGATGTTGGTCAGCCGTCCGTACTCGGAGCCGGTAATGCCGCCTCGCTTCCATTGATCCGTGAGTTCACGACGAACCACGATGCAACGTAACCGCGCCTCGATCCAATCGCTGGTTCGCCCTTGGGCTTGCCAAGTAAAAATGGCGCGTTTGACCGCGATTTCAGGATCTTGAATTTCCTGGATTCGCTCGTAGCCGACCTTTGCGAGCCATCTCTTGAATGGCTCCGCCTTGGGACTCTGGATGGATTGAATAATCCGAAAGGCGGTCTCGACAGTTACAGAGTCGGTCAGATAGGATTTTCCGTCTGCTGCCTGCATTTTCAGTTGTCCGATTTTATCGGACAACTCGCTAAAGCCCTCATCCTTAACGAGTTTTGATTTCAGATCGCTCCAGTACTTGCTTGGTCTGTCGCTGCCCGTTAGCGCCGCAATGATATCAACCACGGCGAAGTGCCATTCGTTATTGTGGAACACCTTCCGGATGCTGATCCCCTCGAAAAGAACAAGCTGGGAATCTCCCTGTTCCGCCGGATCGCCATCGCTCTCATCCTTACCGAGAGGACCCATATCGGGGGCCGCACGCCTCCGGAGTTCTTCAAACGGCATATCGCGAGGAAGGATCTTAGAGACATCAACGGGTTTGTCGGACATCGAGAACTCCTTTCGATCGGGCGTTGTTTCTAGAATGGTATCAATTCTCGACACCGACACGTTACGCTGTCTCCAGCAATTCGCGCACGCTCCACACGTGATCGGCGATCCCCGCAGCCATCGCAGGCGTCACGCGAAGCGACTTGTGGACGCGACAGAAATTGTAGAAAGCGAACCAGCACGCGACGGCGGCCCAGTGGTTTTCCCACTTTTTGCTGAACGCATTCGTGAGGCGGGTGAATCGGCGGATACCCATACGGAGCGAAAGATTGGACCGCTCGACAATCGAAGTGCAGATGCGTTCCGGGTCGGGCTGTCCCATGACTGGGACCACTTCCACGGAAGCGACTTCCGCAGGGCTATAGCGCTTCTCGCCGTCTTGTGGAGCGCGATAGACCTTGATGAGTTGGGCGAAGTCGCAGCGGTCGTGCAGCGTCGTGCTGATCGCGGAACGGTACGGCACGAAGCCGTCCGTGGTCATCTGGAAGAATCCCCGCGTGGCGTGCCGAATGCCTTCAACGAAAACGTCGGTTGTGGACTGATCGCGCTTGCCCATCGCGATGTTCAGCACCAGCTTGGAATGCCGTTCAATCGCCACGAACGTGTAGCAGTCGCCGAGGTTCTGATCGTCTCCAGGGCGAACGCGCTTTTCCTTCTTGCCGATGAACGACCACACTTCGTCCGCTTCCACGTCCCGCACCTGGACGTTGCGGATCTTTTCCGCCATGATGCGCTCGCATTTCTCACCGGCGAGCACCAGCAGCTTCAGAATCGTCGCGTGGTGGACTTCGGTGATTCGCTCGACCGTTGAAACGCTGTTGCCTTCTAGCAGGAGTTTCAGCACCAGCTCGGCGCGGTCCATCGGCAGGTACATGCCGTCCAGGTGATCTTCGCGCGGCTCCAGGAACGTTTTGGAGCACTGGCGGCACTGGAAGCGCTGACGGCCCTTGCGGTCGCGCCCTTTGCGCTTACATTCGATCCGGCAGGAATGGCAGGTCACTGAGAATCCCCTTGAGATTCGCAGCCTGAAGCCGGATAATTGAGTTGCGGACTCGTGCGGCCTCGGCTGTACGATCTACAGCCCCGATTAGCGTTAGCGCGCTGATCGGGGCTTTTTGCATCACAGATATAGTTTATACTTGCTCGGGCACGAAAGCAAGTATTTTATTGACTTCTTCCTCGGGCAAGTATACGATGAGAGGCATGGGTAATGAATCTTCCAAATTGACATCCGAGGCCGCCAAGCAGTTGTCGCTGCTTGGCGCGTCTAAAGGCGGCGAAGCGAGGGCCAGCAAGCTCTCTGCGGAACGACGGAGCGAGATTGCACGCGCGGCGATCCAGGCTAGGTGGGAGAAGGCGGGTAAGACCCCACCACCCAAAGCGACCCACAAAGGAAGTTTTCAAGAGGATTTTGGCATCGATGTCGATTGCTATGTACTAAATGACGAAGCGAGAACTGCCGTGATCAGTCAACGCGGTATGGGAGAGGCTCTCGGCTTAGGAAAGGGCGGCAGTAGGCTACCAGTGTTTGTGAAAGGTGAAAAGATTGCTCCGTACATTGGGCGCGAACTGAACCAAAAACTCGAAAACCCCCTGATTTTCCAAGGGCAACCGCTGGGCACGAACATCGCCCCGCAAACGATCTACGGATACGACGTTACGATGCTTATCGACGTTTGCAAAGCTGTGATCAAGGCCGAGTCGGAAGGAAAATTACTTGAACGCCAAAAGGCTATCGCTCGGCAGGCTCACATCATCGTCAACGCTTCAGCCAAGGCTGGGATTAAGGGGCTTGTCTACGCTCTTGCTGGGTACAACGCTACGAAGGAAGAGACAATCGCAGCATTCAAGCTGTTTGTACAGGAAGAGGCTCGCGAGTATGAGAAGGAGTTCCCGGATCAACTCTACGCTGAATGGTATCGTCTCTACAACTTGCCGAAGCCCGAGCGTAACAAGCCGTGGAAGTTCATGCATCTCACGGTCGATCAGGTGTATCGGCCTCTAGCCAGGAGTAATGGCAAAATCCTTGAGTTGACCAAGGAGCAACGCGAGAATAGCAAGTCCAGGTGGAAGCGACTTCATCAGTTCTTATCCGAGATCGGTGTCAAAGCACTTCGCACACACCTGGGACAGTTGTTGGGGATCGCTCGCATCTCTAGAACGCAACTTCAGTACGAGCGCCACTTTCAGAGCCTCTTTGGAGAACAGTTCGAACTAGGCTTTACCGAACAAGCCGATGAAGCTGGTCAAACAATCAAACCGAGGCGAAGTGGGTACACCAGTTCGCGCGGGATCGTCGTGATAAAGGGCGACGAGTGATCCTCTGGCGGCCCGCTCTTGCGAGGCCGCCACCAAGAGGGACACAGATTTAGCGCACTACCGGTCGACGTGTCCTCCGTGTTCGTGGCGGAAACTCATGGTAGGGACGGGCGGATTCGAACCGCCGACCTGTCGCTTAGGAGGCGACCGCTCTATCCATCTGAGCTACGTCCCCGCTTGCCCTAAATTGTAGCAGCAGACCAGCGTTTTAGGCCTTTTTTCCCGATGTCGCGACGGTAGTGCATTCCGTCAAAGTGGATCTTTTCGACGGCTGCGTAGGTGTTCGCGATCGCCGTGGCCAGATCAGCGCCGGATGCTGTGACTCCGAGGACGCGTCCACCGGCGGTTTCGAGGCCGTGCGGTCCCAGCTTCGTCCCGGCTTGAAAAACCTGAGCGCCGCATTGCTCGATTCCGGTGATTACGTCGCTGGTCCGAACTTTCCCCGGATAACCTTCGGCGGCGAGAACGACGCACACGGAAGGCTCGGGTTTCCAGCGCAGAGTCGCACTCGCGAGCGATCCAGTCGCCGCGCGCATCAGAACATCGGCGAAGCTTAACGACGGATCCATGCGATGCATCAGCGGCTGCGTCTCCGGATCGCCGAGCCGTACGTTGAACTCGAGCACCTTTGGCCCGTCGGCGGTCATCATGAGGCCGGCGTACAGGAAGCCGGTGAAGCCCGTAGCGCGAATCACGGGCTCGATGACGGTGTCGATCACGCGGCCAGTGTCTGCGCTGGAAAGGATGCGGCCGTCGCAGTAGGCTCCCATCCCGCCGGTGTTCGGACCGGTGTCGTTGTCGCCGACGGTTTTGTGGTCCTGGGTAGCTTCAAAGGCGACAATATTCCGGCCGTCGCTGAGGACGATGAAGCTCACCTCTTCGCCGCGCAGGAATTCTTCGATCACCAGCCGCGGACCCAGGGCCTGAGTGGCGGCTTCGGCTTCGGCGCGGTTCTGAGCGATCACGACTCCCTTCCCCGCGGCGAGTCCATCGGCTTTGATCACGATCGGGTAGTCAAAATCGGAAAGAGACGTTCCGGTTCGCGCGGTCGGAACTCCCAGACGGCGCATGAGGTCTTTCGAATGAATCTTGCTGGCTTCGAGCTGCGCGTTTTCGCGGTTAGGGCCGACGATCGGGAGACCACGCGCGCGGAATTCGTCGACCACCCCGGCGGCCAGCGGCGCTTCTGGGCCGACGACGGTCAGATCCATTCCGGCGGCAGCCTCGATGTAGTTCGTGGTCGGAAGAATTTGGCCAACCTCGGCGATTCCGGGGTTTCCGGGCGCTCCGAAGACGCGATGCCCTTCCTTGGCGAGCCTCCAGGCGATGGCGTGCTCGCGTCCGCCGCTGCCGATGACGAGAATGTTCACACTAGCCCCCAAGCCCCGACCCCTGGCATCATAGCATTAGACCCAATGCAGTCCAGTTATCAAGTGGTGGTGGTCGGTGCCGGCCATGCCGGGTGCGAAGCGGCTCGCGCGTGCGCACGGCTCGGGTTGAAGACCGCGATGATCACGATGAATCTGGATCTGATCGCACAGATGTCGTGCAATCCGGCAATCGGCGGGATCGCCAAGGGCCATCTGGTTCGCGAGATCGATGCGCTGGGCGGCGTGATGGGCGAGCTGGCGGACGCGGTGGGAATCCAGTTCCGATTGCTCAACACCAGCCGAGGTCCGGCGGTGTGGTCGCCTCGCGCGCAGTGCGACAAGAAGCAGTATCGACTTCGCATGCGCGAAATATTAGAAAAAGAGCCGAATCTCCGGATCTTGCAGGCCGAGGTCGCTCAACTGGCGATTTCGGGTAATCGCGTGTCGGGCGTTCTGCTGCGCGACGGCCGAACCATTCTGGCCGACACCGTGGTCGTGACCACCGGGACCTTTCTCAATGGCCTCGCGCATGTCGGCGAACAGAAATATAGCTGTGGCCGCAGTGGCGAAGCTCCTTCGAACCTGCTGGGAGATCAGTTGCGCACCTTGGGTCTGGCCTGCCAGCGCCTGAAGACCGGAACGCCGCCTCGACTGGATGGCCGCACCATCGATTGGTCGCGGTTCGAACCCCAGCACGGCGATCTCAATCCGACGCCGTTCTCGTTCATGACCGAGCGTATCGATCGCGAGCAGGTTCCCTGCTATATCACTTACACTTCGCCTGAAACTCACGAAATTCTGCGCGAGAGCATCGCGCGGTCGCCGCTGTATAGTGGGCAGATTGAAGGCATCGGGCCGCGCTATTGTCCCTCGATTGAAGACAAGATCGTCAAGTTTCCCGACAAGCCCCGGCACCAGATTTTTCTCGAACCCGAAGGCCTGGATACTTACGAAATCTACGTCAACGGGATGTCGACCAGTATGCCAATCGACGTTCAGGTGCGCGCCGTCGCATCGATTCCGGGCCTGGAGAACGCCGAGATGATCCGGCCCGGATATGCGATCGAGTACGACGCCATCGATCCTCGGGAGCTGAATCACTCACTGGAGGTCAAGAGTATCGAAGGCCTCTTCCTCGCCGGGCAAATCAATGGCACATCAGGCTACGAGGAAGCTGCGTGCCAGGGATTGATCGCCGGCTTGAACGCCGCGTGCCGGGTCGGCGGATCGGACCCGGTTGTGATTGAGCGAACGGAGGGCTACACCGGCATTTTGATCGGTGACCTGGTCACTAAAGGCGCCGATGAGCCTTATCGGATGTTCACTTCCCGCGCGGAATTCCGGCTTCATCTTCGAATCGACAATGCGGACGAGCGTCTGACGCCCATCGGCCGTAGAATGGGGTTGGTTGAGGACCGGCGCTGGTCGCTGTACTGCCGGAAGCAGGAACAGAAGGCTCGACTACGGCAGTGGCTGGAAGTCACACGAATCGAATCCGGCCAGCCCCCGCTCGCCGTTTGGCTGCGTCGTCCGGAGACGAGGATCGAGGAGTTCGCCGCTCACATTCGGACGCAGCTGAATGGTGACCCGGTCCACGGCCTGACTGAGACGCTCGAGACCGAGCTGAAGTATGCCGGATATATCGCTCAGCAACAGCGCCAGGTCGAGCGCCTTCGAGATGCAGAGCGTCGCCGAATCCCAGGCGATTTTTCCTATACCGACATTCCGGGGCTTTCTACCGAGGTGCGGCAGAAGCTGGAGCGGGTTCGTCCCGAAACCCTCGGCCAGGCCGGCCGGATCCCCGGAGTTACTCCGGCGGCGGTTGCGGTGCTCGACGTTTATCTGAGTCTTTCCCGTTGAACTTCCGCCAGCTCCTCGCCGCCCGCTTCCCGCTTTCCGAAGCTCAACTCGATCAACTTGAGCGGCACTATACGTTGCTGGAGCAGTGGAATCAGAAGATGAACCTGATCCGAACTGAGTCGTTGGAAGAACTGGTTGAGCTGCACTACTGCGAATCGCTTTTTCTGGGACAGTCTCTTCCCCGGGGGTCGATAAGGATAGCAGACGTTGGCGCCGGGGGTGGATTCCCGGGGATTCCGGTAGCGATATTTCGCCCCGAGGCTTCGGTTGCTTTGATTGAATCGCACCAGCGGAAGGCGGTTTTTCTCCGCCAATCCTCTATGGGTTTGCCTAACGTTGTGGTGCTTTCCGCACGCGCAGAGGACCTGCGCGCCCGATATGACTGGGTCATCGCTCGCGCTGTTCGCGGTAAGGATGTGCTGGATCTTTCGATTTCGTCCGATTTCGCCCTCCTGACCACGGAGAGGGAACTAGGGGACCTCCCGGAGCCGTCGGCCATCCTAAAATCTCCCTGGGGAAGCCAGAGACTAGTGGCGATGTTCCACGTGGAACATGATAGAATCGACCAGCGTGGGTAAGATCATCGCCATCACGAACCAGAAAGGCGGCGTTGGCAAAACGACCACGGCGATCAATCTGGGCGCGTCGCTGGCGGCCAACGACTTGCGCGTTCTGTTGGTGGATTCGGACCCGCAAGGTAATGCAACCACAGGGTTAGGCATCGATAAGAATACGACGCAAGCCACGCTCTACAACGCCCTGATTACCGGCGGTGACCTCGCTGGAGCGATTCTGGCCACGGAATGCTACGGACTGGAAATCGTCCCTGCCGACAAGAACCTGGTCGCCGCCAATTTGGAGCTTGTGGACCTGGATGACCGCGAATATCGCCTTCGGCACGCCCTTCAGCCCATTCGAGATAAGTTCGAATACCTGCTGATCGATTGCCCGCCCGCACTGGATCTTCTGACGCTGAATGCGCTTCTTGCTGCGGATGCAGTCCTGATCCCGATTCAGTGCGAATTCTTCGCGTTGGAAGGGATTTCGCAGCTTATGGATACCATTGACCGCGTTCGGCAGGCCTTTTCCCATCCCCTCTCGATTCAGGGTATCTTATTGACTATGTTCGATGATCGAACGAATCTGACTCGCCAGGTCGCCGACGATTTGAAGGATTTCTTCAGCGATGAGGTTTTCTCGACCGTCATTCCCCGCAGCATCCGCCTGGCGGAAGCCCCCAGTTACGGAAAACCCATCTTGATGTACGACCCGCGGTCCCGCGGAGCTGAAAGCTACATCAAGCTCGCAAAGGAGATCCTGGAGAATGAACACAGGAACCGACAAGCAACGCAAAGCGCTCGGTAAGGGCCTTTCTGCGCTGCTCCCGCCTAGGGCCCTTGTCCCACCCGTACAAGTTTCCAACCCTGCGCCGAACCACGTGCCGATCCAGTTGATCCAACCGAACCCCATGCAGCCACGCACGGTCTTTCAGTCAGAAAGACTCGAAGAATTGGCCGACTCGATCCGGGTGAACGGGATTATCCAGCCATTGATCGTGAGACGCCACGGCGAGGAGTATCAAATCGTTGCCGGCGAACGACGTTGGCGAGCCGCTCAGTTGGTAGGCTTGGCCGACGTTCCGGTTGTCATTCAGGACGTCGCCGATCCGCGAATGCTGGAGCTCGCCCTGATTGAGAACATCCAGCGTGAGGACCTGAACCCAATCGAAACGGCACACGCCTATGAACGGCTGCACCGCGAGCTGGGTCTTTCGCAAGAAGAGATCGGTCGCCGGACTGGAAAAGACCGGACCTCAATCGCCAATACCATGCGGCTTCTCAAGCTTCCGCGGGAAGTGCAAGGCCTGCTCGCGTCGCAGAGATTGTCGATGGGGCATGCTAAGGCGATCCTCGGATTACCGACGCCCGAGCAGCAGATTGAAGTGGCCGAAAAGGCTGCAGCACTGGGGATGTCTGTTCGGCAAGTCGAGACCCTCGTCCAGGAAATGACCTCAGAGCGCTCCGAAAAGGGCGCTCGGGAGAAGGGTGCCGCCAAGTCCGATCCGAATGTCAATGCGGCGGTGGACGAAATGGCCCGAGCATTGGGGACCAGGGTCAGGATCGTCGAGCTGAGCGATCAGCACGGAAGGATCGAGATCGAATACTATTCGAAAGAGGAGCTGGATCGCCTGTACGAGCACATCGTCAGGCCTTGAGTGGTGCCGGCGGCAGGAGTCGAACCTGCGACCTACGGATTATGAGACCGTCGCTCTAACCACCTGAGCTACACCGGCGCAATTAAGAGCGTAGCAAATGGCACTGGGCCATGGCTAGTAGACAAACAGGTATGAATATATGAATCGCGCCGTGGAGTTCTCGCGCGTTTCCAAATCCTATTCGATTTACGCCTCTCCCGGCGATCGTCTGAAGGAACTGGCGACGTTTCAATCGCGCAGGTTTCACACCGATTATTGGGCTTTGCGCGATGTCTCATTCGAAGTGTCCCGCGGCGAAACTTTCTGCATTGTCGGAGAAAACGGCTCGGGTAAAAGCACTCTCCTCCAGATTTGCGCGGGCATTCTCTCGGCGACCGCAGGCAGCGTCTCAGTCCAGGGCAGGGTGGCCGCGCTGCTCGAATTGGGGGCCGGATTCAACCCCGAATTCTCAGGCCGGGACAATGTGTATCTCAACGGCGCGATTCTTGGATTGTCCGCCAAGGACATGGACCGCCGATTCCCGGAGATCGAATCCTTCGCCGAGATCGGCGACTTCATCCATCAGCCGGTCAAGACCTATTCGAGCGGTATGGTGGTCAGGCTGGCCTTCGCGGTCGCCATTCACCTGGATCCGCAGATCCTCCTGGTCGACGAAGCGCTCTCGGTGGGTGATGTCTACTTCCGGCAGCGCTGCATGCGCAAGGTCCACGAGCTGCGATCGCGCGGAATTACTATTCTTTTCGTATCTCACTCGACCAGCGACGTGAAGGCGCTCGGGGACCGCGCCATGTGGCTGGACCACGGGCGCCTCGCCGCCATCGGAAAGACGGATATCGTCGTTTCTCAGTATCTTGCGGCGATGGCTCAAAAGGACGCCAGCTACCTGGAACACCACTCCGAACATTTATCGGGGAATCTGTACCGCTCTCCCGAGGAGATCGTCGAGGACATTCCCAACATCGATCATCGCTTCGGAGACGGCAGGGCTGAGATTCTGGGGATCGCGATCTACGACGACGCCGGAGCAAAGCTCTCCGCGTTGCTACCATGTACTACAGTCGTAGTACGAATCTCGATTCACGCCAAAAAGAACCTTGATCGGCCCATCGTCGGGTTCATGTTCCGCAATCATCTTGGAGTCGATTTCGCGGGAACCAATACCTCCCGCGAAGGACGCGAGCTGCCACCGTTGCCCGCGGGCGAGCGATGCACCGTGGATTTCTACATCGAACTCCCGGATCTGTATGCCTCGACCTTTTCTTTTTCACCCGCGGTCGCCGACGGTCACCTGGAACACTACTCGATGTGTGACTGGATCGATAACGCCGTGGTGCTTCCCATGGAAAAATCGGAGAAACCGATTTACGGGCAGTTCCACTTTCCGTGCCGTGTGGAGGTAAATTCGAAGATCGGAGCGGGAGCCGCTTCTCAGTGACCGAATTTACCGGCGAGCGCGTCATTCCTGGCGCAGTCAATGAGGATCTCTGGGCAGAGCACGTCGCGCGCTACGCGTTCGCTTCGCGCTATGCTTCTCGCGGCCGGACCCTCGACGTCGGGTGTGGAACCGGCTACGGCGTTGCGGAGCTCGCAGCGGCGAGCGGGTTCGGTGTTGGAATCGATGTCTCAGCCGAAGCTCTCGCGTACGCGCGGACCAACTATCCGCTTCGCAACGCGAGCTTCGTGCGCGCCTCCGCGGCGGCGTTGCCGTTTCGCCCGGAGAGCTTCCACCTGATCACCGCATTCGAGGTGATCGAGCATCTCGAGAACTGGGCCGCCCTGATCGCCGAAGCGCGACGCGTGCTCCATCCGGACGGATTGTTCCTGGTGTCGACGCCGAATCGGCTGTACTACACGGCATCCCGAGGCACCGAAGGGCCGAATCCCTTTCACGTCCACGAATTCTCTTTCGACGAATTCCGCGATGCGCTGGGCGCAGCTTTTCCACGCGTCATGATTCTCCAGCAGAACCGCACGGAGGCGTTCGCATTCTCTCCCGCCCAACCCGTTCCCACTCCCGCCGACGCCCGTGTGGATGGAAGCCGCGGAACGGCCGACGACGCGCATTTCTTCGTCGCGCTCTGCGGCGTCAACGTCCAGCCCGAGCTGCGCAGCTTCGTCTACCTGCGCAAAGTCTCCAACCTGCTCCGCGAACGCGAACAGCACATCGAGATGCTGCAGACCCAGCTTCGCTCAACCGAGCAGACGCTGGACGAGCTTCAGCACGATCACAAAGCGCTGGTCGATCTTCACGAGCACCAGACCAGGGAGCT
>Ga0070735_10004857_pt1 | contig 11214 bp, 6 predicted proteins | sample Coa_R1_FD_66443 | JGI IMG/M metagenome (GOLD analysis project Ga0070735, IMG submission 66443) | Surface soil microbial communities from Centralia Pennsylvania, which are recovering from an underground coalmine fire - Coalmine... | ecosystem: Environmental > Terrestrial > Soil > Unclassified ... | reverse complement strand
CCTGGATTTCAAGGAGCTGGCATACCGCTGCAAACGGCTCATCATGCAGGCCTCGATGTCGAGCGAGATCAGCGTCCTCGGACATCAGCTTCACCGCATCGCCAGCGAGAACCGGCGCTCGCGCGATTTTACGCTGAACAGCTTGACGCATGTCATCCGCGAGATCATTGCCTGCTTTCCGGTCTATCGCACATACGTCAACGGCGCGGGCGTTTCGGAGCGCGACACGCGGTATGTCGAGCTGGCCGTGGCACGCGCCAGGCTCAGGAATCCCGCCACGAGCGCCCTCATTTTCAGTTTCGTGCGCGACACGTTGCTGCTCAAGTTTCCCGACAACGCAGGCGAATCGGCCCGGGCAGCCCAAAGGCGGTTCGTCGGAAAGTTTCAGCAGGTGACGGGGCCCGTCATGGCCAAGGCCGTCGAAGACACGGCCTTTTACGTCTACAACCGCTTGGTATCGCTCAACGAAGTCGGCGGCGACCCCGAGCGGTTCGGAATCACGCCCGGCGCTTTCCATCAGCAGAATCTCGAACGCCAGGCGCGCTGGCCGCTCGCCCTGCTCCCCACTTCGACGCACGACACCAAGCGCAGCGAAGACGTTCGAGCGCGCATCAACGTGCTTTCCGAGCTTCCCCTGGAGTGGAAATCGCATTTGATGCGCTGGAGCCGCTGCAATAAACGCCACCGGCGCGAGATCGACGGCGAGCAGGCGCCCAGCCGCAACGACGAGTACCTGCTCTATCAAACCCTCGTGGGCACATGGCCTCTGGAATCGCCGGTTGGCGCACCTCAGCGGGCGCAGTTCATCGCGCGCATTCAAGAGTACATGGTCAAGGCCATGCACGAAGCCAAGGTGAATTCGAGTTGGATCAGCCCGAACGTGGGTTACGAAAAAGCGGCCTGCGATTTTATTGCATCCATTCTGGCCGAGTCCCCGCGCAATCTGTTCCTGGCCGACTTCGAGCCTTTTGCGCGCAGGATCGCCGACCTGGGCCTGTGGAATTCGTTGTCGCAGACGCTGCTCAAGCTCACCTCGCCCGGAGTCCCGGATTTTTACCAGGGGACCGAGCTGTTCGATTTCAGCCTGGTCGATCCCGACAACCGGCGTCCGGTGGACTACGTCAGGCGCCGCGCGATGCTCGAAGCGCTTAACGAAAAGATCGAGTCGGCCGGCGGGCATCTGGCCGATCTGGCCGCCGAGCTCGTCGAGCGGCGCACCGACAGCCGCATCAAGCTCTATCTCGTAGCGCAAATGCTCAACTTCCGCCGCGAGAACCCGGGACTCTTCACGACCGGCCACTACATTCCGCTGGAACCTGCCGGCGGCAAGCGCGAGCACGTGTGCGCCTTCGTCCGCCGCTCGGGCGAGGCCTGCGTGCTGGTGGTCGTGCCGCGACTGGTCGCCGGACTCACCGGCGGCGCCGCCCTGCCCCTCGGCCAGGAAATTTGGGGGGACACGTGCCTCATGCTGCCTGAGAAATTCCAGCGCGCCCGGTTCATCAACATTTTGACCGGAGAGACGCTCGATATGTCGGCCGAGCCTGCCTCCGCCGGGCTCGCGCTGGCGATGATCTTGCACACGTTTCCGGTCGCCGCCCTGCTTCGCGTCGCGTAGAGCATTTTCTGAATCGCCGCGACTCAGTATGCCAAGGCGTATCCGTCCCGGCGCGGATCGGCGCCGGCCAGTCGCGCACCCGTCTGGGGATCGATCATGACCGATTGTCCGCCGCCGACGACGTAATTGAAGTCGCCCAGCAATTCCAGGCGGTGCCCCCGGCGGTCGAGCTCGGCCAGAACGTCGGGACGAACGCGCGTCTCGATCTGCATGCGCGTTTCTTCCCAAAGCCTGAACCGAGGAGCCTCGATGGCCGCCTGGCAATCGGCGCCGAATTCGACGACATTGAGCAGCATTTGCAAGGTCGTGTGCAGAATGCCGTAACTCCCCGGCGTGGCGATTGAAAACCAGAACTTTCCCTGATCGCGAAAGACGTGCACCGGAGCCATGCAGGCTGCCCAGCGCTTGCCGGGGGCGATCACATTCGGCGTGGGGCAGGCTGGGTCGATCTCGCACCAATGCGCGAAGCTGTTGAGCGCGACGCCGGTTTGCGGGACGAACATTCCCGAGCCGAAGCCGTTTCCCAACGACTGCGTGATGCTGGCGACGTTTCCCTGCGCATCGACGGCGGCCAGATGGGTCGTCAGGCCGTCGATGCTGCCGGGCCGCACAATTTCCGGTCCTGCCGCGCTGCGCCAGCGTTCCCCCTCGCTCCGCGAGGCCCGCTCGCGGTCGATTAACTTGCGGCGCTCGGCAATGTATCGGTCGCTCAGCAACCGGTCGAGCGGGACAGGAGAAAACTTCGGATCGCCCGCCCAGCGGATGCGGTCGGCGACGGCCAACTTCACCGCCTCGCTCACCAGGTGGATGTAATCGGCCGAGTTGTGCCCCAAGCTCGATAAATCGAATGCTTCCAGTAGTTTCAGCGTTTGCAATATCTGGAAGCCCTCGTTATTCGGAGGACACGTCTTGACCGTCAAGCCGCGGTACGACACGTCGATCGGAGACTCCCAATCCGGCCGGTACCCCGCCAGATCATCCCGCGTAATGAGTCCCCCTTCTTCGCGCATGAAGCGGTCGATTCGCTCGGCCAGTTCGCCGCGATAGAAATAATCGGCGCCGCCCTCGGCCAGACGCCGCAAAGTGCGCCCCAGCTCGGGTTGTTTGAGAATGGCCCCGATTCGCAGCGGCAAATTGCCGAAAGTGGCAAGTCCCGCAGGATTCAGTCGCGGTAGCGAATTGCGAATCAATTCGACGTTGAACGGGTGCAGCGGAAAGCCGCGCTCGGCGTATTCGATCGCCGGCGCGAAGATTCGCGAAGCCGGCATCGTGCCGTAAGCGCGCAGCGCCTCGAACCAGCCGGCGGGGTTGCCCGGAATCAAAGGCGCCCGAATGCCGCGTTCTTTGGTGTCGTTCGTGAATTGGTCGGGGGTGCCGCGCGCCGGCGTATTGCCGCAAAAGTTGAGAACGCGCGTCGTCCCCTTTGTGTCATGCACGAGCAAAAATCCGACTCCGCCCACGCCGCTCATGTAGGGTTCGACGACGCCCAGCGCAACCGCCATAGTCACCACGGCATCGACCGCGTGGCCCCCGGATTTCAGCACGTCGATCCCCGCGGCGGATGCCAGAGGATGAGCCGAGGCGACCGCACCATCGAGGCCCGCGACGACGGGCCGCGTGCGGGTTGGAAATGGCGAATCAGGCATGGAAAAACTCGATCGACAAAGGCCAAAAGCGTTCGCGTTTGGAGCAGTAAGGCAATTTAAGGAGCCGCCAGTATAGTGAATCTCGGGGAGATTCCCAGCGACGGGTGGAGGCCGGGTGGCGGGGTCAGAACGATGTCAGAGCGATCGCCGGAATTGACACTTCCGCAGCGAATACATTCCCCCCCTTAGCAAGGGGGGGCCAGGGGGGGTCGGGTCAAAATTTGTAGCCGCCTTCAGTGCCAGTGTCGTCGCGCGATGGATATCATCATGATCTCACGTGTCCTTCTCGAATTGGAATCGCTCAATGATACGTTTCCCCGCCGATCGCGCCGTCAACTCACTCTGCCAAGGCGTCAATCGTCTTCTGGCGATCGTCATTTTTTTCGGCGTGTTCGTTGCTGAAAGCCAGGCAGGCGATTGGCCGCAAATCCTCGGGCCGGCTCGCAACGGCGTGGCGCTCGACGAGTCGCTGGCCACGACGTTTCCGGCCAATGGTCCGCAAATCATGTGGGAGCACAAAGTCGGCGAAGGATATTCGGGCGCCGCCGTGGCGGAGGGGCGCGTCGTCGTCTTCCATCGAGTTGGCGAGCAAGAGCTGGCCGAGGGGCTTGACGCAAAGACGGGCAATCGAATTTGGGTCAAAGAATTCCCGGCGACGTATTCAGGGGGCTACAATTCCGATCACGGCCCGCGCTGCGTCCCTGTGATTCATAAAGGCAGCGTCTTTCTGTTCGGCGCTGCGGGCGATCTGCATTGCCTGGAGTTGAAATCGGGGAAAATGCGCTGGTCGCGTCCAGTGGGCCGCGAGTTCGAAATTCCCGAGAGCTTCTTCGGCGTGGGGAGCACGCCGCTCGTCGAGGGGGACAAATTGCTGGTGAACGTCGGTGGCAAGCAAGGTTCGGGAATCGTGGCGTTTGCCCTTGCCGATGGCAAGACGATTTGGAAGGCGACCGACGAAAAGGCCAGCTATTCTTCGCCGATCGCAGTCACGGTGGATGGCGTGCGACACGTCATCTTCGTCACGCGCTTAACGGCACTTTCGATCGACCCCGAGAAGGGAAAGGTTCACTGGCAGTTTCCATTCGGGGCGCGGGGTCCCACGGTCAATGCGGCCACGCCGCAGGTCATCGATGGCTATCTCTTTCTGACGGCCAGTTACGGCATTGGGGCCGTCTGCCGCAAGATCGACAAAACGAGCACCAATGAAGTTTGGGCGAACAACGACACGATGTCGAGCCAATTCAGCACCTCGGTGCCGCACAATGAGCTGTTCTACGGCGTTGACGGCCGGCAGGACGGGCCGCTGGGAAGGCTGCGGTGTTTCGACCCCAAGACGGGCAAAGTTCATTGGACCAAATCGGAATTCCCGATGTCCAACCTGATCGTGGCCGACGGTCGCTTGTTGATCGTCACCGACGACGGCCAACTGATCGTGGCCGCGGCGTCGCCCAAAGGCTACCGCGAGCTCGCGCGGGCCCAATTATGGACCTCGACGACGCGCGCCCTCCCGGCGCTCTCCAACGGCCTCCTCTACGTCCGCGACGCCTCGAAACTCACCTGCATCGATCTGCGGCGTAATGATTAGCGGGCCATTGAAAAACGGGGACTGGCTTCGATGAGCATTTGGTTGTGAGATTAGAGATGCAAGCGCGTCGTTTTAACAATTGGCTTAGTCTGGCGACCAGTAATTATTCGCAATAAAAATCGGAATTAGCCATCAATGGAGTATGCATCGATCTCGGCAAGTTTGGACATCACAAGTCAAACGCTGTCATTGGAGCGCGTTGTAGAACTTCTTCAAATACAGGAAACGTCCATATCTCGTAGTTGGCGGATCGGTGACGCAATAGGCAAGTCAGCGGTTCGGCACAAATCCAACGGCATTGCGATATCGGTTGCCGAGCGAGAATGCTCGGATGTCGAGCCCGTAGTTATCGAATTACTGTTTAAGCTGGCGCCTCATCGGCAGTCACTGGTCCGCGTCGTTGCTGCGAACCTGCTGCAAGCGGAGATTTCATGTGTCGTGTATTTCGTTCGGGCGCCAGCGGGCGCCACCTATCAGCTTCAGTGCGAAAACACTGATTGAAATCGCTGAACTCGGTGTGGATTTGGATATTGATTTGATCGAATTGACACATCTGTGAAGACAACCATTGCTAAAGGCTGTGGCCGGCGCCCGCGGGCCGCATCGGCGCTGGGCGCTCGTTCTTTCCTCGCTGGCGGCATACACTTCGCGTGAAAGGGAAAAGCCTGAATCACCGACATTTTCAGCAATCTTTGGCGGTGTAGGCGGGTTTCTCCGAAACCCGCTTGAATTGGCGCCTTCACAAGGACGGCGCGATTTTGGAGAGGCATCCGAGCGCTCGCCGGACTCTCTGAAAGATTGCTGAATCCCAGCTCTGTTTTGCAGGGTACTTTCTCACAGCGCCATGAGGGGCTAGAGGGCGCGATCATGATTTTTATCCGCAAATAATGCAAAAAACAGCCATTTTTCTTGAATTCGAGGCTCGCGCAATGCCGGTTTTTCGAGTTTTTCTTTCGATCGTCATTTTGGGCGGGGTACTTCGGCTCGGTGTTGCAGGGGAGCCGAATGCCAGGGAGCTCGTTGCTCCCGGCACGGCTCTTTTGGTCGAGGTGAATCGGCCGACTCAGCTCATCGACAATCCGCTCGCGCGGGACGTGTGGGGGCTTATTTCCGAGACAAACGGCGTCAAGCAGGCTCTCAGCTCGCCCGAGGTCGACCGGTTTCGGCAGGCGGCTCGATTTGTCGAGAAGAGCCTGGGTGTCGATTGGCGGACGGGAATCGACCGGCTCACTTCCGGTGGGATCGTGGTGGCGATTGGGCCGAAACGGCCTGATTCCGAACCGGTCGTCACCGCAATCGTGACTGCGTCAGATGAACAGATTCTGAAGCAGTTTATCGACGCCGTGCAGGCAGAAATCCGCCGTGCTGCAAATCCACCCGGCGCGCCGGCCGACAAACCGGGCGAATCGGCCCCCGAGCGAAAATCCCCCGAGACGGCATCGACCGAATATCGTTCCTTTGCGTGCCAACGGGTCGGGAATGGCCATTTTTCGGTGGTGGGAAGACGGCTGATCGTTTCGAACGCGAAGAGCGGTCTGGAAGCCGCCCTTGATCGCCTGGCCGGAGCCGCGACCGACAAGCCCTTCGACCCTCCCCAATCGCTGCGCATGGTCGATGGGGCCGGAAAGCCGCCGGCCATTCTGGCAACGGTCAATCTGAAATTCATCCGTTCGGAACCGAACGCGCAGGCGGCCCTGACGCTGCCGGCGAACGACCCGCTTCCCGTTTTGTTTCTGGGGGGCTATGTCGATCTCGTGCGGCGCGCCGATTTTGCCGCCGCGGGGCTATTCGTCGATGGGCCGGCTCACGAGTTGAAGATTCGTTTCCCGGTGGGTACCGAAGGAGCGTACCAAGGGCTTCGCGGTTACTTCGCCTCAGAAACGACCGAAGCGGCGCCGCCGCTTTTGCGGCCGCCCGGCACGATTTTCACGGCCGGCTGGTTCCGCGACTACAAAAAGCTCTGGGATGCGCGGAGCGAGCTGCTCAATTCCGAGCTGGTCGCCAAACTGGACGCCGACAACGCCAAGGCGCAATCCGAAGGCCCCAAGATCGGCGTTGCCGACGTAGTGCAAATCGTCGGCCCCCATTTTCGTGTGGTCGCGGCCCAGCAACAGGAATCGGTTTACAAGATCAAGGTCGAAGAACGGCTCCCGGCATTTGCGCTCGTCGTTTCGGTGCGCGATGAAGGGGCGTTCAGGCAGCGCATCGCGCCGGCGATCGATAGTTTGCTTTGGCTGGGCCTGGCGTCGTCCAATCTGGGCGAAGTGAAGCCGGTCGAATACCGCGGGGCGAAAATCAACGCCGTCCGCTTCACCGAAAAGCCGGAATTCGCGAATTCCGACAAGAGCACGCTCTATAATTTTGACCCGGCCTACACGCTGACACGGGGTCAACTGATCGTGGGATCGACGTCCGAAATCGTGCGCCACTTGATCGACGAACTCGAACGCCAACCGGCGCCGCCATCTGCCGGCATGCCGGAACGCGCGACCGAGCATCAAGAATTGTCGTTGGCCGGGCTCGGCGAGCTTCTCAAAGTCTACCAATCGCGATTAACGCGCGCGGCCGTGCTGCACCAGGGTCTCTCGCCGGCTGAGGCCGATCAGGAGATCGATTCGCTTTATCAAGTGCTCAAACGCCTGGGCGATCTCACGAGCCGCAATCTCATTTCCGCCGACCACTTCGAGATCGACGTCCGGCTCGGACCGGCGGCGGAGAAGCCATGAACCCCGTTCAAGAAACGCTCGACCACCTTCAGCCCGATGCGGCCTGGCAGCCGTTCGTTCCCGATTCGTCGAACCCCTGGAACGATGTAAAAGTCGCCCACCTTTACCGGAGAAGCGGATTTGGCACGAATTGGGCCACGATTGCGACAGGGGTCCAATCGACTCCGGCGGCGCTGGTTGAGCGGATCGTGTCGGGGGCCGGCCCGGAAGAAACCGGCGATTTCGAGGCGGAAGTCGCCAGGCTTCGCGAAGGCGTCGTCAAAGGGAATAATGCGCTGGAAGCCAAGGCGCTGTGGCTCTATCGCATGCTCTATTCGCCACACCCCTTGCGCGAGCGGCTGACATTGTTCTGGCACAATCACTTCGCCACGTCGAATGCCAAGGTGCGCTCGCTGCGGCTGATTCAGCAGCAGAACGAAACGCTCAGGCGGCATGCGCTGGGCCGATTCGACGCCCTGCTCGCCGAGATGACAATCGACCCGGCGATGCTCATCTGGCTCGACTCAGACACGAACAAAAAGAACGCCCCCAACGAAAACTATGCCCGCGAAGTGATGGAGCTGTTCAGCCTGGGCGTGGGGCACTACACCGAAAAGGACATTCAAGAGGCGGCCCGCGCGCTGACGGGATGGAAAGTCGTTGACGATCGAGCCACCTTCGACCCGGCGCAGTTCGACGATTCCGACAAGACGGTGTTCGGGCAGACCGGCCGCTGGACGAGCGGCGACGTCGTGCGGCAGTGTCTCTCGCAACGGGCCTGTGCGCAGTTTCTCGTTCGCAAATTGTTCCGCGAGCTGGTCAGCGAGACGGCTGTTCCTTCCGACGCGCTGCTCGAACCTCTGGCCGCCGGCTTCCGGGCGCGCAATTACGACATCGCGTGGCTGGTCGGCACGATGCTGCGCAGCAATGCGTTTTTCTCCGCCGCGGCGATCCGTCAAAAAGTCAAAAGCCCTTGTGACTTTCTGCTGGGGATGGTGCTGGCGCTCGAAGGACGCCCCAGCCTCACGCAGCTTGCGCAATTCTGCGATCAGCTTGGGCAGAGCCTATTGTACCCGCCCAGCGTCAAAGGATGGGACGGCGGTCCGGCGTGGATCAATTCATCGACGCTGCTGAAGAGGCAAAACCTGGCGTTCGAATTGACGCGCGGCTCAGGACAATCGCTCCGAATCGACCCCGCGCGGTTGCCGGCCGAATACGGCGTGGTCGGGGCCGAAAAAACCGCCGAATTCTTTTTGCGGTTGTTCCACCAGGAAGTCGCGGCCGGCGCGCTGATGTCGATTGTCTCGCAAATCGAGGCCGAGCGCGCCGCCGGCGCCGCGGCTTTTTATGGCGACTTGCGCGGCCAGGGCGATTTATCGTCTGCGTCGGCACGTTCGGCGGCGCACCTGGCACTCACGCTTCCCGAATACCAACTGGGATAGGAGCAATTCCATGCCGATTTCACGAAGGCGTTTTCTGGCCGCTTCTTCGTTTCTGGCGTGCGGCGCCGCGGTTCCCGGATTTTGGCGCTCAGTCGCGCTGGCTGCGCCCGATGCCGATCAGCCGGGAGCGGCCGACTCGATCTTGCTCGTGATTGAATTGACGGGGGGCAACGACGGGCTCAATACGGTAATTCCGTTCCGTGACGAGGTCTACGCGGCGGCTCGGCCCACGCTCAAGCAGGACGCCGGCCGCGTGCTCAAGATCAACGAGGGTCTGGCGTTTCATCCCGGTCTGGGCGGATTTGCCCGATTGCTGGAGCGCTCGCAGCTCGCCATCGTTCAGGGAGTCGGTTACCCGAACCCCAATCGGTCGCATTTTTCGTCGATGGATATCTGGCACTCGGCGTCGTTCTCAGCCGATGAGCCCTTCGGCTGGCTCGGACGAGGGGTCGAAAAGATGGGTGCCGGCGTCAATGGCTTGAGCATCGGCGCGGGGGATTCGCCGCGGGCTCTCACCGGCCCGTCAGCCCGCGCCCTCAGACTGCAGTCTCTGGCCGACTATGACTTAAAAGTATCGCGCGGCGGCGATGAAGGCGCGCGGCGGCGCGTCGTGGAAGAATTTGCCGCCGGCGATTCAAAAAAGGGAGACCTGGCCGACCTGGTGAAGCAGGCGGCGCGCGAAACATACCGCTCGGCGGCGCGGCTGAGGCAAGTCGCGACCAAATACGAGACGCCGGTGAAGTATCCGGCGACGGGCCTGGCCGAGCGTCTGAAACTCGTGGCGCAGCTCATTGCCGCGGGCGTCCCCGAGCGCATCTATTATACGACGCTACCGGGATTCGATACACATTCCAATCAGGCGCGCCAGCACGATGAGCTGCTTGGCGAGCTGGCGGGGGCGGTCGCCTCGTTTCACGAAGACATCGCGCATCACGGGCAACAAAAGCGCGTGTTGACGGTCACGTTCTCGGAATTCGGCCGGCGCGTGAAGGAAAATGCTTCGCTGGGAACCGATCACGGAGCGGCGTCGCAAATGTTCGTTGCGGGAGAAGCCGTACGGGCCGGCGCGCTGGGCGAGCACCCCAGCCTCACCGACCTTGACGACGGCGACCTCAAATTCCACACCGATTTCCGCAGCGTCTATGCCGCCATCCTCGATCAATGGTTGAAAATCCCCAGCCAGGAAGTGCTCGGGAACAAATTTGCGCCGATTGAGCTCTTTAAGAAAGAAGCCGCCGGCTGATTCCGCCGGTCAGTTGTCGAAGATCGACGGAGGCCGCCGATAGCCGTAGTACGTCGGCCGCTCTGTGTTGGGAAGAACGGCCTCGACGGGCGGGCGCAGGTGGTGCGAACGGTCCAGCAATAGGGCGACCAGGAATCCGGCCGCGAACCCGCCGACGTGCGCCCACCAGGCCACTCCGCCGGCTTGACCTGCCGTGACCGAGAATGCCCCTTCAAAGAATTGCAGGACGAACCAGATCACCAGAAAAACAGGAGCTGGAATTACCATGATCTGGAAGAAAAAGATGATGGGCACGAGCGTCAGCACGTTGGCCCGAGGATAGAGCCAGAGATAGGCCCCCATCACACCGGCGATTGCGCCGCTGGCGCCGATCGTGGGCATCGTGGAAGTCGAATTGAACGCCAGATGCGCGAGGCTGGCCGCCACGCCGCAACCCAGATAGAGCAGCAAGTATCCGAAGTGGCCGAACCGGTCTTCGACGTTGTCGCCGAAGATGTGCAAAAACCACATGTTTCCCAGGAAGTGCATCCAACCGCCGTGCAGAAAAATGCAGGTGAATAACGTGAGCCAGGGCGAAACAACGGGGGGCGGCAGCTCGCGCTCAACCACCTGGCGCTCGACCCCGTAATACCCTCTGACGAGCTTGACCTCCGGGACGACGATGGTTTCGTCCGGGTGCAGAACGCGCGCCGGAATCAGACCCAGGTTCTCGACCAGGTGATCCACGCCATCGGTCTGATCGGCCAACTGGGCGAAAAACGCCAGACCGCAGACGGCGATCATCAGATAATTAACGATCGGCGCCGTTCGGGACGGAATATTGTCGCGCAACGGAATCATGCCGTCATTGTACGCGGCAGCGGCGGCCGGCGAATAGTTCGCGCCCGACCTTGGCACAAACTCGATTTGGACAGTTTTCACCCAGCCTGCTATAAATCAAGTGTAGGCGGCGCCGTTCGCACTTTGACCACTCGTTGC
>Ga0070735_10004856_pt1 | contig 11216 bp, 10 predicted proteins | sample Coa_R1_FD_66443 | JGI IMG/M metagenome (GOLD analysis project Ga0070735, IMG submission 66443) | Surface soil microbial communities from Centralia Pennsylvania, which are recovering from an underground coalmine fire - Coalmine... | ecosystem: Environmental > Terrestrial > Soil > Unclassified ... | reverse complement strand
CGTTTGAAGTTAGCAGAGGGCCTGGAAAGCGGTCAAACATACCGCAACCGTTTTCCTTCGTGAACCTTCGTGTCCTTCGTGGTTAATGCATTGTCAAACGCCATAACCACGAAGGACACGAAGGCTCACCAAGGAACTCATCGAAAAAAACCTGCGTTACAACTCTTTTACCGATAACAGACAGATTATTCGCGCGAAACGCATCTATACTTGTACGGCCCAGATGCGAAGATCCCGCCAAATTCAGCTTAGCCTTGCGACCATGATCTTGCTGTCGTTACCGGCGTGGGCGGTGAATGCCACCTTGTCACTGCCGCCGCTGGACCACGGCTTTCAGCTCCTTTACAGCCTGGACTTTGACGCCGCACATAGAATTTTTGCCGCCTGGGAGCAAAGCCGTCCCGACGATCCCATGGGCCCAACCTGCGATGCCGCAGGCCTGCTGTTTTCCGAATTTCATCGTCTTGGAGTTTTAGAGGCACAGTTCTTTGAGGACGACAAGAAATTCGAGTCGCGCCAGAAGTTGAGCCCTGATCCGGCGACCCGCACCCGGTTCGATGAAGAGATTCAAAAGGCACAGACCATTGCCCGCAATCAGCTGGCGAAGAACCCTAAGGACCGCGACTCGCTGTTTGCCCTGACGCTTACCAATGGCCTGGAGGCCGACTATGCGGCTTTGATTGAGAAGCGCAATGTGGCGTCTTTGCATTACACGAAAGAATCAACGGCCTGGGGACAGCAAACTCTGGCCGTGGACCCGGAGTGTTATGACGCACACATTGCCGGCGGGATCAGCAAATATCTGGTTGGCAGCATGGCAGCGCCGGTGCGCTGGCTGGTGCGCCTGGGCGGAGTTTCAGGCGACAAGCAGGCGGGGATCAAAGAATTGAAATTGGTCGCCGATCGCGGGCATTACCTTGCACCCTTCGCGGATATTCTGCTGGCTATAGCGTACGTGCGTGATCACGACAAGCCCCATGCCAGAGAATTGCTGGCGGCGTTGCGCACCGAATTTCCAACCAATCCTCTGTTCGGGCAAGAGATCGCCAGGATAGATTCCGGGCACTAGATTTTCGTGTGGCTCATTCCTGTGCGATGTTTTGGCCAAGTAATCAGAGGCGCTGATGCAATATCGAATGGTCTCCATCTAACCGCGATCGGAGCACAACGCATGGCTGCCGTTGTCGCCCGCGTTCTTTCACCAGTGCTAAACCGAAGCAACCATTCTGAAGGCTGATTCTGCGACGTATTTTCATACTCCTTTAACACTTTCCAGTTAAATTTCTTGTGAGATTCGACAGGGAGTGGCTGCTTTATACTTATTTCAGGCGGCGACGCATAAAGACACCGTGGCGTCCTGCCCTTTCGTCACGCTCTCCTAACTTTGCTATGGCGCGCGCTTCGGTCGATAACCCGGCTTATTACATCAACCGCGAAATTTCGTGGTTGCAGTTCAATCATCGGGTGCTGGAAGAGGCGCAGGATGAAAATAATCCGCTACTCGAGCGTCTGAAATTTCTCTCCATCAGCGCCAACAATCTTGACGAATTTTTTGAGGTCCGCCTGGCCGGACTAGTGCAGCAGATTGAAGACGGTTATACCGAAGCCGGGCCCGATGGGTTGACTCTCACCGAAGAGCGCGATCTTATCTCGGACGAGGTACATAAGTTTATTTCCGAGCAGTACCAGTGCTGGAATGAACAGTTGCGCCCGCAGCTTTCAGAAAAAGGGATTCGGGTTTTGAGTCTGAACGAACTCGACGAAAATGCCCGCGCTTTTGTCGAAGATTATTGCGAACGAGAGCTCGATCTCTTGCTGACGCCGGTCACTGTCGATCCCGCACACCCATTTCCGCGAGTGATTAATAAAGCTCTATGCGTTGCGTTTTTGCTGCGGCGGCGTCGGCGTTCTTCGCTGACCTACACAGGCGTGGTCACCGTTCCCCGCGCTCTGCCCAGGCTGGTGAGGCTTCCGTCCGAAGGGACCATCGACTTTATTTTTCTCGCCGATCTGGTCTCTTTTCATGCAGCGCGAATGTACAACGGGTACGACATTGTATCTTCGGCTCCCTTTCGAGTTACCCGGAACAGTAATCTTTATATGGCTGAGGAAGAGTCGCGCAATGTGCTCGAGTCGGTGCGCACCGAGTTGCACAACCGTCGCAAAGGTGATGCGGTCCGCCTTGAGATTGAGGCCGACGCTGATCCCGAGATCATTGAGCGACTGCGTACAAATTTCGGTCTTGAGCCGTGGCAGGTATTCCGAGTTGACGGACCCGTCAACTTACCGCGCCTTTTCAATATTTACGAGCAGACCGATCGTCCCGACCTTAAATACAAGCCATTTGCTCCCCGCGAACTTCGCCTGACGGCAAAGTCGCAAGACCTCTTCGAAGAGCTGCGGCGGCATGACGTGCTATTGCACCACCCATTTGATTCGTTCGACGCCGTCGTGTCATTTATCGAAACTGCCGCAGAAGATCCTACAGTGCTCTCGATCAAGCAAACTCTCTACCGCACCAGCGAAAACTCAATGATCGTAAAAGCCCTGATTGCCGCAGCGGCAAAGAAAGAGGTGACCGCGGTTGTCGAATTAAAGGCGCGGTTCGATGAAGCTTCAAACATTCGCTGGGCGCGCGACCTGGAAGATGCTGGCGTGCAGGTGTTTCATGGTCTGGTCGGGCTGAAGACGCATTGCAAACTGGCGCTGCTGGTCCGCAAAGATCCCGACGGAGTTTCTCGGCGTTACGCGCACTTGGGGACCGGGAACTACAATTCGACGACCGCGCGGATTTACACCGACCTGAGCCTGCTGACTGCCGACCCGGAGATCACCGGGGCTGTGCATGATGTGTTTGCGTTTCTTACTGCCTATTCAGAACAATCCAGCTATGCGCCGTTAGCGGTTTCACCAGTCAATCTGGCGGAAAACTGTCTCGACCTCATTGCGCGTGAAACCGAGCATTCTCGGATCGGCCGTCCAGCACGCATCATTGCGAAAATGAATGCCCTACTGGATAAGAACATAATCGCCGCTCTCTACCGGGCATCCCAGGCGGGAGTAGAAATCGATTTGATCGTCCGTGGTATGTGCGCGCTTCGCCCCGGAATTCGCGGTGTAAGTGACCGGATTCGCGTGCGCAGCATAGTCGGTCGTTTCCTGGAGCACAGCCGCATTTTCTATTTTGCTAATGGCGGCCAGGATTCCGTTTACGTTTCGAGCGCTGACTGGATGCCGAGAAATTTGTACGAACGGGTGGAAGTCATGTTCCCAATCAAAGACTCGATGCTGCGCGACCGCATCAGGCACGAAATTCTCGACGCTTATCTTGCTGACACGCTGAAGGCGCGCGTGCTACGACGTGATGGCTCCTATATACGGGCGTGGCAAACTGGGGGCAAGCGAAAGCCTCCAGTTCCCGGTTTTAGTGCGCAGGATTTTTTACTCGCCGTGGCAGAGGGAAAGCAAACATCGGCCTTGCCCGTCGAGCCTGAACGAAAACGTTCGAGAACACGGGGGCGAAAGGCAAGTAGGACCTCATGATCATTTACATCGTCAGGCATGCCAGCGCCGGACAGCACCTCATGAATCCCAACAAAGATGAGAAGCGTCCACTGGATGCTGATGGCATTGAGCAGTGCGGGATTGTGGGGAGAGCGCTAGCTGCGCTGAATGCGCAACCAGACATGATTGTTTCAAGTCCGCTGAAACGTGCGACCCAGACTGCTTCGCTGATCGGAAATGAACTGGGCTATGAAGGAAAGCTTCTTCTTGAACCCGCGCTGCAACCGGACGCTTCGTTCACTGATTTCCGGCGCATGTTGGATAAATATTCGAAACATGAAGCGATCATGGTAGTCGGCCACAATCCGAGCATTTCAGAGTTTCTGGCCCGCATGATTGCAAAGGCCGGATGCCAAGCGCAGGTTGATTTCAAGAAAGGCGCAGTGGCCAGAGTCGAGACATTCCGTCGTTCCGCGACTCTGAATTGGTTCTTCACCCCGAAAATTGCGCGCGCAATTCAGGCCGCAGCCGCGGTAGCCGCAGAAAAATCAACTCCAAAGACCTCACGGAAATAAGGCCGCTCTTTTTCCACCGCCCATAATTCCAGATCCACGTTCTGCGGACGCTTCGGGACCAGAGTCAGATTGACCGATCCCTCGTGGATTTTCACTTTAGTCATTTTTAGAGCGCCGCTGCGCCCGAGATTCAGGCCCCACGCCAGCCGTAACAAAAGCGACGCCTTCTCAATCTGCTTCTGATCGGAAGGCGCAAGAACTTTGATCGGTCCATCTTCCGGCGCGGGGCGCGATTTTCCCAGATAGCGGGCTATGGCAGCGATAATCTTTCGCTGTTGCGGCGTGTAGCCCAGAATTTCCGATTGCGAAATGATGTAGTAGGTGTGCCGGTGGCGCCCAGTCCGATTGACGTAATCGCCCACCTCGCACAGCATGGCGGCAGCGGCAATCCATTCTCTGTATTCGGCGGGAAGCCGATGAATGGCGCGTAATTCTGAGAACAAATGCAGAGCAGTTTCACGTACCCGATCGGCGTGATCGCGATCGACACAATAATGCTTAACTGCAGCCAGAATAGAATCGCGCCGGTCAGACTCCACCTGCTTTCCCGATCGTGTGGCGTGATCGTATTCGGCCGCCATCTGCGCCAGCAGGCCGTCACGAAGCCCGAGGGGAGAAAATCGGAAGCCCCCGAGTTTGTACCGCTCCAGCAATTCCGCGTATACTGCCGCACCTGCAATCACAATTTCGGCGCGGCGCACTCCAATGCCAGGAACTTTTCGCCTCGCTTCCAGTGAGAGCCGTGCAAGCATTTTTGAAATACGACCCATCTGGATGCGAGACACTGTCATTCCGCGTTGGCTCTTGGTGCGATACATCGAATGACATACCGCCGCCAGTGCTTCTGCAGTGCCCGAAGTTGCAATGACGACGTGCGGCTTTGCGCCAGCAATGCGCGCTGCCACGCGGCTGGCTTCCCGGACAATAAAGCTACGTAACTGTCTGATTTCGGATTTGCGGGGCGGATCGTGATGCAGGAAATCGTTAGTCAGACGCACGGCGCCGAGCGGGAGACTGACAGTCTCGCGAATGTGTCCTTTGCTCGATATAGTTAATTCACAGCTGCCGCCGCCGAGGTCGATCATCAACACCGGAGACGAATTCACCCGCGTGCTCGAAGTCAATCCCAGATGGATGAGCCGGGCTTCTTCTAATCCAGAAATGATTTCGACGCGCCATCCCGTCGCCGACCGTACCCACTCCAGAAAGGCGCGGGAATTACGGGCGTCACGCAACGCGCTGGTCGCGACAACCCGAACCGTCTCCGCTCCAGCCCTTTGCGCCGCACGATGAAAACGCCGGAGCACTTTTACCGTAAGCGCAATGGCTTCCGGCGAAAGCAGCCCGGCGCGAAACACGGATTCTCCCAGGCGCGTAACTTCGCGGTCTTCATGGATTTCGACCAGCCGATGCGCAACCAGGCGGGAAATTTTCAGGCGAACTGAATTCGATCCAATATCAACTGCGGCAAAAGTCGGCATTCAGCAACAGTTTAGTCCAAGCGAGTAAACCGCCGGCGGCGGGAACTTAGGAAAGTTTCGACACGGCTGACGTTAAGCCACAGCGCTGCGCTGTTCCATCTTCTCGGGAACTTCTGCGGTAGGTTGGAATCGTGCCGGGGGCTTCGCCCGTTGTGCCCGCTTAGAAAGATTGGCCACTGCCGACAGTAGTGCATGGCTGGCGTTGCGAAAACGAGCGCGGCTGATATTTTGCAACACGGACACCAGCGCCGATTCGGATGCGCTTCCGAACTGTTTCTCCGCTCGCTCTTTTAGTTTCAATGCGTCGTGCCATTCACCGGCCGCATTTTGCGCACGCTTCAACTCATCCACAAAGGCTTGGGCGGCTGGAGTTTCACCCGCAAGTTCGGCCAAATAGCGAGCGCGCTTTGCGCCGATCCGAAAATCATGCAGATTTTTTTCTGTCAGGCACGACTGGCCAATTATTGGTAAGGCGTGCACAGCCAGTCGCAAAGGGTCAATCCCGTCGAACTTGATGGCTTCCTGCTCACGGCGCAAACGCTTCCGTAATTCTCGCAACGTCGAAGCGTCTGCAACTTTGCTCAATTTTCGTGTGTGCCGGTCACGTTCTTCATCAAGCAAATCGAGCAGTTGCGCCCGATGATTCTGCCGGTCAGGCACTTTCAAGCCTTTCAGTAAACCGATCTGAACATCGATATCACGCACCTTGCCCGACCGCTTTCTGAGTTTGGATATAAGTTTTAGCGACTTATTTTTATTCTTACTTTCCGGGGCGAGCGTCTCGATCAGAGCCTCAACCCGGCGGCTGTTAGTGCGAAAGTGGTGGACGTTTTCCGCAGTCACATTCTTGGAAAGTCGCCCGATACAACGATTCATCCGGGCAAAGACCAGGCGGCCCTGATTCTGGGAAGCGCTCAGGTGCGAATGATTACTGCTGGATCCATTGACAAGCATACGTCAGAAAATGGGAGTCGACTGGAACTGGGAAAATAGGCGCCCGCAACTGCGGCAGGTCATTTTAACACTCGCTGAAGATTCCAGCGAGACAACTTACATCTCACTCATTGCACATGGTTTATTTTCTACTAACCCGGGCTTGGGCGGGGTTCTCGCCCGCATCGGCAAACGAAAACTGCATGTCCACACCCGGGTATTCCTTGCCATCAACTTCCACATAGGGATAGACAAAATAATTCAGCGGCTCACCCTGCTGCGCCGGATTCAGCTTCAAATCCCGGCCAACCGAAAATTGAATGCGATTGGCATCGTGAGCGCCAAAGAAGTAATCCTTCTTCTCGGGATGTTTCCAGGCTTCCGATATATCAATCGGGACCCAACCATTTTGCGGATCGAAAAACTCAGCCCAGCAGTGATAGCCGGCAATTTCTCCAGAAGCCTGGTCGGGAGGCAAAAGAAATCCAATTTCAAAGCGTGCCGGGATGCCTTGCGATCGGGCCATCGCAATGAACAGCGAATGAAAATCTGTGCAATTGCCTTTCTTTGCAGTGCACGCATAGAGCACGTCGCCCTGTCCCCAACCCGTGCCGCTCTTGTCGTAGCTCATGTTGGCGAAGACGTAATCGTAGATAGCTCGCGCTTTTGCGAGCTGAGAATCTTTTCCGGCAGTCACTTGCGCCGCGAGCTCCGCGGGCCGTCCGGTGATCGGAACGAGTTTGTCTGCGCTTAAATAGAGCTGACTGTCTTTCTTGTCGAGAACTGCATTCTGTAATCGTGGGCGGATCAGGCCCAGCGTCAAATGCTCATATCGAACCACATCGTAAACAACTTCGAAATGAAGATCGCCGCCTTTTGCTTTAGAAGCGTCGGCGAAATAAATTTCATTCCCGAAGCGTGATTCGTGAGTTTTCTTGAGCTGCAGGTCGCCTTGCGCTGAGAGCACTCGCACATGCTGATAGTCATTTGACTGAGCGGCTGGAAACCAGATTTTTATTCGTTGGCCCGAAGGCACGTCTTTGACCGTGAACGCATAGTGAAATGTAAAATGCCTGGTGGCCTGGGCAACGGCAAGAGACTGCAAAGCTAAAAACAAAACCAGTGAGCACGCCAGCTTGCGCAGCATAAACTTTCTCCTGAATGTCGGCAATCTTCGGCAGATCGTTCGTTTGAAGTCACACACACGGTGTTCAGTCGAGGATCATTCAGGTGAAACCCTGGCGGGCACTCTGCATGAAATAAATCATACAGCCGGGAGTTGGTCTAGAGTTCACGCCGGCCTTCCATTGCTTTAAGCATAGTTATTTCGTCGGCGTATTCAATATCGCTGCCGGCGGGAATACCAGTCGCGATGCGAGTGACCTTGAGCCCGGCACGGCGGAGCTGCCCGGAAAGATAGGTTGCGGTGGCTTCGCCTTCCACCGTGGGATTAGTCGCGAGAATAATTTCGTCCGCTTGCTCGTCTTCTACCCGCTTCATCAGATTGGAAATTCGCAGTTGCTCAGGTCCGACGCCGTGAATGGGCGAGATTGATCCGTGCAGCACGTGGTATACGCCATTGTAGTGCCGGGTTTTTTCAACCGCTGCGATGTTCGTGGGTTCCTCGACCACGCAGATCAGGCGCTGGTTGCGTGTGGCGCTGGAGCAGTACACGCAGGGATCAACATCCGTGATGTTGTTACAAATCGAGCACAGCCGCAGGCTCGCCTTGACTTCGTGGATCGCGCCAGCGAGAGCGTTGGCGTCCTCTTCACTTGAACGCAAAATGTGAAAAGCCAGCCGCTGGGCAGACTTGCTGCCAACACCGGGAAGCTTTTTGAGCTCGTCAATCAGACGGGCCATGGGTTCAGCGAAGCGAGACATAAAAATTGAATCATTAAATCATTGAGGGATTAAATCATTGGGTACTCGGTTTTAATGATTCAGTGATCAAATGATTCAATGATTCAATTCTCTAAATCCCCGGTATTCCCATTCCTCCGAGCATTCCGCCCATCACCGATTGCATGCTGTCATCTACTTTTTTGCCGGCGCCATTGATAGCTGCGGTGATCAGGTCCTGCAACATTTCTAAGTCGCCAGCTTTCACAGCTTCGGGATCAATTTTTATGCTCAAGACTTGTTTCCGTCCGTCCATCTTCACCGTAACCGTGCCGCCGCCCGCCGAGCCTTCGACGATCGTCTCCTGCATTTTTTTTTGCAGAACTTCGTACTGCTGCTTGGCCTGGGACATCAATTCCTGAATGTTGAATCCGCTCATAAAGTGCCTACTTGTCTTTGCGATAATCGATGACAGTCCTGATCTCAGCGCCAAATTTTTCTTTCATTCTACGGACCACCGGCTCTTCCTCGGCGCGGGCGCGACTGCTTCCGTTCGCGTAGGACGTCGTGGCCTTCTGCGGCATAGTTGTAGAATTTGCCCCCGGCACGATCTGCAATCTGATTGCACGCCCCAGAACTCCGCTCGCAGTCGCGATCATCAGGCGTCTCGCGTCAGCGCTGACGGACATTTCAATCAATGTCGCGGAGGCAGTGATCGATATGATCAACCCGTTGCCTTCCAGCTTCCACTCCCCACCATCGAGCATAGAGCAGAGAATGCTTTGTCCTGCTTTGGAGAGCGCCGTCAGAACTGCCGCGCGGACTTGCTCGACGTCAGCCTTCTGCGGTTCTGAATTCATCGCTGGAACAGGCGACGCTACAGCCGGAGCTGCCGATCCCATCACTACAGGCGCGGAGTTGGTCGCGGCTGAAACAGGGCGAGACGGCGCTGGATTATTCTGGTCCGCAAATTCAGATCGCGGTGTTCCCTTGCGCGCTGAATCAGCGGCAAATGGCGAGACGAAAGTCCGCGACGGGGTCGCTGGGTCCGCTTTTCTCGGCTCTGGCGCGAGAGTGAGTTTTCGTTCCGGGGCCGCCGGACGATTTGCCTCAACTCCGCTGAGCAACTGTTCTAACGGAAGCAGCCGTTGCACATGCGCGAGCTTTAACAATCCCAGCTCGAGATGAAACCGCTGCTCCTGCCGATAACCGAGTTCGGAATGAGTGCGCAACATGATTTGCAGATGGCGCGTGAGTTCCTCTTCACTGAAAAGTTCGGCCACGCGGCCCACGCGGGCGCGCTCATCGGATGAGATCTGCAGTAACGAAGAGTCTGGACCCGCTACTTTCGCGACGGTAGCATTGCGTAGAAACCGGACCAACTGCCGGGCAAAGTGTACGGGATTCTGCCCTTCTGCCAGCAATCGATCCACACTCTGCAAAATTTCTTCGCTTGAACTGCGTGCTACCGCCTGCATGATCTCCTCAAGAATTCCTGAGGGCGCAACTCCAATCAGCTGGCGCACTGCATCCGCTGACAATTGTCCTTGGCTCGAGGCAATGGCTTGATCAAGAATCGAAAGCGCATCGCGCATGGAGCCGTCCCCAGCCTCGGCCAGCAGTGCAAGCGCGTCTTCATCGGCCTGAATATTTTCGCGGCCGCAGAGGTCTTTAAGCTGCTCGACGATTTGCTCGAATTTCACCGCGCGAAAACTGAAATGCTGGCAGCGCGAACGGATGGTCTGCGGAATATCTTCAGGCTGGGTGGTCGCCAGCATGAAAATCACATGTCCCGGCGGCTCTTCCAGAGTTTTGAGAAGCGCATTGAAAGCCGCATCGGTGATCTGATGGGCTTCGTCGAGAATATAAATTTTGAAGCGGTCGCGTGCCGGACGGTAGCGAGCGGCCTCGCGCAGTTCACGAATTTCATCGATGCCGCGGTTAGTGGCTGCATCGATTTCGATGACATCGACGGCGTTACCGGCCCGAATCTCGGTGCAGGAGTCGCATACCCCGCAGGGCTCGGCAACCGGCTTATCCGAAGAACGGCAGTTCAGCGCCATCGCCAGAATTCGCGCGACTGTGGTCTTGCCGATCCCGCGATGTCCACTGAAAATATAGCCGTGAGCAATACGCTCCTGCTCGATGGCATTTTTCAGGGTGCGGGTGACGTGCTCCTGCCCAATGACCTCGGAAAATTTCTGTGGGCGGTACTTTCTAGCAAGGACCTGGTAGCTCATGGAAGGAGATAAGTGATTATACGTGATCTCGAAAGTCCTAAATCGGCGCTGACAGGAGCTTTTGGCGAGTTTGCATTGTGCCACGGTAGTGGGCTACTTTGGTTTTTTGGCCCACGAAAGCAGAATAAACGCCCCGCAGTAGGACAACAGCACGACTGCTCCGGATATGCAAAGCCAAATGACTGAGACGGGCGGAACTTTGCGAGTAAAAATGCATTGAAATAAGGCCGCCGAACCTTGAAGGGACAATAGTAAGACGCCAACCCCACTTACCACCTCAAAAGTACGGTTCATTTATGCCGCTCTTTCCGCCCTCCGCTGTTCGTAGGCTCCCAGAGGGCCACGAGATCATTCACGTCCCAGAGGCGATCAGTACGCCAGCGGCCATCGCTGGACTCATTCCAAAAGTGCACGATGGATCCGAATGAAGTTGTACGCGAAATAATTCAGCGCGGTCACGGCGGCATGCCATGCCGACTACTCAGGCTCAAATTCCAAGCCCACTATCTTGCACCACAAACCCCTGTTGGTAGCAAGTTAAAATGTCCGGTTTTTGTAGCAAGTGAAATGTCCGGTTTCAAAGTTGTGCCCTCGCCGATTGGGTTGGGTTGATTTTGGGGATGGGGTTGCAGGGGAAGGGG
>Ga0070735_10004855_pt1 | contig 11218 bp, 6 predicted proteins | sample Coa_R1_FD_66443 | JGI IMG/M metagenome (GOLD analysis project Ga0070735, IMG submission 66443) | Surface soil microbial communities from Centralia Pennsylvania, which are recovering from an underground coalmine fire - Coalmine... | ecosystem: Environmental > Terrestrial > Soil > Unclassified ... | reverse complement strand
GGGGAATCCGGGAACGCTCGCGCCCGAGGTGGACAGCGGATCGATCCGCGATCCATTGCTGAACATGTAACGGAAATTAAAAGCGTCGGCGGCGGAGAGGTAGTGGTCGACCCTTACTCCGAACTGATCGGTGTCATCGTGGAGCGTCTCCGTGGCGTTGTAGACGTTAGTGCCGCTATTGGGCTCTGGAAACAGACTCAAAAGCCCCTGCGACAGCGGATTAATGAATGGCAACTGGTTGTACGGAATCGGCGAGTTCGCGAAAATGTTGAAAAGCTGATGGGCCGGATTGGCACACATCCCGTTGCTGTCGAAGCCTTCCGGGCACAGTTGGCCGAAGTTTCCCTGGCGTTCGGGCAGCGATGGAACGGTGCTTCCCTGGGTTTCTCCCTGCCGGTTGCGAAATCCCTCGTAATATCCAAAAAAGAAAGTCTTGTCCTTGCGAATCGGGCCGCCGAAGGTGCCGCCGAATTGGTTCTGCTTCAGAGGTTCGGTGCGCGCCGCAAAAAAATTGGTGGCATCGAACGCGTCATTCCGCAAGAACTCCCATAGCGCTCCATGAAATGCATTCGTACCTGAGCGAGTGATGATGTTCGTCGTCGAGCCCAAGGCGTCACCGAATTCGGAATTGGCATTGTGGGTGAGAATTTTGAATTCTGTAATGGCATCGAGCGGCGGCTTAAGAACAAAGCCCCCATCCACTCCGTTGAAATTGTTGGCGCCGTCGATCAGAAAATTATTCGACTCGGGCCTCTGGCCATTCACCGCATAGGCCTGGCCGTCACGCAATGAGCCTCCGGCCTCTGAAAGACCGGGAGTAAGCGGCACGACTCCGGGCTGAAGAAGGCCCAACTGAGAGAAGTTGCGGCCGTCGAGCGGGAGGTCCAAGACTTCGCGCTCGGTAACAGTCTTGCCGAGGCTGGTCACGGTCGTTTGGATCAGCTGTGCGTCCGCTTCCACCTGGAGTTTCTGAATCTCTGCGCCGACCGCGAGGCGCACGGGAATATTCGGCGTTTCGTTGACGTCAAGAACGATGCCTTGCTGAATGTAGGTCTGAAAACCTTTCGCCGTGGCTTCCAGCCAATAGTGACCGACGGGTAATTCCAAAAGGATGTATTCTCCGGAACGATTGGTGACCGCGTTCCGCGTCAGGCCGGTCTCGGTCTGCGTCGCTTTCACCGATGCTGCGGGGACCGTAGCGCCCGTTGGATCGAGTACGGTTCCACGAATGCTCCCGGTAATTTGCTGAGCAGCGGCGCTCAAGGCAAAGAACATGGTTAGCAGAACACAGATCAGACCTTTGTAAGCTGGTATGCGTTGGCGCACGTTTCCCCCACTTAACCCGCACACATGTTTCCGGGATAAGATTTCGCCGCGGCCTGGCAGGCACAAGGCAAGCCAGACTACATTGAATGCAATTAGATTTTCCGGGACCCCAAGTCCACAGAATCAAGAGCAGCGAAACGTTACCCGAGCACACCGAGGCGCACAATAACGCAAAACTATTACGGATGCCTGGCGCGAGACGGATACGAGCTCAGTTCACTTCCAGGCGCAGCCGCAGTTCGCGCGCGAGATTGTCGATGGTACGGATTTTTTCAGCTGCGGAACCTGGAACATCGGGCACTGACATGGCCAACTCGCAGGAGAGCAGCATGGCCGTGAGGGTCTCGCGCATTTCACTGTTCATCTGTTCGGCGATGGCGCGGCGGGCGGCCGATTCCTCACGCTTGCGGCGGTGAAGCGCTGAGCGCACCTCGCGGACCAGCCGGTCGATCCCGGTGATCGCGAAATTGACATACACGGGGAAGGCAGCGCCCATATGTTCGATCATCTGGTCGCTTTCCTCGGGCTCAGTCTCGAGCAAAAACTGATCGATTACGGCGGCGGAATAGGTTTGTTCGCGCAGGTGGGCTGCGGCCTCCTGCAAAGACTTAGCCCAGTGCGTTTCCTGTCCGGTGGCGCCGTACAAAGCTTCCGCGCACTGTGGGCCGGTAGCTGACGAAGTGATGAGTAGAATCATGCTTTTCATATTGCACGTCAGCCGCCATCGGCTGAGCATTGAAAACACTGCGTTTAGACTTGCTAGTACGTGGCCGTTTTCCTGTAACAGAATTCGCGCCGAGACGCCAGTCCGGAATTGGGCCCAGCGCTGCCGGTGCTACGCGTGCAGGGCGTAGTCCTTGAGTTTCCGATACAGGGTTGTCTTCCCGATACCGAGCAGCCTTGCCGCCTGCAATTTATCTCCATTCAGTTCCGAGATGGCCCGTAGAATCGTCTGCTTCTCAAGTTCCGCGATGGGAATGATTCCTCCGTGCACATCCATGTTGCCATTTGCGGGCTCGGGTAGCGGCAGGTTTGCGATCTCGCGCGGGAGATCGGTGGTTTGGATCAGCGGCCCACTAGTGAAGGCGTAGCTGCGTTCCAGGCTATTTTCGAGTTCTCGGACATTGCCCGGCCAGTCGTAGGCGAGCATAGACTTCAGGGCATCGTCGCTGAGCATTTTTTCCTGCCCCGAGGTTCGGGCCATACGCTCAAGAAAGTGCCCGATTAAAAGAGGAATGTCTTGCCGACGCTCGCGCAACGGTGGAATGCGCAGGCTGAGCACGTTGAGCCGGAAGTACAGATCGCGGCGGAAACTGCCCTGCATCACGGCTTGTTCGAGATCGCGGTTGGTGGCGGCGAGGATGCGCACGTTAATTGGAACCCGGCGCGTGCTGCCCACGGGACGAATTTCCTTCTCCTGGATGGCCCGCAGCATCTTCGCCTGCAAATCGATCGGAAGCTCACCGACTTCGTCGAGGAAGACGGTGCCGCCCTCGGCCATGGCCAAGAGTCCGTCTTTCGACTGATTGGCCCCGGTGAATGCTCCTTTGACGTAGCCGAACAGTTCGCTTTCGATCAAAGTCGGTACCAGGGAGCCGCAGTCCACCGGAATGAACGGCTTGTCCCGAAACGGGCCGGTGTAGTGAATGGAGCGGGCGACCATTTCTTTGCCCGTGCCGCTCTCGCCCAGAATCAGGACCGGGTGCACGCTGTTGGCCGCCTTGGCGATGATGCGATAGAGCTTCTCCATTTCCGGAGCTCGGCCGACAATCCCTCCGAATCCCTGCTTCGATTTCACCTTCTCGCGCAGCATGCGGTTTTCCGTCTTCAACTTCAAGTGGCTGGCCACGCGCTCCAGCAGGAGTTTGAGTTCATCGACGCTGAAGGGCTTGGTCACGTAGTCGTAGGCGCCATTCTTCATCGCCTGCACCGCGGATTGCACAGTGCCGTATCCCGTGACCACTACAACCACGGCCTCGGGACGGCGCTCCTTGATGCGGCGGAGAGCGTCCAGGCCGCCCGCGCCGGGCAGGCGCAGATCGAGCAGCACGGCATCGAAGTTCTGCGTTTCGAGGGCGCGGTAGGCTTGCTCGGCGCAGTCGGCCACAAACGCCGAGTAACCCAGCGACAGCGCCACCTCGCGGCAGGCTTCGCGAATGGATCGCTCATCGTCGACGATCAAGAGATTAAGAAAGTTGGCAGGCTCAATTTGCGGTGTAAGCGCGACCGGACTTAAAGCTGCAGACGTCATGGCTTTTCTTCCCCTTCTTTGGCTGAAAATACTTCCCCGCTTTTGGGGGAATGGAAACTCTTTTTATTGCTGAATGCATCAGGCGCCGTCTCGGGAACGAGTGGCAGCAGCACGCTGACGCGAGTGCCTTGGCCGGGCTTGCTCTCGAGATGGATCAGGCCGCCATTCGTGCTCACGATGTCGTGAACGGTGGCCAGACCGAGGCCTGTACCTTTTCCCCCTTTGGTGGTGAAGAACGCTTCGAACACGTGGGCGCGCGTGGAATCATCCATGCCATTGCCGTTATCTTCGACCACGAAGAGAGCGCAAGGTACTGACGCCGCGCTGTGAGACCCGAGGAGAGACTCGGTCAACACCTCGACCTTACAATTGCGGGTCTCCACCGTGATCTGTCCGCCACGCGGCATGGCGTCGCGCGCGTTGAGCACCAGGTTGAGGAGAATCTGCTGCGCTTGCGTGGGATCCATTTTGATCAATCCCAGATTGCTGTCGAGGCGAAGCTGCAACTCGATGTTTTCCCCAATGAGCCGGACCAGCAAGTTACGCATACCTTCGGCGATTTCGTTCAGCGAAAGCAGCCGAGGCTGAGAATTTGCGGGCCGCGCAAGGGCGAGTAACTGCCGGACGAGACCGGTCGCTTGCATTCCGGCTTTGCGGATTTCATCGGCATACTTGCGGGCGCGATGGCCGGGCTCGATGCTGGCCATCAGCAGGTCGCAGTAGAGCAACACGCCAGTCAGAAGATTGTTGAAGTCGTGGGCCACTCCGCCAGCCAGGCGTCCGACTGTCTCGAGTCGCTCGGCCTGACGAAGGCGTTGTTCACCAGCCAGTGCGCTGGGCAGATTTTCGGTTATGACGAGTACACAGTCGGGACCATTGATTTGCCCTGCTCTCCAAAGACTCCAGCGCTTCGGCGGACCGTTGCTGTTCCCGTTATTGGCTTCGATTTGAAAGCTTTTCCGCTGACCCTGGAGCAAGGCCGCGACCAGCTGTTCAAGTTCAGCGTGATTTTCAGTCTGGATCAGATCCACCAGGCGAAGGGATGGTGTCAATCCCGAACTGATTGCCAACATTTGTTCCCATGCGGGATTCCATGCTGTGATATTGCCCTGCCGGTCACATTGCGCCCAGGCGAGCGGAGCGTTCTCAAAAAGAGAGTGGATCTCCAATTTGGAATCCGGCTTTGGCCAAGTCAGTTCAGCAGCGCTCATACGTTCTACTCTGCGCGGAAGGAATCCCAGAAGGAACCGGTAATCCGACGGCTCGATACCTTGGTTTTCCCAAAATGGGAATCGGCTGGCTCTTCGCGCCCGCGATCAACTCCCATTCCGGCCCACTATAGAGAAGACACCCCATAGGTGCGAAAGGGCAGATGTCACCAAAACAGGAAATCTTTCTGTGGAAAACTCGGTTTGAACCCGAATTCCGGGCTTAGTGGTCAGAAATTACGAAGAGAAGGGGAAATTTGTGAGATTTAGTGATCGGCCCGGCCACGTTGGCTGGCAATGAAGACAGGTTCCGCTAGTGCGAAAGTGAGCCGCCGCCCCTGTTCCACGCGGATCGCCTGCGACGAGCCATCGCTCAAGGGCGATTGTCGCGCGAAAAGGCTGGCCGTCTGGACCGGCACATCCAGACTGCCCATATGCACCGAAGCCAGCTTTAGTCGAACATAACCTCGATTGCGCTTCACTTGGGAAGTGCGAGCAGACTCGACCCTCCCCGAGACGAGGATTCCAGGCGGAATCAGGGTATCGCCCTCAATGACGACCGGTTCAACGACGACCGCGTCGAAAGCATCACTGGCGTTCGGGTCCTCGACAGAAATAGGCGTTTTCAAACGCACGCTGATAAGAGTTCCGGCCGGAAGATTCTCGCGTTCATGGAACGGTAGACTATTGTCAGCGGCTTTCCCGGATGGATTTGGAGCTTCTCCGCGAGCATTGTCTAGCTTGGTTCCATCCTCATGAAATGGGGTCTGATGCGGATCCGCCTGGGCAGCGGTACTGTCGCCGGGGACGGCAATGGGGCGGGAGCATCCTGCTGCCAGCATAGCCAAAGCGAGCGGCCCGGCGGCCAGGCCGGGAAGCCTGCGAAATTTAGCGATCCGCCTCATAACGTCGTTTAAGGTGTAATTGGCAAGCCGAATACCAGACACACTCTCACTAAATCAACGACTTGGCGATGGCACTTTCGTGGCGTGCGTGTAGATTTTTCCAGCCCACCCCATTCGGCGGCCTATAAAAAAACGCGGAAGGCAATGCCTTCCGCGCCGCAATCTTCCTACTGTCCCGGCTTTACTGCTTCTTTACCGGCTTTTTGGGTGTGCGTTTAGCAGGCTTCTTCTTGGCTTCACTCTCCCGGCCGCCAATGAGGCTCAGAGCATCCGCGGCATTGAACGGGAACTGCCGGACGGAAGTTTCGGTTTGGCCCGCGGAATTGAGCGTGATATCAACGCGCCGATTGCTCGCCAACTTAATAACGGCAATTCTCGCCAGCGCGCGCTTGCGCTCTTCTGTGGTCAGTTCCGTGTTTTGCTCGATCGACTGCTTCACTTCATCGGTGGTCAGGTTGTGCTGCGCCCCGAACGCCTTGGTTTCAATGTCAGCCTCGGGGACTCCCTGTTCTACCAGGAAGCTCTTTACGCGGGCCACGCGGCGCTCCGAAAGCGCCTGATTAAAGGCAGCGCCACCGCGTATGTCAGCATGGCCTTCGAGCACGAGGTGCGTATCAGGTTTGGCCTCAAGATATTTCTTGAAGTCGGTAGCCAGATTCAGCAGGATCTTCTGCTGGCTGGGCAGCAGGCCGCCGTTCGGATCTTTCGGCGTCGGCTGCGCCGTCGCGAAATAAACGCTATGCAGTGCCAGTCGCGCTTCCAGGGCCTTATCCACCGGCGGAGGCGGCGGATTTTCGATGGTCACCTGTGTAGAAGCTTGACCAGTCAATCCGCGCGAGTCAGTGCACGTAGCAGTTACTGTCACTGGGCCAGGAGGAAGCCCGGCAGTGTTCAGGGTTGCGGTGTTTGCGGTTCCCGAAACTGTGCCCACGGTTGAAGTCCAGTTCGCAACCGAAACTGGAACGCCGTCGGGACTGGTACAAGTGGCCGATACGTTCACGGTTCCGCCAGGGACAAGGCTGGTCGGATTGGCCGACAATGACATGGTGGGGGGATTCTTTGGCGGCAGCGGTTTGACGGTGTAGTTGGCCGTGCAACTGGCCTCATTGCCTTTTTTGAGCTTGGGGTCGGTGACATGAGCGGTGACCGCGTAGCTGCCGGGCGCGACATTGTTGGTATCGATAGTGGCGGTCGTATCTTTGCCAGTCACCTGCCCACCATTGCCGCTCCAGCTATAAGTCACGGTGTGCTTGGGATTGAAGTTGCTGGAAGTAACCGTGGCCGTGATCGGTTCCCCGACCATGACCTCGGTGGGTTGCACGGAACAGGATGCGGCCGGTGCCACCGCAGGCGTACCGCCCCAACTGAACACCAATCCTGTACGCAGTCTGACTCCCTCTTCGCTGGGATGCCGCAGACTTGGGAAAGACGGAGAAGCATAGCTCGAGTAGTTTAGCCTGGTCCACACGTAATCAGCTTCAAAGAGCCGGAGCGCGATCGATTTGGTGATGGGCAGGTCCATTCCGCCACCGAGAATTACGCCAACACCATTTGGCTCATTCAAATTGGGGACGGACAAACGGTTCAGACCGCCCAAGGCGTGCAGAAAGAAGTTTGCATCGTCGGTCCGCCATATGAAACGGGGACCGAACGAGACCGTGGTCGCGTCGTTGCCATTACCCCAGTTTTCTCCTAAGTCGAACTCGGCCCCCCAATGCCGATCAAGATTGTACGTCAGTGCTGCGCCTAATCCTTTGGTCATGTCTGCGACTTTGAAGGGGATAGGATTATTAGGATCGCTAAACGCTGCGGGAACCGTAATACCCGGATGAAAGTACTGGTATCCAGCGAAAATATCCCATTTGGGATTGGTATCGCTCTGCGCAAAAGCGGCGCATGGAATGAGAAAAAGAAGGACTATTGCGACTGCGAAAAGGCAGAAGAGCCTGCTTCGACGTCGAATCGATGTGCACTTGGTTAGCATAAGATCCTCCAAACGTGATCGTCGCCGGTTGCCTGCGCAACCGGGCGGTCACGGAGAGAAGTGATGGAAAATCGGTGGAAGAATAGAGTTGTCCTGGAAACGCAAGATTCTATCTCACAGCAGCTTAAAGGGAAAGCGTAGACTCAAGGTATTGTCAGTTTTGGCAACTAAGCCGTGCCGGACCGGTCTCCAATTGACATCCTAAGGATCGCTTTTCTGGCCTCTGAATTGCACAATCCGGACCTTGCCGGACGGAAACAGGCCGCGTATCTTGGAGGATTCGCCGCGAACGCACTTCGATGGCGAGAATCGGGTCGGAGTGAATCAATGCCAGCAGCCAGAGCAATCAAATGAGCCACGAGAAAGTACTGATCGTCGAAGATGAAGAGAACGAGCGCTCCGGGCTGGCCGAACTCGTCACATCCTGGAGCTTTCGAGTGGAGACAGCGCGCGACGGCGCCGAAGGCCTGGAAAAGGCGACCCAGTGGGGCCCTTCAATTGTCATCACCGACCTCAAGATGCCGCGCATGGGCGGAATCGAATTGCTGGGGCATCTGGCGGAGCAGGCGCAGACCATTGCCGTCATCCTGGTAACTGCCCAAGGCACGATCGATAGCGCCGTGCAGGCGATGCGCATGGGCGCCTACGACTACATTACCAAGCCCATCGACACCAATCGGCTGCGGACGATTCTTTCGAACGCGTCCGCTCTGCTCGGCACGCGCGCCGAACTGGAGGCTACCAGACGGCGCCTGCGCGATACCGGATCGTTAGGCCGGCTGAGTGGCGCCTCGCGCAAGATGCAGGAAATCTTCCGTTTGATCGAGATGGTCGCTCCCAGCACCGCCTCGGTGTTGATTACCGGCGCAAGCGGAACGGGAAAGGAGTTGGTGGCGCGGACAATCCACGAACTGAGCCCGCGCAAGGACCGGCCGTTCGTGGCCATCAACTGTGCCGCCATTCCTGAAACCTTGATGGAAAGCGAGATCTTCGGTCACGAAAAGGGCGCGTTCACGGGCGCGTTGGAACGCCGGACCGGCTGCTTCGAACTTGCCGAAGGCGGGACGCTGCTGCTCGATGAAATCGGCGAGATGCCGGTGGGAACGCAGGCTAAGTTGCTGCGCGTGCTCGAAGATCACAAACTGCGCCGCTTGGGCAGCAAGGTCGAGACCGCGGTCGACGTGCGCGTGCTGGCTGCGACCAATAAGATTCCCGACGAAGCGGTCTCTCGCGGCGAACTGCGCAGTGATCTGTATTACCGCCTGAATGTATTCAACATTCACATGCCGCAATTGCGTGAACACAAAGAAGACATCGCTGCGCTGGTGCAGCTCTTGCTGGTTGAGATGAGCTCCAAACATGGCCGCAAGGTCACGGCAGTCAGCGAGGCAGTGCTCAATCAGTTCAATAACTATTCGTGGCCGGGGAATGTGCGTGAACTGCGCAACACTATTGAACGGGCGGTGATTGTCTGCGAGTCGGCGATGATCGAGACCAAGCACTTGCCCCCGGGATTTGGCCAGGCCCCGCTGCGGACGGCGGCCAATGATCCCGACGCGGTGCGCCTAGGAGTGGGCACCACGGTGGAAGAGGCGGAAAAAATGCTGATCCTCAAGACATTGGAGGCGACCAGCAACAATAAGACTCGCGCCGCTGAGATCCTGGGAATCAGTTTGAAAACTCTGCACAATAAGTTGAAGGAGTACGGAAGCGCTACGCCGGAAGGGGTTGCCGGCAAGGAAGAAGTGCCCAGCAGCTAGGCTGCTCCGGTTGTTCTTAGTGCGGCGATTTTTGTCATGCGACGCAAAACCATCATCGTGCTGGTCATCACCCTCATGGTGACGGCCATGGTCACGGCGTTTTCGTATTTGTACATCTCGCAAATCCTGCGGCTTCGCATTGCGAGTGCCTACGAGACGGCGACGAGCCTGACTCGTCAGTTGGCGTATGCCGCCAACAACGCCATTCCCGATTTCAGCAGCACTTCCGTGGACACCAACGATCCGGCGGCTGTGAGCCGCGCTTTAGCAGACTACGTTCAGACTGACGTCGACACAAACAACCTTCTCCAATCCGATCCGGGCGACTGGCAATACATCAATGATGTCTGCATCGTCGACGTGAACGGCAAGGCTCTATTGCACACCAATTCCAAGTTGGTGGGCAAAGTGATCCCGCCGCGCCCTAAGTTTGAGCAGGTTGTACACGCTCGCTTCCGCGAGCAGATCCGCCTGGTATTCAGTCCGGCGACTGTTTACGACGTTACGTATCCGCTGGAATTGAGTGGCGCGCCATTCGGAACGATTCGCATCGGAGTACAGACTGCCTTTCTGAAGAGCGAAGTGCAAGCTCGCCTGATGCGGGCGCTCTACATTTCGGTCGCGGTGATCTTCGTCTCCCTTATCCTGGCCGCGGGAATTTCGAACCTGGCGCTGGGCCCCCTCAAAGAAATCAGCCGGAACCTCGACAGTGTCACGGCCGGCGAGGCGGACTTGTATGGCGACGAATCGCAGCACGACGAGTATGGATTGGTCACTCTGAAGATCGCGAATCTAGGGCGACAGATTCGGGACAGCCGGGAAATTTTCTCAGCCCTGAAAGATAACGTCGATCAACTGATGTCGAAGTTGCAGGATGGGTTGATGTTGTTCGCCCGCGACTCGCGGGTGGTTCTGGTAAGCGCTCCTATAGAGTCCTTTCTGGGACGTCCGCGCGGCGAACTGCTCGGCCGTACGGTGCAGGAAGTTTTTGATCGTAATTCGCTGCTGGGCTCGGCGCTGCTCGAGGCTTTTGAACGGCGCCGTCCCCTGTCGCAGCGCGAGTTCGAAGCTGCCGGAGGAAGACGGGTACAGGTGTCGCTCGACTTCGTTCAGGAGAAGAACTCGCAGATCGGCGCGCTCTTCATCATGCGCGACACAGAATCGGTCCGGCGCATCGGCGACGAGATCGAGATGTCGCGGCGACTTTCGGCCAGCGGACGACTCACGCGCGGTGTCGCCCATGAGGTCAAGAATCCCATCAACGCCATCGTGCTGCACTTGCAGCTGCTGCGCAACAAACTGACCCAGCAGGAGCCGGATACGGGGCGCCACATGGACATCATCGACAGCGAGATTCGCCGCCTGGATCGCGTGGTGCAAACTCTGGTGGACTTCACGCGTCCGCGGGATCTTCACTTGGAGGAGGTCGACCTGCGGCGCCTGCTGGAAGACGTCTCGCAGCTCGCCGCCCCCGACGCCGAGCAGCATGGCGTCACCATTGCGCGTCACCTGCCCGAAGTCTCTTTGCCAGTGAAGGTCGACGTCGATCTGATGAAACAGGCGATCCTCAATGTGGTGATCAATGGAGTGCAGGCGATGCCTCAAGGAGGCGTACTTACAATTTCAGCAGGTCGAGAAAATGGCGTGATCCTCGCCGAGGTTCAGGACCAGGGCGGCGGCATTCCGAAAGAGATGCACGATAAAGTCTTTGAACTCTACTTCACGACCAAGAAAGAAGGCAGTGGCATCGGGCTGGCGCAAACGTATCAAATCCTGCAATGGCA
>Ga0070735_10004854_pt1 | contig 11218 bp, 7 predicted proteins | sample Coa_R1_FD_66443 | JGI IMG/M metagenome (GOLD analysis project Ga0070735, IMG submission 66443) | Surface soil microbial communities from Centralia Pennsylvania, which are recovering from an underground coalmine fire - Coalmine... | ecosystem: Environmental > Terrestrial > Soil > Unclassified ... | reverse complement strand
TCTTCGCAACAGGCGGGACAACAGACCGGTCAGCAGGGAAAGCAATTCGGGCAGCAGAGCGACGCGGATGCGCGGCGGGCGGCGGACCGGCTGAAGGAAGCGCAGGATCTTCTGAATGGCTTGCAGCATCAAGAGGCAGCCCAGCAGCTAGCGGAAATGGGCGAACGAGCCGACAAATTGGCGGAGCAGGAGCGCGACTTCGCCAATCGGTTGCGGCAACAATTCGGGGGCGAATCCTTCGATCCGCGAAATCCCCGTTCGCGCATTCAGCCAGGCACCAGCCGGGAAGATGCGAACAAGATGGCCGACGAGCACATGCGGCAGATGAACGACCTCGACAAGTTGGAGCGCGACCTGCAACAGGCTGTGCACGATCTTGCCGGCACGCAGCCCGGGGTATCGTCGAAGTTGCGCGAGGCCCTCGGAACGGAACAGCAGAGCGAAGTGAAATTGCGGATGAAGCTCGATTCGGATAACATCCGGCGCGGCTACGGCGCTTATGCCTGGACGGCTGAGCAGCCGGTGGTTCAGGGACTCGATCAGTTGCGCGATGGCATCAAACAGGCGCAGGGCGCATTGAGCAACGGCAATCCTCAACAGGCCGGCGCTGGAAATGACGAGATGAAGAAGGCGCTGGCGCGCGTCGAACAGTTGCGCCAGCAGCTCCAGCAATTGCAGGCCGGCCAACAACAGCGCGGGCAAGGGCAAAATCAACAGAACGGCCAAGGGCGGTATGGCCAGGATGAAATGTCACAGCGCTTAAGCCGCATGGCTCAGCAGAACGGCCGGCAGGGGCAACAATCCGGCCAACAATCGGGCCAGCAGCAAGGGCAATCCGGACAACGGGGCCAACAAGGAGGGCAGCAGCCTGGCCAGCAGGCAGCAACCGGTCCGTACGGGGGCGGTGGTCCGCACATCAATCCAAACGGTGGCGACCCGGGGGGACGTATGGAACAGACCTATCGGGAGGCTCTTCGGGATTTAGTGCAGCTTCGCGGCTCAATCGGCACCAGTCCGGATCTAGCGAGAAATGTCGCCGATCTCATCCAGACAATTCGCCAGTACGATCCGGATCGCATCGGAGATCCGAACCTTCTGCGCGACAGGTTGACGCGCGCGGTGCTGCCCGGTCTGGAAGAGTTGGAACTGGAAATCAGGCAGAAGGTCGGCGACGAGGAAGCCGGGCAAGTGCGCAGCAGCGGGTCTGAGGCGGTGCCTCCCGGTTACGCCGACGCTGTCGCCGAGTACTTCCGCAAACTGAGCAAGACAAAATAGCTTGGCAGGCCGGGTTTCTAAGCCCCTAATCGCAAATACCACGCGACCACATTTTTTCCAAACACCGCAACTGCCAGTGCGGCGGCCCCCAGAAAAGCGCCGAACGGCAATTCGTAGGTGGAAGCGTCTTTGCGCGTAAGAACAATATAGATCAATCCACTGACCGCCCCCAGCATCGAACCGGTTATCAGCGCCAGCAGCGCGCCCGGAAGACCAAGAAATGCGCCGATCAGCGCCACCATCTTGACGTCGCCGAGTCCCAGCCCCTCCCGGTGGCGCACTTTTTCATATAGCGCGCCGACCAGCCAGATGGACCCGCTGGCAACCACTGCGGCGAACGCGGATTCGGCCACCGATCTCCAGCGCCCGTCCACGCCGGCGGGTAGAAGCAGACCGGCCACCCCTGCGGGCAGCGGCACAAACGCTGAGAACACCAGCCCCAAAGCCGTTCCACCCAAAGTGAATTCGTCGGGCAGAATACGCTCTTCCAGATCCGTCGCGATCAGAGTAATGACGATCGCGCTGAAGACGCAGAATTCCAACGCGGCCAGCGTCCAGCCGAGCGTCGCCACCGCGAGGCAAAACGCCGCCGCTGTCGCGATCTCTACCAGTGGATACCGCAGCCGGATTGGCTGCCTGCAATACCGGCAGCGCCCACGCAGCAACAAATAGCTCAGGACCGGAATGTTGTCGTACCAGGCAACGGTCTTCTCGCAAGAGGGGCAGAAGGAACGCGGCCGTACCACCGACAGATCGCGTGGCAGACGGTAGATACACACGTTGAGGAAACTGCCGACCAGCAGACCCGCCAGACAAGCCAATAAACCCTCTGTCATCGCAAGATCCTTTCATAGACCGAGAGGGTGCCGGCAACCATGTTGGACAGAGAAAAACGATCGCGGACCTGCGCCCGTGCGTGGGCTGCAAGGGATGCAGCAAGAGCCGGATCGTCGAGCAACCGGCGGATGGCGCCCGCAATTTCCCCCGGCTCATTCTCCGTCAACAGGCCGGATACCTGGTGCTCGATAATCTCCGGCAGGCCGCCGGTCCGGCTGGCGACCACCGGGGTTCCTGCCGCCATTGCGAGCAGAACTGCCGATCCCAATCCCTCCGAGCGCGTAATGCAGGCGAACACCGCCGCCCGCCGCAGATCATCGGGAAGTTGTTTCGAAAAAACGATGTTAATACGGGAAATCTGAGCCGCCTGGCGAACCAGATCCGCGCCCTTCGCCCGGTCCGCGGTATCCTGAGCCACCACGTGCCGCAGCCGCTCCGCCAGCGGCACAATATCATCCGGGTATGGCACACCATCGTAGACCACGCTCACGAGGCCGCCCTTCACGTTCGCGCTACGTAACATATCCCTCACATACTGCGAGACGGCAATGAAGTGCATCGGCCGCGAATACTTCCACCGCGATAGCAACCCGCTCTGCACTGGAAATGCGACCCGGCGGGAAACAACCAGAGGGCTCCGGGCAAACGCGGCGGCCAGCGTATGGGAACGCGCATCATGAGCGTGCGTCAGGTCGTAACAGCGGGAAAGCCGCGCCACTGTTAGGGCGGCCAGCGGCCGTACATCCAGGCCTCGCGCCACCGCCTCCTCAAATAGCGGTGAGCCGGAACGCGCCAGCAGCACGCACGAATGGCCGCACGCAGCAAGTCCCTCCAGCAGATACAAGACCTGCCATTGGCCGCCGCGCATTTCGCGCCCGGAATCGAGGTGAAGCAAACGCATGGATTGAAACTGCCGGAAAGTAGTCCTTAAAACTGCCGGCGATGGCTGCCTAGCGGCCCACCATGTTCTTCGCTTTCGCGTATTTCAGGAAATTATAAAATGCCGCCATGTAAGCGATCGCGAGACCTTCCGGGCCGTCCATATAACCGCGCATCAGGACGTAGGTACGAATAAAGGTCCAGGGCGGATTTAGCAAAAGTTGTCCCCAACTGGCGTGCCTCCCCTGGGAAACGAGCTGCTCCGCAGCCAGGGTCGTATAGCGGTCCATGGTTCTCAGATGCTCGGAAAGAGAGTTGCACGTAAAGTGGAGGAGATTGCTTTCCAGGCGCCCGATGCTGCCATCTACCTTGACCGATTCGTGGACGAAGTCGCCCACCCACCGGGCGCGCCGCCGGTCGTAGAGACGCACCTTGCGGTCCGGATACCAGCCCGAATGGAGGATCCAGCGGCCCAGATATTGGGCCATTCGCGGAACTGTGTAGGCATCGTATTGTGCGCCCTTTTTCTTGATCTGCCAGATTTCGCTCTCGAGTGCTTCACTTAAGGACTCATCCGCATCGAGCGAAAGAATCCAGTTATTCGAGCAATGGTCGGCGGCAAAATTCTTTTGCGCCGCGTAGCCGGGCCACGGATTTTCCAATACGCGTGCCCCCAGCTTTTCTGCAATTTCCACGGTGCGGTCCGTCGAGCCGCTGTCCACAATCAGGATCTCATCGCAACAACGGAGGCTTTCAACGACTCGCGGGACGTTACGCTCCTCATTGAGCGTGATAATCGCGGCTGACAGGCGCATTGCGTCAAGGTCCAACAGCGGTGTGGATAGGAGCTACCGTGAAGGAGAGCACGAAGATCGCCACAGCAAACCAGGCGAGCGCCTTGCGCCGCGTTCCCATCGGTGTGGAATCGTAGATGACCGGGTGACGCATTCCAAAAAGAAACAACAGCGCCGCCCATACCAGCCAGCTATACCAGAAGAATATACCAAGCGGAATTAGCGTCGCCACAAAAGCGCGCGATAGCAGACGGCAGCGCTCACCGGCAAACGCGTACAGAATGTGACCTCCGTCCAGTTGCCCGATCGGCAGCAGGTTCAGCGCTGTCGCCAACAGCCCCACCCAAGCGGCGCGCGCCACTGGATGCAGATAAATATCCGAAGCAGGCACACCCGGAAATACAATCCATTCCAGGATCCGCACCAGAGCTGGTGTGCCATATACCAACTCACCCCGCTCGGCAATTCCCGGAATTACTTTCGAGAAGGCCACGCCTGCCATGAGTGGAATCAGCAGCACCATGAAGCCCGCAATGGGGCCCGCGATGCCGATATCGAAGAGGATGCGCTTGGAATAAATCTGCGAGCGAATGCGGATAAAAGCGCCCAGGGTGCCGATCAGCGTCGGGGCGGGAATAAAATAAGGGCGGCTCGCATCCACGCCATAATGCAGGCACGTCAGGTAATGGCCCATCTCGTGCGCTAGCAGAATGGTCAGTAGCGTCAGCGAAAACGGCAGACCGGCCAGGAAAATCCACGGATTGTGAAACAGTTGCGAATACGCGTTCAGGTCGGCATCGAAATTGAGCGGGCGGTTCTGTGCAAAGCTGTGCGCCAATCCGGAGCCGACCATGGTGGTGGTGATTAGCGTCAGCAGGAACAGAAGAATGTGCAGCCATAGCCGCCCGTTCCGCCGGGGACGTGGGGTCTCAAGGGTGTGCGAATATGCGGCAGTGGGCGGCGCCGGGAAATATTGCTCCGGGGAAAAATCCTTCGCAGACGAAACGTCTTCACTCATTGTGCTGCCGAGCGCGCGCCGCTGCGCCAGGGGCCAACTCCAGGGATAGAAAACACGCACCAAACACCCTGCTACTGCAGCGTCTGTAATTCCTTGCCAGGTTTGAAGCGAACGGCCTTGCCGGGTGGAATCGCCACTTCCGAGCCGGTACGCGGGTTGCGGCCGATGCCGGTTTTCCGCGGCCGGACGTTGAAAATCCCAAAGCCCCGCAATTCGATGCGTTCGCCCTGGCCCAGAGCGCGCTTCATAGTTTCAAAAACGGTTTCGACAGCCATTTCGGCCTTCGTTTTTGTAATGCCCGTGCGGTTCACCACTTCGTTGATGATATCGAGTTTGATCAAAATGTCCTCCTCGGGCCTGTTCCTCTCCGGTAGGGACGCAAGGCGCTGGCGCTCCATCGGATGCCGGCAGATTGGTGCCGCGGGCGCAGCCCCGAGGCAAACCCCATGATATGATTAGGGTTACCAGATTGTCAAGCACTGTGCGGTATCGGCTTCATTCGAAATGCCGGCCGTTTTTTCTTCACTAAAGAATTTATAAGCGGAGCCAGGGGGCTCCGCGCGGGCGATGGCGCCCGCCCCACGAAGCTGGCGGCGGGTATAACGTGAGTACTGCATCCCGGCCGATGGCGCCCCTGCCGGAAGCGGAGCCAGGGGGCTCCGCGCGGGCGATGGCGCCCGCCCCACGAAGCTGGCGGCGGGGATCTGCTTTATCAGCCGCGGAACGGCCGGGCACAACTGCCGACCATGCGGGCGCCGAGATGATATAGTCTGCTGGTGTGCAGTTCTTCATGCGCTCTTTCTTCATAGCCCTTGTGGCGTTCGCCGCTGCCGCGCCGCTGAGAGCTCAGTCGACTACGGGTGCGATTGTCGGCACGGTAACGGACCAATCGGACGCGGCTGTTCCCAACGCAAAACTGACGGCGACCGAGGTGTCGAGCAATACCGCCACAGAAACCGTAAGCGATCCCCGGGGATTGTATTCCTTCCCCGCGCTTCGTCCGGGAGTTTACAGGGTTGAAGCAGAGGCTTCCGGCTTTCGTAAATTGACTGAGCCGAACATCCAGGTCCGGGTCGACGATCGGCTCGAAGTGAACCTCAAGATGGTTTTGGGGGCGGTGAATGAAAGTATTGTGGTGAGCGCCACCGCGCCGCTGGTCGAAAGTCAGACGGGCGCTATCGGGAATGTCATCGAAAATACCAAGATAGTCAACCTGCCTCTCAACCAGCGCAACCCGTATCAACTCGCGCTGCTTTCTCCGGGTGTGACTCCTGCCCCCGGATTCGGAAATCTCTTCAATAGCGCATCTCTCTTCATGGTCAACGGCAATCTTGGCAGAACGAGCGAGATGCTGATTGACGGCATCACCAACTCGGTGCCGGCTGCAAATCCAATTCTGGTGGTCAGCTTGTTTCCTTCGCCGGATGCGATCGAAGAGTTCAAGATGCAGACCAACAGCTACGCGGCGGAGTTCGGGCGCGCCGGTGGAGGAATCGTGAACATGGTGATCAAATCCGGCACCAATCAATTTCATGGAGTGTTATACGAGTTCCTGCGTAATAGCAAGATGGACGCGAACGACTTTTTTGCCAACCGCGCGGGCGTCCCACTGGCATCCTTTAAGCGCAACCAGTTCGGCTTCACGGTTGGGGGGCCGGTCGTCCATGATCACGTGTTCTTCTTTGTCAACTACGAGGCGCTTCGACAGCGTTCCTTCGATTCCGTAACCGGCACCACCCCGACCGCGCTGGAGCGCTCCGGCGATTTCAGTCAGTCGCGGCAGATCGTAGCCGGTAACTGCGTGCCCGTCCAGATTTTCGATCCGTTCACGACGCGGGCCAACCCGGCCGGCGGCTACATCCGCGACCCGTTCCCCGACAGCATCATTCCCGCCAGCCGTTTCGATACGGTAGGGAAGAATATCGTCAAGTACTTTCCAAATCCGACATCGTCGGGCGCCGCGTGCACAGGGTCCAACAACTTTTTATCGAATTTGAGCACTCCCCTCGATACCAATGAAGTCGATGCAAAGTTTGACTGGGTCCCGAGCGAAAAAACCAGGATGTCAGCCGGCCTGGGCTGGCGTTCCTACGTTCAGGATCCGGCGAATCACTACGGAAACATCGCGGCTCCCACCCTGACCAGCGACAATATCCCTGCCCGCAGTTTGCGGCTGGAGTACAACCGGACGCAGTCGGCGACCCTGCTATTGCAGGTTCGTTTTGGCATCACGCGCCTGGAGCGTTACTATGGTCCGCCGGCGCCTCCCGCTTTTACACTGGCGAGCCTGGGCTTCCCGCCCGGTCTGGAGAAGCAGATGCAGACGCCGATTGGTTTCCCGGTCTTCAGCTTTTCGGGGTATGTGGGGATGGGAAAGAGCAGCCAGTTTCTGGATCAGCGCGGGACCGCTTATACCTGGGATGCCAACGCGACCAAGATCGCAGGACGGCACCAGGTGAAAGCCGGACTCGAGTTTCGCATTAATCAGTCGCGGGAAGGAGTGGGCGCCGATACATCCGGCACCTTCGGTTTTGATCGAACTTATACCCAGGGGCCCAATCCGACGGCGCCGGGAGTAAACCTTGGCAACCCCATCGCAAGCCTGTTGTTGGGCGTCGCCAGCTCCGGGCAGGCCGGTATATTGCCGGCGGTGCTCACGTCGAATCCGTACTTGGCTCTGTACGTCCAGGACGACTTCCGCGTGTCCCCCAAGTTGACCCTGAATCTCGGTTTGCGGTGGGATCTCGAACCGGGCCGCACGGAGCGGTACAACCAGCTCAGCTATTTCGATTTCAATGCTCCCAGTCCGATTGCGCAACAGGTCGGTATCCCCGGCCTGCACGGCGGACTCCGCTTCGTCGATGTGAACGGCGATCCGAGCCGACAGTTCGATACGCAATGGAACCGGTTCGCACCGCGCTTCAGCTTCGCTTACTCGGTGAATCCCAAGACCGTGATACGCGGCGGTTATGGGGTGTTCTTTCTGCCGTTCATCGGCGCGGCCTCGGGATGGGCGTCAGGCGTCAGCGGGTTCCTGTCGTATACGCCGATGGTGACATCTCTCGACGGATTGCATCCGGCCGATCTGCTGTCCAACCCGTTTCCCAAAGACCTCCAACGGCCGGCGGCGCCAAGCATTGGACTGTTGGCCAGCTACGGGCAGGACCTCGGCGCCAGCGGACGCGATGGGGCTGTCGATCGTTCAACGCGTGACGGGTACTCGCAACAGTGGAACTTCAACGTGCAACGTCAGTTGCCGGAACAAATTTCGATCGAAGCCGCCTATGTGGGCAATAAGGGAACCAAGCTTCCCGACGGCACGCTCGGGCCGCAATTGAATCAATTGACGCCGGACCAATTGACTCTCGGGAATCAATTACTGCAGCTCGTTTCCAATCCATTCCAGAACTACGTGACGACGGGACCGCTTTCGCAGCCGACGGTGACTCGCGCGCAGTTGCTCCGGCCGTACCCGCAGTTCCTGACGGTTTACGATTTCCGGCCGGCGCTCGGCTCCTCGATCTATCACGCGTTCCAGGCTCGGCTGGAAAAGCGGTTCTCCAGCGGACTCACGCTGCTCGGGTCGTTTACGGGCGGCAAGCTGATCGACAACGTCGGAGGCGTGCTGACAAGCGATCCGTCGCATCAGAACATTTACAACCTCTCCGCCGATCGCGCGCTGGCGCCCGAGGACATCAGCCGCCGATTTGTACTGAGTTATGTTTACGACCTTCCCTTTGGCCGCGGCAAGCAGTTCGGGTCGAGCTCCTCTCGTCCCTTGGACCTCATCCTGGGAAACTGGAGCCTGAACGGCATCCTGACCTTTTCCACCGGCGTGCCACTGGTGGTCCTCGATTCCCAGAACAACAGCCAGTCTTTCTCGGCGGCCCAGCGGCCGAACGTCAACGGCAACGACCCGAATCTGCCGGGAGGCCGCCCGCTTAGCGATAGACTAGCAAAGTGGTTCGACACCAGCGTCTTCAGTCAACCGGCCGCTTTCACATTCGGCAATGCCTCGCGCACGATGCCGAACCTCCGCGCCGATGGCATCCGATCATGGGATTTTTCGGTCTTCAAGGCGTTCCCGATTCACGAGTCGATCCGGGCCGAGTTTCGTGCGGAAATGTTTAACTTCACGAATACCCCGAACTTTGCAGCGCCCGGGCAGAGCTTTGGGAGTGCTACGTTCGGTGTCGTCAACGCGCAATCCAATTCGCCCCGGCAGGTGCAACTGGGTCTGAAGCTGTACTACTGAGCAAGCATCCAAAAGGTAATCCATGGGGAAAATTCCACGACGCGAGTCAATCAAAATGTTCGGCGCCCTCGGCGCGCGCCTGGCAAGCGGGTCCTTACTGAGCCAGGCTGCCCAGCCCGCGCGTCCCAATTTAATCGTCTACATGTCGGACGATCATGGGATGCTCTTTTCGGAGCCCTACGGCGCCAGCAACATTCACACGCCCAACCTGGCGAAATTTGCCGCGGAAGGCATGAGATTCACCCATGCCTTCAACACGTCGCCATCCTGCGGACCGAGCCGCACGTCCATGCTGACCGCCCTATGGCCCGCACGCAATGGCGCGGAGCCGAACCACAAACCGCCGAAGCTTGACGTGGTTGGGCTACCTTCCGTGCTTAAGCGCCTGGGCTACGAAACCGCATGCTTCGGCAAGGTGGCGCACAGCGATTACGCCAAGTATTACAACTTCGACGTCGTCCACGGGCCGAACGTCGGCGCGACCGATTCCGGCGCGGTAGAGCAATATCTCGCGACGCGGGACAAGTCGAAGCCGCTGTGCCTGTTTTTCGGCTCTCACTACCCGCACGTTCCGTGGGTCAAGGACGAAGGCTACGATCCTGCCAACGTCCAATTGCCGCCCACCTTGGTGGACACGCCCGAGACGCGGCGCCAGTGCACAGACTACTACACCAGCGTCTCGCACACGGACGCACTGGCCGGCAAATTCCGCACTCTCGTCCAGAAACATGTGCCCGGAGATACGCTCTTCATCTATACGACGGACCACGGCGCGCAATGGCCGTTCTCGAAATGGGACCTTTACGACGCTGGCATTCGCTTACCATTCATTGCTATCTGGCCTGGCAGGCTGAAACCCGGGTCGACCCATGGCGCGATGATCTGCCTGGCGGATTTGCTGCCTACATTCATCGAACTGGCCGGCGGTAAGGTTCCCGATGGCCTCGACGGCAGATCCTTCGCTGGAATCCTGCTCGGCACGGCCACCGAGCATCGCGATCGCATGTTCAATACTCAAAGCGGCGATGGAGACTACAACGTCTATCCCATTCGCAGTCTGCGCACGCGCGAATGGAAATACATCCTTAACCTGCATCCGGAATTTCAGCATCAGACCCACGACACGCGCCATCGGACTGGAAACGGCATCCGATATTGGAGAACGTGGCTGGAGCAGGCGAAAACCGACCCGCACGCGGCGGCGGTGGTAAAACGGTTCGTCCAGCGGCCGGCCGAGGAGCTCTACGACCTCAAGGCCGATCCATACGAGATGCACAATCTCGCAGCCGACCCAAAGCAAAGCTCACGGCTCGCGTCGATGCACGCAGAGTTGAAAGCGTGGATGAAGCAGCAGGGAGATAAACAAACGGTCTTCGGCAAGCCGTTGCTGATTGGCGAGCCAGTGACACTCCTTCCCGAAGCAACCCCTTAAAAACCCTCGCCAACGAAAATCAAAGGCGCTGGAGGCCGGACTCAGGTTCGGGGCCGGGGTGCTGCGCCCCCTTCCTACATCCATTTCCCTGCACAATATCACGCATCGAGCGGCGGCGAGAAATCGTCGCCGGGGACCCCGGCACGGCGTATGTAGGCCACGGAGTGAGGGCCGGCAGCCTCGCCGCAGGTACCCGCCAGGGATCGATAAGAGAAAGGCTTTCACGGGGAGATGCCGGAGGGACTCGCATAACTGTACAGCGCTGCTGCCGGCCTCCGTTGTGAGGTCGCCGGCGTATTTCTTTCTTCGTTTTTGGCATTAAACAAGTATTTGTAGTATTTTCATGCCCGCAGCGGAACCATTTTACCCGCTGCCCGTATGTAGAAATGAAGGTCCTCAAATAGCAAATTTTTGCAGGAGGGTGATGATGATCGAGAAACTCGGATTGTGTTTCGGCGTCTTAGCGTTGGCCGCCGCCAGCGCCGCAACAGCCAACTATCAGGTCACGCTTTTTCAGCCATCCGTGATCGCCGGCGCCGAACTCACACCCGGCGAATATCGCGTCTCCGTAGACGAACACAAGGCCATTATCAAAAGCGGAAAGAAAACGGTGGAAGCGAATGTGAAGGTGGAAAATGCAGATCGAAAATATCGCACCACGTCCGTTGTATATAGCAACCGGGATGGAAAGTATCTCTTGCAGGAGATTCACATCGGCGGAACTCATA
>Ga0070735_10004853_pt1 | contig 11221 bp, 9 predicted proteins | sample Coa_R1_FD_66443 | JGI IMG/M metagenome (GOLD analysis project Ga0070735, IMG submission 66443) | Surface soil microbial communities from Centralia Pennsylvania, which are recovering from an underground coalmine fire - Coalmine... | ecosystem: Environmental > Terrestrial > Soil > Unclassified ... | reverse complement strand
CGTCATGGAGATCGCGACCGCGAAGGTCGGCCCCCGATAGATCGATCGAGGCGCATTTGGCCGCGGGACCGATCTTGCAGCCCTTGGCTTCCGCCTTCTCCAGGATGCCCTGCGTGAGGGCGGCGAGAGTGAGCGCGGTGCGGTCGGCCAGGCATGAGGCAAAATCCGTCTTGAGCTCCTCCCGCAATGGCTCGGGGACGCGGTAAAAATACCCCTTGTTCTGGATCGTTTTCTCTAACCACCACCCCCGCACCTCCGGCGTGCGTCCTTCGGCGCAGTCGAACGCGAAGAAACGATGCAGCTGCTCGGAAGGAGAGACCGGACTCCGGGTATGACCCAGATTATCGAACCCGCCGATGCAAGCATCGAGCTTGCCGTCCGCCGGTATGCGCCCGGCCATGGCCAGGATCGCTTGCCACCCGGCCGGGGTCAGCGCATCCTCTTCCGTGTAGGTCCCATCGCGGAAGGTGAAATAATCGACGATCAGCGCCGCATCTATCGGCCGGCTTGCGCAATCAAGCGTCTCGTCGCTCATGACCTTGGCCGCGACGAAATCGCTGAAAGTATGATCCGAAAAAAGATGCGGGGCGTGCAGCAGAAGCACCATCCGGCGGCCATCCGGCGTTGCCGGGTCTAGACTCCACGCCCCTTGTTGCGCGGCTTTGAGAATCGGGGGCGGGTTGTCATCCTTCAAGTAGGCGTTCGCGACCCCTTCGACGACCGCGACGCGCTTCCTTAATTCCGGAAGTGTCTGCCGGAATTTTTCCAACGCCGTGGCGAGCGGGGTCTCAGGCGAAAGATCCGGAATGACATCGCGCGACCACTTCCAATCCGAGTCGTCGTGAGCGCCGCCCTCGTGATCGACGCCCTCGTGATCGACGCCCTCCGTCAGGTAATAGGGCAGGGCCTTGCGATTATCCGCGTTATAGCATTGATTGATCGGAAGGCTGAAGAGATCCTCGCCGATCTCGGTCAGGAGGCGTTCCGTCGCCTCTTGCTTTCCTGCATGCGCCCGGCACGCCCCGACCGCCCGGCCGAGAGCGGCGTCGAGCGCTTTGACGCCTTCCTCGGTGCAGCTTGAAATCCTGGTCACGCCATCGAGGGCGGCAAGGCAAGACGCATCATGCGGCAATGATGGGGGCGTCTCGCTGAAATAGTCGCTTTCCCTGGCGTCCTTCTTGGTCAGCCCCTTGGCATCGAAAACGAATTTTCCGCCAAGCCCGGCGGTGAATTTTACCGTCACCAGCTTGGGTTTGGCGTCGATCAGATCGAGCTCTACTTCGAGAATATGGGGACCGGAATGAATTTTCCGCGGCTTGACACAGCTATTGAAAAGCTGTCGCCGTTCGGCCTCGCATTCACCGAAATCCCCGTCATCGAGCGTCGCCGAGAGGCTCTTCACCTTGGCGCCATCGAGCTCGATGCCGGGATTGATCAGCGACAAGGTCGGCCCTGCTTCCTCTGCCAGGCTCGAAGAGGCGCTTCCCAAGATCATCAGCGCGACGAGGGTCACGTACCGCATGTGCTTGCTCCCGAGCGATTATTTGCCGCGCAGCAGGCCCTTGAGGAGATCCGCGGGCTTGACCGTCGAGCCGTCCGGTGCTGCGGGCACCAACGACCTCAAGGCGTCCCCCAATTCCGGCCGGTAGCGCAAATGATCCCATGGACCATCGATCTCGACCGCGATCTTGATCCCGCGCCGGGCCACGAGTTCCGGGGTCAAACGATAATCGAGCGTGCGGTCCGGCAAATGGGCGCTCCCTTCGCCACGCACTTCGAGAAGCGGCGATTTCAGCAGAAGATCGCTGTTCTTGAAGAGACCATCGAGGATCGTGAAGGTGCCGGTCATTTCGGCAAAGTCGGTCTTCTGCGCCTTGCCCTCGACCGTCCCCAATAGCGCGTCCTTGGGATTGTGCATGATCGCCGCAAGATCGAGACCGGTGATGGCCCCATCGGTGAGGGCGAAGGATCCTTTGCCGGTGAGCGTGCCGATGATCGCCCGCTCGCTCACCCCGTGACCCTTGACCTCGAGATCGAAGGCACCGGTGCCGCTCACCGCGCTCACGCCGATGGAATCACGAAGGAGGGGCGCCGCCGCGACATGGGCGAGCTTCATCTGGGCCTCGAGTGTGGTGGTGGGCTTTGCCCCATCGAGCATGAGCTTGGCTTGGCCCTTCCCCTGATAGATCTGCAATTCGGTGAGATCGAGGGCCAAACGTCCCTCTTCCAGACGAACCGAACCCACGCTGTCGCCGATCGTGAGTTTGCGATAGCGAATGGTGCCGGCGCTCAATTCCATCTCCGCATCAAGCGCCTTGAGGGAACCGAGATTGAGCGGCTCATCGCTCCATTCGCTCGCCTTGGCGGGCGTCGGAGCGGCGGCGGGCGCTTGCGGTGAGGCGGGTGGTGGTGTCTCGGCAGTCGCCGGCAGATAGGGGTTCATGTCGAGGGTCTCGATGGCGAGACGGGCCTTGATGAGGGGTCTGGCGCGGCCGGTCTCCACCGCGACATCGCCCTTCGCCTTGATTTGATCCAGCGATAATTGCGCGTCGCTGAAGCTCGCCTTGGCGCCGGCCAGGGCCAGCTTGCCTTTGATGGCGAGCGGACCCAGCCCTTTGCCTTCAAGAGCGAGGGGGGAGCCCATCCAACTTGCGAGCGCGCGCACCGAGGGGACTTTGAGGTCGATAGTGCCTTGAAGCTGGGGTGGGCTCGATGCGCCGATCTCGCCATTGAAATCGAGGGTGAGGGGCTTGCCCTCGAGCGCCATCGAAATCCCGGTGCTCTTGCCGTCCTCGAGCGCGCGCGGACTGGCGAGCTTCAGGATGAGCCGCATCGTCTCGCCGCGAAAGCGCGCCTGGCCCTCGGCATGGAACGGGCTATCGAGGCTCGGGAGCGCAAGTTTGAGGCCGACCTCGCCCATCTGCCACTCCTTCCCGTCGCGCTGGTCGATATAGGTGATGAGGCCGTTATCGATTTCGACTTGATCGAGCTGGAGCTGCGCGAGGCTCCGTCCCGGGCTCTTCGCCTCGCTCGCCGGTGGATGGGCCGGTTGCGTGGGCGTGCTTGGGGCGGGGCCGAACACCCAGTTGGGATGGCCGTTCTTGTCGATCTCGAGCGTGATCACCGGGTCGATGAGGACAAAACTTTCGATCTCGAGCGCGCCGTGAAGAAGCGGCCATGGCTTCACCGCCACTCTGAGCTTCCCAAGAGTGGCCATGTCCTTGGGGGCGGCCCCCGGCGCATTGGCAAAGCCGATATTATTGGCCTCGATCCCAAGGCTCGGGAAGACCGAGAGGCGGATCGGCCCGCTGATGGTGAGATCGCGGCCGGTCGCGTCCTTGACCCGGCTGATGATCTGTCCCTTATAGACATCGACCGGCACCAGGAAAGGCGCCGCCACCACCACGATGATCAGCAGCCCCAGAACGATCCCCACGCCGATCAGCAGCTTTTTCATGACGAGCTCATCATCTAGTTCCGTTGCCCGACCTGTCAAGTGCTGGAGAGGCGGAGGCGATAACTGGTGTTCTTGCTGCCGCCGGGATTGCGAAGGAGAATGTCGCGGGCGACGAGATCTTGGATATCGCGTTGCGCAGTGTCGATCGAGCATTTACCGAGCAGCGCCCATTTCCTGGCGGTAAGATTGCCCTCGAAGCGATCGAGAAGCCGCACCAGTATCGCTTTTTGCCTTGGGTTGAAGGCTTCCTTTGCATGGTGCTGCCAGAATTCGGCCCGCCGGTGGGTCTCGGCGAGCGTCTCTTCCGCGGCGTCGATGGCGCGTCCATAGCATTCCAGGAACCAGCGCAGCCACGCCGTGACCTCGAGTCCACCCCGACCCGCGCGTTCGAGCGCGTCGTAATAGCCTTGGCGTTGGCGTCTGATCTCGGCGGAGATGCCATAGAAGCGCTGGCCGATCCCCTCATCGCGTGCCAACGCATGTTCGACGATCGCGCGGCCGATCCGTCCATTGCCGTCATCGAAGGGATGGATTGCTACGAACCAGAGATGGGCGAGCCCGGCCCGGATCAGCCCGTCATTGGCTTCCGCCCCATTGTACCAGTTGAAAAAGCGCGCCATCTCGCGCCCCACGCGCTCCGCCGGCGGCGCCACATAGTGAACGCGTTCCCGCCCGATCGGTCCGGACACCACCCGCATCGGTCCCGCCCGATCTTCACGCCAGCCGCCGACCTTGATCTTGGCGATCGAGGAATAGCCGCTCGGGAAGAGAGCGGCGTGCCAGCCACAAAGGCGCTCTTCGGTGAGGGGGAGGGCGAAATGGGTTGCGGCATCAAGCGCGATCGCCACCACCCCTTCCGACCGGCGATCCTCGGGGGGAACCGCTTCCATCCCGAGCCGCCAGGCGATCGAGGAACGGATATTGACCTCGCTCAGGGTCTCGCCCTCAATCTCCGAGCTCTTGATGATTTCTTCGGTGAGCGCCTCGAGCTCCGCCCCTTGACGAAGATCGAAGCCGAGCCGCGCCATGCTCCCCAAAAGCTTCCCCTGTTTCATGCGGGCCTGCGCCAGCGGCACTAGAAGCGTCGCCGCATCCCAGGTGAAACCCGGCCACACTTCCTCTTCCCAAATGAAGTTCATCCGATTCTCCGCAAATCTTGCCGAGAATATGGTGAGATTCGCCGCACGCGGCAATGATCGGTTTTTGGACTACTCTTTGAGCCAGCGCCGGGCCGCCGCGTCGTCGCTTGCCTTGGCATCGACCCAGCGCGGCCCGGTGGGGGTTTCTTCGAGCTTCCAGAAGGGTGCCTTGGTCTTCAGCCAATCGATCAGGAAATGACAGGCGTCAAACGCGGCCTCGCGATGGGGCGAGGCGGCCGCCACCAGCACGATGCGGTCACCGGGCTCGAGCCGGCCGAAGCGGTGAATGATAAGCGAGGCGTCGAGCGGCCAGCGTTCATGCGCTTCCTTTTCAATGGCCTCGAGTTCCCGCTCGGTCATGCCCGGATAATGTTCGAGCGTCATGGCGCCGATCCGCTCCTCCCCCGCCATATCGCGCACCAGACCGACAAAGAGGGTGACGCCGCCGATCCCATGCCGGCCGCTGGTGAGGGAAGCAAGCTCGGCGCCGACATCGAAATCCTCGCGTTGCACCCGGATCATTGCATCACCCCCCGGTCACCGGCGAGAAGAGGGCCACCTCATCATCGCGCCCGATCGGGTGGTCGAGGCCGACATAACGCTTATTGACGGCGATCCGGACCACCGCCGGATTCTTGAGGGCTTCGGCGAATTGAGGGCCGCGGCCTTTGAGCCAGTCGATGAGCGCCTGGACCGTCGCCACGTCGGCCGGCGGGTCGAGCACCTCCTCGGGGACGCCGATCTTGGTGCGGATCCAGGCGAAATAGAGCACCCTCATGGCCACTCCCTCCTCGCTTATTGCGCCAGGAAGCCGCCATCGACGGCGATGGTCTCGCCGGTGATGAGGCTCGAGGCGCGGCAGCTCAGAAAGATCACCGCCCCCACGACATCTTCGACCTCGCCGATCACCCCCATGGGGGTTGCGTCCTCGATCTTGGCGCGGGTCTCGGGCTGGCTCAGGATTGTCTTGGTAAGGGGGGTGTGGATGAAGGTCGGCGCCACGCCGTTGACGCGGATCCCCTGCTTGGCCCATTCCACCGCCAGCGTTCGGGTCATATTCACCACCGCCCCCTTCGAGGTCTGATAGGAGACATTGGGGAAGAGCCCGCCCGAATATCCCATGATCGAGGCGATATTGACGATCCGCCCGTCCTTCCCCAGCATATAGCGGGCGGCCGCCCGCGCGCAGAGGAAGGATCCGGTAACATTGACCGCGATCACCCGCTCCCAATCGGGCAAAGGAAGATCGATCGCGGGTAAACGCCGCGCAATCCCCGCGCTGTTGACGAGAATATCGAGCCGCCCATGAAGCCCATGGATCGCGGCCATCGAGCGATTGACCGCCTCCTCATCGACGACGTCGAGCGCATGCGCCTCGGCGGTGCCGCCGAAGCGGGCGATCTCGGAGGCAACCGCAATGCCGCCCTCCTGATTGCGGTCGAGAATGGCGATCCGCGCCCCCAACCGCGCCATGGCAATGGCAGCGGCGCGGCCGATGCCGCTTGCACCCCCGGTGATCACCGCTACCTCGCCCTCGAGGCGGAACGCCTCCAGGGGATTTGCCAGCTCCAACCGCTTCATTCCATCACCTCGCTAAACGGCAGAAACGCGACAGGCTCACCCGCGGCCAAGCTGGTGATCCCTTCAGCCAAGACCACCAGCCCCTCCGACCAGGTCATCGAGGACAGGATCCCCGCGCCGTCCCGCGGGAATTTTTCGGCGATCCATTCACCGTGCTCGCCGAGCTTTAGCCGCACCCGGATATATTCGCACCGATTGGCCCGCTTCTTGTAGTCGAAACCCGAGGTGAGGCGAAAGAGGCGGGGTTCGGTCATGGTCGCCCCCGAAAGGCGCTCGAGGAGCGGCCGGGTCAGAACCAAGAAACACACCATGACCGCGACCGGGTTGCCGGGGAGCCCCATGAACGGCACCGCGCCGATCTGACCCATCGCGACCGGCCGGCCGGGCTTGATGGAAAGCCGCCAGAAATGAAGCCGGCCCAGCGCCTCGATCGCCGCCTTCACATGATCCTCCTCGCCGGTGGACATGCCGCCCGAGGTGATGATGAGATCATGGCGCGGTGCCTCGGCACGAAGCGTCTCGCGGATGATGCCGGGATCATCGGGAAGAATGCCGAGATCGCTCACCTCGCACTGAAGCCCTTCGAGAAGGGCCGCTAGGACGAAGCGGTTCGAATCATAGAGCGTGCCGGCGGAAACCGCCTCTCCCGGTTCCCTGACTTCATCGCCGGTCGAAAAAAGCGCCACTCGCACCCGCCGGAAGAGGGGCAAGCTTGTGAGCCCCATGGAGGCGGCAAGCCCGATCTCGGCCGCCTTCATGCGCCGCCCCGGCGCCAGGACCAGGCTTCCCGCGACCAGATCTTCGCCGGCCAGCCGCCGGTTGGCGCCGCGCCGGATCCCGGGCTTGATCCGCACCACCCCGTCCTTCTCCAGGCAATCCTCTTGCATGAGGACGGTGTCGGGGCCGTTTGGCATCGCGGCACCGGTGAAGATACGCACCGCTTCGCCGCGGCGTACCTCGTTCAACCAGGGATGGCCGGCGGTGGCGCGGCCCTTGACCTTGAGATCGGTGGGGGCATCGGGCCGCAAATCCGCGAAGAAGACCGCATAGCCATCGACCGCCGCATTGTCGAAAGCCGGCACCGGCTGCGCGGCGACGAGCGGTGTTGCCAAGATTCGGCCCCGCGCCGCTTTTAGCGCGACTTGCTCCCGCGCGGTGATCGGCGAGATGCGTTCCCGAATGAGCGCGCGCGCGTCTCTCTCGGACATGAGATCGCCGCCGAAGGCGAAGCAATCATCGCTGATTTGCGCCATGGGGGATCAATGCCAAGCCGGACTTCATGAGGATGAAGTCGGCGATGCGCGTCACATCGTCAAGCGCCAATACCGGAAGCTCGAGCCCGCTCAAGGAGGCATCGCTCGCCACCGCCAGAATGTTCTTGTCCTCGTGGCAAAGGAGGCTCATGCCCAGTGCCGGGCGGTGCACTTCGAGCTTCGGGTGGGCCTCGCGTTTGAAGCCTTCGATGAGGATGAGATCGACCGGCGCCATGCGGGAAAGAAGTTCCTCGAGCCTGGGTTCGGAGCGGCCGCGATGTTCGCGCATCAAGGCCCAGCGCTGCTGCGAGGCGATCATGACTTCTTCGGCCCCCGCGCGTCGATGCTCGAAGCTGTCCTTGCCGGGCTGATCGACATCGAAGGCGTGATGCGCATGTTTGAGGGTCGAGACGGTAAGGCCGCGACGGGTGAGCTCCGGCAGCAGGCGGACCATGAGGGTGGTCTTGCCGGCGCCGCTCCAGCCCGCGAGGCCGAAGATCCGGGTCATGGATGCTCGCGCGTCTCGGGCGTGCGCGCCTCCTGCATATGGACGAGGCCCGCCACCAGGTAATCATATCCGGTGACGAGCGTGAGGGCGGCGGCGATCCAAAGGAGCGCCTCGCCGATCGCCTCGACGGGAATTCCCGCTGGTCCGGCGCCATCGATCAGCAGCACCGCGATCGCCCCCATCTGGATCGCGGTCTTCCATTTGGCCAGGCGCGACACCGGGACGTGTATACGGAGGCCGGCCAGATACTCGCGCAAGCCCGACACCAGAATCTCGCGGCTCAAGATGATGAGCGCGGGAAAGATCGCGGGTGCCGAGAGGCGTTGGAGGGCGGCCAGCATGAAGAGGATCGCCCCTACCAAGAGCTTGTCGGCGATGGGGTCGAGAAAGCGGCCGAGCTCGGATTGCTGCTTCCAGGCGCGCGCCAGGCGCCCGTCAAGCCAATCGGTGATGGCGGCCAGCGCGAAGATTGCGAAACCCGCCCACGGCCCCACCGGCACCGGCAGAAAGAAGGTCACGACCACCAGCGGCACCGCAAGGATCCTGGAGAGGGTGAGGAGATTGGGAAGCGAGGTGAACATCCTCCTCAATCTAGCGCGCGCAAAGGCCCCCTTCCAGGGAGCATCACGTCAAGGCGAGCCGTGGAAGTGATCATGGATCTTTTTCGCGACCGTCTTGCTGATGCCTTCGACCCGTTCGAGATCCTGGAGGCCGGCGCGCGCGACGTCGCGGGCCGAGCCGAAATGAAGGAGAAGGGCGCGTTTGCGGCGCGCGCCGATGCCGGCAATTTCATCAAGCGGCGAGGTGGAAAGTGCCCGCGCGCGCCGGGCGCGGTGGGTCCCGATCGCGAAGCGATGCGCCTCGTCCCGAAGCCGCTGGAGGAAATAAAGCACCGGGTCTTTCGAAGAAAAGCCGCGGGGCGGCTCGTGGGGAAGAAAGAATCGCTCGCGCCCGGCGTCGCGATCTGGTCCCTTGGCGATGGCGACCACCGGCAGGCCCGCGATGCCAAGCTCGGTCAGGGCACTCATCGCCGAAGCAAGCTGGCCCTCGCCGCCATCGATCAGCAACAGATCCGGCCAAGTGCCGCGCTCACGCGTGGGATCCTCCTTGAGGGCGCGGGCGAAGCGACGATGTAGCACCTCGTGCATCATGGCATAATCATCGCCGTGCGCCTCCTCGCGGATGTTGAATTTCCGATAGGCACTCTTGATGAAGCCCTCCGGCCCCGCCACGATCATGGCACCCACCGCGTTGGTCCCTTGAATATGGCTGTTGTCATAGACCTCGACCCGGCGCGGGGGCGCATCGAGGCCGAAAGCCTCGGCAAGGCCGCGCAACAAGGCTTCCTGCGCCGAGCTCAAGGCCAGCCGGCGCGCCAGCGCCTCACGCGCATTGCGAAGCGCCTCCACCATGAGGGCGTATTTGGGGCCGCGCTGCGGTACTTTGATCTCGACCCGTCCGCCGGCCTTCCGTGAGAGCGCCTCGGCCAAAAGCGCGCTTTCCGCGGGCGCCGCACTCACCAGGATGAGCGGGGGGGGCGGCTTGTTGTCATAGAATTGACCGAGGAACGAGGCCAGCACTTCGTCCGCGGGCAGGTTTCGATCATGGCTCGGGAAATAGGCCCGGTTGCCCCAATTCTGACCCCCGCGGAAGAAAAAGACCTGAATGCAGGTGAGATCGCTCTCCTGATGGAGGGCGACGAGGTCGGCATCGTCGAGATCGGTCACCACGAAATCCTGCTGCCCCTGCACGAGGGTGAGCGCCCGGATGCGGTCGCGGATCACCCCCGCCTGCTCGAACTCCCGGGCATCGGAATAGTCCTGCATGCGCCGCGCCAGTTGCTGTTGCACCTCTTGGCTCCGCCCCCGGAGGAAGCTCTTGGCCTCGCTCAAGAGTTTCTTATAGCCTTCGGCATCGATCCGCCCGACGCACGGGGCGCTGCATCGTTTGATCTGATAAAGGAGGCAGGGTCGCGTGCGGCCCCTGAAGATGCTGTCATCGCAGGAACGCAAGAGAAAGGCCCGCTGCAACGCGACGAGAGTGCGATTGACCGCGCCCGCGGACGCGAAGGGGCCGAAATAATCGCCGCTTGGCCCTCGGGCACCGCGATGCTTGGTGAGCTGCGGAAAATCGGTATCGCCGGTAAGGTGTATATAGGGGAAGGATTTGTCGTCCCGGAGCAACACATTGTAGCGTGGCATCAGACGCTTGATGAGATTGCATTCGAGCAGCAGCGCCTCGACCTCGGTCGGGGTCACTATGACTTCCATCGAGTGGGTCAGCGCCACCATGCGCTGCAACCGCATCGGTAGAGTGCCGGGGGTCGCGTAAGTGGCGACGCGATTCTTGAGCGAGCGTGCCTTACCGACGTAAAGCGCGTCGCCCTTGGCGTCGAGCATGCGGTAGACCCCCGGGCTTCCCGGCAAGGTCCGGACCACCGCGCGGATCACCGCGGCGCCGCGCGCGAGCCCGCTCGACCCTTGCTCAAGATCTTCATCGGCCGTCATTTTAATCCATTATATCTATCCACTGACCCTGTGGAAAACCTTGTTGAGAAATCGCTCGATGGGAACCCTCACATTCAGTGAAACCACGCATTTTTGCGTTTTGCCTAAAAACCGGGCAGAAAATCTATCGCTTTGATTCATATAATGTTTTCCAGAGTCAATATTTAGTCCCCTGTTATCTCGAGGAAATTTCGAGGGAAGAGCGGGATAAGCCCCTCTGTTTCGGTAGCCTGTGAACAACCCAATTAAAAAGACAATTCGATGACAGTCCCTATTCTTGCCAAGGGGGCGGGCCATCGGGATGCGACCATCCGAGATGTTGGCCTCCATCCAGTGCGATCATTTGCCCGGTCATGGCGGGGGCGGCCAGGATGAAGCGGAGCGCGAGCGCGATCTCCTCGGGGCTGGTGCCGCGCTTCAAGGGCATCAATTCGCACTGCCGGCGGAACTGCGCCTCGGTCTGAGAAGGGCTTGGCAGCGTCGGACCGGGACCGATGGCATTGACCCGGATCCTGGGTGCAAGCGCCAGGGCGAGCGTGCGGGTCAATGTCCATAACCCCGATTTGCTCAAAGTATAGGAAGTAAAATAGGGGGTGAGATTGACCACGCGCTGATCGAGAAGATTGACCACCACTCCCTCTTTTTGAGGGGGAAGGGCGGCGGCGAAGGCTTGGGTGAGGATGAAAGGGCTCCTGAGATTGATCTCGAGATGCCGATCCCAGCTCGTGCGCGTGACGGTCGCCGCAAGGTCGAGTTCAAAGATCGCCGCATTATTG
>Ga0070735_10004852_pt1 | contig 11221 bp, 10 predicted proteins | sample Coa_R1_FD_66443 | JGI IMG/M metagenome (GOLD analysis project Ga0070735, IMG submission 66443) | Surface soil microbial communities from Centralia Pennsylvania, which are recovering from an underground coalmine fire - Coalmine... | ecosystem: Environmental > Terrestrial > Soil > Unclassified ... | reverse complement strand
GGACCGATTCGGAAAACGAAGCGTGCCGCCTCGATCTGGAATATCACCTGCTCGCGGCCTGCCGCGTGATGGACCAATCATTCGATGATTTCCAAGACCGATATCGCACGGCCGTCTCGGCCGACTGGGGGTGGGAACGCACTCCGCCGCGAATCGCCGACGATTACTTTGACGGAAATCCGTGGAAGACATAAGCGGAACGGCGCCGTCTTCGCATAGTCGCCGGCGGGAAGCTCGATGTATAATCGAGCTTCGACGGGTGCGTTCGGCGCGGCTGGGACTTGTTCTGATTCCATCGACAGGACGTGCGTTGATTCCTTATTGGTCGATGCTTTGCAGCGCGTTCACGTTCGCGGTGATGGGGGTTTGCGCGAGCGCGCTTTCGGACGAATTCCCGTGGCAGGCCGTCGCGCTCGTCCGCGCTTCGGTGCCGCTGGTCCTATCGGCCGCCCTGGCCCGGGCCGCCGGCGTCAGGCTCGTTTTCTGGCGACCGCGAACGCTTTGGGTGCGCAGCATCTGCGGCAGCTTGAGCCTGATCTTTGCGTTCTACGCGTTCTCGCGGCTGCCTGTCTCGGAAGTCATCACGATCACCAACTTGTTTCCGATCTGGGTGGCGCTATTTTCGTGGCCCATCTTGAAAATTGCCCCCGGAGTCAGCACCTGGGTCGGAGCGTTCGCGGGGGTCGTGGGGGTCGCTCTCATCCAGCAGCCTCAAATCGCCGACGGGAACCTGACCGCGCTGTTTGCCGTCGCCGCGTCGATTTCAAGCGGCCTGGCGATGATCGGCCTGCACCGGCTCAATCAGATCGACGCGCGGGCCATCGTCGTGCATTTTTCATTCGTCTCGCTCGTATTCTGCCTGGCCGCGTTCACTCTCGTCGAGCGCGCTCCGCTTGCCGTGCACGCCTTTTGTCCGCGGAATATCGCCCTTTTGGCCGGCGTCGGTCTTTCCGCGACGCTTGGGCAGTTCTTTCTCACGAAAGCATTCACCGATGGGCCGCCGGCGAAAGTGGCGATCGTAGGTCTCACGCAGGTGGGATTCGGCATGGCGTTCGACGCCGTGTTGTGGGGGCGGTCGTTCGGCCTCTTGACGGTCGTGGGGACGATTCTGGTCGTCGCCCCCACGGCTTGGCTGCTCTGGCGAGAAGAGAGACTTGAATCGGCAGATCAATGACGCAGCGGGCCTTGCCGAAAATACCTCGGCAGCGTTGCAAGTCGACCAACGCCATTGTGTAATCGACGGCACAAACGCGATCGGCCAAAAGCAGGCCGCCTTCACCGAAGCACCCGCATCCTGGAGCGCGCATTATGAGTAATCACAAATCCAACGCGGCCGCAGAGAAGACATCCCGGCGAAATTTTCTCTCTACGGCCGCCGGCGCCGCGGCGCTGGGGTTTACGATCGTCCCCCGGCACGTGCTGGGAGGTCCCGGACAGACTCCGCCGAGCGAACGCATCAACGTCGCGGGAATCGGCGCGGGGGGAATGGGAGGCGGCGACATCGCCACGGTCGCCCGCCTGGGCGCCAATATCGTCGCGCTGTGCGACGTCGACGACGAGCGCGCCAAGGGCTCGTTCAACGCATTTCCCAAGGCGCGGCGCTATAAAGATTTTCGCGTGATGCTCGATAAGGAATCGAAAAACATCGACGCGGTGACGGTCGGCACGCCCGATCATATTCATGCCGTGGCCTCGATGGCCGCCATTCGCGCCGGCAAACACGTGTATTGTCAGAAGCCGCTGACGCACACGCTTTACGAATGCCGCGAGCTGACCAAGGCCGCGCGAAAGGCGGGGGTCGTCACGTCGATGGGAAACCAGGGGCACGCCACCGAAGGGGCGCGGCTCACGAACGAGTGGATCCAGGCGGGCGTGATCGGAGAGGTGCGCGAGGTGCATACCTGGTCGGACCGCGCGGGACTATTGTGGAAGCAGGGGATCGGCCGGCCATCCGACACGCCGCCTGTCCCCGCGACGCTGGACTGGAATTTGTGGCTGGGACCCATTCGCGAGCGGCCGTACAACCCCGCCTATGCGCCGGTGAGCTGGCGCGGCTGGTGGGACTTCGGCACCGGCGCGATGGGCGACATGGGTTGCCATATCATCGATCACCCGATCTGGGCGCTCAATCTGGGTGCGCCAACGACGGTGGAATCAAGGACGACTCTCGACGGAACGGTCCTGGCCGGCAATAAGCTGAATTTCGAAACGTACCCGGTGGCGTCGCTCATTTTTTACGAATTTCCCGCGCGAGGCAATCTGCCGCCGGTGAAAATGATCTGGTACGAAGGAGGCTTAATGCCCCCCGTGCCGGCGGAAATGCCGGCCGGCCAACAGTTGCCCGGCAATGGCGTGTTGTATATCGGCAGCAAGGGGAAGATGTACCACGGATCTCACGGCGGCATGCCCGAGGTCCTGCCGGTTTCGCTGATGGAAAAAGCGAAATCGGTCCCCAAGACGATGGAGCGCTCGCCCGGACATTACGAAGAATGGGTGCGGGCGTGCAAAGGAGGTAAGAAACCGGTGGCGAACTTCGATTACTCCGGCCCGCTGACGGAAACGGCGCTCTTGGGAGTGTTGTCGATGCGCGCACCGGGAACGCGGCTCGAATGGGACAGCGAAAACTTGAAGGTGAAAAACGTCGACGCGCTCAATCAGTACGTTCACACCGAGTACCGCCCCGGCTGGACGCTGTGACGAGCCGAACGACGAGTTCCAACAGGCTGGGCCCATTTCCGGCGAACGGCTGAACGCCCGCGCCGGAAATATCGGCTTGCCAAACGGAATATCCATTGATAGGCTCTCACCTTGCGGAACGGAATCGGCTGCTGGAATCGACGGACTCGCGGGTAACGCATGCGCAATCTCCCCATCAACTGGCATGAAGGCCTGTTTTTGCGCCCGCAGCATTTCCAGGCCGCCGAGCGCCATTGGGTCGAGCTGCAAGCCACCTCCGAGCGTTGGGATCATCCCTGCAACTTCGGCGTCAAGAGCATCGAGTTCAGCAAAGAATCGGTCGCCAATTACAAGTTCCAATTGCATCAGCTCAGCGCGCGGCTCCGCGACGGAACGCTGATCGAAATCGGCAGCGATCAGGAGCCCGATCGCCTCGATTTGAAGGAGTCGCTGCTGGGGGCCAAGGACGCGGTGGTGGGATTGTCGGCGGCGTTCGAGAAAGAAGCGGTCGTGCGCGTGTTTTTGGCCGTTCCCCGCCTCAAAGCCGGGCGCAGGAACTTAAGCCGCGATGGAGCCGACGAGGCGGCGCGATTCGTCGAAGCCAACACCATGCTGCAAGACGAAAACGACGGCGGGAACGATCAGGATGTTTCGCTCAGGGCGCTCAATGTGCGGCTGATGCTCTCGAACCAGGATTTGTCGGGCTACGAGACGATTCCTATTGCGCAAATCCGCCGCTCGGGAGAAGGCGAAGCGGCGCCTCAGGTCGATAACGAATACATTCCGCCGGTGATTTCGATCGAGGCCTGGCCGGGTTTGGGGCGGGATATCGTTCGCGCCTGTTACGACCTCATCGGCCGCAAGGTCGAAGTGCTCAGCCAGCAGATCGTGAACCGCGGCGTGGGGCTCGACAGCCAGCATCCGGGAGACCTCGAGCGAATTCTGATGCTCTCGGAGCTCAACCGGGCGCATTGCGTTCTGAGCGTCTTCGCTTCGGCGCAGGGGGTCGTTCATCCGCTGACGGCGTATACCGAAATGTGCCGCGTGGTGGGGCAGCTTTCGCTGTTCGGCGCCGGGCGTCGGTCGGGCGACCTGCCCGCCTACGATCACGAAAACCTGGGGCCCATCTTCCGCCACGTTTTCAATCGCATCGTCGAGCTGATTTACACGGTGCGCGATTACGAGTTCGAGCAGAGGTATTTCGTCGGCGTGGGTTTGGGCATGCAAGTCACGCTCGATCCGAAATGGTTCAATTCGGATTGGGAATGGTACATCGGCGTCAACAAAGGAGAGCTGTCGCGTCAGGAATGTCTCGACCTGCTCTCGCCCGGCCAATTGGATTGGAAGTTCGGCAGCAGCCGGCAGGTGGAGGTGCTCTTTAAGCACCGGGCCGAGGGGCTGAATTTGACTCCGGTCGAGCGGCCCATCCGCAGCCTGCCGGCGCGGCCGGAGTGGATCTACTACGAAGTTCCGCGCAATGACAAGCCGGCTTGGCGCGACGTTCAGGAAACTCAAACGCTCGCCCTGCGATTGCGAGACTCGCTGATCATGAACCTCGACCGGCTGCAGGGAGAGCGGACGATCGCGGTTTCGGCCCGTGGAAAGCGCGCCCCACTACAGTTCGCCCTGTTCGCCGTGCCACGAGAATCATGACCCCTCAGTTCGCTCAAGCGGTCGATCCGATCTTCCTCACGATGCTCGATCTGCTCGATCAGATCAACCAGAACCAGCCGGTGTCTCCGCAAAACGAGCGATACCGGCTGGTGGCGGCGGTTGATTATGCCGAGGCGGCGCTGGGGGGCGGAATCGAATGGGAGCTCGCGAAATATGCGCTGGTGGCGTGGATCGACGAGTTGTTGGTCGAAACCCCCTGGACGGGTCGCGACTGGTGGAGCAACAACGTGCTGGAAGTGCAGTATTTCAACACGCGGCTTTGCAATGAGCGATTCTACACGCGCGCACAAGAAGCCTCGGCCCAGACGCGGCGCGACGCTCTGGAAGTTTTCTACAACTGCGTGATTCTGGGATTTCGCGGATTGTATCGCGACGCGATGCTGGCCAGCTCGTTGACGGCGGCGCACGGCCTTCCGCCCGATCTATTGAGCTGGACGAAACAGACGGCGATGGCCATTCGGCTGGGGCAGGGGCGCCAACCGCTGCCGCGCCCGCGCCGCGAAATTCGCGGCGTGCCTCCCTTGGGGCGGCGGTCGATGGTGGTCTGGTCGTGCGCGATCGCTTCGATGCTCGTCGTGGTCAATGTGGCCTATTTCATTCTCTACGTGTTGGGTATTTGAAGGACCTCGAACCTGGCGCCGATGGCTGGTGAACTGCCGCCGATTCCGCCTGCTTCGCTGCCGCCCAAGCCCCAGGGCTTGCTGGTCAGGCTCTGGGACGCCGTGTTTCCCGAGAAGAAGGTCGATTCGCTCGGCGAAGGCAACGCCTGGTATCGGTATCTATTTCGGCCGTGGTCGCTCCCCACGCGCGTGGCCGTGTTTGTCGCGGTGGTTCTGGTCGGTCTGGTCGTTGCCTGCTGGTGGGAATTTCGCACAAACCCCAACCACGTGCCGTGGCGTTACTCGCTGACGGCCAGTCGCGCGGTTGCCGTGCTCCTTCTTTTGATGGTGATTCCCGTGTCCGTATTCCAGGCGTTGAAGCTGTGGTTTCAGGGAGAAAAGTCTCAGTTTCCCGACATCGATTCGGCGTGGCAGGCCGGAAAAGAGGCCCTGCGCAAGCAAGGCCTCACGCTGGGCGATAAGCCGCTGTTTCTGGTTCTCGGGTCTCCCGGCCAATCGCAAGAGCATGCGCTCTTTGAGTCGTCGAAATCAGGGCTGCTCGTGCGCGGCGTTCCCGAAGGCCCCGCCCCGCTGCACTGGTATGCCGATGCCGACCGCATCTACCTGTGCTGCACCGGCGCAAGCTGGCTGAGCGCGCTGTCGGCGCTGATCGAAGATCGGGTCGATGGTCCGGCGCGCCCCAGCGCGCGGGCCGCCTCTTCCGGCGCGCAAGAGGGTGGTCCTACCAACGACTTCGAAATGCAGCGGATTTCCGCCACGATCATGCCCAAGCAATTCCTGCAAGACGAATTGCAGGGAGCGGCCATTCCCGGCACCGGCGGCCGCATTCACGAGATGGCGTCGATGTCGATGAGAATGCCTTTTGGCGGGCTGTCGTCCGGGGCAGGCGTCAAAACGGCTCAAGCCGAGGTTGCCGAAGCCGCGCCGCAGCCGAGTGCCGCTCGCAGCACGTTGCCCGGCCAGGAACAGCTTGCGATCATCCAGCCTTCCGACGCCGCCGAACAGGAAGACCGCCTGGAATCGGTGTGCGAGCTCTTGCGCCACGCGCGGTTTCCTTACAGCCCGATCAACGGCTGCCTGGCGCTGCTTCCTTTCGGAACGGCCGAGTCGAGTCCTGCCGAGATCGAAGAACTGTCGAAAGCCATCAACACCGATCTCAAAACCGTGCACGCGACGTTGCGCGTGCGGTTCCCCGTGACGGCGATCTTCCTGGGCATGGAGGGTGAGCCGGGCTTTCGCGAGCTCATGCGGCGCGTGGGGCCCGAACGCTGCGCGGCCAATCGCTTCGGCATGGGTTACGACCTGCGCAGCCCCGCCAGCTCGGGCGAGCTGGGGACCTTTTCGTCGCATGTGTGCGGCGTGTTTGAAGACTGGGTGTACGGCCTCTTCCGCGAAGATCAGGTGCTTAAGCGGCCGGGCAACACCTATCTGTTTGCCCTATTGTGCCGCATTCGCTCGAGCTTCAAGGATCGCCTCTCGGAGCTCCTCTCGCAGGGATTCGGCTACAGCGAGCGGCTGAAACCCGAAGATGCTCCGTTTCTTTTCAGCGGCTGCTATTTCGCCGCGACAGGATCGACGCTCGACCAGCGAGCCTTCGTGCAGGGAATTGCCGAAAAGCTCGACGGCGAGCAAGATCGTCTCGAATGGAGCCAGGCTGCGGTCTCGAAAGATCGCAGGTCGCGCTGGCTGACTGGTGCCGCTCTGGTGACGATCGCCGTCATGTCGGTGGTGCTGATCGCCATGATCGTCATGCGGCCGCCGTGGACGGGCCGTTGAATCCCGAAGGCTGGAAGGAGACAGCGTTGCAGGCGACACTGCAAATCCTGACTGGTCCCGAGAGAGGGCGAAGAATTCACCTCAAATCGGGGCAAGTGGCGCGCTTTGGCCGGACGGGTTGGTCTGACTTTGCATTTCCGTACGATGCGGCGCTGGCCGATGTGCATTTCTCGATCGAGACGGATGCCGAAAGCGTGACACTCGCCAATCTATCGGACGGAAATGCGATCGATGTCGACGGGCAGAAGGTGGCGCGGTGCGTGTTGCGCGCCGGCCAACGGATTCGGGCAGGGGGCCTGGTGTTTCTCGTTGAAACCGAGGTCTTGTTTTCGACGAGCGAAACGGGAACGGGTCCCGTTGCCGTGGTCAAGCAAACGCCGCCTCCCAGCGCAGGCGACTTGGCGCATACGGTATGCGAAGACATTGACCTCTCTGAGCCGGCGCGGGGCTTATTGGATGCCAAGATCGAGGTGATTCCCTACATCGACAAGCTCACCGAGGCCGAAATGCTGGTCGACGCCCTGCGCCTTCTGGCCGGTTGGATGAGCAAGCGCAAGGCCGTCTGGTGGGCCGCCGAATGCGTCGAGGCGGCCTGCGGCGGTCCGTCGCAGGCGCAGGCCGGCCTGGTGGCTCACGCTCGCTCCTGGGCCAGGGAACCCACCGAAGAACACCGCCGCGCGGCGATGAGCGCGGGAGCCTCGGCCCAGACGAATCTCCCCGCGTGTTGGATCGCGCAAGCCGCCGGTTGGAGCGGCGGAAGCCTTGCGCCGGCTGAGCTGCCGGCCGTCCCCCCCGACGAGCATCTCACGTCGCAAGCGGTGACGGGCGCCTTGCTTTTAGCGGCGGTCTTTGTCGATCCGGCAAAGGCGCAAGCCAACTACCGCTTGTTCGTCGACAAAGGAAAACAGGTCGCCAAGGCTCGTTTCGACTGGGAATCGTAGCTCAGCCAGGATCGCGCGTAGGCTGTCAACCGGGCGATGCCATCCCGCATGCCGTTAAGAGCGCTTCTTGAACGGTCAGGTCGTGCTCCATGCTGAAGTCGGGGGGCTTCTTGCCGGCAATCACCGCGGCGAATTCGCGAAGATCGGCGATTTGCAAAGTCGCTGCGGGAAGTTCGAGCGTCTTCCAGTCGGAATCTCCCACATGGAAGACCTCGATCGGCTGGATGTTCTTGTTGGCCAGATGTCCGCTTCCCAAATGCGGAATTACCAGGGCCCCTTCCGTCCCATAGACCTCGACGCGCCGGGCGTGCGGGGCGACTTCGATTGCCGGCACCTCGATGATTCCGTAAGCGGCGTCGAATTCGAACAGAGCCAGGCCGTTATCGACGAAGCTTTTCGGCTCGGCCGTGTGGTGGTGCGCCATCAGAGGCGTGACCTTGCGCGGTTTTCCGAGAATGGCAACGAGCACATCGACCAGGTGCCCGGCCATCTCGAAAAAGATGCCTCCCTTGTACCGCCCCAATTCGGCGACGTACCGCTGATACGACGGCAAGTCCTTGGGAAGCCGGCCGCGAAATTCATAAATCCGGCCGAAGTCGCCGCGGCGGGCGCGAGAAAGAAGCTCGCCGACGGCCGACATGTAGCGGAACAAGTAGATCATTTGCACATGCAGATGCTTGCTCTGCGCCAGGTCGATGAGCCGGCGATGCTGGTCCAGATCGTCGCCCGCGGGCTTTTCAAGCATCACGGGTCGGCCGCTTTCGAGCGCCAGCCTGGCCAAATCGAGGTTTTCGTAGACCCGGCCCTCGACGACGACTCCATCCAGCGGTTGGCGAAGCAGCTCGTCGGGCTTGTCATAGACGCGGAAACCTTTGATCTTCGGCTCCCAATTCCTGCTTTGGCGCGCGACGACCTCGCGATCGCGATCGTAAAAGCCCACGAGAGAAAACTCTTCAGGATGTGCGGCGACCTGGCGCACGATGCCATCGGCATGCGTGTGCCACATTCCGAGCATGGCGAGTCTAACAGGCATCAAGTAGCCCTTTCAGTTTGGCGACAGGGGGTGGGAGAATCTGCGTCATCAGGGCGCGGCCGATGACCGCAACTTCATATAATAGCGCTGGACCTCGGCGACGCACGAGCGGCCGCTGGGCGACGCGGCGGCGCAGCGGGCTTCGCTCGATCCGGCTCTTTCGATGCAGCCGCGCGTCCGCACCACGCCCCCCTCACGGATGTCCTGCTCGATGTCGTCGCGCGTCAGGCCAAAGCAGGCACACAGCGGGGCGTTCGGGTCCTTGGGGTAAACCGCAGTCTTGACGGCAGGCTCTTCGACGACTCGATCGAAAAGATCGAAATACACCACGCTGCACTTGGGTTGGCAGCAAAAAAAGGCCGTGTCCGTCAGGTGCTCGCGCACTTCCGGCGCAAGGTGCGCTTCGAGCGTTTCCTGGAACACGACCGTCCCCGGCGAACCGCACCTGGGGCACCGCCCTTCCGTCGAGTCATTTTCTTTAACAAAGGCTTTGTTCATAAGGCGCTGTCAGGCCGTGAAGCGAGCTGATATAATTCGTGTCCAGGCGGGCGAAATTCGGCATTCTCCGCGTCCGAAAGTCTCGCGGTACGATCATTCACTTTATCCAACCGCTCGCAAAACTCCCACCATGCAGGAATTCGTCGAGGTTGGCGGCGTTCGGCTGTTTCTCGCTCAAGCCGATCAGTCGCCGGGCGAATGGATCGGCCAGCGCGAGATTCTCGTGCAGCTTTTGGCTTGCTGGCTGACGGTCGACAAGTCCGATCTGCCGCTGGCGCCGCGGATCGTCGGCATGCCGGGAATCGGCAAGACGACGCTGGGCATGGCGGCGGCACGCGCTCGCCGGCAAGAGTTGTACATTTACCAGTGTACGGCCGACACGCGCCCGGAAGACCTTTTGGTGACGCCCGTGCTCGCCGAGAATTCGAAGATCGCCTATCACGCCTCGCCCCTCGTGACGGCGATGCTGAGGGGCGCTGTCTGCATTCTCGATGAGGGGAATCGCATGAACGAGAAGTCCTGGGCGAGCCTGGCGCCCCTGCTCGATCATCGCCGTTACGTCGAATCGATGGTTGCAGGCATTGTCATCAACGCGCACGCCGACTTCCGCTGCGCGGTGACGATGAACGAGGATGAATCGACGTTCGAAGTTCCCGACTACATTCTCAGCCGCTTGCAGCCGACGCTGGCCGTCGGCTTTCCCTCTCGCCAGGACGAGCTGGCGATCCTCCGCTATCACCTGCCGTTCGCCGAAGCCGAGATGCTCGAAATCACCGTCGAGTTCTTGCAGGGAGCGCACGATTTGAAGCTCGATTTTTCGACGCGCGACGGGCTGAACGTGCTGCGCTATGCCATCAAGCGGCTCTCGCAGGACGCGCAGCATCCCTTGGGGAAAGACGCCGCGTGGCGCGAGGCGCTCGAAAAATGCCTGGGAGAAGACGCCCTCGACCTCAAGGCGCTGGCTGATCGAAAGGCCCGCACTCTGGGGGGCGCGTCGGTCCCGATGGGACTGGGAGACTTCTTCTTCTCTCCCGACGACCCGCTGCACCCCGATTACCGCGATGAAGACGACGATGAAGAAGAAGACTTGGGTTAGAGCGCCGACATGAGTAGCGCGCACTGCTAATTCGTCGATTCACAGCCCGGCCAGCGCCTCGATCGTCGTCCGCATGAAGGCGGGCAGATCGTCTGGCTTGCGGCTGGTGATGAGGTTCTTGTCGCGAACCACTTCGGCGTCAATCCACTCGGCGCCGGCGTTCACCATATCGTCGCGGATCGCGAAGAAGCTCGTCACTCGGCGGCCGCGCAAGGCGCCGGGGGCAGAGCAAAGCATCCACCCGGCGTGGCAGATCGCCGCCACGATTTTGCCCTGCTGCATGGCGTCGGCGACGAGCTTGTTGATCGCCTTATTCCGTCGCATGTGGTCGGGCGCGTATCCGCCGGGGATGACCAGGCAGTCGTATTGGCTCATCGCGACAGCGGCTGCCGCCTTATCGCTGACGGCCGGATAGCCGACCTTTGAAGGATAGGTGACACCGGCCTCGGGGCCGACCAGAATCGCCTCGGCCCCCTCTTCGCGAAGCCGATACAGCGGATACCAGACTTCCAACTCCTGATACAGTTGATCGACGAGGACGATGGCCTTCTTCCCCGTGAGACGCATGGCGTTTGCTCCGATTAGTCCTTGCCACTCTCAATTTGTGTTTCAGGCTCGATGGAAATCTCGGTGAAGTCCTTTGTCCCGTGCAGCCGGCGCTGAAGATCGCGGGCCGTCTCATTGCTCAGTCCGCCTTGAAGTTGAATCTTCGTGCCATCCTGACGCACGCCGACGACTCGAAATCTTTCGCCGGCCGATTCTGGACCTGCGGAGATTTTTTCTGGAGCATTGGAATGCTGATTGAACGACCAAATCGCAATTAGTCCAATGACGAGAGCCAGAGCGCCAACCATTAGGACGATTGGCCAGTGGCGAGGACTACGTGCGCTCATGCCGTAATTCTAAG
>Ga0070735_10004850_pt1 | contig 11224 bp, 10 predicted proteins | sample Coa_R1_FD_66443 | JGI IMG/M metagenome (GOLD analysis project Ga0070735, IMG submission 66443) | Surface soil microbial communities from Centralia Pennsylvania, which are recovering from an underground coalmine fire - Coalmine... | ecosystem: Environmental > Terrestrial > Soil > Unclassified ... | reverse complement strand
CCATTCCATGATGGGCAAGTCCTTCCTTGAACATATCCTCAACGATAGGAATGATCGAGCCTTCGAGCGCCATCCGCGATAACTGAGTCGGACAGCCCGTGCTCTCCGCAAGATAGTCGCACACGCCGAGTGCAATGGCGCGCAATGCTCCATTGCAGTCGGAAAAAGTTATAGCTCGCCGCTCGATCAGATCGCGGAAGCGGGATTCTGTCATGGCGTGCAGCAACGCGTTCTTGTCCGCATAGTGCAGGTAAAAGGTAGCCCGGTTCAACGTGGCCTCGTCGGCAATCTCCTGCACTGAGACGTCCGCGAATTCCTTCTTACTTAAGAGCCTGGCTAACGCTTCCATGAGCATGCGGCGACTCCGCAGGATGCGCGGGTCCGTCGTTTCTGTCTCGGGCTGGAGAAGCTGGGCCATTTCTATATTGATGAAAGCATATCCCTTTACGGACTAAAGCGACACTTGTTTATTTTCTTTGAATCGACAGATGTCGTCTACTAATCATATGTCGTGCAGGAGGAATTCTCAATGTCGACACTGCTTCATATTGATTCCAGCCCACTTTACGGCCGGTCCGTCTCCCGCGAACTAACCGCTGCATTCGTCACCCAATGGAAGGCTGCGCACCCGGACGGAACGGTCATTGACCGGGACCTTAACGCAACGGCTATGCCGCCAATCAATGCGGAATGGGTCGGTGCCGTCTACACGCCGGAACAGACTCGCACTCGGCAGCAGAAGGAATTGCTTTCGCTCTCCGACACGCTCCTCGCCGAATTGGAGCAGGCAGATGAATACGTCATCGGAGTGCCAATGCATAACTTTGGTGTGCCCTCCGTGCTCAAGCTGTGGATCGACCAGATTGCGCGTGTCGGCAGGACCTTTTCCTACAGTGAGAAGGGGCCGAAGGGCCTGATCACCGGCAAGAAGGCAACCTTCATCATCGCAACGGGTGGGATCTACGACACCCAGACGCGGATGGCCTCGTTCAATTTCGTGGAGCCGTATCTGCGGTCCGTATTTGGTTTTCTTGGCGTGACGGACGCGACTTTCCTTACCGCAGGGGGAACCAGCGCGCTGAACCAGGGGAAGGACCGGAACACATTTCTTGCACCACATATTCAGATCGTGCAGACGCACGCGTAGACCTTCTAAGAGAGGACAGTCATGAAAACTACTTCAATCGTTGCTCGCTATTTGCTGGGCCTGATGTTTATGGTCTTTGGATTGAACGAATTTCTCAACTTTATCCACCAGCCGCCGCCCACGAATCCGCTGGCGTTACAGTTTTTTGGCGCCATCGTCGCATCGCACTTTGCGGCGTTCTTCTTCGCGGGGCAGGTGTTTGGTGGGCTGTTGCTGCTCTTCGGCCGATTCGTGCCACTCGCGCTGACACTGCTGGCTGCGGAGCTGTACAACATCCTGGCGTTTCACCTGACGATGTCACCGGGCACCATCGCGCCGGCTTTGGTCGCTTGCGTGTTGTGGATTCTGGTTTTCCTGCAGTACCGCGAAAGTTTCAAGGGCATCTTCAGCGCGAAGCCGGCGACGCAGCGATGAATCGGGCGAACTGGCACTCGAATCGGCTCGGAGGCGTCGGGCGCGGCGAATTGTAACCGCGGGGACAGCATCAGCCACGCACGTATTTGTTGAACCAGTCGATCGTGCGCTGCCAGGCCAGGTCGGCGGCGGTTTTGTTATACCGTTCCGGCGTCGCGTCGCAATTGAAGCCATGTCCGGCGCCCGGATAAATGTAGCCTTCGTGCGGAACGTTCGCCGCGGTTAGAGCTTTGTCGTACGCCGGCCAGGTCGCCGCGAGTCGCGTGTCGAGCTCGCCGTGATGCACCAGGATCGCCGCCTTAATCTTTGGGACGTCGTCTGCGGCGGGAGGACCGCCATAGAACGGCACCGCGGCCGCGAGATCGGATCCGAGGTGCACCGCTAGCATATTGGCGGTCGATCCGCCGTAGCAGAAACCGGTAGCGCCGATTTTTCCTGTGCAATCCGGGCGCGATTTTAACCACATCGCGGCAGCGATCATATCCTCGGACATTTTGTCTTTGTCGATTTTGTTGAACATCTGGCCGCCCTTGTAGTCGTCGCCGGGATAGCCACCGAGAGAGGTGAGTCCGTCTGGCGCAAAGGCCATAAAGTTAGCCAGGGCAAAGCGGCGGGCAATGTCCTCGATATGAGGATTCAGGCCGCGGTTCTCATGGACGACGATTACGCTTGGCAACTTCGTCACCGTCTCGGAACGAGTGTCGGCGCTGATCGGACGCACGAGATATCCCTTGATGCTTCCATTGCCCTTCGGAGAAGCCACGGTTTCGTACGTGGCCTTGATCCGGTCATCGGTGCGGGAGACCTGCTGGCCGAGAGCGTAATTCGGCATCAGCGCACTGATGATGGAGGACGCCGCCAGACCGCCCGCCAGTCGCTGCACTCCATCGATAAAGGCGCGGCGGCTAATCTCACCGTGAATGAAATCGTTGTAGAGTTCGACGGCTTCGCGGGGCAATTTGGGTTTGATGGTTTCCATGGGCGACTCCCGCCGCGATAATACCACCTGTTTCTGGCCGCGAATTTTTCTGTATCCCTCTTTTGGGAGCTCGCCACGAAAGCATACGCCCGGCTTTGGTAAGAGATTATTCGCGATTACCAACCCAATTGCTGCATCCGCTCAAGAATCAGCGCGCTGTAGTGATTCATGCGCTCAGGCCTTCGTTTCAGTGGGGCTGGCAGAATCGCAGCGAGCCGCGCCGCCTCTTCCCGTCCGATATTCCGGGCCGCGGTTCCGTCATAGTAACGGGCCGCCGACTCAGCACCATAGATACCAGGGCCCCATTCGACCACGTTCAGGTATATCTCCAGAATGCGGCGCTTGCCGAGGACGAATTCAGCCACCGGCACCAGTGTGAACTCCGCACCTTTGCGGAGGACGGAGCGGCCCGTACCGAAAAGTAGGTTCTTTACAAGTTGCTGAGTAATAGTGGACGCCCCGCGAGTGCGACCGCCTTCCAAACCTTCGTCGGCAGCAATTTGGATCTCGTGCCAATCGAACCCATGATGTTGGTAGAAGCGCGCGTCCTCCGCCGCGACTACAGCGTGCTGGAGGTCGGATGAGATCTGGCTGAGTGGAACGAATTTATAGCGTTCGTGATATGGAGTGTGGTGGACCCAGGCCTGAAACCGGCGCTGGACGTGCACCGCTGTTGATGGTGGGTCGATCCACCGGGCAGCCAGAAGGATCAGCGAGGCAAGCGACCAAATAAGCACCGCACCGATCACAAGCCATCGAACAAAGCACCACAGAAAACCGTTGCGAAGGGTCTTGGGGTGTGTGTCTGGCTTTTCAGTCACATTTCAGAATACTAGTTCGGGCTCGGTTGCGGCGTATGCCTCGTCTTGGGCGCTAATCTGGAGTCTAGCCCTTACGTTGTGTGCCTCCCATTCCGGGCATTTCGCCCGATTGCGTCAAGATCAGCAATCACTTCAGGAGGAATCTGAAGCAGAGAAGACTGAAGATTCTCACGAAGATGCGCAAGGGAAGAAGTTCCAGGGATCAGCAGGATATTGGGCGAGCGGTGCAGGAGCCACGCAAGTGCAACCTGCATGGGCGTGGCCTTGAGCGACGCTGCGGCTGCGTTAAGCGCCGACGACTGTAATGGAGTGAAACCTCCGAGCGGGAAAAACGGAACATACGCTATACCTTGGGCGGCTAGGTCGTCGATGAAAGCATCGTCGTTCCGCTGGGCCACATTGTAGAAATTCTGCACGCAGACAATCTCTGTCATGGCTTGCGCTTCGGCCAGTTGCTGGGGAGAAATGTTGCTCAGACCGAGGTGACGGATCAGTCCCTCACACTTGAGTTTGACGAGCACGGTCAACGGCTCTTCGATCGATTCCTGTCCCGGCTCTGAGATTCCACCAACTCGAAGATTGACCACATCGAGATGGTCGAGGCCCAGATTTCTCAGGTTGTCATGGACAGCATCCACCAACTCTTGCTCGGAAAGGGCGTGAAGCCAGGATTTGTCTGGACCTCGGCGTGCGCCCACTTTGGTGACGATCACGAGGTCTTTGGCATAAGGATGGAGCGCCTGCTTGATAAGCTGATTAGTCGCATGAGGTCCGTAGTAGTCGCTGGTGTCAATGTGATTCACGCCCGACTCTACTGCCTCTCGCAGGACAGCAATGGCGGTGTTCACATCTTTCGGCGGCCCCCAGACGCCGGGGCCGGCCAGTTGCATGGCGCCGTAGCCCATGCGGTTCAATGTCATCGCTTTGCCGGGCAGAGTGAAGCTGCCCGCGAGGTCTTTTTGTTCAATCATTTCACTTCTCCTGATGCGTTGCTTCTTAAGTAGTAATGTAGTAATAAGGAGAGTTAAAACGATTCTCCAACCATTTCTTCGCTTTTCTTCCAGAGCGCCTCGGCAGCTTTTGGATCGATCGCGTATCCGCGTAGGCCCTCGTTTGTGGAGACGGGCAGATCGTTCGACACGACCTGGGCGACGTGACAATCCTCGCAGTACTGGCCGCCGATATCGTCAGCGGGAGCAACGACAGCCGCCCAAACTGAAGTTGCGGCTCCTTGGGGAATCGTTTTCCACTGAAAGGGGCCTTTGCCCTGCGCTGCGCGTTGCTGATTTATCTGGTCGATCATCTTCTCGATTCGGCCAGGATCCTGGTAGCGACCGAGTTCGGTCTTAATGCCTCCCGGATGCACCGCCGCTGCACGCAGGCCCTGGTCCCGGTGGCGTTTGTCGAATGCGATCGCGAAAAGAATATTTGCCGTCTTCGATCGGCCATATGCAACTATGGGGTCATAAGGCGTTCGTTCGAAGTTGGGATCGACGAGATCGACGTTCGAATAACGATGACCCGCGGAGGAGACGTTGATCAGGCGCCCGCCAGTTCGGATAAGAGACGCAATCCGGTTGACCAGGACAAAGTGGCCCAAGTGATTCGTCCCGAACTGCATTTCGAAGCCATCGGCGGTGTGCCCGAATGGTGTGGCCATCACTCCAGCATTGGCGATGATCACGTCGAAGGTTTCTCCCTTCGCCAGCAACCCGTCGGCACAGGCACGTACGCTTTTCAGGTCGGCAAGATCAAGTTCCACCAATTCGAAACTTCCGCCATTGGCCGCCGCATCTTTTCGCACTTGCGCGGTTGCAGTTTTGGCCTTGTTCAAATCCCGCGCCGCACCAACAACCTGAGCGCCGTGCGCTGCGAGGGAGCGTGCCGTCTCTACGCCGATTCCGGCCGAAACGCCGGTCACGAGAATCCGTTTTCCGTTCAGATTTATGCCGGATAAAACGTCGTCTGTGGTCGTATTTGCTCCAAATGTAGTTGTCTCAATCATATTCGTCATTTTCTACACCTCGTATTAATTAGCTTTAAATAACTCTTCGCGATCACGTCCTAGCCGTGTACAGGAACGGCGTCAGCAGCGTGTTCGAAATAGTGGCCGGCGTTCAGATCGGCAATGAGCCCAGGCTGAACCGGTCGCCATCCCAACTGTTCCTGCGTCAGCGCGCTGGAAGCGGGACCGTCGATGCCAAAGAAGCGAGCGATCCAGCCAAAATGATCAGCGGCTGCCTCGGGCGATTTGCTGACGACGGGTACGTCCAGGCCGCGGCCGATTGCCTCAGCGATCGCTCGAGTCGGTACGCCCTCGTCGGCGACGCCGTGATACATGGCCCCAGCAATACCTTTTTCCAGAATGAGCCTGTAGAGATGAGCAGCATCAAGCCGGTGCACCGCAGGCCAGCGGTTGAGCCCGTCCCCTATAAATGCGGAAACGCCCTTTTCACGTGCGATGCTGATCAATTGCGGCACAAAGCCGTGATCCCCGTTGCCATGGACCGAAGGTGGAAGCCGCAGCACTGATGCCCGGACTCCGTTTGCCGCCCGCGCAAACGCCGCGTCCTCCGACTTGCGGGGGAAGTTGGGGTCGTGGGCATCCTCTTCTGTTGCGAACGGGCCTTGACGTTGAGCGAGCAAAGTCCCGGAGGTGACGATCAACGGGCGATCAGAGCCTGCGAGCGCATTGCCGAGAATCTCGATAGCACGCCGATCCGCCTCGGCGGCTGGCCCATAGTTTGAGAAATCGTGGATAAAAGCAGTGTGGATCACTCCGTCAGCGGCCGCTGCGCCGCTGCGAAGGCTTTCGAGATCTTCGAGCGAACCCCTATGTACCGCGGCTCCTGCCGCGACGAGGGTTCTGGCTGCCGCATCTGAGCGCGCCAGGCCGAGCACCTGATGACCAGCGTCGATCAACTCTCGGACGACTGCCGTACCGATAAAGCCTGTAGCACCGGTAACGAAAATACGCATATAGATTTCCTCCTAAGAATTTGTAAATTCGGCCAATAGGGACGAAGGGGACAAAGCTTTTATCCCGCCAGGGAGCCGGGTCGAAACCTTTGCAGTGATCAATCTCCATTCGCGGGCTGAAGTAGGCAGACTGTCGATTTCGATCAACTCATGCAACCACTCTTCTGCTGCGAAATCTGCTTGCTCTGACCCGAACAACTGGGTGACTGCGCTGAAGAATGCTGACAACTCCCGTTCCGCCATCGTCATGAGGTCGGCGCAATCGGCGTCTGAATTTATTGATGGTTCGTAGCGAGCACGTGGATTCATTTTCCTAACCTCTCGAAGCCGGAAGAACGAACCCGCTATTGACAGCTTGCCGGGTTCCGGCTAAAACGGAGAGTGTCTCCGAATCAGTAGATAAGATAACCGGAGACTGTCTCCGGTTGCAATTTTTTCTGCTATGCCTGCGAAAAATCAGAAAGCCCCGCGAAGACCTCGCGCTGACGCGCAGCAGAACCGGGTGCGCCTTTTGGACGTGGCAAAGGAGGCGTTTACCCGGTCCGGTGCGAACGCCAGTCTCGACGACATCGCCAAAGAGGCAGGTGTTGGAGCGGGAACCTTGTATCGCCACTTTCCTACGCGCGATGCACTGATCGAAGCGGTCTACCGGACTGAAGTGGAGAGGGCGGCCGCAGCCGCGAAAAAGTTCTCTGCAACCCTTCCTCCCATCGAAGCCTTACGAGCATGGATGTTGCTATTCGTCGACTACATCGCGACCAAGCAGATCATCGGTCCCGCCTTGAATTCGCTGGTTGGAGGGCCTTCGAAACTGTATGAAGGTTCACGCGCTCAGATTCAAGGAGCGATTGATTCGTTGGTGAACCGCGCAATCAAGAGCGGAGACATACGCAGAGATCTCGAGCCATTCGATCTACTCCGTGCGCTGATTGGCGTTTCCCATGTGGCCTCCGGTCCCGATTGGCAGCAAAGCGCCAGGAGACTCGTGGACATTCTCATCGCCGGTTCACGGCCTATTAAGTAGGCGCGCTGGGGTTAGATCACACCGGGCTACCGCCGATGGAGAGTTGACACTGCTTTCTCGCCTTTTGTCGCTCAAAACTGAAAGCTGACAAAGTTAGAGAACAGTTTTGGCAATCTTAGTTCAGATCGCGGTGCGTCCGCCATCCACCGCGAGCTTTGCGCCGTAAACAAAACTGGAACGATCTGTCGCCAAGAAAACAATTGCTTCTGCGATTTCGTCGGGCGTGGCTGGACGATGCGCCGGTCCCTGTGCGGCCAGCTGTTCAAGACCTTCTTCCATCGCGTCGGTACCTTCTGTGCGGGTTGGTCCAGGGCTCACTACATTAACGCGGACCCCGCTCGGTCCGTATTCAGCAGTCCAAGTCTTAGTCAACAGATTGATCGCGGCCTTGCTCGAACCATACAGGCTCATTCCCGGCGAGCCATATTCGGCAGCCATTGTCGAGAGATTCACGATAGACCCTTTGCCACTCTTAGCCATCAGCGGAGCAAGTTCAGAGACCAGGAAATACGGTGCCTTCACATTAAGAGAGAAGACGCGATCAAACTGCTCCTCCGTCATTTCGTGCGTGGGGCCGAAAGGATAAATCCCTGCATTATTGATCAGAATATCGACGTGGCCATTTCCGAGTTCGATTGCCTTCTTGGCCACTTCGCGCGCGGTGGCTGCATCTCGAAGGTCAGAGGCAATGAAGTCCGCTTTGCCGCCTGCTGCGCGAATTTCGTCGACCGTCTTCTTTCCGCGCTCCTCGCTACGCCCTGCTACCAAGACATGGATCCCAAACTGGGCCAGTTTGTTGGCTGTGGCGCGACCGATTCCGCTCGTCCCCCCGGTTATGAGTGCTGTCAAAGTACTGTTCACCATGTACGCGTCCTCCTACCGAAGCCGTGACCGATTAGACTCGGTCGCAGGCACATTGGTTTCACGAGGCTAGTGACAAAACGAAAATGATGTTGGATTTTGGTCAATGAGATGAGCGCAGCAATGTGTCTAGAGCCTGCAACCGTTCATGCGACTGTGCCGAGTTGCGAGGGAACAAATGTTGACCAGTGCATAGCAATTGGATTGCGCGCCAAGCTGCGCCTCGCCTTACGGTATTCGCTGGCCGAGGCTTTCTATGCCGACCACGTCGCGCGAGGCGAACGAGAAGTGCCAATTGCCGGCGTCTTCGCCCCCGACGACAAGCGCGACGCACACCGACAGTTCGAATTGTGCCACCCGTGGCAAGTTGGTGTTGCGACCGTGAGTAGCGGAGGCACTGCTGAAATATACGAAATGCTTCGCTTCAGTCGGTTTGTTGGGGATCGCCGGTTGAACCAGAATCCTAACTCACAATTCGGGTGGTCTTGTGCGACTGACGCCAACCTTGGCGGTCCCCGCGTTGTTCTAAATTGTTGTGTCGCCGCAGGACATGCCTCAGTAGATCAGCTTTAGCGAAAACTGAATTTGCCGCGACGTTCCCGAGGTCTTGCTAATCACTCCAAACCCCGACCCTTTAATCGTGTTCGCTGGGAGCCCCATGTTGACGATGTTGAACAGGTTAAAAAACTCTGCGCGGAATTGCAGGTCCGCTCGCTCCAAACCGCTTTCCCGGTGGCCAATCGGAGTTGTCTTGATGAGCGCAAAATCGAAATTGTAATATGCAGGGCCACGAAATGTGTTACGACCGAGCGTTCCAAAGCGCCCGGAGTTTGGTCCGGTCCCATCCGCGATCCCGACCGGAATGGAAAAGAAACTTGCGTTGTTCGCGCCTCGTCCAAAATAGTCGTCGCGCGGTCGCGTGGAACTACCGGCGGTCGAAAGGTCCGGTGTTCCCGCCTTGTCCGGCCGGTCCGCGCCATTCGTTCCCGCACCCGTTTGCTGGACCCCCGAATACACCGTAAACGGCGAACCACTCGTGATCGTCGAGATGCTCAGCAACTCCCAGCCCTTCGTCAACAGCTTGGTTCGATCCGACTGAAGTCCCAAATGCTCGAAATGCAAGCCCTGGGCTGCGCTCAACGTGAAGGCGTGCGTCACGTCAAAGCTTGACGGCCCTCTTTCCGCTTGTGTATCGAACGGGTCCTGCGGACTAAACAGAGTCACAGCGCCGGTGGACCCTGTGCCTCCCAGGATGCCGCTGACATCATCCAGAGATTTACCCCAGGTATATCCCGCCTGTAATGACGGGCCGCCGTGTCCGACACTTCCCGACAAGGAGGTCTGCAAAGCGTTGTACGAGGAGTGCGACGTCCCCGTCAGCACAGACTCGAATCCGAAACCGCCCGCCACCGCTCCGCTACCGTCGAAGTTTGTAAACCGCGCAAATCGCGAATCCGCTCCGGGATATGCGTTTGGATAGGACATTCTGGGAAGTCGAAACGCCGATGTTCCAACATACCCAACGTCTGCCATGAGGCCGCCGAAAACCCGTTCCAACCCCAGCGACCAAGTCTGCAGGTAGCCATTGCCGAAGCGCCGGTCGATCCCGGCCAGACTCAGCAGCAAGAGCTGATGACTCGGCGCCAGCGTTGCCAAATCTCGCTGGTATCGATTTACGTCCATCACCGTATTAGCCGGCACTTTTTTCGGATCGCCGCTGGCCAACACGTTCTCACCCGCTGTGTTGTAGACCTGTGGCAACTGGTCTGGTGTGATTTGGAATCCGTAGGAAATCTCCCCGTTTTGCGCTGCATTGACGCGCGGATAAACAACGTAAGGCGTTGAACCTGTCAGAAGATTGTCCTGCCAGATGTTCGGTGGAATCACCGTGATCGCTCCGCCCATGTGCACATGCACCGCGTGGGGCGCGTTCCAGTCCACCTGAACACGAGGTCCCCAACCGTTCCAATTGGTTTGATAAGTAGGCTGCGGATTGATCAAGTACTCCTGCCCAACGCCGGCGGGTGGGAACGAATTCAGAAAGCTCGACGTTCGATGCGCCCGCTCCAAAATCGGCGTGTAGAGCTCATATCGCAGCCCATAATTGAGCGTCCAGTGCGGATTGATTTTCCATGTGTCCTCGACGTAGGCGTTCACATCATTCCGGTTGATCGCCGCCGGCCCAATGTGCGCGCCATTCGATGCGTAGGGCGGCGCCACCGCGATTGTGAATGCGTACGGAAAACCTAGCAGCAGACTGCTCAAAGTGTCCGGCAGAGGCTGGCCGGGCTGAACATCATGCTGTCCACTTGCAGAAGGAATGAACACGGGCGAATAAACCGTTCCACCACCAAAATCGTACTCGCCATTAGGACTGATACCGAAGTAGGTCGTGTCCCGGTTAAGGCGAACTTCCGCACCCCACTTCACCACGTGTCGTGCTGTCGTCCGGGAAAAATTCAGTTGTCCCTGGAACAAATTCCCGAATGCTGACATCACCGAGCCGGCCGCGCTGTTGAACGCCTCATACAGACCATCGTTGAACTTGAGGGCCGGGTCGGTATGGTTCGGCGTCACAAACGAAGGCGTCGTCCGCGTAAAACTCAACGATGTCGACCAGAGAAAGCGCGGTGACACCGTGCGCGTATAGGTGACGACTCCGTTCCGTTGTCGATCCACATACTGCACGCCAAAGGTCGGATCAATCAATGTCTGATCCGGATTTGTTGTCGGTCCTGTCAGATTGTCGTAATTGAATCGACCAAACAATTGTCCTTTTGCTCCAACTTTCTGATCGATGCGGATAGAAAACTGATCCGTGTCTGTGTTCACGTTTGAAGGCGCAGCATAGGTTCGCGCTCCATACGCGCCGGTTGGGTGGTTGGGGAGTGGATAGCGGGCCAGCACCGCACCAAGTGCCGGATTCACCGGTACCTGCAGCGTGTCCATACTGCCATCCGGATACGTCACAAAATCCTGACCTGCTCGTTCTGCGGCAG
>Ga0070735_10004849_pt1 | contig 11228 bp, 7 predicted proteins | sample Coa_R1_FD_66443 | JGI IMG/M metagenome (GOLD analysis project Ga0070735, IMG submission 66443) | Surface soil microbial communities from Centralia Pennsylvania, which are recovering from an underground coalmine fire - Coalmine... | ecosystem: Environmental > Terrestrial > Soil > Unclassified ... | reverse complement strand
CGTCAAAAACGTCGACTCGTCGTTATTGCACTTGAGCGAGGCGTCGCGTACCGCCGGCGTCTCTCCGACGAAGAACAAGAACCCTTGCGCAACCGTAGCGTCGTTCAAATCCGCCACGAGATTTTCCAGAGGAAGAACCGTCGACGCGAACGTGCCGCGGCCTTTTTGCGCGAGCAGCGCTCGAACGTGCGACTGCGCTTGGCTGATTGCCGTGCTGCATGACGAGGTGATCTGCGCGGGCGTGAGGTTCCACGCGACCTGCGTCGGCGTACCGGATGCCGTCTGCGCATTCGAAGCGGTCGGCTGAAGGCAAGCGCAGGCAAAAGCAGCTAGCGTAAGAGCGGCAAATCGGTTCATGGCGCCTAAACGTTGGCGCAACCTTTGCGCGTTCCCGCGTCCCGGCAAAAGGGGTGTTGCACCCCTAAGCGGCATGCTATGATGCTTCGAGCCATGACGGGGGCCGGGCTGCCCGCGGCGTGAACCTGCAAACCCCGCCAGGTCCGGAAGGAAGCAACGGTACGTGGGCCCTCACGGGTGCCGGACACCACCTGGTCCTCGTCGTGGTCCTCAACTTATGGAAGTATCGATTATTGCCGGTGCGGCGGCTTTCGCCGGTGCCGTTATCGCCTTGGCCGTATATCATTTTGCGCTTGTGCGTCCCGCGCCGCAGCAGGCCGCTGCCGTATTGACGACACACGACGACCTGCTTGGCGACGGCAAGATACGTGCAACGCACCGCCGCTCTTCCTTAGAAGAAGGTCACGAGGAGCTTGTCCGCCGGGCAGAGAGGGCGGATTCGCGTTTACGCGAACTTGACGCGCTGTCGCAGACCGACGTTTCCGAACTTTCATACGCCATAGCCTTGCCCAATCGCGAGGGCAACGGCGTCGTGCTTACCAGCATCGACCGGGCTCGAAACGGCAACTGAGTGATGATCAAACTGAAAGAGCGGTACTTCATCAAGATTGTCCCGCAGCGTGGCGAAATCGTCCATCGCTTCGAGATCACGCGCCGCCACATCGTTATCGCGGGAAGCGTGCTCGCTGCGGCGCTTTTCGGCACGCTGGCATTCGGTCTTTGGCAAGTTTGGCATGCGCACACGCAGCTCGCGCAGCTTCAATCGCTGACGGTCCAGCAGCGCGAGCAGTTGGACGCGATGAATCAAAAGGCGACGCAAATCCGCTCGGAACTGCAGCACGTTCAAAAACAGAACCAAGAGATTCAGCAACTGATCGGCGTTTCGCCGAAGCGGCAGAAGACCGCCGAAGTGCGGCACAACATCGACGCCCTCGCCATTGAAGCGTCGAACGTTGCGGCCGAATCGAATTCGCTGCGCCGGCTCACCATGCACGTGCTCAACGTGCGGCATCTCCAGGAACTCGCGCGCGCAAAGGTGCTCGCCGCGATTCCGTCAATCGATCCGGTGGACGGCGCGGAGGTTGTGGGGTGCTATTGCTACCGCTCGTATCCCGACAACGAATTCCACCCGGGCGTTGACCTCGGCGCAAACTACGGCGATGTTGTGCGCGCCGCTGCTGCTGGAACCGTGGCCTTCGCGGACTGGGACGGGGGCTACGGCGAGAAGATCGACATCGACCACGGCAACGGCTATCACACCTGGTACGCGCACCTTTCGAAGATCGAAGTGCAAGACGGCCAGTTCGTCCACAAAGGCGAAGAGATTGGTCTGGTCGGTTCCACGGGTTACTCGACGGGTCCGCACCTGCATTACCAGGTGATGCTCAACGGGCAGGCCGTGGATCCCACACCGTATCTGGACGGCGTCCCCGCGAAAGTATTGGCCAGCCTTCCATAGCGGGGGGACCCGTGCGATTCACTCGCACGGGGCGCGCAGCACGAAGTGCGGAGTGCCTTTTAAACGCTGGGGGTCCCCAATTCGCTTTAGCGAATTGAGGTGAGATATATGGCCCTCTGTCAAGCGCTTTCGGCAATCGATAAATTGATCTGGCTATACACGATCGTGCTGTTCGTGTACGCGGTGCTGTCGTGGGTGCCCGACCTGCGCGGCAGCTGGGCGCGCTACTTGGATATGATCGTCGAGCCGGTATTGACGCCGATTCGACGCGTCATTCCGCCGGCTGCCGGAATCGACTGGTCGTTTCTCGTGCTGCTGCTGATCCTTTGGGTGATCCGCGCCGAGGTCATCGCCCCGGCCATCTCCCGCTGTCTCTTTTTCTAGACTGTGGCCATCAAAAGCGAATCACCGCATCGCACCGACGTCGCGGCGAACGTCCGTAACTTCTGCATCATTGCGCATATCGATCACGGGAAGACGACGCTTTCGGATCGATTGCTGGAATTGACGCGCACCATCGAAGCGCGCGACATGGAGGAGCAGGCGCTCGATGCGATGGACTTGGAGCGCGAGCGCGGCATCACTATTCGCATGCATCCCGTCACGCTCAACTATCGCGCGAAAGACGGGCAGGTCTATCAACTGAATCTGATCGATACGCCGGGACACGTGGACTTTTCATACGAAGTTTCGCGATCGCTTGCGGCCTGCGAGGGCGCGATTCTGATCATTGACGCGGCACAGGGTATCGAGGCGCAGACGCTGGCGAACTATCATCTCGCGCTCGAGCACGATTTGACGATCATTCCGGTGATCAACAAGATCGATTTGCCCGCAGCCGACCCCGACCGAGTGATGGGCGAAGTCGAAGAACTGCTCATCATGGAGAAGAGCGAGTGCATCCTCGCGAGCGCGAAACAAGGCATCGGCGTCGAAGACATTCTCGAAGCGATCGTGCAGCGCATCCCGCCGCCGAAGGGCCATCGCGATCATCTTCGCGCGCTCGTGTTCAACGCACAGTTCGATCCGTACCGCGGCGTCGTCAGTTACGTGCGCGTGGCTGATGGTGAATTGAGCCAGGGTTCGCGTTTTATGTCGATGGCGCACCAGCGTGTCTTCGAATGTACGGAAGTCGGCGTGTTCAGTCCGCAGATGCGCCCGGTCGAAAAGCTCGATCTGGGCGGCGTCGGGTACGTCATCGGAAACATCAAATCGCTGGGCGAGATCGACGTCGGCGATACGATTACCTCGGCGAGTAATCCCGCGCACGTGCCGCTGCCCGGCTATCGCAAAGCGGTGCCGATGGTGTATTGCGGTTTGTATCCGAATGAGGGTGTCGAGTATTCGGATTTGCGCGACGCGCTGGAGAAACTGAAACTGAACGACGCGGCGTTCACGTTCGAACCGGAAACGTCGGTTGCGTTGGGTTTCGGGTTTCGCTGCGGTTTTCTCGGTTTGCTGCACATGGAAATCGTTCAGGAGCGCTTGGAGCGTGACTACGCGCTCGATCTCATTGCAACGTCGCCCTCCGTCGTGTTTCGCGTCACGAAGACCGACGGCGAGGTCGAGACCATCGACAATCCGAGCAAACTGCCGCCGATGAACCTCATCCGCACGATGGAAGAGCCGTACGTCAAGGCGACCATTATCACCCCGCCCGATTACGTCGGCGCGATCATGGAAATGACCCAAGCTCGGCGCGGCACGCTGATGAACATGGAGTACTTGCACGACGGGCGCGTGATTCTGACGTACGAGATGCCGCTCATCGAAGTGATCATCGACTACTTCGATCAACTCAAGTCGCGCACCAAAGGCTATGCTTCGCTGGATTACGACATGATCGGCTATCGCGAGGGCGATCTGGTCAAACTGGAGATTCTGCTCAACGGCGAGGCGGTCGACGCGCTGTCATTCATCATCGCACGCGAACGGGCGGCGTCGCGTGGGCGGGCGCTGGCCGAGAAGCTCAAAGAACTCATTCCGCGGCAAATGTTCGAGGTGCCGATTCAGGCCGCCATCGGCGGAAAAATCATCGCGCGCGAAACCGTCAGCGCGATGCGCAAAAACGTGCTGGCGAAATGCTACGGCGGCGACATCACGCGTAAGCGCAAACTTCTCGAGAAGCAGAAGGCCGGTAAAGAGCGGATGAAGCGCGTCGGCAAAGTCGACTTACCGCAAGAGGCCTTCATGGCCGTCCTGCGATTAGAAGAATAGCGTGCGGCAAAAAGCGCTGGTGAGATCACGTGTCACCCTGAGGTCATGCGTCACCCTGAGGTATCGAAGGGTGGCCGAGCCTGTCGAGGCCTCTTGAAGACCTACGTCGCCACCAAAAACCTCGGCAAGCTCGACGAAATGCGTGCGATCTTGGCTGGAAGCGAGTTGGAACTCGACACGTATTCGCTCTATGCGGAAGCGCCGGAAGAAGAAGACAATTATCTCGGGAACGCGATGTCGAAGGCGCGTTCACTGCGCGAGCAGTTGCGGGACGCCGGCGTGCATGGTGCGGTTCTTGCCGACGACTCCGGAATTGAAGTCGCCGCGTTGGCCGGCCGTCCGGGAGTGCTTTCGGCGCGCTATGCGGGAAAAGACGCGACGTGGCCGGTGCGCCGCGAAAAGCTTCTCGGCGAACTTGCACATGTACCTACCGAACGGCGCGCCGCGCGATTTTGCTGCGCGATGGTATTGATTCTCGAAAACGGTGAAGAGTTCAGCGGGTACGGTGAAGTCGAAGGCAGCATCGCAAGCGAAGAGCAGGGGCGTTTTGGTTTCGGCTACGATCCGCTGTTTTTCTATGAGCCTGCAGCCGTGACGTTTGCGCAGATGCCGGAGGAAGAGAAGAACCGCGTCAGTCACCGGCGCCGCGCTGCGGAAGCGCTGCTCGCATCGTATCGGGAATGGCTGAACAGCCGCTAGTCGTTCCGGCAACCGCGGACGACGTCGCGTATTTTGCGCGCCGCCGCTGGCGGGACGAACACAGCCGCAAACTCTACGTCGATCTCGCGCACGTCGCGCCGAACGGGGCGTTTGTCGCAAAGGACGTAGGCACGCCGATCGGCATCGCGATTCCGCATGCGCTCGAGGACGAGTGGTTTCTTTCGGAGATTTACGTCGAGCCGTCGTTTCAGAAACACGGAATCGGCTGGCAACTGCTCACGGAAGCCGGTAAAGAGGCGGGCGATGCTGCGCGCAGCGGACTGCTGGAGCCGAACGAACTCGGCGGCATCGCATTCTTTCTGCGGCGCGGCGTGGCGCTGCATACGCCGGTTGCGGAAATTGCCGGGTCGATTCCCCATGAAAACGAACTCGCGCGAATGGCGGCGGGAGAATATCGCTTTCGCACCGAGCCGCTCGATCCGGTCGCGCATCGCGCCGCGCTTGGCCAATTGGACCGTGAAGTTCGCGGGACTGCCCGGCCGTTGGACCATCTCTACTTTTCCGAGCACGGTCGCGGATTTATTTTTGCTCGCGATGAGGAAATCACGGGTTACGCATATGTTTGGCCGAGCGGGCGCATCGGGCCGATGGTTGTCGCATCGCCGGCGTATTCAGTGCAGTTTTTGGCGTTTGCGCTCGCGACGTTGCGTCAAACGTTTGGTGCAACATGGTGCACGATGCTCGTCCCCGGCACGAACATTCGCGTGACGCGCGCAGCGATGCGAGCCGGACTTACGATTGAAGCAGTGCGGCTCTTCGCAAGCGACGGCGGAATGCTCGATTTGTCGCGTTATGTTGCATTCCACCAACTGCTTTTCTAGAGGGAAAGCCAAGCGATCGGTCGAACGCGTGTTCGACGAAACACTGCAGCAAGTGCGGGAGTTTGTTGTCTTTATCGGAGTTCCCGGTGCGGTCGCGTGAAACGGGGGAGCCATGCTCCTATTGCAAGGAGTGTCAGCGCGTATATAGCCGCCAGCACTACAAGGCCAACGCCCGAAAACATGACCTGCGCCGCTATGCAAATCGAAAACGATATCGCACCGACCGACGCGCACGGTTTGTCGCCATGATGCGAGACAAATCGTGCATCGATTGCGGTGAATCAGATCCCCTTGTTCTTGAATGCGATCATGCGCGAAGCGACAAAAAGTGCAATATCAGCGAGATGGTTTCGAATGGTGTCGCCTGGTCGAAAATCGAACAAGAACTACAGAAATGTGACATCCGCTGTGCCAATTGCCACCGGAGGAAAACTTTCCGACAGCTGAAATGGTTCAGGGGCAATTTCGGGGCGTAGCTCAGCTTGGTAGAGCGCTTCGTTTGGGACGAAGAAGTCGCTGGTTCAAGTCCAGTCGCCCCGAGATTTTTCGCCAGGGCCTCTTGCGCTGCTGTGGTATCCTATGCGGGTGCGGCAGCGCCGGGAGGTCCCGAGCATGTCCGGCAGCCGGGCGAGCGCCCGTGGTCTAACGGATAAGGCACGAGTCTTCTAAACTCGAAGATGGGGGTTCGATTCCCTCCGGGCGCACGAAGTTTGTGGTGGTTGTAGCTCAGCGGTTAGAGCGCCGGTCTGTGGAATCGGAGGCCGGGGGTTCAAATCCCCTCAGCCACCCCAACCTCTATCCTTTGCTCGCCAGCACTTTAACAGAACTTTTCCAAGCCTGCTACCGAAGTAGGCGTGTGCCAAAATGAGTGCTTTGGCCTAGAGCGAATGGTGAAGGCTGATGGAGCCGCGCCAAGCGGCGCCTTTGTGGCGCACGTCCCTCGGCGTTATCGTCACGGCTATTGCCGCGGCGCTCCTCATTCTTTCCGTTTGGCGAATCGTCTGGCTGAACAATCACGCCGGCGCTACCCTCAGCGAACTTTCGCACGAGCGCACGGCGGTTTCTTATCAGAATCCGCTTCTCGATTTGCTGCACAAGACCGAACAGTTCCGTTTGCGTATGGAACTGCTGCGCAATCCACCGTTCGGTCCGCAGATCCGCCAAACTGTAGATCAGCAGATGAGCGTCGTTGCCAACCTCACCTCGTCGTACGGACAAACCTTCGACATGGTGAAAGATTGGAATAGCATTCAGCACCGCTGGGCGAAAGTACGCGATTTCCAGCGCATCTATAGCGGAAACGACGTGCACCGTCTTACCGTATCCATCGACAACTACATCTATACGCTGGAAGATACCTCCGGCTTGCAGTACGAGAGCAACCGGTACGCGCAGGACCTTTCCGACGTCGTCTTCTCCAAGATGCCGGACGGCGTTCACGACACGTTGTACGCCGATCTCATCGTCGAAAACGCGCAAACCGGCGGCGCGATATCGATCCACGATCGCGTCCGTCTCGCCGGGCTCCTCGGGTTGATCGGCGGCGACGTCGACCTCAGCAGCGACGACTGGAACGCGTTCTTGCGTACCTTCCCCGGCAGCCTGGGCACGGCAGCCGACGCAGCACGCTATCGCAGCGATAGTGACCGGATGGCGGCGCTAGGGAAGCATTTGGTGAACGTGCTCAACGCCGCCGTGCTGATGCGCCAACGTCCCACCGGTGACCCAGCCGCCACGCGCGTCTTGGCGCACGGTCTCGTCGAATCGATCCTTGCAGTCCATGCGGATGCTGCGGGGCTTTTGGACCGCCAGCTCGCGGTGCGCATGAACTACGAAACGCTGCGCAACCGCTATGTGTACGCCATCGTGCTGCTCACTGCGTTTTTGCTGGTCGGCATCATGCTGCTCGTCTCCGAATTCACCGCGCGGCGCGATCGTGAAGCGCTGAATAAGGCGCAGCAAGAAGCGGCGCGTTTGAGTTCCGAGCTCGCGCGTCAAAAGGCCGAACGGGCGCTGCAACTTTCGGAAGCGCAATTTCGAGCGGTCTTCGACGGTGCAGCGCTGGGGATTGCGATTCTCGATCGCGGCGGCGCGATTCTCGATGCAAACGCCGTGTTTCGCAGCGTTTATGGAGACGGGTCCGCCGCCGTGTTGGAAGGCCACGAAGAAGAGTTTGCGGAGCTGATGCGCGGGGAGCGCGACCTTTTCGAATACGAGCATCACGTCATGACGCCGGCCGGCCAGGAAGCGTGGACGGATTCGACGATCTCGCTCGTCAACGACGACGCCGGCAATCCGTACTTCGCGATCTGCATGTTCCGCGATCTCACGGACCTCAAGCGGAACGAGCGGCGCATTCTCCACGACATGACGCACGACGCCTTGACAGGGTTGCCGAACCGCACGCTGTTCGAAAGCAAACTGCGCGAGCAGTTTTCGCAAACGAAGGAATCGCCGCAGGCCTCATTCGCCGTGCTGATCGTCGATCTCGACCGCTTCAAGGACATCAATGAGAGCCTCGGACACGAAGCGGGGGATTTCGTGATTTCGCAGGTCGGTCACCGCCTGCGCGCCGCCATTGAAGCTGCCGACATCGTCGCGCGGTTGGGCAGCGACGAATTTGCCGTGCTCGTGCGTTCGCTGCCTGACGTTCTTCATGTCGAGCTGATCGCTCGGCGCGTCCTGAGCGCCCTTGCAAAACCGGTGGCGTTGGGTAACCGGTCGATCTTTATCTCCGCGAGCGTAGGCATTGCAATCGCGTCGCGCACCTATCGCCGCGGTGAAGACGTGATGCGCGATGCCGACATCGCGATGCGTTACGCCAAGGGCCTGGGCGGAAGGTTCGCCGTTTTCGATTCCAACATGCATGCGCGCGCGGAGAAGCGTCTGCAGCTCACGACCGATTTGCGCCTGGCGCTCGAGAATCAAGAGTTCGACGTTTTGTATCAACCGATCGTGAAACTTGCCGACAGCGAACTGGTCGGCGTGGAGGCACTGCTGCGCTGGAACCATCCCGTCGAAGGCATCGTGTATCCCGGCGACTTCATGCCGCTTGCGGAGCAGACCGGGCTCGCAATTCCAATTGGGCGCTTCGTGCTTCGAACCGTCTGCCGCCAGCTCGCGCACTGGAAACGCGCGGGCAAGACGCTCTTCCCGGTAAACGTCAATGTGTCCGCGACCGAGTTGCTCGATCCGGAATTCGAAACGGTCGTGCTCGGCGCGGCTCGCGAATTCAACGTCGATCCGCACGACGTGACCATCGAAATCACCGAAAGCGTCGTGCTCGACGCCGGCACGCGCCCGAACGCGCTCGTTGAACGTCTTCGCACTCATGGCTTCGGCATCTGCATCGACGATTTCGGCACGGGTTATTCCTCGCTGCGCTATCTGCAGCAATTCAACGTGGACGCAATCAAGATCGATCGCTCGTTCGTTTCGGGTCACGACGGTGACGTCGCGAGCGAACCCATCGTGCGCACGCTGATGACGCTCGCCGAGGCGTTCGACGTGCGCGTGGTCGCCGAGGGTGTGGAAACGCAGCGGCAACGCGACGTGCTGCGAAATGCCGGTTGCCGCTTCGCACAAGGTTACTACTACGCGCGCGCGCTCAGTGCGGACGAACTGGCAGCGATGTATCCCGCAGTCTTCGGGCTCACGCCCAAGCACGCGTCGGCATGAAACGGCAGGACGCACGTTGCACCATTCGTAAGAATGGGTGCCGGTACGCGTCTTGCCAAAGCGGGTAATCCCCGCTACACTAGGCGTCGTGCCTGCCCTGAGCTGGTCTAAGGGCGCCTCTAGCTCAGTCGGTAGAGCAGCGGACTTTTAATCCGTTGGTCCCGGGTTCGAGTCCCGGGGGGCGCAGAATACGCACCGCTAGCTCAATGGTAGAGCAGTTGACTCTTAATCAATTGGTTCGGGGTTCGAGTCCCTGGCGGTGCACAGTCTCAAAGAGCGATTCATCGGATCGCTCTTTTTGTTTATGCGGACTGTCACTTAAAGACGGGTGAAGAAGCGGTTAACCCTGGGGGTGTGAAACCGCCCGTTGCGAACCTGTTGCCCGTGAAGGACGCGACCGGGCGCGCGGCCCGCCCGCGCGCCGACCGCGATCGCGAGGTGGTGCAGCGCACGGCGGAATTGCTCACGAGCAATCTCTCGCTGGAAGAACTATTTCACGCGATATGCTCGCTATTGGCGCGCTTCGTCGACGCGCCGGCGATCTTCATCGCGCTTGCGGACGCCGAGGGCGGCCGCATCGTCTTCCTCTTAGAGAACGGCGTTGGCGAGCAGCTCGAAAACCGGCGCGTGCGGCCCGGCTCTGCGACGGCGCACGTTCTGCGCGAAGGCCAGCCGATTCTCAAGCGGCGCTTGGAGGATTGGGTCGAGGGACGCTCGCCGCTCAATCTGCCGTCGCATCCGCAATCGGACGAACGCGTTTCGGCGATCTTCGTTCCGCTGAAATTCGGCACCAAGATCATCGGCGTGCTTTCAGTTCAGAGTGAAGAACCCGATGCCTACGACGAGGCCGACGTCGATCTGCTGCAGACGTGCGCGCTTTACCTCAGCGTGCGCATCCACCAAGCGAAAATCGAAACGAAAAGTGCGCGTTTGGAAAACATCGCGTCGACCGATTCGCTCACGGGCGTTGCGAACCGGCGCTGGTTCAACCAGCGCCTTTCGGCTGAATGGCGGCGCGCGATTCGCCGGCGATCCGAAGTCGCGCTCATGCTCGTCGACGTCGATTTCTTCAAGCCGTTCAACGACACGTACGGGCACGTGGCCGGCGATGCTGCGCTGCAGCAAGTCGCGACGGCGCTGGCTTCCTGTCTTTCGCGCCCTGAAGACGCGTTTGCGCGCTACGGCGGTGAAGAGTTTATCGCCGTTTTGCCGGACACGGGCCTTCGCGGCGCGCTGACGATCGCCGAACGCATGCGCACGGCCGTTTTCGATTTGGGCATCGCGCACAGCGGATCGCTGCTTGGGCGTTTGACGATCAGCGTCGGCGTCGCGCATCAGCAGCCGGCGCGCGGCAGCACGCCGGAAGCGCTTGTCAAAGCGGCCGACGGAGCGCTCTACGGCGCCAAGCGCAGCGGACGCAATCGCGTCGTTGCCGAGAACTATCATTCCGATGCGCCGCCGGCGCTGCCGGCGAAGATGAATCGTCACAATCTGCCGGCACTTCGGGGCAGCACGATTGGACGAGGGGAAGAAGTGCGGCGCATTCGCGCACTGCTGCGCTCGACGCGACTTCTGACTATCGCGGGCGCGGCCGGATCGGGCAAATCCCGGCACGTCGTCGAAGCGGCGCTGCGCGACCTTGCACGCTTTCCCGACGGCGTGCACTACGTGGACTGCTCCGTCGTCTCGGACGGCCGTTATCTCGCGAGCAAGATTGCATCGGTGTTCGGCGTGCGCGAAACGCCGCTCGTCACGCCGGAAAATGCTGTCGCGGAATTCCTGAAATCGAAACGAGCGCTGCTCATCCTCGACAACTGCGATTCAACGATGGGCGCTTGCGCACAATACGCCGGCGCGCTGCTTGCGCAAGCGCGGGAGATTCGCATCGTCGTGACGTGTCGTGAGCCGCTGATGATCTCGGGCGAGGTCGCGTTTATGCTTCCGCCGCTCGACGTGCAGTCCGCAATCGCGCTCTT
>Ga0070735_10004848_pt1 | contig 11228 bp, 8 predicted proteins | sample Coa_R1_FD_66443 | JGI IMG/M metagenome (GOLD analysis project Ga0070735, IMG submission 66443) | Surface soil microbial communities from Centralia Pennsylvania, which are recovering from an underground coalmine fire - Coalmine... | ecosystem: Environmental > Terrestrial > Soil > Unclassified ... | reverse complement strand
GTGTTCGGGGCGCTGCTGGTGCTCGCGGCCGGGCTGCGGGCGGTGGTCTTCGCCGCCTACCAGCCGGCGCTGATCTTCCCGGACAGCGTGCGGTACCTGCAGTACGCGCAGGCTTTCGCCGACGGGCGGTGGACGCCGGACGGGCTGCGGCAGAGCGGGTATTCGGTCCTGATCCTCCCGGCCGTGCTGCCGCACGTCCTGTGGCTGATCCCGCTGGTCCAGCATCTCGCCGGGCTGGCCGCCGGCGTGCTGGTGTACATGGTGCTGGTGCGCCTCGGGGTGCGAACCGCGGTCGCGGCGGTGGCCGCGGTCCCGGTGCTGTTCGATCCGCTGGAGCTGGTGCTCGAGCAGTACGTGCTGAGCGACACGTGGACGGTGTTCCTGCTGGTAACCGCGCTGGCGGTGCTGGTCTGGCCGCGGCCGGGCGGGGGATGGCGGACGGCGGCGGCGTGCGGGCTGCTGCTCGGCACCGCGGTGACGTTCCGGGACGAGGAACTGGTCATGATCGTCCCGGCCGCCCTGTACGTCGCCGTCCGGGGCCGGCCGTGGCGGCGGCTGGGGGCGCTGGCGGGCTGCTTCCTGATCCCGGTCGGCGCGTATCTCGGCTGGTTCGGAGCGACGCACCCGGAGCCGGGGTTCACCACGTTCAGCGGAGCGTTCCTGTACGGGCGGGTCGCGGATTTCGCCTCATGCCAGGGGCTGAGCCTGCCCGGCTACGAACGGCCGTTGTGCCCCGCCCAGCCGCCCGCGCAGCGCAACGCCGACTTCTATACCTGGGATCCGCGGTCTCCGCAGTGGACGTTCCGGCCGCCGGCCGGGATGTCGCGGGACGCGGTGGTGCGGGACTTCAGCCTGCGGATCCTGGAGCATCAGCCGGTGGCCTACGCCGAGGCGGCGGCGCGGGACTACTGGTATGGGTTCTCGCCGGTCCGCGGCGCGGGACCGGAGCGATATCCGCCGGGTTACCTGCGGTTCCAGCCCGACGTCCTGGCGGGCCGGCAGGCCGGCGCGGCGATCCGGGCCCTCGGCTACCGGCCGACGGCCGTCGAGCACGGCCTGGCGAGCTTCCTGGCCGGGTACGGGCGCTGGTGTTACGTACCGGGGCCGGTATTCGCCGGCGGGCTGCTGCTGGCGCTCACGGGCCTGGTCGCCGGCGCGCGCCGCCGGGACCAGCGGGCCGGCCCGGGACTGCTGTTCACGGCGAGCGCGGTGCTGGTGCTCATCCCGCCCGCGCTGTTCGCCACCTTTGACTGGCGGTACCAGCTGCCGCAGCTGACGCTGATCCCGGTCGCGGCGGCGATCGGCCACACGCTGCTTACTCCTCGGAACGCTCGTCGCGCCAGCGGCGGTACAGCGCCACAAACTCCTCTCGCTGCTGCGCGGTGAGGTCTTCGGGCTCCAGGCGACCGGTGAGCCGGATCGTCTCCCGCATCTGGGCCAGGTACTCGGTGCAGTGCGGGCAGCCCGCCAGATGGGCTTCGAACCTGCGCCTGTCCCGCCGGGACAGGGCGCCTTCCAGGTAGTCGGTGACCAGCTCGACGGCCTGCTGGCAGACCAGATCACGGCGCGGCAGAAGTCTCATCGTGCGCCCCCGATCTCATCATCGAACAACTGCCGGAGCCGGCTCCGGCCGCGGTGCAGCAGCACCCGCTGGTTGCCGTCGCTGATGGCCAGCACCGAGCAGACCTCGTCGCTGGTCAGTTCCTCGACGTCGCGGAGCAGGACGACCTCGCGCTGGCGGGCGGGCAGTTCGTCGATCAGGGCCCGCAGCCGGTCGGCCAGCTTGCCCGCCGCCAGCCGCTCCTCAGCGGCCTCGATCCAGTGCTCGGGAGGATCGGCCCACGCGCCGGAGGCGTCGAACCGGGCCGGGTCGACCGCGGGTTCCGGATCCGGGACGGGGACGCTGCGCTGCTCCCTGGTCCCGGTGGTCCGGGCCTGGTTGACCAGGATGCGGAACAGCCAGGTCTTCAGCGACGACCGTCCCTCGAACGCGTCCAGGCCGCGCAGCGCGGCCAGCCAGGTGTCCTGGACGACCTCCTCGGCGACCGCGCGGCTCGGCACGAACCCCGCGGCGAGCCGCAGCATCTGCTCCTGGTAACACTGCACCAGGCTGACGAACGCCCGCTCGTCCCCGGACCGCAGCCGGGTCAGCAGCTCGCCGTCGGCTTCCATCATCGTGACCCTAGGAGACACGGGAGGAGCCGGCGGCGGTCCGTGCTCGGGCCGCCGCCGGCTGTGCCCGTTACCGCGTCGCTCAGAAGGCCACGATCCCCTCGCCGCCCACCGCGCCGGGCACGGTGACAGCCCCGATCTCGGTCAGCGAGGCACCGCCGCCCACGGCGAACTCGTCGACGATCCCGGACCCGCCGGTCTGGACATACAGGTACCGGCCGCCAGCCGCCGCGGACGCGTCAACGGTCCCGGGGTCGGTGGTTCCCGCGCCGAGCAGGCTCAGCTGTCCGCCGAACGAGGAGGAGTACCCGCTCTCCGAGGCGCTGCCCGCGTTGGAGGCGAACAGGAACGGCCCGGCTGGCGCGACCCAGCAGGTGGCCGAGGCGCCGGCGGGCACCGCGTCGACCAGGCTGACCGTGCCGCCGGGCGCCAGCGCGAAGGTGGCCAGGGCGTTGGTCCCGGCCTCGGCGATGACCAGGTGCCCGTAGAGGTCGAAGCTGATCGCGAACGGCACCGTGCCGGGCTCGGAGTTCACCACGGGCGCCGCGGACAGCCGGCCGCCGGGCCGCACGCCGAACACGTCGATGTCGTTGCCGTTGGCCTTGGTCGTGACGATGAGCTGCCTGCCGTCAGGGGTGAACGCGACCTGTCCCGGGGTGTGGGTGAACTGCGGGCTGGCCGTCGGGTCCAGGCCCAGCGCCCGGCCCGAGCCGGGGATCGGGATCAGGCCGCCGCCCGCGACCCGGTAGCCCTGCAGCCGGCCGCCGCCCAGCGCGTTGAGCACGTAGAGCAGGTCGCCGCGGACGGCCACGCTGACCGGGAACGAACCACCGGAGCTCAGCACCTGAAGCCGCGCGAGCCGGTCGCCGCTCACCGCGAAGACCGAGACGGTGTCGCTGCCCGCGTTGACCGCGTAGAGCAGGGCGTGCCACGGGTCGTAGCTGAGCGAGCCTTGGGAGGCCAGATGGTCGACGACCGATCCGGCCAGGACCCCGCCGAGCCCGCCGGTGGCGTACGCGCCGGCCGGGCTGAGCGCGCCGTCCGCGGCCCGGTGGTAGGCCACGACCTGGTTGCCGGACGGGTTGTCGGTCTGCACGAACACGGCGTGGCGGGCCCCGTCGGCGCCGAAGGCGGGGGCGGACGTGCTGGCCAGGGCCGGGGTGGCGAAGGAAAGGGCGCCGGCGGTGGCCAGGCCTGCCGCCGCGACCGCGATGGCCGATCCGAGACGAATCGGGACTCTCACTGGGAAGACTCCTCGCGCGTAGGGGTTTTGGGGCTATCGCCCCTTTAGTCTCGCGAGAGGCCCGCGCGTTACACGGCTGGCGAGCGCGTATCCGACGCCGGACGCGCCGGGGCCGCCCTCCCCGTCCGAGGCACGGCGCTATGCGTCCCGGTCCTTGAGGTGCATCTCCTCGTAGGCCTTCCGTGACCCGCACACGCTGGCCTTGGGGCAGGCGTGGGCGCGGCCGTCCGCGGCCAGCTTGACCACCACGGTGTCGGAGGGGACGTTGTGGCCGACGACCGTGCCCGGGCCTTCCGGGGTGGTGACGCCGCTGCCGAGCGGCGGGGCATCCTTGCGGAAGTCCTGGTACAAGGGGTGCTCGTACTTCAGGCAGCACATCAGCCGGCCGCAGGCCCCGGCGATGCGCAGCGGGTTGACCGGCAGGTCCTGGTCCTTGGCCATCCGGACCGAGACCGGCTCGAAGTCCTTGAGGAACGTGGCGCAGCACAGGTCCCGCCCGCACGGGCCGATGCCGCCCTGCAGCCGGGCCTCGTCGCGCGGACCGATCTGGCGCAGCTCGACCCGGGCCTTCAGCCGTCCGCCCAGATCACGGACCAGCGCCCGGAAGTCGACCCGGTGCGGCGCGCTGAAGTAGACGATGAACACGTTCTCGGTACCGATGTAGTCCACCGCGGTGACCTTCATCGGCAGCTGGTGCTCGCGGATCAGGCGGCGCGAGGCCAGCCGGCCCTCGGCCCGGCGGCGGCGGTTCTCCTCGTCGCGGGCCAGGTCATCGTCGCTGGCCAGGCCCTCGCAGACGGGCAGCCCGCCGATGTCCTCGCTCACCCACTGCGGGGCCCACACGCACTCGGCCACCTCGGGCCCGGAGTCGGTGGGCACGAGCACCTTGTCGCCGATGCGCGGCTCGTGCGTCCCAGGGTCCAGGTAGTACAGCCGCCCGTACCGCTCGAAGCTCACCGCCATCATCATGCCCACAAGGCCAGCGTACGTTGCCCGTTCGCTATCGGGTCTTCCGGCCTAACCAGGCGATGATGAGCGTCACGTTACCGGGCAGGTAGGGCTGCAGGATCGGCAGCCGGCACAGGGCTCCCTGGCCGATCCACCCGATGATGAACCCGCCGTCCGCCGCGTGGCTCCAGCGCACCTGCAGGCCAGCGTAGACGTCCTGCACCACGTCCTCGGCCGTGGACAGGTCCCCACCGTGAGCAGCGCCAGCCGGACCACTTCGCCGTGGTGCTCGCGGAACAACGCGCCCACGGCCACCGAGGCCTGGTCGTTTTGTCAGACCCGGATGTCATGCTCTGTGCCATGCCGGTTACAGCGCGAATCGACGGCCTGGGCGAGCTCCTGGACCAGCAGCTCTGCGTGGTCAGCCGCGGGCAGCTGCTGGACCTGGGCATGAAGGACACCGCGATGCAGTGGCGGGTTCGGGCGGGCGGCCCGTGGCAGGTGCTGCTGCCCGGCGTCTACCTGGGCCTGACCGGGGCGCCCAGCGCGCTGCAGAAGGATATGGCGGCGCTGCTCTACGCCGGGCCCGGCAGCCTCATCACCGGGCCGGCGGCCCTGATGCACCACGGCCTGCGCCACCCGGTTGAGCTGGAGGTGGTGGACGTGCTGGTGCCGGGCGGACGGCAGCGCGCCAGCACCGGATTCGCCCGGCTGCACCGTACGTACCGGATGCCGTCGCCGGTCCTCATGAGGGGCCCGCTGCGCCTGGTCGTACCGGCCCGGGCGGTGGCGGACACGGCCCGGCTGCTCACCGATCTGCGCGAGGTACGGGCCGTGGTCGCGGACGCGGTCCAGCGGGACCGGTGCACGGTGCGCGACCTGGCCGGGGAACTTCGTGACGGGCCGGTCAAAGGTTCAGCGATGTTCCGCTCGGTTCTCGGGGAGGTGGCCGACGGCATCAGGTCGACCGCCGAGGGCGACCTGCGCGACCTGATCCGGGCGGCCCGGCTGCCGATGCCGCTGTTCAACGCGTCGCTCTACGCCGGCGATACCTTCCTGGCCAGACCGGACGCCTGGTGGCCCGAGGCCGGGGTCAGCGCGGAAGTCGACTCGTACGAATGGCACCTGTCGCCTGCGGACGCCGACCGGACCCGGATGCGCCACGATCTGATGGGCGCGGCCGGCATCATCCCGCTGCACTTCTCACCCCGCCAGATCCGCCGTGAGCGTTCCGAGGTCGTCCGGCTCATCAAGGACGCCCTCGCCAGCGGCCTCAACCGCCCCCCTCTCCCCATCCGCACCGTCCCGTGCCCGGACAGCCCGGCCGCGCGGGCGGCTGGCGAGGTCCCGGCAACCGGTGAACGCGGCGTTCTGACGGGAAGAGCCATCAGAACGCCACGTTCATAGGTTCGGAACCGCGCGGGCGTGGGAGGCGCGGGACGCGTGGGACGTGGAAGGCGGAGGAGGCGAGAGATTCGGGATGCGGGATACGGGAGGCGCAGGACGCAAGGAACGCGCGGGATACGCGGGGAGGCGGGAGACGGGGGAGACGGGAGGCAAGGGACCCGGGTTACGCACGGTGCGGATCCGGACGGTGAGCGGGGGGGCCTTAGCCTTCGACGAGGGAGAGCGTCATGTCCTCGACGGCCAGCAGGGGGGCCACGTTCAGGGACAGGCGCTCGCGGCAGTGCATGATGGCCTGCAGGCGGCGCAGCGTGGATTCGGGGGTGGAGGCCGCGGCGACCTGGCGGAGGTCGGGTTCGCGGTCGCCGTTGGCAAGTTCGACGTCGGCGCCGACCTGCAGCATCAGCACGTCGCGGTAGAAGACGGCCAGGTCGGTGAGGGCCTGGTCGAGCATGTCGCGCTTGACCCGGGTGGCGCGGGACTTCTGCCGGTCCTCCAGGTCCTTCATGGCGCCGGCCATGCCGCGCATGGCCTTGGCCACGCCCTTGCCCGTCGACCCCTCGCCGAACGCCCGGCGCAGCGCCTCCCGCTCCGGCTCGTCCTGTCCCTCGGTGACCGCCTTGGCCTCGTCCTCGGCGGTCCGGACCAGCGCGGCGGCCGCGGACAGCGCCGGGCCCAGCGAGACCGCGGCCATCGGCACGCGCAGCACCTCGGCCCGGCGCGCGGCGGCGGATGCGTCCAGCGCCAGGCGCCGGGCGCGGCCCACGTGTCCCTGCGCCGCGCGGGCCGCGGCCAGCGCGGCAGCGGGCTCGATTCCGTCCCGCGTCATCAGTACCTTAGCCACCGCGGCCGACGCCGGCACGACAAGCGTGACAACCCGGCACCGTGATCTGATCGTCGGGACCAGATCCTCGGCCGACGGCGCGCACAGCAGCCACACGGTCCGCGGCGTGGGTTCCTCGATGGCCTTGAGCAACGCGTTGGCGGCCTGCTCGGTGCACCGGTCGGCGTCCTCGAACACCACGACCTGCCAGCGCCCGCCCGCGGGTGCGCCCGCGGCGCGGAGCACCAGCTCGCGGGTCTGCCGGACGCCGTAGGACAGGCCCTCGGGGCGGACCAGCAGCAGGTCGGCGTGGGTCCCGGCCTGGACCTGGCGGCAGCAGGCACACTCCCCGCAGCCCCCGTCCGGGCACAGCAGCGCGGCGGCGAAGGCGCGGGCCGCGACCGACCGGCCAGAACCCGGCGGCCCGGTGAACAGCCAGGCGTGCGTCATCGCGCCGGGGGCCGGGCGCTCCCCGGCCAGCACCGCCGCGGCGGCCGCGGCGGCCGTGCGCAGCTGGGCGACCACCGCGTCCTGCCCGGCGAGCTCGGCGAAAAAGCCCGGCTCAGCGGAAGCGGGCTGCTGGCTCATCGGCTTCTTCTCTGATCGCCGGGAAGTCGCCGGTGGCGGCCTCGGCCACCGAGGGCACGGGATCGGGCAGGATGCCGCGGATCCGCTCGGTGATGTCGCGGGTGATCTCGTCGGTCGGCCGGTCCGCGTCGAGCACCAGGTAGCGGTCGGGTTCGGCCCGGGCCAGGGCCTGGAAGCCGGCCCGCACCCGCAGGTGGAAGGCGGCGGGCTCGGCCTCGAGCCGGTCCGCCGACCGCGCGCGCCGCTGCAGGCCCGCCACCGGGTCCATGTCCAGCAGGATGGTCAGATCCGGCATGCGCCCGCCGGTGGCCCACCAGTTGAACCGGGCGATCTCCTCGACCGGCAGGTTGCGGCCCGCGCCCTGGTAGGCCAGCGAGGAGTCCACGTACCGGTCGGTGATGACGATCGCGCCGCGTTCCAGGGCGGGGGTGATGACCGCGGACACGTGCTCGGCCCGGTCGGCGGCGTACATCAGCGCCTCGGCGCGCGGCGACATGCCGGTGTGCGCGGTGTCGAGCAGCAGCGCGCGCAGCCGCATCCCGACCTTGGTCGCGCCCGGCTCGTGCGTGGTCACCACGTCGTAGCCGAGTTCGCGCAGCCAGATCGAGATCAGCCGGGCCTGGGTGGTCTTGCCCGAGCCCTCGCCGCCCTCGAACGCGATCAGCAGCCCCGGCGGCGGGCCGGGCGGCGGCGCGTACCCGTTCAGCGCCGGGACGGGCACCGGGGTCAGCGGCTCGTTGCGCACCGCGGCCAGCAGGTCCTCGCGCAGCGGCACGCCCTTGCGGTCGTCCATCTGCCGGTAGGCCCGGATGCCGAGCAGGAACGCCACCGCGGCGGCGAGCAGGATGACGACGTTCTGCCCGGCCGAGGCGTAGGTGACGTTCCCGATCTTGATGTTCCCGGTCCGGTTCAGCGACGCGATCGCCCTGGTCAGGCCGTACGAGAGGATCGGCACGACGGCGATGACGGTGAACAGGATGACCTGGATGGAGGACTGGAAGAAGGCGAAGACCCGGCCGCGGATATCGTCGCCCACCTCGAGCCCGACGATGGTGAACCCGGTCGCGTACGCGATCCCGGACAGCGCGCCGAGCAGCGCCACGAACAGGACGACCGCGCCCAGCACCGGGACCAGGCCGATCAGCGCGAGCGGCACCGCGGCGGCCGCGATCGTGAGGCCGAACAGCCGGCGGCGGCTGAAGTCGCCGAGCACCCTGGTGCCGACGACCATGCCGAGCGCCATGCCGACGAAGATAGCGGCGAAGACCAGCCCCCAGCCGGCGCTGCCGCCGTGCAGGGTGTAGGTGATGTAGGTGTAACCCAGGCCGACCACCACGCCGGCCGCGGCGAACGCGCCCACCATGCCGACCACCAGGCCGCGTACCACCGGCGTCGTCCCGATGAACCGCCAGCCCTCCCAGATGGACCGCAGCGTCGAAGGAGCGGAGATCTTGCCGCCGCCGTTCCGCTTGGGTATCTCGCGGATGAAGTAGACGGTGAGCGCGGCGATGAAGTACGAGGCGGCGTTGAAGTACAGGGCCAGGTCCACGTTGCTGGCGTGGAACAGCGGCGTGACCCGGCTGATCCCCTCGCTGGCCAGGGCCAGCACACTGAACAGGCCGGCCGCGAGCGGCGCGGTGCCGTACGTGGTGAGCAGGCTGAGCTGGTTCGCCCGCTCCAGCTTGTCCTTGGGCACCAGGTTGGGGACGGACGCCGCGGTGGCCGGGCTCCAGAACTGGGTGGCCACGCCGGCCAGGAACATGGCGACGTAGATCCAGGTCAGGTGCGGGAACAGGGGGATGGACAGGAACAGCAGGCCGCGGATCACGTCCCCGATGATCATCACCATCCGGCGGTCCAGCCGGTCCGCCACCGCCCCGGCCAGCGGCCCGAACAGCAGTGCGGGCAGCAGCCTCGCCAGCCACACGCCGCTGACGGCCAAACCCTTGGCCGCCAGGCCGCCGCTGGTCAGCGAGGGCGCCAGCGCGGTGAGCGCGACGATGCTCAGCCAGTCGCCCAGGCTGGACAGCGACAGCGCGATCCACAGCCGGCGGAACGGCTTGACGGAAAGGACGCCCGGCTGACGGGCATGATTGCGCCGCGCAGCACCGCGCCCGAGCTGCCCCCGGTCGGCACCACGCCCGTTGCCAGCGGCGCGGAAGTTCACGGCGTAAAGCGTATCGGCACTGGTGGCCGCATATCTGGTTAGTCCTTGATCGTGATTTTAAGCTCAGCCCCTGGGTTCGCCTACTTCTTTGTTCCTGCCGATGAAGACCTTTTTGATGCCGAACGGGCCGTGGTGCTCGCCTTGCTGACCTTGCCGCCTGCCGCGGCGGGCTTCCTGGTCGCCGAGCTGGTCCGGGAGGAGCTGGCCCGGCGCGGGGACGGCGCCGCCATCCGCCGGTCGGCGAGCAGCTCGGCGGCGCGCTGGATGGTGATCGAGGCCACCTCGTCGCCCTTGCGCAGCGAGGCGTTCGTCTCGCCGTCGGTCACGTACGGTCCGAACCGGCCGTCCTTGATCACCATCGGCTTGCCGGTGGCCGGGTCCTCGCCGAGCTCGCGCAGCGGCGGCGCGGTCTGGCGGGCGCCGCGGCCGCGCGCCTTGGGCTGGGCGAACATCTCCTTGGCCTCGGCCAGGGTCAGCGTGAACAGCTGGCCCTCGGACTCCAGCGAGCGGCTGTCGGTGCCCCGCTTGACGTAGGGGCCGTACCGGCCGTTCTGCACGGTGACCGGCTCGCCGTCCAGCTCGCCCAGGGTCCGGGGCAGGGTGAGCAGCCGGATCGCGTCGTCCAGGGTCACGGTGTCCAGGGCCATGGATTTGAGCAGGGACGCGGTGCGGGGCTTGTCTTTGGAGTCCTCGGGGAGCTGCTCGGTCACGTACGGGCCGAACCGCCCGGCCTTGGCGACCAGGGTGTGCCCGGTAGCAGGGTCGGCGCCGAGTACCACGTCACCGTTCGGCTGATCGAAAAGTTCCTCAGCCCGTGCGACGGTCAGCTCGTCGGGGGCCATGTCCTCGGGGACGTTGACCCGCTGGCCGTCGCGCTCCAGGTAGGGGCCGTAGCGGCCGACCCGGACCACGATGTCGGAGTCGGGCAGCGGGAACGAGCTGACGTCCCGGGCGTCGATGTCGCCGATGTCGCTGACCAGGGACTTGAGGCCCTGTTCAGTTCCGGCGTCCCCCTCGCCGCCGAAGTAGAACCGGCGCAGCCAGGGCACCCGCTCGGTCTCGCCGCGGGAGATGCAGTCCAGGGCGTCTTCCATCCGCGCGGTGAACTCGTAGTCGACCAGCTGGCCGAAGTGCCGCTCGAGCAGCGTGACCACGGCGAAGGCCAGGTACGAGGGGACCAGCGCGGTGCCCTTCTTGAACACGTAGCCCCGGTCCAGGATGGTGCCGATGATCGACGCGTAGGTCGACGGCCGGCCGATCTCCCGGTCTTCGAGCTCCTTGACCAGCGAGGCCTCGGTGTAGCGAGCCGGCGGCCGGGTGGCGTGCTCGGCGGGCGCGAGCCGGAGCACGTCCAGCGGGTCGGCCTCGGCCAGCGCCGGCAGCCGGCGCTCCCGGTCGTCGCGGTCGGTGTTGGGGTCCTCGACGTCCTCGACGTAGGCCTTGAGGAACCCGTAAAAGTTGATGATCTTGCCGGTCGCGCCGAACTCGGCCCGCTCGTTCGCGGTCGAGAGGCCCGCGACCCGGACCGAGACCGACTCGCCGGTGGCGTCCTTCATCTGCGAGGCGACGGTGCGCTGCCAGATCAGCTCGTACAGGCGGCGCTCGTCGGAGGACAGGCGGTCCCGCGCGACCTGGGCCGGGGTGCGGAAGCTGTCGCCGGCCGGGCGGATGGCCTCGTGCGCCTCCTGCGCGTTCTTGACCTTGCTGGCGTAGATGCGCGGCGCGTCCGGGACGTAGTTGCTCCCGTACAGCTCGGCGGCCTGCTTGCGGGCCGCGGTGATCGCGGTCTGGGACAGCGTCACCGAGTCGGTGCGCATATAGGTGATGTAGCCGTTCTCGTACAGCCGCTGCGCCACCGACATGGTGTGCTTGGCCGAGAAGCC
>Ga0070735_10004846_pt1 | contig 11231 bp, 9 predicted proteins | sample Coa_R1_FD_66443 | JGI IMG/M metagenome (GOLD analysis project Ga0070735, IMG submission 66443) | Surface soil microbial communities from Centralia Pennsylvania, which are recovering from an underground coalmine fire - Coalmine... | ecosystem: Environmental > Terrestrial > Soil > Unclassified ... | reverse complement strand
GTCCACGCGCAGAAGAAGCGCCGCAAGGTCCTCGAGCAGGCGAAGGGGTACTGGGGGCTCAAGAAGTCCTCGTACACGTACGCGAAGGAGCAGGTCGAGCACTCGCTCACGTACGCGTACCGCGACCGCAAGAACAAGAAGCGCGACTTCCGCCGGCTCTGGATCATCCGCATCAACGCGGCCGCGCGGCAGAACGGGCTCTCGTACAACCAGTTCGTCAACGGGCTCAAGAAGGCGGAGATCGAGCTCGACCGCAAGGTGCTCGCGGAGCTCGCGGTCAGCGACCCGAAGGGGTTCGCGGTGATCGCCGAGCAGGCGAAGGCCGCGCTCCAGGCCTGAGGCGGCGCGAGGTCTTCGAGGCGCAGGCCGTCCAGTGCGACGGCCGGTCGCCGTTGTACTCGGAGTTGTGTCGGCGCTTCGCCGGCGATCCCGCGGTCGCGGCGATCGTCGGCGAGGAGCCTGCGTGGGACGCGCCGCTGCGTCTCCTCGGCGGGCTGCACTACCTCGTGCTCTGCGGCGAGGCGTCGTGGGACGACGACGTATCGCAGCACGCGGACTTCCTGCGCGAGTTCGTTCGCACGCAAGGCGTGCAGACGAACGAGGTGCAGCGCTCGTGGGTGCTGCTGCCGCTGTTCCTGCATGCGACCCGCGAGTGGGAGGAGTTCGACGTCGTCGAGCTCGGCCCGAGCGCGGGGCTGAACCTCGTGTGGGACCGCTACCGGTACGCGTACGGCGACGCGGCGTGGGGGCCTGAGCAGGCACGGCTCGAGCTGACGGGCGAGGTGCGCGGCGACCTGCCGCGTTCGTTGTTCGAGCGCGCGCCGCGCGTGCGGCGGCGGCTCGGCATCGACGTCGCGCCGATCGACGTCACGACCGACGAGGGATCGCGGCTGCTGCAGTGCTTCGTGTGGGCGGGGCAGGACGAGCGGCTCGAGCGTCTGCGCCGCGCGATCGACGCCGTGCGCGCGGATCCGCCCGAGCTCGTGCGCGGCGATCTCGGCGAGGAGCTGCCGCGCATCCTCGACGACGAGTTTCCGACGCTCGTCTTCCAGACGGCGGTCTTCGGCTACGTGCCGGACGAGACGGTCTCGCGCGTGCGCGAGGAGCTGTCGAAGTCGCGGCCGCTCGCGTTCGTCTCCGCAGGCGGCGGCCGCACCGGCGAGCATGTGTGGGGCATGCGCATCTTCCACCCCGGCAGGGAGCGCGAGTACGTCGGCGAGGCGGACTACCACGGCGCGTGGCTGCGCTACGCGCTGTGATCACGTCGGCGGCGAATCCGAAGCTGAAGCTCCTGCGGCGGCTGCTCGAGTCGCGGCGGCAGCGCGACAAGGAGGGGCTGTTCGCGTGCGAGGGCGAAGACCTCGTCGACGCCGCGCGCGCGGCCGGGATCGAGCCGGTCGAGCTGCTCGTCGCCGGCGAGGACGTCGAACCGCCGCTGCTGGCGGCCGTCTCGACGCTCGCGCATCCGCCGCGCGTCGTCGCGATCTACCGGCGCGCCGACCTGCCGAGCGGGACGCGAGACCTGACGCTCGCGCTCTGGCACGTCTCGGATCCCGGCAATGTCGGCACGCTCGTCCGCGCCGCGGACGCGTTCGGCGCCGGGCTCGCGCTCTCCGCCGGCTGCGCCGACCCGACCGGGCCCAAGGCGCTGCGCGCGTCGGTGGGCGCCGTCTTCCGCGTCCCGATCGCGCGCTTCGACGACGCGCCGCGGCCGTGGACTGCGCTCGTCGCGAGGGACGGCGACGAGCTCGCCGGCCGCGTGGGGACGTTCGTCCTCGGCGCCGAGCGCGCCGGCCTTCCCGACGACGTCCTCGCTCGGTGCGACGCGCGGGCGACGATCCCGATCGCGGCGGAGAGCGAGTCGCTCAACGTCGCGCTCGCCGGTGCGATCGCCTTGTATGAAGCGCGGCGGCAAGGCTGACGAGGAGCACTGCTCCCGCGAGCACCCACCACCAGCGCGACGTCGCGGTCTTGTTGCGGGCGGCGAGCACCTTCGCGAGCCCGGGGCCGCGGACGACGACGGCGCCCTCCGTCCCGGTGAGCACCGTGCGCGGGAAGACGACGTGCAGGCGCACGCCGTGCTTCGCCGGCACGTCGCGCAACCGCACGCGGACGTCGCTTTGCGAGTGCGACAGCGTGCCGCCGGCGTAGCTCCCTTCGACCCAGGCGCGAACCGTGCCGAGCGAACGGCGCGGCAGGTAGAGCACTCCGGTCAGCGTCGACACGGTGCCAGGCCAGTCCTTCTCCCACAGCGGCGCGTCGAGGTCGACGACGTCGTCGTACGCGGTCGCGAGCAGCGCGAGCCTGTAGCCGAGCCGCACCGTCCGCACGCCTGCGGGCTGGAGCCACGAGACGCGCACGCCGCGCGTGCCGCGCGAGACGACGAACGTGTCGAGCGTCGCCGCGGCGGCCGAGTGCAGCGGCTTGTCGTCGACGACGACCGACGGCTGCGCGAACAGCTCACCGGTCCGCATCGAGACCTCCTGCGCGGCGACGTACTGGGACGGCGACGCGATCATGACGTTCTCGAGGACGTCGACGACGCCGTTCGGCTCGAGCGTGAGGACGACGTTCGCGGTCGGGATGTTCGCCGCGCCGGCACCGCCGGCGAGCGCCAGCGCGAGGAACGCTACGGCGAGCGCGATCCTCGAGTGCCTGACGCCCCGCTGGCAAGCGTCGGAGGAGGTCACAGTGTGAGCAACACGGGGCCTCCGACAGAGCGCAGTCCAGCGGGGCGAGCCGCCGGCGGAGGCCGGCTCCGCCGGCCGGGAGCCGGCGGCGGTCAGGGGCTCGAGGCGACCCAAATCGTGTCCTCGTCTCCCGCGTACGGAGTCCTGTCGAACCAGCCGTAGAGGTGCTCGACCACGAAGCCTTCGCTCTCCAGCAGCTCGCGCCAGCGTTCCGGCTCGAGCCACGCGAGCTGCAGCGTCGATTCCGCGTCCGCGTCCTTCACCGTGAGCGTCAGCGTGCGCGTCGCCTCGTCCCAGACGGCGCGCTCCCAGATGCCGGGCTCGCGCTCGAGCCAGCGGCCGTTCGTCTCCGCGATGTCCTCGTGCGACGGCGCGAAGACGTCGAACACGAACCGCCCGCCGGGGACGAGCAGCCCGCGCACCGCTCGCAGCGCGCGGCGCCGGTCGCGGTCTGTGTGCAGATGGAGGAAGGAGCGGAACGGGCAGATGACCAGCGGCACGCGCTCGTCGACCGGCGGCTCGCGCATGTCGCCGACGCGCAGATCGAGGTCGACGCCGGCGAGCCGCGCGCGCTCGCGCGCGATCTCGAGCATCCCCGGAGACGAGTCGACGCCGATGACGCGGATCCCGTCGGCCGCGATCGGAACCGCGATGCGTCCGGTGCCGACGGCGAGCTCGACGACCGGGCCGCCCGAGCGGCGCGCCTCGTCCACGTAGAACGGCACGTCCTCGACGACGCTGCGGCTCCACGGGTCGTACAGCCGCGCGATCGGGTCGTACACGCTCACCCGCGAGACGGTAGCGGGCTACACGGACACGCGGACCGGGCCGAGCACGTCGCGCACCTTCGCGGCGAGCGCGGCCGGCATCACCGGCTTCGCGAGGAAGGCGACCTCGGAGCGCAGGACGCCGTGCCGGATCACCGCATCGTCGGCGTAGCCGGACGCGTACAGCACCTTCGTCGTCGGCCGCGTGCGTGCGAGCCGCTCGGCGAGCTCGCGGCCGCCGAGATCCGGCATGACGACGTCGGTGAGCAGGAGGTCGATCGTGCCCGGGTAGGCCTCGGCGAGCTCGAGCGCCTCGAGCGGATTCGCCGCGGCGAGCACGGTGTAGCCGCACTGCTCGAGCACGGCGAGCTCGAACCTGCGGACGAGCTCGTCGTCCTCGACGAGGAGGATCGTCTCGTTCCCGCGCTCGAGCGCGAGCGCGCCTGCGAAGTCGGTGCGCGCCTCGCTGCGGCGGTGCATCCGCGGCAGCTCGACGACGATCGTCGTGCCCGCGCCCGGAGCACTCTCGAGCGAGACGTCGCCGCCGCTCTGCTTCACGATTCCGTAGACGGTCGAGAGCCCGAGGCCGGTGCCGCGGCCCTCGCCCTTCGTCGTGAAGAACGGCTCGAAGACGTGCGCCTGCGTCTCGGCATCCATGCCGACGCCGGTGTCCGCGACGGTGAGGCGCACGCGCGCTCCCGCATTGCGCGTCGAGATCGTCAGCTTGCCGCCCTTCGGCATCGCATCGCGCGCGTTGACGACGAGGTTCACGAGCACCTGCTCGAGCTGCGTCTGGTCGGCCTCGACCGGCGCCAGGTCGCGCTCGAGGTCGGAGCGCAGCTCGATGTGCTCGCCGATCAGCCGGCGGAGCAGCTTCTCGGAGTCCCTGACGACGTCGTTGAGGTCGAGCACGCGCGGCTGCAGCACCTGCTTGCGGCTGAACGCGAGCAGCTGCTTCGTCATCGCGCTCGCCTGCTCACCCGCGCGCACGATCTGCTCGACGTCGTCGCGCAGCGGGTCGTCGTGCTCGAGCTGCCCGAGGACGAGCTCGCCGAAGCCGCGCACAGCGGTCATGTGGTTGTTGAAGTCGTGCGCGACGCCCCCGGCGAGCTGACCGACAGCCTCCATCTTCTGCGCCTGCCGAAGTTGTTCCTCGCTGCGCGACAGCGCCTTCTGCGCCTGCTCGCGCTCGGCGAGCGTGCGCTCGAGCGCGCGCGTCTGCTCCTGCAGGCGGATGTAGTGCAGCTTCAGCGTCGCCGTCAGCCGCCGCAGGATCGGGAAGAAGAAGACATACAGCGCGAGCATTGTGAGCGCGAGCACGATCGCGATCGGCTTCGCCGTCGACCACGCCTCCGCCGAGACGGGGCCGTACGACTCGTAGCGCTCGAACGCGCCGATCGCCGTTCGCCCGGCGAGCACGACCGGCGTGTACGTCTCGAGCACGCGCACGTCCGGCCCCGAGCCGCCCTCGTGGTTGAGGCTGCTGACGTCGCGTAGCGTCTCGCCCCCTAGCACGTCGCGCAGCTCCGGGTTGTCCGGCTTCGTCCCGATCAGCCCGTGGTCGTTCGAGTAGGTGACGAGCCCGTCGCGCCGGTAGAGCTTCACGCGGAGGTCGGAGCCGCCCAGCACCTCCATCGCGAACAGCCGGTCGAGCGCCGCGAGCCGCGCGCCGCGGACGGGGCCGGCGAAGTCGGACGGCCGCAGATCGGTGCGCAGGATCGTGCGCGCGACGAGGCTCGTGTGGACGGCCGACTCGCTCTCGGCGCGGTCGGTCATCGTCTTGCGGAGGTACCAGAGCATGCCGCCGCAGGCGACGAGGAGTGCTATCGCCGTGTAGATCGCGAACCGCAGAACGATGCGTGGCGGCTTGGCGAGCGGATCCGCCTGAGACCCTGACACCTGCGTTCCCATCGGCATCCGACCCGGTTCCCTGAAGCGGCTATGGTTCGAACCGTGCCCTCGACGCGCAGCGGCTTCCTGTTTACGCGGCCCCGGTTCGCCGGGCGCCCGCGCTAGCGCGGCGACTCCGAGCGGGCCGGGGCGATGACGCCCTGGATGAACGACGTCTCTGGAGGAGAATCACGCGGCATGGACTGGCAGCAGTACGAGGACGAGGCACGGAGCACGGTCGAGTCGGCGGCCGACGCCGGCGAGCTCGACGACGCGCGCGTCCGCTTCCTCGGGCGTCGGAGCGAGCTGGCGCAGGCGCTGCGCGAGGTGCGCGACCGCGAGACGGGGATGCTGCTCAACGGCATCCGGCAGCGGCTCGACGAGCTCGTCGCGCTGCGTCGCGCGAAGCTCGAGAACGCGGAGCTCGACCGCGCGCTGACGCAGGACGTCGTCGACGTCACGCTGCCAGGCGCCGAGCTCCCGCTCGGGCAGCTGCATCCGATCACGCAGGTGCGGCGCGCGATCGAGGACGCGTTCCTCGGTCTCGGCTACGAAGTGCGCAACGACCGCGAGGTCGAGACCGTCGAATACAACTTCGACAAGCTCGCGTTCCCGAACACGCATCCCGCGCGCTCGCCGCGCGACACCTTCTTCTTCGACGACGACACGGTGCTGCGCACCGAGACGTCGCCGTCGCAGATCCACGCGCTCGAAGAGCGCGAGCCGCCGATCTACATGGTGTCGATCGGGCGCACGTATCGACGCGACGCGATCGACTCGACGCACTTCCCGATCTTCCACCAGTTCGAGGGGCTCGCGGTCGACAGAGGTTTGACCCTCGCGGATTTGAAGGGGACGCTGCTGTACGTCATGCGGCAGCTCTTCGGCGAGGACCGCGCGGTGCGCTTCCGCACGCACTTCTTCCCGTTCACCGAGCCCTCGATGGAACCGGACGTCTCGTGCAACATCTGCGGCGGCAGCGGCTGCCGCACGTGCAAGTTCACCGGCTGGCTCGAGATGGGCGGCAGCGGCATGGTCGACCCGCGCGTCTTCGAGAACGTCGGCGTCGACCCGTCGCAGTGGAGCGGGTTCGCGTTCGGCTGCGGGATCGAGCGCGTCGCGCAGCTGCGGCACGACTTCCCCGACATCCGTCCCCTTTGGGAAGGGGACCTCCGCGTGCTGAGGCAGTTCTGATGCGCGTCCCGCTCAGCTGGCTGCGCGAGTACGTCGCGCTCGAGATGCCGCTCGACGAGCTCGCGCACCGCATGTCGATCTCCGTCGCCGAGGTGGACGGGATCGAGGCGTACGGCGTCTCCGCGGCGGACGGCAACCTCGAGCTCTTCCGCGTCGGGCGCGTGCTCACGGCGGAGAAGCATCCGAACGCCGACCGGCTGCAGCTCTGCACCGTCGACGTCGGCGAGGGCGAGCCGCGCACGATCGTCTGCGGCGCGTGGAACTTCTCCGCGGGCGCGACCGTCGGCGTCGCGCTGCCGGGCGCGGTGCTGCCGAACGGGCTGACGCTCGAGCGGCGTCAGGTGCGCGGCGAGCTGAGCGACGGGATGATCCTCGCCGAGGACGAGGTCGCGCTCGGCACCGACCACAGCGGGATCATGGTGCTGGCGGAAGCGGAGCCCGGCACGCCGCTCGCCGAGGTGCTGCCGCTCGCGGAAGAGGTGCTGCTCGTCGAGTCGACCGGCAACCGCCCCGACCTCCTGTCCGTCTACGGCATCGCCCGCGAGATCGCGGCCCTCTACGACCTGCCGCTGGAGTCCGTGTCGCCACGCCAGGCGTTGGGACCCGTCCCGAAGGAACCGGTGGCGATCGAGATCGAGGACTACGAGGCGTGCCCGCGCTACGTCGGCCGGCTCTTCCGCGGCGTGACGATCGGCCCCTCGCCGCTCTGGCTGAAGGCGCGCCTGCTCGCCGCCGGCATGCGGCCGATCTCGAACGTCGTCGACGTGACGAACTACGTCATGCTCGCGCTCGGCAACCCGCTGCACGCATTCGACTTCGACACGCTCGTCGGCAAGGTGATCGTGCGGCGTGCGCGGAAGGGCGAGCTGCTCGTCACGCTCGACGGCAACGAGCGCCGGCTCGAGGAGCACGACCTGCTGATCGCCGACGAAGCGCGCGCGATCGCGCTCGCGGGGATCATGGGCGGCGCCGAGACGGAGATCGGCGACGCGACCACGAATGTCCTGCTCGAGGCGGCGAACTTCGAGCCGTTCACGATCTTCCGCACGGCCGAGCGCCTGCGCATGTCGACGGAAGGCCAGAACCGCTGGGTGAAAGGCGTCGACCCGCACCTCGCCGCAGCCGCCGCCGACCTCGCGACGCAGCTCATCCTCGAGCTCGCCGGCGGGGAGTGGGCCGCGGCGAGCGACGTGCACGCGGACCTGCCCGAGCCCGAGCGCATCGCCTACGCGCCGGAGCATGCGGACGCGCTGATCGGCGTCGAGACGCCCGCCGACGACCAGCGCGCGCTGCTCGCGCGCCTCGGCTTCGACGTCGGGAAGAAGAAGGTGAGCCCGCCGACGTGGCGCGCGCGCGACGTGACGCGCGAGGTCGACGTCATCGAGGAGGTCGCGCGCTTCCGGCTCGACGACGTTCCCTTCACGCTGCCCGTGCGCAGCGCGATGTTCGGCCGCCTCACGCGCACGCAGCAACTGCAGCGGCGCATCGAGGACACGCTCGTCGGGCTCGGCTACGCGGAGACCTACACGCCTTCGCTGCGTGCGGACGACGAGGATCCGCACGCGTTGCGGCTGCCCGAGCCGATCTCCGCCGAGCTCGCGGTGCTGCGCACGTCGCTGTTGCCGAGCCTCGTCGACGCCGTGCAGAAGAACCTCGACAACGGCGCCGAGCGGATCGCGCTGTTCGAGCTCGCCCACGTCTACCTGCCGCAGGACGGCCTTCCCGACGAGCCGGTGCGCGTCGCCGCGGTCGTCGAAGGCGACTTCTTCCGTGCGAAGGGTGCGGTGGAGGCGCTCTGCCGCGCGCTCAAGGTCGAGCCGTCGTTCGAGCGCGCGACGCACCCCTTGCTCCATCCGGGCAAGACGACGCGGCTGCCGTTCGGCTGGCTCGGCGAGCTGCGCCCGCGGCTGCTTCCCGGAACGTGGAGCGGGTTCGAGCTCGATCTCGCGTCGCTCGTCGCCGCGTCGCGCGAGCCGGTGACCTACGAGGACGTCGTCACGTATCCGCCGGTGCTGCAGGACCTCGCGTTCAGCGTTCCCGAGGAGGTCGCGGCCGGCGACCTCGTCGCGGCGGCTCGCGAGGCGGCGGGGCCGGAGCTGCGCTCGATGCGCGCGTTCGACGTCTACCGCGGCGAGCAGGTCGGCGCGGGCCGGAAGTCGATCGCGTTCGCGGTCGAGTTCCAGTCGCCCGAGCGGACGCTCTCGGACGAGGACGCGGCCGCGCTCCGAAGCCGAATTGCGGCCGCCCTGGCCGAGCGCTTCGGCGCCGAGCTCCGCGCCGCCTAACTTTTTACATTTTGCAAACCGTATCTCTGTAGCGGCGCGCGCCGTTTCCCCGGCGTGGAAGTCGCCCGCTCGGGGCGGCACCGGTTCATTCACGAGGAGACGAGACGATGACGAAGCGAATCGCGTGGCTGGTCGTCGCCGGATTGTCGATCCTGTGCCTCGCCGCCTTCACGGGCAGCGCCCAGGCAGGGGGCGGAGGTGGCAATGACGGGCACGGCGACAAAGCCGGCCCGAGTCAGGCCCAGGGTCACGACCAGAAGGGCGACCAAGCCAAGAGCGGCGATCACGCCCAGAAGGACACACAGCAGAGTGATCAGTCGCCGCAGGCGAAGCAGGACGAGCAGCAGCAGAACCAGAACGACCACAAGATCACGATCTGTCACGCGACCGGTTCGGCGACGAACCCGTACGTGGAGATCACGGTCGACAAGCACGCGCTCAAGAACGGCCACACGACGGCGAAGGGCGACATCATCCCGGCGCCGGCGGGCGGCTGTCCGACGACTGCGCCTGCGGAGGCGCAGCAGCAGTCGAAGGAGTCGGAGCAGTCCGTGCAGATGGTGTCGTTCTGCGACATGGAGTCGGCGACGTCGGGCAAGCTCGATTCGAAGCCGGCCGACAAGGTGTTCTCGCACGAGCTGAACGGGACGCCCGAGGAGGCGCGTGACATCGTGCCGCCGTTCTCGTACAACGGGCAGACGTACTCGCAGCTCTGGGATGCGAACGGCCAGGCGATCTTCAACAACCACTGCGAGGTTGCGGCCGCGGTCGCCGGCCAGAAGCAGGGCGAGTCCGAGGAGCAGGACCAGGGCGAGTCCGCGGAGCAGGAGCAGGGTGAATCCGCGGAGCAGGAGCAGAGCGAGGCCGCGGAGCAGGAGCAGGGTGAATCCGCGGAGCAGGAGCAGGGTGAGTCCGCCGAGCAGCAGGGCGTGTCCGCGGCGCAGGAGCAGTCGCACAAGGTGACGATCTGCCACGCGACCGGTTCGGCGACGAACCCGTACGTGGAGATCACCGTCGACCGGCATGCGCTGAAGCACGGCCACACGACGGCGAAGGGCGACATCATCCCGGCGCCCGCCACCGGGTGTCCGGCCGCGCAGGCCTCGAACACGGCGGCTGCCGAGACGCCCGCGAACGCTGCCCCGGCGAACAACGCCCCGGCTGCCACGCCGCCGGCCACTGCCGCGAGCAACGCGCAGGCCGCAACGCCGCCGGCCGTTGCCGCGAGCAACGCGCAGGCTGCCACGCCGGCCGTTGTCGCCGCCGGCGAGGCGAAGCCGGCCAAGGCCGGTGTCCTCGCTGCGCAGGCGACGCGCGTCAAGCCGACGCACGGTCTGCTCGGCGCGGCTGCGAGCAAGCTCGGCCGTATCGCGACCCGCGGCACGCTCCCGTTCACCGGGCTGCCGCTGTGGGTCGTCGTGTTCGCCGCCCTCGTCCTCCTCGCCGGCGGGCTCGTCGCCCGCGGCGGGACGGCGCGGCGCTAGCGGCGCAAACCGATCGCACGACCACGGCGTAGAGTCCCCAGATGCTTCGCTGGGGGCTCCTCGCCGTGTTCGCCGCCGCCGCCGCGCTCGCCGCGCCGGCGGCGGGCGACACGACGCTGCAGGGCCACGTCGGGCCGGGCTTCACGATCACGCTCGACGGGACGACCGGCCTTCAGCCGGGCACGTACACGATCCACGTCGTCGACGAGTCCGACATCCACAACTTCCACCTCGTCGGACCCGGCGTCGACAAGGCGACGGACGTCGTCGGCACGGGGACGACGGACTGGAGCGTGACGCTGCAGAACGGGACGTACCGCTTCTTCTGCGACGCCCATCCGACGATCATGAAGGGCTCGTTCACCGTCGGCACGCCGACGACGACGACCACCACCACGACGACGACCACGACGACGAAGAAGCCGCCGCCGAAGCCGAAGCCCAAGGCGAAGCCGAAGCCGAAGAAGAAGCCGAAGCGCTAGCGGCGCCCGAGCTCGGCGTCGAGCTCGGCGCCGAAGAGGATCGCCCACGCGCCGTAGTTCAACCAGAGCAGGAGCACGACGCCGGAGGCGATCGTCCCGTACGTCTTCGAGTACGAGCCGGCGAACGTCACGTACAGCGCGAAGAGGCCCGAGAGCGCGAGCCAGAGCAGCGAGCCGACGAACGTTCCCGGTGTCAGCCAGCGGCGGCCTTCGCGCTCGAGGTTCGGCCCGAAGCGGTAGATGATCGCGAAGAAGCCGAGCACGGCGAGGAACGTCACCGGCCAGCGGAGGATCGCCCACGAGACGTCCCACACCTGGCCGAGGTGCGCCTTGCGCGACAGCGCGGCGCCGAGCGGCGCGCCGAAGATGACAAGCGCGAGCGTCGCTGCGGCGGTGATCGCCGTCAGCGCGACGAGAAGGATTGAGAGCAGCCGCAGCT
>Ga0070735_10004844_pt1 | contig 11232 bp, 15 predicted proteins | sample Coa_R1_FD_66443 | JGI IMG/M metagenome (GOLD analysis project Ga0070735, IMG submission 66443) | Surface soil microbial communities from Centralia Pennsylvania, which are recovering from an underground coalmine fire - Coalmine... | ecosystem: Environmental > Terrestrial > Soil > Unclassified ... | reverse complement strand
AAAGTGATATCATGCGAGACAACATGATAATCAATATGAGCGGTCACCCTGGAAAGGCCGAGGGTATGGACAAAAATATCGAACATCTTATTAGGAACGATAAGGTTCGTCCAACCATCTGGCAATTTCATCGTACTGAATACATACCCTAGGTTCTCTTTCTCTTTCGAGGGGTTCACGCAAATTGGGAACGGCTCGGAAACCTCTCCACGACCTGTGCTCTCCTGTCGTTTTTCAAAAGACGTTGTGGTACTGAACTTGGGTCACGATATTCTGGATCTTCGCACACTCGTCCTGATACCAGCAGCTACGTCTGGAGAGTTGTCGAGAAGGCTCGTGATGAGCAACTCAACAAATATATAGCAGACCGAGAAGGCGCCGACGTCCTCGATGCCTTGAAGAAAGGTGACAAACTTGTTCGGGGATCAACACTCGATTCCTTCAACAAGAAGATCGCTCTCAAGGCTGCGCGATATCAGGACCCAACTAACACATTTTTACCAGACAATCACATTGATGAGGAAGATATTGACGACATTCCGCCAATGGATATGAACCTTGGCTCGAATGGGGATTAGGCACTGTATACTACTGTTATTCTGGTACATCGTACTTTTGTATTACATCGAATATTCCTCTCGCATATCGAGATTCCCAGTCGGATGACTCCTTGAGCTCGATTGTAATGACACTTAGTCCATCTCTACGTAGTCGCCAGGACGGAACCTTCGCAATAAGAGCAATTCCATCGTCTGATAATATCTTCGATGCTACAGAGGGTGCTGAGGGGTTCGTCAGTTTCATATACCGTTTGTCGCCAGGTTGTGAGTATCTTGATGACTCCCTTACGATCGCTTCCCTTCCTCTCATTGTTCTCTCCCTCTGGTCCGAACTCCACGGGGACCCACTCCCACTGACGACGCCTTTCGGCTTCCCAAACGTTGCCAAGACCGAACAACGTAAAGTCGATATCCTCGCCGTGCCGATCACAACACCATCTCGTTGTATAACACCAAGGTAATCCATGAATTCAACGCGCAAGCATATCGTTGAATTGGCCACTGCAACAGAAGCTATCCCGACCGATGGCTTGCTCTTTGGTTGCCCAGCCGTGCGAACTTGCACCGGAGTATCTGGGTCATTGATATAAGCGTGTGATCTCCGGTTTATATATTTTTCTGTTGCCCAATTCTCCACCATATAGATGAAGACCGCCTCAGTCCCAGGGGCCCTTGCTGCCCGACCGGCACGTTGAATTAACGAGCAGAGGTCGGGACACATGCCATACTGAATGACAACCTTGACGTTTGGATAATCAATACCCTGTGTCAATGCAAGTTTTTGTCAGCAATGTATTAAATGATGCGACCACTATGTAATAATTCCAGTGAGGATGGCATACCGTTGCGCCACAAGATGTCGCGCACAGTATATCTATCCTATCTCCAGATTCATGCGCTCCACAGAATTGCTGAAATACGCGAGTGAGACGTGTCCGCGAGAGTCCGGAATGGTACGACGAAGCAAACCACGAGGATTTATGAGAAGGGTAGCGAGAGTGAAAGGTACTATTTAAAAATGTTGCTGCGCTGTCGGCTCTTTCAACGCTTTCGAAGAAAATGATTACGCCCAAGGGGCGTGAGTCGGGATTTTGGTGCGGAACGAGAAACGTCAGATTCTTGTAGTCGCTGAGATCAGCGATCACCCTCGTAGTATAGATGATGTTTTGTCGGTTGAGGGGGAGTTGTATATGAACCGCTTCTCGACCCCTAAAGACCTTTTGTTTGATGACCCGAATAACGTGAGGGGGGAGCGTGGGGGAGAGGACATTGATTGTGGTCGCTTTCGTGAGTTTGGGGAGGACCGTGTCCAACATGCCTTAGGAAGGCCTGAAAGCAGCGATACCGTGACGTTCTATTCCAGAAAAAAACAGTTCGTGTCCTCCGTCCAAGTTAACGTGTTTTATTGGTTGAGTGAAGGCTGGACTCGTGTTGATAATTTTGAGAAAAGCAGGCGTGGCTCCAGTTGCACGATTGGAGAAGAGTTGCTCCGGCGATATCATTACTATCGCGTTGTACGCATGACTATATGCGCCTGATTTCAATAACTAAGGCGTCATGAGACGGGCAGCAATGACACAATTAATGTACGGCGCAAATACCTTTATATCTTCCAACGACAGCTTGGAATCCTCATTGATCACGAGGGGCCTGATACCGAATTGTTCCAACGCCTTTGCTTGTGTGCTGTGTAACCGTTTCAACGGAGAAATTATTATAGCGACAGCCGTTTGGTCCATTAGCAAAGGTATGACCATCGAAAGAGTTTTCCCAGAGCCAGTCCCGGCATTAATGATCGTGCTTCTTCCTCGATATGCCGCAAGTCCAGCTTCGAGTTGAAATTTTCGTGGAATCACCGAGCAGTTTGACACAGAGACAAGAAGACAGGCCCGAAGTATGTCCCGTCGTAAATCAAGACCGTCCGCCGAGTGAATCCAGTTTCGTAGTTTCTCAAGTTCTACGGAGGATGATGTATCCCAGAAAAGAAAGCCTGCTTTGTCCAATTCCAGAGAGAAAATGAGAGTGCGCGCGTCATCAAGGGTGCACTCTGGCGAGTCCTGGCGAGTCCGAAAGTCGTAGACCATATGGGAATGAAGCGGGTGCAGCACGACCAAGAGAACGAAGGATAACGCGTATTCATTTATTGAATGTAATCTAATCTAATCATTTGTGATCGATCACTAAAGAATAATTATTGATAACAAAGCGATCTAATGAGACTACAAAAAAGATAAGCTACTTAAAAAGGCAATTCGCGTCTGACGACGCTTTCCCTTGGAAGGCGCCAAGATCGTCCAGTTCGCCGCTGCGCGTCGATACCCGATTAAGAAATAGCGCACGTGGTGGACTGGTTACGAGTCTAGTAGGTACAGGCAGATTTGTCTTGGGTAGATGTCGGGTCAGGCTAATCCCTGAGTACCGCTTATCTCCCCCGGGTACCTTGTGTTCGTCGCCAAAAGCCGTAGGGCGGTCTCCAGATACCCGATATCCGAGGGGTAGGGCAACCCCACACGTCACTGCCTGGGTCTCCTATCTGCGAGGTGTACAAGAGTTGTGGACCCCTCGTCCATTCCGTATGATATCGTTCGTGCTGTGCTTGGCGGCATACGGTTGATGTGGATTCCGATTACGTCTATTCGCATAATTCTAGTTCTATACTGGCAGGGAAGTTCTCCACACCCGTGAGAGCTGACCGGAGACTCCGATCGCGTGCATTAGTGGAATCGACCAAAAACTTGACGCGACCCATTTGTCTTATCTAAAGAGCACAGAAGGCCTTCCGAAGCAACTTCGTGCTGTTTTCGACCCTTCCCTTTAGTGCCCCTGCTCTCCTCCCTCTCGCCGCCAACTGAAATGACCACCGGTATTGCCGGGACGACCGTAACTGAGTTTCTTCGCCACGTAGACAAATGTTTTCGAAACGTCGTCAACCCCACGGCCACTTTCAACAGCAGGGATGGCCGCGATCCATCGTCCGTTCTCACATTCATACCAAGAATTGGGTGCGTTTTTCCAGGCCAGGAGTAAGTTTTACGGTTTCCCGTTCCAATCCCCTGCCCACCATTTTTTAGGAACTCCCAATCCTGACAGTGAAACGCAACCGGCGAAGGTTCAGGTTGTCGTTCTGACAAGTCGCCGTGGTATCGCTCCCCCGACGAGTGAGGCACATCGTCGGGCACCTATCTTATTTACTGAAGTCAGCACCACTACCCCTGTGCCTTAAAACCGTGTCATCAATACTGGCATTGATGTTGCTGACGAAAATCCTCGGGGTGCGTTTATTTAACTGCACATGTGTCTAATATTATTGATCCAGAACGCTCAGATACAGAGACGGTCTCCAGTCCCATGGCATTGATCACCTGTGAATGGTTCATTCTCTCTCGTTCCGCCTGATCCTCGGGTGGAACACGTTCTCCACTGCCACCCCCTTGTCCTGTTCTGCTTGGTACCCTTGCGAAATGCACTTGATCGTCACTATTTCCCCCTTCCTTTATTTATATTTTCTTAAACCCCTCTTCGGGGGCCCCGACTTGCTAGGGACCATGTCCACCGTCCAATTGCTCGGACAGGCAGGCGACAACACTGCCAGTCTATCCGCATATCCTGCCTTTCTGACATCATGCATCCTCGAACCTTTCTTGTTCTGTACAAATGTCGCCTCTTACCGTGTGCCTCGGGGCTGCATCGAACGGTACCAACTACTTCTGTCCCGCGTTCTGAGGGGGTTTAAACACACCGATTCATGCTACAGTGTTCGGTCCCTTGTTCCATCAACGTTGATTTTGGTTTACCTTGACTACTGCAATGCCACCAAGTTTTCAAAGCGGTACGCTTGAGCACCCTTCATATGATTTTACCCAGGGTTTTCCCAATGGCCATAGGTGACTGCAAATGGTACATTACCTCTTGGCCACTTAAAGTTCTACTCCAAACTCTTTTCCCCAGTTCCCGCTGCTACACAAGCGTACAGACCGGTGCCACTCCTGCGTTGGTGCACCCCTGAAGCATGCGGGCATCCGAAGGATGATGACCAAATGAATGATTCCGCTCGTAATTCCACTTACCACTAGTAGACCTTTTTTGACAGTGTCCGTCTTCACATATCTCCATCTCATCTATCTCTCTGTGAATGAGCCGACTTGCGACGTCTTGAAACTTATCTGAATGTGTTTGTTGGACGAATGTCCAAGACCCGCACTAACAACCTCATCACTCGCACTTTCGATAGTGTCCGTTTCCGCTTCCACTCTTTGCAACAAATACATAGAGCGTGTGGTGGCCCTGGTCAAGTCCAACCGCTCAACCCCCATGAGTCAACCATAATTGACCCAAACTAGGTCTACTCTGGGGATACAAAACCTCTTTGACTCGCTATTACCTGCAGAACAGACTGGGATCCCTGAATCATCCAAATTTTCAGGCCTCAGTGATTCCGGCAGATTCGCGCCTTTCCATCAACCAGAATTGGCTACTACAGGCAAAGATTCACTGGATCTGACTACAAAAGCGGAGCGCTTCGGTCCAGACAGTTCTGCGGACAAGCATACTACGCGAGGTGACGTCAACAACCTGAGAAAGGTAGCAGCGAAGGTGATGAATGGTTTCGGCTGAGAGCGGACAATTGGGGGGGATGCATTCCACTGCTGATAAGGTAAGCGGGGTAGTACCAAAAGGGTTGTCGGCGTGGATGGAATTAGACTGGTAGTGGTGCGTCATGAGTGCCTCATCGTCCATAGCCTCCCAGTCAACCCCGTGCAAGGATATGTCATCCTGCTCCAACGGATCCAGCTCTTCTTCCCAGTTTTGGCGTGGGCCGTTAATTCCACGGGGTCCATCCTCAAAAATACTGTAGTAGAACATTTCCTGCGGAGTCTGTTGGGGTTCGCCTTGAATCTGAAGCTTGTGGTGATTCCACGCTTCTGCCCATGCGAGGGCATCTTGGTTGATGTCATTCAGGAAAAGATGGTGAAGGAGCCAAATATGAGCTGGGTTGTTGACGTTGAGTCCTTCATGGGCTTCCAAGCTGGTGAAGAAAGATTTCCACTTTCCACCAAACCCTTCAGTGACACCACACCAGATCCTCTCGATTCGGGTGTTGTGGACACTCCTAGAGTAGAAATTTGTGAAAATATCACGAGAGGTCGAAAACTCAACAAACCTTCCCCAAATGTACGAACCTCTCCCTCTGCCCTGGTTTTCCTCCATCCACTCGGCCACTCGCACATTCTCCGTCCCATGGTCTCCCCTTACTCGGCTGGGCGTTCCGTGGGTGCTTATCGCATCGAGGAAGAGCTTGAGTACGCTGTCCGCGCGGTTGTTGTCATGGACCCTCATGCCAACTACCAGTCGAGTTTTCCCATCAATGAATCCATGTATAACGATTTTCCATCGGATCAAGCCTGCAGAATCGGATCAACATCATTATATATGGAGAAGTAAGAGAGAAGAAATGGATACCGTGTTGGCCATCATGATGCCAGAGTGAGTTGGCCCCGGGAACCTTATACCGCCGGCGGTGAATCCTTCGGTCCTGGAAACGCCCTGCCACTCCCCTGATACGCTGAAGTGAAGCCCTCACACGCACTTCAGAAACCCTCACCCCGTCCTTCCGGAGAGCTCCTAATGCTAACCGCCGTCCAAAGGTAGGAAAATCTTGTAAGATGATGGCCAGACACCAGTCAAGTTCATTATCGCTGATATATCCTGGATGTTGATGAGGGGGGATTGTGGTGTTGTTGATCCTCAACGGGTGGGCCAGAAAGCAATTTGGTCTGGGCGCATGGATGCCATAGTCTAGCTGCCTTCTGCGGATGGTGCGGGGTGCACACTTGGCAGTCCGTGCGATCCGGGTCTTTGGGCCTAACTGAAGGGCGGTTGAGAGTGTGCGGGGGTCCATCTCAACTCTTGGGCGCCCTCGTTTACCGGTCCGAACCTTGTAAGCAAAAGGGATGATAGGTTCTTCCAGGGGGTCGCTGGATGCCTGCCGTGCTTGGTCCAGGTTGGATGTCATGGACTCCGCGTTTTGCCTGCAAGAAGCAAGCTCATACGGCGAAAACAGGTAGGAATGCTATGTTTAGAATTATTTCAGTAGACTTCTCGGGCTGGTATGCCGAACGGACCTGTTCAATTGTTTGGATCCACGACAACACCTCATTCTGGACCTCAGATAAATGCTCACCATCACCTACTCGTGTATGGAGAGCCCTTTCAACTCGTGTCTCTAATTGTGCGTATGCATGACACAGGTTCTCGCGTCGATCCATTTGGAGTACACCGGGGTTCAAGAGGAAGGTGGCAGAGCTACAGCAGTTTGCAAAAATCTTGCCCTCGAGACCAGATCACTGGCGCTGGCTGTCATCAGAAGTTTGCAAATTTTCTGGAATCCGGAACGTACGGTTCCCCCTAAGTGTGACGGTCCCACGGAATTCTATCATTGGAATCTGAAGCACAACTGGGTTTCACCGGTGAATGTACTTATGACACGATTGTGTGTTTACAACCCGGACAGAATCTCCGCACGCTTCACAGTTCCTGCTCATGAAACTCATGCAGGTGTTGGAGCGTCTGTTTTGCCAGGCCGTGGTCAGGCCTGTCCTCCGCTGATCGGGAGTGCCGGGGTCCTCGATGATGTGACTTTGTGTCACAGTGTTGTTGACACAAGGGATTTTTCTGACAATTTTAAATTGTGTCAGCAACGAGTTAATCTATGAGCTAAAAAGGTAGGGAAATGCTGGTACGGCCACCCTACGTGAGAAATATGGGGAGGAGAGGGGAAGGCAGGGGCCCGGGGGAGATCAAACGATGGCGCGTGACCCCAGCGGCCGTTCTGCACGAAACATTTGCAGCGTGTTGAAGGGAATATCACTCGTGTACTCTGGGCAGGCCATTAGTGGTTGAGAAGTAGTCGGGTGGGAGAGCGATCTGGTGGGGTGGGGATGTGAACGAAAAACTCTTAGTACCTTTGTAAGACCGGACAAGAACGACGGGAAGAAACCCCCACAGGTTGTCCCTAGGAGCTGGGGCGAGTGAAGTTAAACTAGGTCTACGTGCACAACCCTTGGAGCAGTTCATTCGACTCTTCATCACAAGCCCCCAAAACAGGCCACGGAAGCCTCAGACGTTTCTTCAGTGCGAAATTTCTGACTAGTGTCGACCACAGGACCTTCAACGAGTTTTAGTAACCCTTTGTACAACTCTGACACCCCGGGACCGGATCCCGGCCCCTGTCTTCGAGTTCCACTTGCTCAGAGTGATTTCCCCACTGCGAACAATGTTATATCAACTCCCACTTATTTCAGACGATTTGTCGTCCGGCTTCTCTGCTTGTGCATCACTCTGGGTTTCTATCTAATGTCTATCATTGCTCTGGACAAACTTTCGAACGTCTTGCGAATCCATTTTTGGTTCTTCGGCCCCGGGGTCGTCTTGGACTTGTTTGTTTCACCCTTGAGCTTCTTTTGCTCGCATTTGCCGACAACTAGGCTCTACGTCGACTTACTGTGGACTCCTGGACTCCCGTACCCTTCTGGAGCCTTACTGGCTGTTCATTACCAGTTTTTGAGACTCGGGAGACCTCTAGACACTGGTGATTTGTGGGTGAGGTGCCTTTGTTGTTCAATTCTCCGACAAGTGTTTTCGCTTCATTCTTTGCTCATTTCTCTCTACCGCCCTCCTTTTCCTTGTGTAACGACTTTCATGAACAGCGCTTGCCCTCACTTCCTCACTGCCGCCTTTGTTTTCGCTTTTCAGACCATGTCTCCCACTTATTTCGTTCCCCCTCCACATTCTCTTTCTCTATCTGGTCTCACGGACGTTTCCCTCTACATTTTTAATTTCCACCCCTAGATCATATCTCACCTTCGTTTCTGTCTTATCTTTCATTCTCCCTTCGATGTTTTGAACTTGTCATGTTTTTGGACGTTTTATACCCTTGCCAGTCTCCCACCTTGCATTTTCCCCTCCATCTCACATTCTTTCCCAAAGCCTCCCTGTCTGCCAGGGGCGGTTGCTATCTGGAGCTCCTGGGTGTTCTGTACCTTCATCTGTCGGGCTACTCAGCCAGTGCCTTGTTGTGAACGATACCAATACCCTCCCAACACTCAGACCACCTCCGAAACTCCCCTGGAGTCCTGTGCTCCTTGGATCGCTTCGAGAGATTCCCAGCGCCCCAGGTATGAGTATTATCATTGTCCAACATGCATACTGGGTGACTGTCCATAAGCCTCTATTCGAGTTACAGACGGTTCTAGTTGAATATCAGAACCCGATAAGGGAACTGTCAGGACCCCGACCATTGTGTCGGGTCAGGTCCACAGCGAAACTCGGCTGTTGGCACCCTTCTACAGCATTTAGAGATATTCGAAAATTCGCACCACCTTATGGACAGTCACCCACTGGTAGAATCAGTTGAAGTAGTCCAATGACTTTGCCCGCAGTATATTCACCTAGAAATCTGAAATTTAACATACTGGATGCCAACTAAGTAGAATATTTTCCATGACCAACGTGATTGCCTGTCACTGGGTTCCAGGACCCCGGGATCCCATGATACCCGAAATCAAAACAGGCTTGACTACTCGCTGACAACCATTTCCTACGCTGCCAAGTGGCGGCAGTGTTGGCCAAGAACAAATATCCACTCAGCCATACTCAAAGGGAACCGTTGTGACAGCAAAAGCGATGAACACTCCGGTTCGGAGGTTTCACTTAGGGTTGAACCAATCAAGGCCGGAGTTGGAACCTTGATGTACGTGCCAAGGAAATTGGGGCGGTCACCTAGCCGCCTCCTGAGTCTTATTCTCCTCATCTGTGCACGGGGTTCTCCTGTTTCTTCCCCAAAGTCGGGCTGACCAGGAAGAGAGGGATATCATGTGGTACTCATTTATACAATGTTCGTGGGACAGAACATGCATTCTGTTGATTTCATATTCCGGTTTCGGAGTCCCATAGTATGGGATCGGATAAGTGAAACAACACGGAGTTCTGATCGCACCCGTAACAGACGGACGGTCGGGCGGAATCCTTACGGAACCTGACATGCATGGTAACCTAACATGATTGATGGCCTACTCAACGAGCGAGGAGGTCAGATTGTCACCTACTTGTACACGCTGGTACCCTTTGGGTCTGCAGAGCAAAGTAACTCAAAATTGTACAGTAGCATCTCCCGTTCACACCCACACCCGACCGGGTGGATGCCCAGGTTGACCAACTAGAGGGATCACGCTTCGCGTCATGCCAGCTCGAGACCTTCTCAAATTTGACCACAAGACGCGCATTTGCAATGATAAGTCCTGTATTTGCAATGACAAGTCCTGTATTTGCAATGATAAGTCCTGTATTTGCAATGACAAGTCCTGTATTTGCAATGACAAGTTTCATTCACACGGATGCCGCTGTAGTGATAAAGCCATTTACGGATGTTCTATTAATGCCGGCAGATGTTGTCAGGAGGCGCTCAGAAAGAAAGTTGCAAGTGAGAGTGACGAAGAGTGGAATGGAGTGGAAGGCGGTTGGAAAACATCCGTCGGCAATTAATCTCAATTGTTTCTCACTCTCCCTCACTGAGGTGAATGATAAAGTACGATACTTGCCGTTGGTGGGGGGCATACCAATAATCGATCTTACCTGGGTTCACTACACTCCACCACTTCCAACTGGTCTATGACAATGGCAAGTTTGGTATATGCTCAATCCCTTTTACTCCGTCCCACTCACTCTCACTCGATCCCACCAATTTTCACTTCGTTTCGCTCTGGTGCTAAGAAACGCCGGAGTGGCGATCAGTGGTCTAGGGTGATCATCAGTGAACATCGGTGAACACCGAAATAAGCGCCCAATTTGGCGGGCAAGGATGAAAATCAGCGATTTTTGTCCAAAGAATCCCTCCATACCCCACGCAGTCCTACACGTCAATCCTCCAACAAGGCATTTGATTTTCTGGAGAAAATTATGAAGTCACTTGACCCCGAAGCCCAAGCCCGTAGGGATGTGGAACGAAATTCAATGATTTTTCAGTCACAACAGCTCCTTTTGTTCCAATCCCAGGTGCGTGATCTAAACTCAACGGTTGATTCTTTGAGGAAGCAGCTTGACAATGCTGAACGTCGCTGGGCTGAAGCTGACCATCGTGCTGACCGTCTTCAGCGTCAGCTGGATGCAACAACTCATGGGAGACCGTCTCGATCAGTAAATCAGGTCCCCCGTTACTACAGGACCCCTACTCCAGCACCATCCTCCCCATCTTCTCCAAGCCCAACGTCAACTCCTGATCACAACCGTCAGTATGAAGCAACATTCAATGATGGTGGTCGTTGCACCTGGTTTGGGAATGCTGGCAGGTCTAACAACGATGATGATGTTGTTCAGGTTGATTGCATTCCATGGAGCCCAACCACACGCTCACCCGCACAGTCCCCCCCACCTTCTGGCTCTGAATGAGCACCGGTTTACACTTGTATCTAGAATTCAGATTGTGCCCTTTGTTTCTTTCTTGCTGTTCCATTGTTCTCCTTCTCGTCACTCCTTCAATCTCCTTTTCCCCTCACTCTCGAGACCGGCCCAACTCTTGTCACTCATTTACTTGTCTCTCTTGCCCTCTTTCACGTGCTCCCATATCCTAGCAAATCATTTGAATTACTTGACCCAATACAATTGTGATATAGTAACG
>Ga0070735_10004843_pt1 | contig 11233 bp, 10 predicted proteins | sample Coa_R1_FD_66443 | JGI IMG/M metagenome (GOLD analysis project Ga0070735, IMG submission 66443) | Surface soil microbial communities from Centralia Pennsylvania, which are recovering from an underground coalmine fire - Coalmine... | ecosystem: Environmental > Terrestrial > Soil > Unclassified ... | reverse complement strand
CTTTCCATTGATCTTGCATTCGAGCTGCCGAGGTAGAGCACCAGGAGTGCAGCGATATGTCGGTCCCGAGACCCCCGAACTCCTGGAGCGCATCAATCATCACCGTGAGCTGCGCGATGACGAAAAAGAGCGCCGCGCCTTGGTTTCAGCTCTTACTCGATCGTTCGGCCTTCCCCCCCCCCGATTGCGCCGATCGGCGATCTGGTGGCAGCCCTCGCTCGCGCGGGGGGTCTTTCGCCTGCGCGCCGTTCTCGTCGGCACCGTGGCCTATCAGAGTTATCCCGCCATTCTCGGCACCAAGCTATCCAATGCACTGCTTCAAACCGGTGAAGAGTTTCGCGTCATGTACGTAGCGAAATTCGCAGAGGCTTGCTGCGTGGAAAGATCGACAAATTCAGCCTGGATGCCCTTGTCATCATGCTGAACAGGGCGGGAATGCATGTGGAGATGCGCGTCCGAAAGGCCGCCTGACGCGGTGATTGTTCGCCGAGCTGCGCGCAGTTGCACCCCAAAACGGAGTGAATGACCCGCCACTTTATTGAGCATCTACGCACCACGAGGCGCGCCTCGTCGCAATCGCCCCAATGGATTGCATGCTACGATTCCTTCAAACCCCATGTTGGACGAGGATTACGCGAAACCTCTCCCTCCGCCGGACAACGTCGAAGTGTGGGGTCAACAAAGCTACGCGTTCCCCATCCATAGCAGGAGGCCCATTCAATGACGCTCCAATGCATCAATCCCGATGATCTACCGATTCCAGAAATGTATACCCAGGTCGTGGTCGCGACGGGCAGCAAGTTGGTATTCATCTCGGGCCAGCAGCCCGAAGACATACACGGCAAGCTCGTTGGCCATGGGGATTTTGCGGCTCAGGCGCGCCTGGCGTTTGGCAATCTCGGCCGTGCGCTTGCTGCTGCCGGCGCCCGGCCTGAGCAAGTCTGCAAGATCACCATCTATGTCGTCGATTACAAGCGCGACGAACACGTGCCGATCATCGAAGCGGCCCAGATATCCCTGTTTGGAGATCACAAGCCAGCAAACGTAGTGGTCGGGATAGCGACGATGTCCCCAGGCTACCTGATCGAGGTCGATGCGATGGCGGTCATCGACCACACCACCGAGAGCTACGCCAGGACGCGGTAGATAAATCGCTTACGCGGAAATCGAACGCGACGGGCCACGAGGCCCGTCGTGTGTTGAGCCTGCAGAAGTCGACGGGGTGAGCGCGCATCACGACCGGGTGTCGTGCTTCTCCGTCTCGATGACGATATGGCCATCACGCACGGGAATTTCCTTGCCCGGATCGTGATCCATGTGCACATGATGTCGTTTGCCATCCAACGTGTAGACGACCTCGTAGCCGGCAGGTTCCTCGTGTGTGTCGTACACAGTGACGCAGCGCTGTTCCGTCGTAGTGTATGTATCACCCTGCTGCACTTTCTGCTCAATCTTGTTTCCGGCATATCCACCTGCGGCGGCGCCGGCCAGACCTGTCACGATCCGCGTATTTCCTCCGCCAATCCTGCTGCCGAGGAGCCCGCCTACGACCGCACCGATGCCGGTACCGACGAGCTGGTGCTGATCTTTAGCTTGCTTCGTGTGAGTAACCTGCTCATCGTGGCAGTCCTGACGCGGTGTCTTGATCGTCTTGCTCAGCGCTTTGGCACTGACGACCTCGGCGCCGCTCGGCGCCGCGATCATCCGGTATCCCGCCACCGCTCCCACAGTGGTAGCCGCAACCGCGCCGATGACCAAACCGACTGCCAGAGATTTGTTCATTCATCCTCTCCTATCTCGTTTCCGATGAACCAGGCGCAAAGGTAGCGGCGTGAGCGCGATTTTCAATCACCCGGTTCACAAAAATCGCCCCATCGCGGAGTAAGTCCGCCCGTCGCTCTTTGGCGACTATCGCCGTAAATCCAGACGCACAGCGCAGTCCCAGGCTGAGCCGGACGCAATCCGGCGGATCCTCGACTCGCGGAAGGCTCGCATCGCGGTTGGGCCAAAATGCGGGCCATTGCCACAGAGGCGCGAGCGTACCAATGGCCGCAAGGTGCGAGCACCCCCCCTTTTCATTGAAAATTCTTTGTCCGGGTTGGCGCCGCTCGTTCATCGAGTATTCATGGGAGACTCTTTCGCCCGGGGGGAGGCAATTGGCACAGTCCCGAAAAGATATTGTCGCCTGGGTGGGCAGTCATGTGCTACCGCATGAGGCAGCCGTGCGCGCCTGGCTGAGGCGCTGGACTGGGAGCGCGCAGGATATTGACGATGTGATCCAGGAGGCCTACTGCCGCCTGGCCGCGATGGACGACGTGAGGCATATCGGGAGTGGACGCGCTTATTTGTTTCAGACGACACGCAATATTGTCCTGGAGCAGGTACGGCGCTCGAAGATCGTGCGCATAGACAATGTGATGGACATGGATAGTTTGAACATGGCAGATGAGCGCCCCTCACAGGAGCGAATCGTCACCGGCGCGCGTGAGTTGCAACGAGTTCAGCGGTTGATCAAGCGGCTGCCGCCCAAGTGCCGCCGAGTGTTTGTGCTGCGAAGAGTTCACGGGGAATCGCAGCGCGAAATCGCCCGGATGTTTGGCATTTCCGAAAGTGCGGTGGAGAAACAGTCTATCCGCGGGTTGAAGTGGATACTGAAAGCGATGGAAAGAGACGACGGGGCAGGCGAAATACACGGAGGCGCGCATGAACAATCGCGAGACCGCACGCGAGGTCGCTGATCAGGCAGCCGAGTGGGCGACACGGATCGATAACGGGTCAATCAACCTCAACACGGATGAGGGCTTGCGCCGCTGGATCGATGCAGACCCGCGGCACCGAGGGGCGCTTCTGCGTGCCGAGGCGGCCTTGAGTTTCATCGATCGTGGCCGGGCACTGGCTGAGGTCATCCCAAAGCCACAACCGCGGCCGATCTGGATTCGGCGCAAGGTCATGTTCGCGGCCGCGGCGCTCGCTGCGGGAATTGCGGGTGTGGCAATTCTGATGACCGGAACACATCGCTATGGCACGGGACTTGGGGAAATTCGCCAGGTTGCGCTCGCGGACGGTTCCCTGGTCGCGATCAACACGCAAAGTATGGTCGAAGTCGATATGCGGCCTGCCATGCGCGAAGTGACGCTTACGCGGGGCGAGGCTTGGTTTCGCGTCGCGCACGACAAGAAACGACCGTTTATCGTCAGTGCGGGGCGGATTCGTGTGCGCGCTGTGGGCACAGCGTTCTGCGTGCGTCGTCACGATGACGGCGCCGACCTACTAGTGACGGAGGGCGTGGTCGAAACCTGGACGATCGGCGAGGAGGGCCGGCGAGTGCGGGTCGCCGCCGGGTCGAAGGCGCACATTACGGAATATGAGCCGCCTAAATCGATCCAAGACTCCGCCGATATAGTGCGCTCGCTCGCGTGGCGCGAAGGGCAAATTGTGCTTGAAGGCGAAACGCTCGACCAGGCCGTCGCGCAGTTCAATCGGTACAACGCGCGAAAACTTGTGATCTCGGATCCGGCGCTCGCTTCCGAGAAGCTGGTCGGACAGTTTCACGTTACGGAGCCTCTGACTTTTGCCGGCGCTGTCGCCACGACCCTCGGGGCAACCGTTGTAGAACAGGGTGACACCATCCAGCTCTCTCGTGGAGACAAGAAGTAGGCGTTTGAGAGCGGGTAGTGCGGAGAGTCACGCGTCGTTCATCTTCCCTTCACACGGACGCAGTGCGCGTCCCGGGTTGGGAGACCGGCATGACGGATAAGAAGTTTCACGCGATGGCGCACGCGTCCATCGCCATGTTTCTGTTGATGTTCGCGCATATTCAGGCGAGCCATGCACAGACAAGAGAGTACAACGTCCCGGCGCAACCCGCGACGACGGGCATTACGGAGTTCGCTCGGCAAGCGGGCATTCAGATCCTCGTGTCGGAACCGCTGGTTCGCGGCAAGAGAATTGCCGCCGTCACCGGATCGCACTCTGTGCCAGAAGCCTTGTCCATCCTCCTTGAGGGCACAGGGCTGGTCGCAACCTCGAAGGACGGCGTTACTTACACGTTGACGCTGCCGGCGGCGGACGAATCCGGCAAGGAGGGGAAGAACGACTCTTCCGACACGTTTCGCATGGCTGAAGCGTCTGTCGCGCTCGAAGAGGTCGTGGTCACAGCACAAAAGCGCTCTGAGCGGCTGCAAGATGTGCCCGTGTCCGTGAGCGCAGTCAGTGGTGAATCGTTGGAAGCGGCGCACGCAACGTCGCTGGCCGACTACGCCGCCTATGTCCCGAGCCTCCAGGTTATCAGCTTTTTGGGGCAGCCTGGCCAAGTCAACCTGGCGCTTCGCGGTATCACGACTGGTTCCACCGAGTCGAATCAAAGCGTTGCGATTTACGTGGATGACGTTCCGGTTGGTTCGAGCTCGATTTATGCGGGCGGCGGCTCCGCAGGCATTGACCTCCTGCCCTACGACGTGGAGCGCATCGAGGTCCTGGAGGGGCCCCAAGGCACTTTGTACGGTGCGAGTGCGCTTGGTGGCCTCCTGAAATACGTCACACGAGAACCGGACCTGCATCAGACCCAATTTCGCGCCGGCCTCGACGTCTCGGACGTCCACAACGCCACCAGCGCGGGATATGGCGCGCGCGCGAGCGCCAATGTGCCATTGATCGATGGGGAGCTGGGTTTGAGTGCGAGTGTGTCGCACAACTACGTGCCCGGCTACATCAACAACGTCGCGACTGACAGGCGATCCTTCAACAGCGGCACGCAAGACGCGGTGCGGACGGCTTTGCTCTGGACGCCGACCACCCGACTCTCTGTCGAGTTCAGCGCGCTATTCAACCGTTCGCCGTTCAATGGCGCGGGCTATGTCGCGGTCAACTCCGCCCCGGGGCAACCGGTACTGGGTCGTTACGACAATACCGATGTCGAGCCGGACAGCAACAATATCACGACCCAGTTGTACGTTGCCCGGCTCCGCTACGACGCAGGTTGGGCCAATCTGACTTCCGTGTCGAGTTATTCGCGCGTCATCAGCTTGAACCGCGCCGACGGCAGCAGCATCTTTTTTCCGTTTTATGGCGACAACGCGGAGTTCGCCACTCGCAGCGACCTCAAGAAGCTCACACAGGAGATTCGGCTGGCATCCCCCGAGTATCAGACGGGCAACTGGATGACTGGTGTCTTCTTCACCAATGAGAGAGCCACGTCCGGGCAAACGGGGTTGGCGCTGATCCCGAGCACAAACCAACCTGACCCGTTGCTGAGCCCACTCATCGTGACGGACGAGCCCAGTCACTTTAACGAGGTCGCTGCGTTCGCCAACGCGACGTACAGAATCACTGGTGCCTGGGACATCAGCGCCGGACTACGAGAGAGTCACAACGAACAAAGCGTCAATGAATCCGCCTACGGCGCGTTATTCGGTACGACCACCCCCGAGCTGACACCGTTTCCGCGAGTCTCGCAGAACAAGCTGACGTATTCCGTCAGCTCGAGCTATCACCTGTCACCCGATCGAATGGTGTACGCGCGGGTCGCGACGGGCTATCGGCCCGGGGGCGCCAACAAGATCGCGCCGGATGCGTCCGCCACGTTCGGGCCTGACACCACGACGAACTACGAGGTGGGTCTCAAATCGGAATGGCTCGGCAGGCGGCTGGTCTTCAATTTGACCGAGTTCTACATCGACTGGAAAAATACCCAGGTCACCGGTGTAACTCCACTGCAGCTCACTTACATATCCAATGCCGGTGCGGCAATCAGCAAAGGCACCGAGCTCGCCACCAAGGTAACACCCCTCCGGGGCCTGAGTCTGGGGCTTAACCTGACTTACACAGACGCCTTTTTGACGGTGGATGCCCCTGGCCTTGGCGGCCGCCGCGGCGACCCGCTACCCAGCACCCCGAAGTTCAGTGGTTCCACGACTCTGCGGTACGAGCATTCCCTATTGCATGGTTCCACCGGGGATGTTTCCGCCGTGTGGCGTTACGTCGGCGCTCGGAACACGGCATTTCCTGGCAGTCTTGATGTCGGAGGAAACTACCTCCTCAGTTCTTACAGCACACTCGACCTGTCTGCCGGGATGACCAAAGGCATCTGGTCAGCCAGATTATTCGTGCGAAATGCCACCGATCGATACGCGTACCTGTTCGTTGTACCGCCAGGAGGGCCGGATTCGCCCTCTTCCAACGTTATCCTGCAACCTCGGACGGTCGGGTTGAGCCTTGATGTCAGGTATTGACTCGAGCCGTGCTGCGGCGCGAGCGCTCGGCGGCTTCCTGGCACCCGCTCTCGTCACCCTCCTGCTCGCCGCCAGCCCGGATACATTCGCAGCCTCGGGCGTCGATCCAGAGCTCGATATCTACGCCCGCCCGCAGCGGCTTGTGCGACTGGACGATGGCAGGCAAATGAATGTCTTCTGTCAGGGATCGGGAAGCCCAACCGTTCTACTGGAGGCAGGTGCCGGTGGGTCAACTCTCGAGTGGCGCTGGGTGCAGTCAGAAATCGCGAAGTCCACCCGCGTTTGCGCATATGACCGCGCGGGAATGGGGTTCAGCGACGCCGGTAAGTTGCCCCGGACAGCGCAGGCCGTCGTAGCGGACCTCATCGCGCTGCTCAAGGCAGCGAAGATCGACCCGCCCTATGTGATGGTCGGCCATTCTCTGGGTAGCTACTACGTACGCTTGTATACCGACCATCATCTCAGCGACGTAGTCGGCATGGTTCTCGTCGATCCTTCAGTGGAGTATCAAGACACACGCTTTGCGAAGGTCAGTCCTCAGTTCATGGACTCCATTCGGCAGGATGAGAAAGCGGCCAGCGAGTGCCTCCATCTGGCCGAGGCGGGGAAGTTGACGGCGGATCTTCCCATCTTCAAGGAGTGTACCTACGGGTACTCACGCGATCCCCACTTCAGCGACGAATTGTTCGGCGTGCAGATCAAGCGGAGGTTGTCGGTGAACTTCAGGGCTACGCTGCTTTCCGAAACGCGTGAGATGGACGGCACGGATAGTGAAGAGCTCGTCGCGGCGCACCGTTCTTACGGCTCCATGCCACTGATCGTCCTGACGCAGTCGGCCGAGTCCGCTGACGCCCCTCCGGGGGTGGCTGCCGAACAGGCCAATGCGATGAACGAGCTCTGGATTGGAATGCACGAAGAACTGGCCGCCCTGTCTTCACGCGGCTCACATAGGCAGGTCGAGCACAGCGGGCATTACATTCAAAGAGACCGGCCGGACGTTGTGATCGAGGCCGTCCGAGAAGTCGTTGGCGAAGCTCGCCATGCGAGCCTTTCAGGTGACGCGCGATCACGGCCCATTGAACAGCACCTGACAGTAGAAAACCTGGCTCAACCGGCGAGGATCATCATCGATCACTGGGGCATTGCGCACATCTTCGCCGCTAGCGTCCGTGATGCCTATTTTCTGCAGGGCTACAACGCAGCGCGGGACCGGCTCTGGCAGATCGACCTCTGGCGCAAACGTGGACTGGGCCTGTTGGCCAAGAGCTTCGGCCCCGACTATGTGGAACAGGATCGCGCGGCGAGACTGTTTCTGTACCGCGGGGATATGGACCGGGAGTGGGCCTCCTATGGTCCGCAGGCTCGCAAGTCGGCCGAAGCGTTTGCAGCCGGTATCAACGCTTACGTGGCAGAGGTCCGGAGGGGCGCAAGGGCATTGCCGCCGGAGTTCAAGCTCACTGGATCGATGCCGGAGATGTGGGAGGCAGCGGATGTCGTGCGCATCCGCTCTCATGCCCTCGTAGACAACCTGACTTCCGAGGTGGCTCGTGCTCAAGTCGCCTGCAAGGCTGGGTTGGCCGCGGATCGCCTGCGCGTCAACCTCGAGCCTCCCCATGTCACCACAGTGCCGACGGGTCTCAATCCTTGCGACATCCCCGCCGACGTGTTGAAGGACTACGAGCTCGGAACCGCTGGTGTTAGTTTCAACCCTGTTACCGGAACCGCATCAGCGAACGTTGACACCGGCGCCTCTCTTGAGGGATCGAACAATTGGGTCATTTCGCCGGCGCACAGCACGACTGGGCGGCCGATACTGGCCAACGACCCGCACCGACGGCTGAGCGCCCCCAGCCTACGGTACATTGTGCACCTCGACGCGCCCGGGCTCTCGCTCATCGGGGCGGGCGAGCCCGCTCTGCCCGGAGTCTCTTTCGGCCACAACGGACAGGTGGCGTTTGGCTTGACCATCTTCGAGGTTGATCAGGAGGATCTCTACGTCTATTCGCTCGAGCCGGGCCACTCCGATCACTATCGCTATGGGCAGGGGTGGGAGAAGCTGCGGGTCGTGCCTGAGACCATCGAAGTCAAAGGTGAGCCCTCACGGCATGTGACGCTGCGCTTCACGCGACACGGGCCTGTTTTGGCACTGGACGCGCGTGCTGGAGTGGCATTCGCCGTGCGCTCGGTCTGGAGCGAACCCGGTACTTCGGCCTATTTCGCCAGCACCTGGTTAGCGGGTGTCAGGAGTTGGAAACAGTTCCTGGCGGCGCGCGACCGATGGGGCACACCGCCATTGAATCTCATCTATGCCGATGTGGCCGGCAACATCGGGTGGGCCCCAGGGGCTCGGGTTCCGATTCGTCCGAACTGGGACGGTCTTCTTCCGGTGCCGGGTGATGGCCGATACGAGTGGAAAGGCTTTTTGGCTGGCGATCAGTTGCCCTCGCAGTACAACCCTCCGGAAGGATGGTTCGCGACCGCCAACGAAATGAACCTCCCCGCGGGCTATCCGGCCGAGCTGCGCAAGATCTCCTTCGAATGGGGCGACCGCTCGCGAATCGACCGGATCAAGGCTGTACTCGGCGCGAACGCCAAGGTGAGCCTGGCGGACTCCATGGCATTGCAGACTGACAGCCACGATGTGCTATCCGGCTCGCTGATCGCCTTGCTAGGCCCTCTCTCGTCACCGGATCCCATGGTTATGCGAGGCATTGAACTTCTGAAGGCGTGGGATCGCGACGAGACCACCGCGAGCGTCGCCGCCACGATCTACCAGACGTGGACAACCCGGCATCTCGCACCGATGACGGTTCGCCGCGTAACGCCGGATGCGGTGCATGACATCATCGGCGCCGGATCGCTGGCTGCCATCATCGGTTATCTCACGCATCCAGACTCGCGCCTAGGTGGTGGTGCGAATCCCGACGCGGCTCGTGACGACTTGCTGTTGAGCACCTTGAGCGACACGCTCGTTGAGTTGCAGCAACGCTTGGGCGCCAACATGTCCACTTGGCATTGGGGACGCCTTCACCAGATGACGTTCAAACCGGCGGTGGCAACTCTGGCCGATGCACAACTGAGGAGGAAGCTTACATTGCCATCAGTCGAGCTACCTGGATCAGCGGCCTCGCCGCGGGCGGCGCCGTTCAATCCCGCAGACTTCTCGGTGGAGGCCGGTGCTTCGGTACGGATAGTTCTGGACGTTGGCAAGTGGGATCGATCGGTGGCGATCAATGCACCTGGGCAGTCGGGTGATCCGGGGAGCGCTCACTACGGCGACCTATTGCCGTTGTGGACGAGCGGAGACTACGTCCCGCTGCTGTTTAGCCGATCCGCCATTGAGCAGGTCGCTGAAGAAACGCTGTATCTGATTCCTGGCGAGCCTGAACCTCAGGAGGGGCGGAAGGCACCGTTATCCGAGGTCAACAGGTAGCGGTAGCCAGTCGCGCCGCTTGGCGCGCATTGTCCAGCGCGACCCTGCGGCTCGTTGCTTTGGAGTGCTGCTTGCTGCAACATTCTCAGCGAGCCCATAATTGCCTGCGTGCAACCGCGTATTCCGCCACCCCTTGTAATGCTGCTCGCAGCAGCCCTGATGTGGGCATTGCATCGCTGGCTGCCGCTCGGTCACTTGATTGCCACTCCGTGGAACTATTTCGGGGTGCTTCCAGCAGCGATCGGTCGGGTGATCACCGTGGCCGCGGGCGCGCGCTTCCGTCGGGCTCGAACGACCTTCGATCCCTTTAAGCCAAGGGAGACCTCGTGCCTCGTGACGGACGGCATCTTTCGAGTCAGTCGCAATCCAATGTATTTGGGACTGGTGCTGCTGCTGATCGGGTGGGCGATGTGGCTCGGCACGGTGAGTCCATGGCTCGTTCCGCCGTTGTTCGTGCTCGTCATGTCTGTCACACAGATCCTTCCGGAGGAGCAGGCGCTCGAGGCAGTGTTTGGAGAGACTTACCTCACTTACCGACACAGCGTAAGGCGTTGGATCGGTCGCCACCGGTGACGTAGTGCGCGCAGACGCCAAGGTAGCGGTTGTTACCGACGTTGCCGGGCCTGGCCCGGGCAAGTGGTTGTCTTATAAAGAAAATATCTCGGAAATCGGTGGCGCCGATACTGCATTAACCATGATCGCGCGTAGATTACAGTACAAAAGCGCGGCGGCCACTCGTCTTGGTTACCTAGGCGACTACGGGACCGTGGAGGGCGGAAACCAGTGACTCGCGCTGAGATCGAGGGGCAGCCGGCAGCCGAGGAGTCCGCGGACTCATCGGAGCGCGCCGCGGAAGTCTCACGGCTTTTCCGAGAGCATAACCGAGCGCTCGTGCTCTTTTTGACGTCTCGCCTCAGAGACATCCAGGCCGCCCGGGAAGTGGCTCAAGAAGCCTATGTTCGTGTGTTACAGCTCGAGAATCTCGGTGCCGTTGGATTTCTGCGGTCCTATCTGTTCAAGGTGGCGGGCAACCTTGCCATTGACCGAATGCGGCAGCAGCAATCGCGAGCGCGGCTCGATCAGACTTCAGCCTTCGAGGAGTTCCTCGATAGCTCCCCGCCGGAACGAACTGTTATTGCGCGGGAGGAGCTTGCTTTCCTCGGGCAGGTGGTCGGCGAGCTCCCCGCGAAATACCAGCAGGCGTTTCGATTGCATCGCCTCGAGGATCGGCGGTTTGACGAGATCGCACGGAAAATGGGACTCAAGGAGCGCATGGTGCGCCGCTACGTGACGAACGCTCTTCTATATTTGCGCCTCCGCCGCAGTGGCAAATCTCCCGCGCAGGCGTGGCGGCAGGTGCACTCGTGAGCGGGGCTACCCTGATGGATCCTCGCACGCTACAGCGCTATCGGGAAGCGGGCGAATGGTTGCTCAAATTCAAGGGATCACATCCAACTGAAGGTGACGTGGAGCGTTGGCTCATCTGGTGCGAAGCAGATGAGGAGAACCTCGCCGCGTTCGAGCAGCTGCAGCGTGATTGGCATGATCTGGAGGGTCTCAGGAGCGCACC
>Ga0070735_10004842_pt1 | contig 11234 bp, 7 predicted proteins | sample Coa_R1_FD_66443 | JGI IMG/M metagenome (GOLD analysis project Ga0070735, IMG submission 66443) | Surface soil microbial communities from Centralia Pennsylvania, which are recovering from an underground coalmine fire - Coalmine... | ecosystem: Environmental > Terrestrial > Soil > Unclassified ... | reverse complement strand
GCCATCGCCGGGCGAGCGGCGCGCGGTGTTGCGCCTGGCCGCGCGGGCCGCTCGACTCTGGAACATGATGCCGCCCCGGGATCGCCGGGTCGTAGTCAACCGACTCGCGGCGTCGGTCGGTCTCGCCGCCGGGCGCGAACCGAAGCCGACATGGAGGGACGCGTCCGAGCTTGACCTAGGGGAGATCGCCGACGTGCTCGTCAAGAACGTGCCCGCGGACGCTGCGGAACGCGAACGGCAAGAGCGCGAGACGTCGAAGTACCTGGAAAAGCTGCGTCGCGGGTAGGTCAACGCGGCATTTCCTTGCACAAGTGCGCGCCCCCGTTTACCGAGGCAGAGTTCGAGATCCGCTGGGGGACCGGCATCGACGCGATGAGCGAGCTCCTCGACATGGGCGTCGGTCGGGGCCTCATCGAGAAGTCGGGCAACCACCTGACGTTCGCCGGCCATCCGCTCGGCAACGGGCGCGAACGCTCTCGCGACACGATCGCCGGCAACGGGGAGCTCCAGGGAACGCTCCGGCAGGCGATCGCCGCGTCGGGGGCAGTTCGCGCGCGACGGCAGGCAGAGGCCGACGCCTGACGCGACGGGAGTCCGGCGGCGCGCCGCGGGCAGGTCTCGCGGCGCGCCGCTGGCTCGGTGCCACGAACGGCGACGTTTCATCGAGCTGGTCGCGGCGCCGGTGGCTCGTCACCACCGAGACAATTGGTTGGACTTCCGGAGGCCCGTTGGGCATTTTTGACCTGGGCGAGGGGGCCGACGAACCCATGCAGGCTCTGGTCGACGTCGTGCCCGAGGCGGCGCTCATTGTCGGGCCGGGCGGGCGAATCGCGGCTGCCAATGCGCTGGCGGCCGCGTTCTTCGGATACGCGCTCGACGAATTGAAGGCCCTCCACGTGTCTGCGCTCGCGCCCGAAGGCCTGCCCGACGCGCCTGCGGAGGCAGAGCTCACCCGCGGAGGAGCGACCCTCCGGCGACGCGACGGCCGGCGATCCGCCGCCGAGGTGGCCATACGGCGGTTCGCGGAGGGGACGGGCGCTTGCCTCTTTCTCCTGATCCACGTCCGGCCCGAGCGCAGCCATGTCGATGACGATCTGCGTCACAGCGAAGAGCGCCTGCGGCAGGCCGTGCGCGCGGCGCAGATCGGCATCTTCGATCACGACCACGGCACCGATATTCACTACTGGTCACCGCGGATGCGGCAGATCCACGGCTGGGGCGCAGACGAACCGGTGACGATGCCGGCCTTCCTCGCCGTCCTCCACCCGGACGATCGCTCGGCGATCGCCGCAGCCGTGCAACGCGCCCACGACCCGCGCGGCGACGGACTGTTCGACGTCGAACACCGCATCGTCCGCCGCGACGGGGAGCTGCGCTGGATCCGCACCCGCTCCGTCACCATCTTCGCGGGAGAAGGCGCCGCGCGGCACCCCGTCCGAACCGTCGGCGCCATCGTCGACTTCACGGAGCGGCGCAGGGCCGACGATGCCCTCGAGCTGTTCCGACAGTCGATCGAGAGTTCGACCGACGCCGTTTTTTGGCTTCGGGACGACGGGCGGTTCGAGTACGTCAACCACCAGGCCGTCCGTGCGCTCGGCTACACGCGCGAGGAGCTCCTGGGCTTGGGCCTCTGGGACATCGATCCGCACTATCCGCGCAGCGAGTTCGACGCCCACCGGGAGCGATTCGAGCGAGCAGGCACCGAGTTCCGGTTGCAGATCGAGACCACCCTGCGGCGCAAGGACGGCACGTCCTTTCCGGTCGACGTCATCAGCCAGCGCCTGCGCCTGCCGACCGGCTCGCTCCACGTCGCCTACGCCCGTGACATCTCCGTGCGCAAACAGGCAGAGGAGGGGCGCGACCGACTCGTCGCCATCCTCGACGCCACACCGGACTTCGTCGCGATCGCAGGCCCGTCGGGCGGCCTGCTGTACCTGAACCTCGCGTCTCGGCGGCTCTTGCACCTTACCCCGAGCGATGACATCTCCGCCTGGACGCTGGACGCCAGACACCCCCAAGAGACGCGCAACCTCCTGGCGGAAATCGCCATCCCCGGCGCGCTGCGCGACGGCGTGTGGAAGGGCGAGGCGGTTTATCGCGGAGCCGACGGGAATGAGCTCCCGGTCTCGCTGCTCGTACTTGCCCACAAGAACGCCAGCGGGCAGGTCGCGTTCCTCTCCACCGTCGCGCGCGACATCTCGAAGGAGAAAAGCCTGGAGGCGCTCTTCCTCCAGTCGCAAAAAATGGAGGCCATCGGTCGCCTCGCGGGCGGAGTCGCGCATGACTTCAACAACATCCTTTCCGTGGTCCTGAGCTTCGCCACCCTCGCCGCCGACGGGCTTCCGCTCGATCACCCCGCCCGCGACGACTTGCAGGAGGTCACCCGCGCCGCCGAGCGCGCGGCCGAGCTGACGCGTCAGATGCTCGCGTTCAGCCGCAAGCAAGTCCTGAAGCTCCACGTACTGCACGTCAACACGCTGCTGGAGCGGATGGTCCCGATGATACGGCGGCTCATCGGCGAGGACATCGAGCTGCTCCTTCGTCTGGACCCGAACGCCGGCCGAATCAAGGGAGACGACAGTCACCTCGAGCAGGCCATCATGAACCTCGTCGTCAACGCGCGCGACGCGATGCCGCGGGGCGGCACGCTCACTCTCGGGACGGCGGACGTGTTCATGGACGATGAGCAGATGCGCCTCCATCCGGACCTCGAGCCAGGCTTTTATGCGACCATCATCGTTTCGGACACCGGCGTCGGCATGGACGCGACCACCCGAGGCCGGGTCTTCGAGCCGTTTTTCACCACCAAAGGTCCAGGGCAGGGGACGGGCCTGGGTCTGTCGACGGTGTTCGGGATCGTGAAGCAGAGCGGCGGAGGGATCTCCGTCGACAGCGAGGTCGGCGAGGGCGCGAGGTTCACGCTGTACTTCCCGCGCACGGAGGAGCCTGCCAAGGCGGACGCGGTCGCGGATGTCTCGGCCAAGGCACGTTTTTCAGAAGCCGCCGTGGTCTTGTTGGTGGAGGACGAGCCCCAGCTTCGCAGGGCCGCGCTGACCGTGCTGCGCCGCGCCGGCTATCGTGTGTTGGATGCCGCGGGGCCAGTGGAGGCGCTGGCGCGCGCGCGCAGTCATCCGGGGAAGATCGATTTGCTCTTGACCGACGTGGTCATGCCGCAGCTGAGCGGTAGGCAGCTGGCCGACCAACTGCTGAAGGAGCGGCCGGAAACGCGCGTCCTTTACATGTCCGGATACACCGAGGACACGATCATCCACCAAGGCGTCATCGACCGCGGGGTCCATTTCTTGCCCAAGCCGATTGCCCCCGATGCGCTCTTGCAGGCGGTGCGGCGCGTGTTGGAGGCACCTGCCGTCTGAGGGGAGCGGCCCGAGATCACCAATCCATGGTCTCGTCGCTGCCGCCGAACCCTGCCGGCCGGCCTTTGTAGTGCGGGAGCCCGTCACGCACGGGGCGGACGGCGAACCGGCACTGCATGTGGAACGCCGCCTGGAACTCGTCCGGTGCCAGCAGGTAGCCGTTCACGCCCCGAAGCTTCAGGGGCGGTACGTCGATGAAGGGGCGCGTCCCGCACGCCCCGCACGTAACGCGCGGGCTCCGCCGGAGCTTCCACGCGATCGGTTCCCCGCGCACGACCCTCACGGCGTCGGACGGATACACCGACTCCGGAACAAAGGCGCCCCCGTGCGCTCTACGTCAGCGACGGCCCCGACGTCTTCCGGCTTTCGATCGACGGCGGTCCCAAGGCGACGATCGTGAGCGGGCTCGCCGACAACTCCCTGGCGGCGGTCCCGCCACGATGGTCGCGTGCGCGCAGTCGTAACGTCGACGGCGGCCTCACCACGCACGGACAGCCGTGGGCCATCGCCGTGAACGCTGCGAGCGTCTACTGGGTGGACGCCTATTTCAACGAGGTGTGGAGGAGCCCGAAGTAGCGCCAGGCACGTGGGCGGGGTTTCGCCCCCTCACCCGCGCAGGCCGAGCTTGCTTTTGCGCCTCCGTGGACCTTTCCGTTCGAAGCGGTATGGCCCGATCGGCGTGGTACCAGTGACCCTGACGAGCACACTGGTGCATCAGCGCATGCTTGCCAAAAAAGGATGGGCGCTGCTGGTCGCTTGCACCCTCGGCACGACGATGCTCGGGATCGAGCTTGCCGCCTGCGGGAGTTCTTCGAAGTCGGCTTCGTCCGCCACATCGCCACCCGACGCGTCGGGGGATGCTATGGCGTGGACGTTCACGTGCCGGCCCCTCGCGGTGAGCGACGCCGGTGCCGCCCCGGCGAGCGATGCGGATGGGGGCAGCGATGCTTCGGCGTGCATCGTCGACACGTCCGCGGGCCTGCACTCCGTCTCGTGCGACGGCTTCGTCTACGACGTCAACATCCCCGAGGCCTGCGTGTCGTGCGTATGCGGCTTGATCGCTGACGTGCATGGTCTCTCGATGAACGGCCAGATGGAGGACAACAACACGAACCTGCGGGCCCTGGGCGAGCGGTACGGGTACATCGTCGTCCAGCCGAACGCGAACCCGGCGCCGCCGGTCTCGTCGTGGACCCCATCGACCGACGACCCGAAAGTATTCGCGTTCATCCAGCTCGCCGCGCAGACGCTCCACGCCGATCCGAAGCGCCTGCACATGACGGGATTCAGCGAAGGCGGCTACATGACATACCGCTTCCTCTGCGATCACGCCGACTTCTTCGCCTCGGTCGCCCCGGCCGCCGGCGCCGGTTGCTCGTTCGGCGGCGACGCGGGCATGTGGGGCAGCGCATCCATTCCGGCGCGGGAGATTCCCGTGCTCGCCGTGAACGGCACCAAGGACGCGCTCGTCAACTTCACGAACGTGGCCATTCCGCAGCGCGACACCGTCATCGCAGGATGGCAGATGAGCGGGGGCACGATGATCGCTGGTGACAACACATTTCAGCGCCTGCGCTACACCAGCCCCAGCGGGAATGTCTTCGAGTTCATCCAGCACGATTACTCGTCGGTGCAATCGCTGACCAAGGGCCACTGCTTTCCGGGCAGCAACGACCTGGACGGGGGAGTTTCCGGTCAGGTTTTCGGCTTCGCGTGCCAGCCTCCGAACTCGTTCGTCTGGGGAGATGAGGTGATGAAGTTCTTCCTGGCTCACCCGGCTCCCTGACGCGTAGCGGGTGCTGAAGAAGACAATTGGACCGCCGAGACGCCAAGGACGGCAGCCACCGGCGGCCTCAAGGTCGGCTGGCCGGCGCGGGCGGCGGAGGAGTCTCCGGGTCCGCGCAGCAGCGGAACCCGGTGGAGTAGTCGTGGTAGTCGAACGGGTGCGCGATCGTCCGGTACGCGCATCCGTCCCCGTGGAGGGTCGTGTCGAGCCAGTAGCCCCCCTGGAACGTGCCGTTCGGGTCGGCGGTCCACTCGTGCAAGTTGCCGATCATGTCGTAGAGACCGAAGTCGTTGACGCACTCCGGGAAGGCGCCCGTCTTCGCGAGCGTGCCGTCGAGCTCCACGTTACGCGGGTCGTTGAGCTCGAGCGGACCCCAGCCGCGAGCCTGCGTGTCGGCGTGGTACGTGAGCATCGGGTTTGCGCCGCTGTCGTGACAGCGCCCCGGCACCCGCTCGGGGCCGTAGGGGAACGCGTATCCTTCGCTTCCGCCGCACGCCGCGCGCCACTCGGCGGGCGCGCACAACCGCTTGCCTGCCTGGCGGCACGCCGTGAGCCCCTGCGCGGCGCTCGCGTACGCCTGCGGGAGCACGCCCGCGACGCTCCGCGCGACGAAGACATGGCCCGGCTCGAGAGGTAGGTTCGACGGGTGCGGCGAGAGTGTGCCGTCGGCCGCGCGCTCGAGGACGGACGCCTCGTACCGATCGACGCACACGGCGCCGAAGACGAGCCCCATGTCCTGCGGGCAGCGCGCGCCCGCCTTGGCCGGAGTGATCGCGCCCTCGTCCACGGGACGGAACACGCCCGGGACGTACGCGGCGATCGCGCGCTCGATCGTGCCCCCCGCGCCGGCCGCGAGCCGTCGCGGGTGCCCCTTGAACCATGAGCCGAGCGCCGCGAGCGCGGTCGCCACTTGAGCCCGCGCCGCCGCGGGGGCCTGGTCCGGCGAGGCCGCGCGCCCGTCGCGCCCGACCGCGTGCACGCCCGCGAGCGCCACGAGGAGCACGCCGGCAGCACGGGGAAGCCGCTCGCGCGGGGCCGACGCCATCGCCGGGGAGCGTGGATCGACCCCGGGGGAGATGCAATCGCGACGCTACTTCGGCGTGCGGACGAGCGCGCCGCCGCCGCCCCCAACCTGCTCGATGAAATAGACGAGCCTCGCGTCGACGGCCACGGCGCTCGGGAAGCGGCACCGCACCCCTCCTGCCGGCGGCCGCCCTCGCTCCAGAAGACCCCGCGCGTCCCGACGGCGAGAGCCGCGATGGAGCTGCTCCCGGGACCCTGCGTATCGTCGGCAGCGCGGATGTCCCGCCGTCGCTCAACGAGACAGAGAGCACCGCGCTGCCGGTCCCAGAAAAGGTCGCCACGTAGGCGCTCGCCCCTTCGACCGCGATCGCGGTTGGGCTGTCGAGCCCCGACGCGATCATCCTCTCTTGCGCTCCGCCGAGGGGCACCGCCAAGAGGAGCCCGACGCGTCCGTCCAGCAAAGGTTCGCGGCGCCGAGCGCGATCCGGGTCGGATTGCCACCGAAGGCCAGCGTCGCGACGGCGCCGCCCACGATCGGAACCTTTCGAATGCTCCCGCCGGCAAAGGCTCGAGCGGAAAGCAATCCGGGGACGGGCCGGACATCATCGCGAGCGTCGTGAAGCACCGACCCGAGGCGCACGAACCGTCGCAGCGCACGCCACACCCGCTGCAGTTGGACACGTCGGTCGACGGATCCACGCACGCGACGCCGCACGTGGTGGCGCAGGAGGCTGGCTCATTGTCGACGACGCCGTCGCAGTCGTTGTCCTTCCCGTCGCAGACCTCGGGCGTCGGCGAAGTGCACGCGCAGAGGCCCTTCGAATCGCACGTCCACCCGGGGACGCAGTCGCCGGCGCTGGCGCACATGGTGGTGCACTGTCCGGCGATCAACGGAACGGATTGGCCGAGGGGTACGACGCAAATGGCGCCCGGACACTCCGACTGGGTCATGCACGCGCGTCCCGTCACGCCGCCGTCCAGGCCTTCGGCGCGAGCGCCGCCCGGCTTGCTCGTCCCTCCGCCGCAGCCGGCGAGCAAGATCGCCCCCGCCCCGAGCGCCAATCGCCGTCGTCGTACCAAGCCAAGCCTCCGCCCCCGCGGGAGCGTTCGTACCTCCCACCACTGTCTTGAGCCATGGAGGGGGTGCCGTGCCACTCAAAAGATCGGCACCGAAGGCCTCCGACCCGATGCGCTCGCATTCCCTCCGTACGGTCTGGCAGGGCTTTCTTGCGCTCGCGATGGCCTGCGGCGCATGTGCCTCCACGGCGAACGACCGCCCCGCGCCGGGCGGCGACGACGCGAGCCTCGGCTCCACCGAGGGCGGCGACGACGGCGGGACACCCTTCGGACCCCTCGGCCTCGCAGACGGCGCCACGGCTCCAGGTTCGTTCACCGTCACGCCGATGAACCCCACCGTGACCGTCACGATCGCCGACGGCATGGTCACGAACGCGCCGACCGTGCAGTTCGACGCCACGAGCGGCGGCGCGCCGATCCACGTGGGCTGGAGCGTGGATCAAGGCAGCGTCGCCGCCATCACGCCCGCGGGCGTCTTCACCCCCACCGGTACGGCCGGCGGAACCATCCACGTCGTCGCCCGGGACGGCTCCGCCGTCGTCTCCACGACCGTGACCGTGATCATCCATCGCACGCAGAACGGGTTCACGGGGTCCGTCGATCTCACGACGAGCGGCGGCTACGGCGGCGTGGGCGGTGAAGGCCCCGGAGGCCCGCTTGCGACGGGCGACGTGACGGCGCTGCAGCAGCCGCCGACCGCGGACCCCTCGCGCGCCTTTCTTTACCCGTACGACAGGACGGTCTGGCCGCGGGGCCTGCTCGCGCCGCTGCTCCAGTGGACCCCGGGGCAGAGCGACGCGAGCGGGATCGCGATCCACATGCAGAGCAAGACCTTCACGTACGACGGCACGTTCGGTCGGCCCGCGGCCCTCGCGGCCTCCTCGCCGTTCGTCCGCCACCCGATCCCACAGGACGTCTGGCAGCAGGCGACCGAGAGCACCGGGGGGACCGACACGCTTCAAGTGAGCGTCGTGCTCCTCGCCGGCGGCGCACCGCGAGGCCCGCTCACCGAGACCTGGACCGTGGCCCCCGGCATCCTGCAGGGAACCGTGTACTACGAGTCGTACGGAACGGAGCTCGTCAAGAACTCCGACTTTCAGGCCCAGGGGGGGGGCTACGTCGGAGCCGCGGTGCTGGCCATCAAGCCGGGCGACACCGCACCTCGCGTCGTCGCGGGGACGAACACGCCGGCGGCCACCCTCGGCTCCGGCGTCGGATGCCGCGCGTGCCACTCGGTCGCCGCCAACGGGTCGAGCCTCCTCGTGCAGGACGACAAGTACCCGTACTCGCAGACCTCGCGCTACGACCTGCAGACGCTCGCCGAGACCCTCGTCGCCGCCCCTCCTCCCTCGAGCCCGCCGTATCCTCTGTCATGGGCGGGGGTCTCGCCGGACGGCGCGTACGCGCTGACGAACAGCGTCTGGATGGGAACGGACACGGACAGCCAGACGGAGCTCTATCGCCTGGGCCCGGGCGCGACGGCGTCACCGGTCACGGTCCCGGGCCTGCCCGCGGGCGTCAAAGGCGCGACGCCGGTGTTCTCGCCCGACGACAAGCACGTAGCCTTCACCCACGTCGCCGGAGCGCTCGGGACGCTCGTCGGCGACGGCACCCACGTCGTCACGCTGGACTTCGACCCGTCCGGTCCCGCCATGAGCGCGCCGAAGAACGTGTTCACGCTCCCCGCGGGGCAGTCGGCCTGCGTCGGCTTCCCGTCCTTCTTGCCGACGGGCGCCGCGCTGCTCGTCCAGTTGACGCGGATGGCCTGCGGGACCGGGTCGACGGGGGGAAACACGTCCTTCGGACAGTATGTGGGCACGAGCAAGGCCGGCGGCACGACCGGCCTGCCCTCGGAGATCTGGTGGACCGACGTCGCCACCGCGACACAGCACCGCCTCGACGCGCTGAACGGCGACGACGCGAGCGGTGCGTCTTACCTGCCGACGGGCCCGAACAACCACAGCGACGACGCGGCGCTCAACTTCGAGCCGACCGTCAACCCGGCGGCGTCGGGGGGATACGCGTGGGTCGTCTTCACGAGCCGGCGCCTCTACGGCAACGTCGCGACCATCGATCCGTTCGACAGCGACCCGCGCTCGTACGACTACGCCCACGAGGTCACGACGAAGAAGCTCTGGGTCGCCGCGATCGACCTCGACGCGGCGCCGGGGACCGACCCGAGTCACCCAGCGTTCTATCTGCCCGCGCAGGAGCTCCAGGCGGGAAACGCACGCGGTTACTGGGTGCTCGACCCGTGCCGGGTGGACGGCCAGCCGTGCCAGGCGGGCGACCAATGCTGCGGCGGATTCTGCCAGGCCGGCGACGACGGCGGCCTCGTTTGCGGGAACGTGACGCCCGCTTGCTCGCAGATCGGCGACCGGTGCGTGACGCGAGCCAGCTGCTGCGCCACGGGCACGGACTGCATCGACGGGATTTGTTCGATGACGACGCCGCGGTGAGCGGATCCGTTGCGGCTGCCGGGCCGCAGCCTGAGGCCTATGGGCATCCACGGTGATCCGTGACATTCTCGACCTTCGCGCGTTTCGGCGGCGAGATCGCTCGGATCGCGGCGCCGGCATCGCCGTTGCTGGCAACGCGCGTTCGGGTCAAAAGGTCGGACCGCCATGGCTGCTACTTTCGCGCGTGAGCGCTATCGCCCGTCCTCGCCGGGCACGGCACCCGTGGGCCGCGCAGCGGTCGTCGCCGCCGTGTCGGCCGCGGTCGCGATCGGGGCGCTCGCGCTGCTCGTCGGGGCCGGAGCGCGTTCGCGGTCGGAGCTCGGCTTGGCGTCCGGTCGGGGCGCGGATGCGAAGGCCGCCGAGCGTGTCCTCGCGCGCGCCGCTCCCCCGCCCCGCGCGGAGCGACGCGGCCCTGCGCCGACCCCCTCGGCGTCAGCGGGGCAAGCGGCCCCACTTGCGGTCCGCACGACCCATCCCGGCGCCAAACCCGGGAAATCGCCTCACCCGCATCCGTAGCGCTCGTCGAACAACGATGTCGTACTCTTAGGCTGCGTGAGCCAGCCTCGTCGTCCCGCGCCTCCGCTTCCCCCGCCGCGCCCTCCCGCCGGCCCGCCGCCCTCCGGCGCGTCGAACACGAGCGCTTCCCCCCCGCCTCCGCGGCCCCCGGCGGCTACGCCCGTCGAGATCCCCGGGACCACGCCTCGGCCTCCGTCGTTCTTTCCCGCCTCGCCCGAAGGCCCCCCCACGCGCCTGCGGCGCGACGAGCCCAGCGTGGCCACCGTCCGGCAGCTCATCGACACCGTCGCCATCCCCCGCCTTTCGCTCGTCGTCGAGCGCGAAGCCGGCAAGGCGTGCTCGCGTGCGGTGGTCAACGACGGCGACCTTTGCCGCATCGGCACGCACAGCTCGAACGACCTGGTCCTGCAGGACCCCGCGGTGTCGCGCTTTCACTGCCGCCTGATGCGCGAGGAGGGGGGCTGGCGCGTTCGCGACTGGGGATCGCTCAACGGGACCCGGCTCGAAGGCGTGCGCATCCGAGACGCGGACCTTCCGCCGGACGCGACGCTCGCCGTGGGCGACTCGATCGTCCGCGTGCGCGCCGTCGACCCGGCGCAAGAGGCCGTCGTTCCCGCGATCCCGGCCTTCGGGCAGCTCGCCGGGACGAGCGTCCTCATGCGAAAACTCTTCGCGCTCCTCGAGAAGGTGGCGCCGAGCGACATCAACGTCCTCATCGAGGGTGAGAGCGGGACGGGCAAGGAGCTCGTCGCCAACGAAATCGTCCAGCGCAGCCCGAGGGCAGAGAAGCCGTTCGTCGTCGTCGACTGCGGCGCGATCAGCCCGAGCCTCGTCGAGAGCGAACTGTTCGGACACCTCCGGGGCAGCTTCACGGGCGCGGACCGGGATCGCGTGGGCGCCTTCGAAGCCGCCGACGGGGGGACCGTCTTCCTGGACGAGGTGGGCGAGCTGCCCGTCGAGCTTCAGCCGAAGCTGTTGCGCGCGATCGAGGCGCGCGAG
>Ga0070735_10004840_pt1 | contig 11236 bp, 9 predicted proteins | sample Coa_R1_FD_66443 | JGI IMG/M metagenome (GOLD analysis project Ga0070735, IMG submission 66443) | Surface soil microbial communities from Centralia Pennsylvania, which are recovering from an underground coalmine fire - Coalmine... | ecosystem: Environmental > Terrestrial > Soil > Unclassified ... | reverse complement strand
TATGCGCGCTGGAGCAAGACGCGCATGGCCAATGTGGTGCGCGATCCGCGCCAACACCCCGACGCCATCACGCCGGACCTTTCAAAACCCGATCCGCTTTTGACCTTCACCAAGGACGATATCGCTTTTGTCTATGGCAGCAGGTGGAAGCAGCGCTACTTTAAGAAAGTCGGTGACGATTATTTCCCGCTGCCCGCCCAATGGGATGTCGCACACAAAATTTGGCGCCGTTATTTCGTCGCCAACGGCGCCGATTGGTGGGCGGTGCTCTACCCGCCCGATAATTTCCAGCGCCCCACCGGGCCGCTTTGCGACGGCTGCCATTCGGTGAACTTCGACATCAAGACCAAGACCGTCACCGAATGGAATGTCGGCTGCGAAAAATGTCACGGCCCGGGCGAGGCGCATGCCAAGAAGCCGGTTCGCGACAATGTCCTCAATCCGGCTCGCTTCGATTACGTCCGCGCCAGCGACACCTGCATCCAGTGTCATTCCCAGGGACAGCCGCTCAAGAATCCCATTGAAGGCAAATATTACGATTGGCCGGTGGGCTTCGATATCGGCAAGAACCTCGCCGATTATTGGAAGCTCGAAGAGCACAAGCTCGGCGAAACCACGTTCACCCATTTTGCCGACGGCACCGCTCACAAGAACCGGATGCAGGGCAATGATTTCGTTGAAAGCCTGATGTATGCCCGTGGGGTCACATGCTCCAGTTGCCACGATCCGCATGGCAATGAGAACGTCGCGATGGTGCGTAAAGAAGGCAATGCACTGTGCCTGGATTGCCACGGTCCGAACGCGCAAGCCGGTCCGCATGCGCCAAGCGTCGAAGCGCATACCCACCACAAGGCGGGCAGTGCGGGCAACGAGTGCATCTCCTGCCACATGCCCAAGATTGCGCAGACCATTGCCGATCAAAACGTGCGAAGCCACACTTTCCACTTCGTGACGCCTGATACCACCGAGTCGCTGAAAATTCCCAACGCCTGCAATCTTTGCCATACCGATAAATCCATCGAATGGGCGAAAGAAGCGCTGGCTTCCTGGCCGGATCGCTCGCCCTGGCGGATGTCGCGGTGAAGCGAGGGAAATCCGCCTCGGCACAGGAGGGGAATATCGGCTTGCTTCGCCATTCGCTCGCCAGGGGCTCGGCCGTTGCGGCCGTGCTTTGTGTTTGCGCGCAGCCGGCCATGGCCTACCGGCCTTTCGACGGCACGGATGCGGCCGTGGCTGATGTCCACGAGACCGAGGTTGAACTTCAGCCGTTCGGATGGATGAAGGCGGGGCCGCAATCGAGTCTGATCGCACCCGGCATAGTCTACAATTACGGTTTCACTGAGCGCTGGGAAGTGGTGTTGCAATCGCAGGTGATGACGCCGATCTCGCCGGGCGGAGACAGCAGCATCTCCACCAATGGCGTCTTCCTCAAACATGTCATCTCGCCCGGCGTGCTTCAGGGCCAGTCGGGTGCGAGCATCGCGACCGAGTTCGGTCTCCTGCTGCCCGGCATCAACGCCGATCCCGGCCTCGGATTTAGTTGGGCGGGAATTGTCTCGCAGCGCTGGGATTGGGGCACGGCGCATTTCAACGTCCAGGCCAATCTCACGCGCGATCATCAGGCTGAGGCCTTTACCAGCGTCATCCTTGAGGGACCGTCCAGTTGGAAGGTGCGCCCGGTGTTCGAGGTTTTTTACGACAAGGTGTGGACCGAGACCGAGACCCGCTCGGTGCTGATCGGCGCGATCTGGCAGGCCGAGCATGATCTCGCATTCGACGCCGCGTTCCGCTACGCGACAGTGAACGGCCGCCCCGTCAACGAAATCCGCGCCGGACTGACCTTTGCGTTCAAGGAAGAGCGCGATACGACGCCGATGAAACCGGGCGTTACGTTCGGCAATTGGGGATTGTCGCGGTGAGGTACGGATGCCCCGGCGTCCTTACGAAATTGAACAGTACGCAGGGCGCGACGATACGATCAGTGATGGTCACGCCAATATCCGGCGCAGGTTCGCTCAGCGCGGTTTCAGCCGTGCATCCCCTTGACTCGGCCAACCAAGCTGACGCGTAATGTCAAAATCCATCGCTTGATAAGAATAACACAACATAGCTCCGGGAGGAGAACATCGTGGCAAGCATTGGCCGGCGTGGTTTTGTAAAAGGCGCGTCGTTGGGCGCGCTGGCGTTCTCGGTCGGCGGCGTCGAGATTCTCATGGCGCCGGGCGAGGCCAAGGCGCGCAACGTGCCTTTCCGCCTTCTCGACGGCCACCAGGGCGAAACGCTGGAGGCGCTCGGCGAGACCTTGGTGCCGCAGGCGCGCGAGGCGGGTATCGCCCATTACATCGATCAGCAATTGTCGGTGCCGCCGCAGGAATCGCTGCTTCAGGCCCGCATCTTCAATTTCCGCCCGCCCTTTGCCGAGTTCTATCGCGCGGCGATCGTCACGGTCGATGATCTAAGCCGCAAGATGTCCGGCAAAGCTTTCGCGCAATTGGAAGCCAAGGATCAACGCGAATTCGTCGATCGCATGCGGCAAAACAAAATCGAGGGATGGACAGGAAAACCGGCGGCGCTCGCTTACGCCGTGCTGCGCGCCGATGCGGTGGACGTGGTTTATGGCACCGTGGAAGGTTATGAGGCGCTCGGCATTCCCTATATGGCGCACATTTCGCCGGAAAAGAGGTGGTGAGATGGCATACGAAAAAGTAGACATCGTCATTGTCGGTGCCGGCGCGTCCGGCTCGGTCTATGCGTCCGTATTGGCGAAGGCGGGCAAGAAGGTCGTGTTGCTGGAGCAGGGGCCGGATTGGGAGCTTTCCGATCTCATCAGCTCGGAAATCTGGGGCCGGCGGATCAAGCCGGCGGGCGCGCCGATCCTGCTTGAAGGCAAGAACCCGATGGCTTACGCCGCGCAAGGCGGCTGGGGCACGGGCGGCGCGACGCTGCATTATTACGCCAATTTTCCGAGGCTTCTGCCCACCGATTTCAGGATGAAGAGCGAGCATGGCCGCGGCCATGACTGGCCGATCGCCTATGAGGATGTCGCGCCCTTCTACGACAAGGTCGCACGCGAGATCGGGGTCTCCGGCGACGCCAAGGCGGAGGAGCGCTGGCGGCCGGCGGGCGAGGCCTATCCGATGCCGCCGATGAAGACGTTCCGTAACGGCAATATCTGGATCAAGCCGCTTGAGACCTCAGGCATTCCGATGGTGCCGGCGCCGGTCGGCATGAACTCGGTGGAGTTCAAAGGGCGCCCGGCCTGCCTGTATGACGGCTGGTGCCATGTCGGCTGCCCGATCGGCGCGCTTGCCAATCCGCAAGTGACGTATCTCGGCGAGGCGCGCAAGGCCGGCGCGGAGGTTCGCGCTTTCTCCACGGTGACGCGCGTTCTCACCAATCAGGCTGGCACGCGGGTCACCGGCGTCGAATATTATGACGACAAGCATCAAAAGCAGACCCAGGAAGCAAGCCTGGTGTTATTGGCCTCGTGGTCGGCGCAGAACCCGCGCCTATTGTTGAATTCGGCGACCGACAAACATCCGAAGGGGCTTTCGAATTCAAGCGGCCTCGTCGGGCACTTCATGATGTCGCATACGGTCGCATCGACCTGGGCGTTGTTCGACGAGGACGTGCAAAATCACATGGGCACGATCGCCGTGCAGTATATGTCCTATGAGCGCTATTCCAAGACCAGCCAGAAGAACGCGTTCGGAAGTTCGTTTTTGACCGCCGGATTTGCGCTCAAGACCACCGACCTCGCTAACTCGCGTCCCGATCTCTTCGGCAGCGAGCTCGCCGATTACATGAAGCGCGCCGCGCGCAACCTCACCGGCATCAAGGCATTCGGCGAGGAATTGCCGGCGATGGAAAACCGTGTCGAACTGGTCGGCGAGAAAGACGAGTTCGGCATGCCCTTGGGCAAACTCACCCACACCTTCCAAGACGACGCGGTCGCGCTATGGAACGCCAATCTTGAGGAAGGGCTCAAGGTCGCCAAGGCGGCGGGCGCGAAGGAGGCATGGGCCGCGCGCGGCGCGATCCCGACCAGTCACCTTCTGGGCGGTACCATCATGGGGACGAGCGCCGCCAATTCGGTGGTCAATAGTTACGGCCAGAGCCACGAAATCCCGAACCTATGGATTGCGGGGCCGGGCATTTTCCCGACGGAAGGGGCGTCGAATCCGACCTATACGATTTTCGCCCTGTCGCAGCGCGGCGCCGAGCGCATGACCTCGCAATGGGGAGCGCTGGTGAATTAAAGCGCGATGAGATTTGGATCATCTCATCGCGCTTTAGCCGCACGCTTATGGGGTAGCTTGCCGATGGGCGTTGGATTACACGGCCGTCGGCTTTTTCCAGCCGCCAAAAGTCTGTTCGAGATGACGCACCAGCGCGAGCGCGACATCCTCGCGCCAGGGTTTTGCCGCGACCTGCACATTGAGCGGCAGCCCTTCCGCCGAGGTGCCGACCCTCACCGTCGCGGTCGGCCATCCCGTCAGATTGTACATTTGCGTGTAGCCGAACCCGCGGCGGTTCTGTTCCTCGAAGCTCGTGCCGTGAAGCACGGCCGGGTAGGGCGCAACTGGCGAAAGTACGGCATCGTAATTTTCGATGAACCGCAGCATCGAATTGCGGAAGGCGTCCCAGCGCACGAACGCGGCCAGCGCCTCGGTGGTGTTGGCGAAAGCGGGTGCGACGGCATAGGTCAAGGCTTGCTCGAACAAAGGCGAGATCGGATCGCTGCCGATGCTTTTGAGGAAAGCGCGCGTGCCGGCGCCGCCGTCGCCACGGCTCATGTCGTGATAGACGGTGGCGGCTTTCGAAGCCTCCGGCGGCCGGTTCTCCTCGGCCTTCACGCCCGCATCCATGAACGCCTTTGCGCTGTCGCGAACGGCGGCGCTGATTTCCTTGGTGGGAGTGGCCGCCCCGTCATCGTCGAAATAAGCGAGCTTCAGTCCGTTCAGTGTCACCGCTTTCGGGTCGAGCAAGGGCATGCCGACGATCGAATGATCGCGAAAATCAGGACCTGCGATGATCGGCAGAGCCAAAGCGAGGTCGTCGACCTTGCGCGCGAGCAGGCTGACGTGAAAGACCGCGTTGCGCGCGCCCATCGGCATCGGAAATTGCCCGGTGCGCGGCACGCGGCCCGAGGTCGGCTTGATGGCGGCGAGGCCGCAAAAATGCGCCGGAATTCGAATGCTGCCGCCGGCGTCGGTGCCAAGGCCGAGCGGCGAACCGCACGCCGCGACGATGGCCGATTCACCGCCGCTGGAGCCGCCCGGCGTGCGGGCGAGGTCGTAAGGATTATTGGTGCGGCCGTAGACCAGATTGTCCGTCTCGATCGCGCCCGCCAATTCCGGCACATTGGTCTTGCCGAGAATGATCGCGCCCGCGGCGCGCAGCCGCGCCACGGCGGTGGCATCCGCGCCCGGCACGTAGTTCGCGCGGCCCTTCGTGCCGCCGGTGCAAATGACGCCACTCGTCTCCAGCGTATCCTTGATCGTCACCGGCACGCCATGCAGCGGTCCCTTGATTTCACCGCGCGCCAGCGCGGCATCGGCCTCATCGGCCTCTTTGCGCGCGGTATCCGCGGTGAGCTGCACGATGGCGTTGAGCTTGGGATTGACCTTGGCGATCTGCGCCAGATGCGCCTCCACGATCGATTTCGAAGAGAGCTGTTTGGAGCGAATGGCGTTTGCAAGCTCGGTCGCCGATTTCGTCGTGATGTCACCATCGACGATGGTCGCGGCCTGCGCCGTATTGATCAGCGAAGCGTGTCCCGCGGCCGCCACGACACCCGCGGCCGCCGCCGTGCTCAGAAAATCCCGCCGTCCCCATTTGTCGTCCATGTTCGCTCCAGCCTTTCCAATCGTCTTGCGTTGCGCGCAGCTAATTCCGTTTCGGGCCGGCACGCAAGGAGCTATCACGCATGAAAGGACAGCTTTTCCGCCACCGGCCGACCTGTTCCTGATGATTGAACGCCATCCCGGAACGCACTACCCTGCGAGACCATCTTTACACGTGGGGTTACGACCCATCAGCAACGCGCAAGAAAAATTCTCTTAAGGGAAGGAATAGCGATCATGATCAGCCGACGGCAATTTGTTGGGGCCACGGGAGCCGTGTTTTTTGCCGGCGCTTCCAGGGCATTCGCGGCCACCTATGATCTCGTCATCAAAGGCGGGCGCGTGATCGATCCCTCCATGGGGCTGGACGCCGTGCGGGATATCGCGATTGCCGGCGGCAGGGTCGTGGCGGTCGAGGCTAATATCGCGGCCGATGCCACTGAAACCATCGATGCGCGCGGCAAGCTCGTCACTCCCGGGTTGATCGACATCCACACCCATGCCGGCCGCAGCAAGGAAGGCCCGCCTTTATGTCTTCAAGACGGCGTGACCGGCTGGGTCGATGCCGGCACCGGCGGCGCGGACAATATGGACGCGGTGGCCGCGGTCGCGCGTGGCGCGCCGCAGATTGGCCGCTGCCTTGTCAATATCGCGCGTACCGGCGTCATCGCGCCGGGCGGCGAGTTGCATGATATCAACGCCGCCGATGTGGCGCTTGCGCAAGCGGCGATTGCCCGAAACCGCGATGTTGTGATTGGAGTCAAAGCCCGCTTGTCGGACAGTGTGGCGGGCGCGAACGATCTTGAGGCTTTGCGCCGCGCCCAGGAAGCGGCGGCGCCTTTCAACCTGCCGGTCATGATCCATATCGGGCAGAACCACTCGCCGCTGCGCGCCATTCTGGCGCTGCTCAAGCGCGGCGATATCGTCACCCATGTCTACGCGCCCGGGATGAACGGCATTTTGGACGACAAGGGTGTCCTGCGGCCGGAATTGATGGCCGCGCATCGCCGCGGCATCATCTTCGATTTCGGCAATGGCGTCTCGGATCATTTCGATTGGGACACGGTCGAGAAGGCGACCAAGCAAGGCTTGTGGCCCGACACTTTCTCAACTGATTGGAACACGAGTTCAAAGACCAGTGGCGTCGTCGATCTGCCGAATGTGATGTCGAAGTTCTTCATATTCGGAATGCCGCTCAAGGAGATCATCGCGGCCGCGACCGTCAATGCGGCGCGATGCTTCCCGGCCTTTGACGACCGCGGCACGCTCAATGTCGGCGCGCCGGCCGATGTGGCGATCATGGAGTTGCGGGAAGGGGCGTTCGAATTCCTGGACAATTACAAGGGAACGCGTCCCGGCCGTCAAAGACTGTTCCCGTTTGCAACCGTGCTGAACGGAAAGCGGGTTCAACGCGCCTGACGCTGGAGGTCAGCAGCCTTTCATCCGCCAAGATAGGCCTCGCGGATACGCGGATCCTCGGCGAGGCTGGCAGACGGGCCGGACAACGTTATGACGCCCGTCTCCAGCACGAAGGCGCGGCTTGCGATCTCAAGCGCCATGGCGGAGTTCTGTTCGACGAGCAGTACGCCGAGCCCAGTGCGCTTGTTGAGTTCGAGAATGCGGTCGAACACCTGTTCGATCACGATCGGCGCCAGGCCGAGCGAGGGTTCGTCGAGCATCAGCAAATGCGGCCGGCCCATCAGCGCGCGGCCGATCGCGAGCATTTGCTGTTCACCGCCGGACAGCGACCAGCCGCCTTGTTTCAGCCGCTCCTTCAGGCGCGGGAATAGATCGAAGACGAGCGCGAGATCACACTCGACCTCGCGTTTGTTTCGCGCACGCGACGCGGTGCCCGTGATCAGATTTTCCAACACGGTGAGGCCCGGAAAAATACGCCGCCCCTCGGGGCAATGCGCAAGGCCCGATGCGACGATGGTTTCCACCGCCGCATCCTGAATGGTCTTGCCCTTCCAGGAAATGGTGCCTCCTGAGGGGCGAACAAGCCCGGAGATCGTGGAGAGCGTCGTGGTTTTGCCGGCGCCGTTGCCGCCGATCAAAGCGACGATTTCGCCCGCATGGACGCTGAACGAAATGCCCTTAAGCACTTCGATAGGGCCGTAGGAAACTTTCAAATCGCTGATTTCAAGCATGGCGGTGCCGCCTGCCGAGATAGGCCTCGATCACCTGGGGGTCGCGTTGAATCTCCGCCGGCGTGCCTTCCGCGATCTTTTTGCCGAAATCCAGCACCGTGACGCGGTCGCTTATTCCCATCACCAGCCGCACATTGTGTTCGACCAGCACGATCGTGATGCCGCGATGCTTAAGCTTGGCGATGGTATCGAGCAAGGTCATGCTCTCGGTCATGTTCATGCCGGCGGCCGGTTCGTCCAGCAAAAGAACCCTAGGCTTTGACGCCAGCGCCCGCGCGATTTCCAAAAGCCGCCGTTGCGCATAGGGCAATTGCGTGGCGGGATCGTCAAGGCGATGGGCGAGACCAACGCTATCGAGCGCCTCGCGCGCGGCATGGTCGATATCGGCTTCGCTTTGGCGGTGGCGGGCGTTCGATATCAGAATGTCGAAAAAGGAAGTCGGCTTGTTGCACGCGGCCGCGACCTTGACGTTTTCGAGAACGTTCAGATTGTCGAAAATCCGGATGTTTTGAAATGTCCGGGCCAGGCCGAGCCGCGCGATCCGATGCGGCTTGAGGCGGAAAACTTCATGGCCGCCGATCCGAATGGAACCGGTATCGGCATGCGAGGCGCCGCTCAAGGCATTGAGCAGGGTGGTCTTGCCCGAACCATTCGGGCCGATGATAGCCTGCACGACGCCCTTGGGCACATCGAGATCGATACCGTCGAGCGCGACCAGCCCGCCGAAGCGGCGCGTGAGGTGCCTTGCCACAATGATCGGATCGGAGGTCAACGCGCGCCTCGCCAACGTAACGGCATGCGCGGCGCGACGGATGCCAAGCCGCCCGGCGCCAGCACGATAACGGCGATGACGCCAAGGCCGTAGAGAACCAGATACCATTGGCCGAGAAACCGCAGCGCCTCGGGGAGGATCGTCAGCGCGACCGCCCCACTGACGCAACCGGCGATCGAACCCATGCCGCCGACGATCAGCATGGTCATCAACAGAATCGCCTGCGTGCCGGAGAAACTGTCCGGGCTGATGAAGCGGATCGAGGAGGCGTAGAGACATCCGGCGAGGCCGGCATAAGCCGCGCCGATCATAAAAGCGACGAGCTTCGTGCGTGTGGTATCGACGCCACTTTGTTCGGCCGCGATCTCGCTGTCCTTGGTCGCAATCATGGCCCGGCCAAGCGTCGAATGACGAATGCGCTTCGCCACCACGACGGCTAATGCCAACGTTGCGATCAGAAGGTAGTAGTGTTGCACCTGCCCCTGTGGGCCGAAGCCGAACACGCTGATGCCGGGGATCGCGCGCAGACCGGATGTGCCGCCGGTCACCGGCTCCCAATGCACGATGATCAGGCGGATGATCTCGCCAAAGCCGATGGTCGTCATGGCGAGGTAATAGGTGCGAAGCCGCATGGTAGGCAGGCCGAGCATGAGGCTTGCGGCGATCACAACAACGATCGAGAGGAAGGGCGCGGTAATCCAGGGCAGGCCGGCCTTGGTTGCGATCGCCGTGGTATAGGCGCCAAGCCCATAAAACGCGGCCTGTCCGAAATTGATCTGGCCGGTCCAGCCGGTCACAAAATTCAAGCCCAGCACGACGATCGTGTTGAGGATCGCGATGTTGAGCAGTTGAAGGATGTAGCCGTCGTGAGTGACGAGCGGAATTGCCAGGACGGCCGCGATGCCTGCCCCCGCAACGACCGGCCAGCGTTTTGGCTCTCGCCTCATCGTCACACCTTTTCGCTGCTCTTCTCACCGAAGAGACCGCGAGGCCAGGCGATGAGAACGGTGATCATGACGATAAAGGCGTAAGCATCGCGAAAATTCGATGAAATGTAACGCGCGCCGAAGGTCTCGATGAGACCGAGAAACAGCCCGCCGATGACGGCGCCGGGCAGGTTGCCGAAGCCGCCGATGACGCTGACCACAAATCCCTTCAGGCCGAGGCTTCCTCCCATGGTCGGCTCGGCGAGGAAAATCGGCGCCACCAGAAGGCCAGCAATGCCGGACAGCACCGCGCCGAGAGCAAATGCCACCGCGATGGTTCGGTTGACGGGAATGCCGACCAAACGTGCGGTGTGCAGGTCCTGCGCGGTCGCCTGCATCAGGATTCCGAAGCGCGTTTTTGTCAGGAAGATAAATTGCAGCAGCAGAACGACCGCCAAGGTCGCAAAGATGAAAAGCTGATGCATCGAGATGACGACACCGGAAAAACGCAAAGGCGGGCCGTGGATCGGGGAGGGCAGCGATACGGGTAACGGCCCCCAAACGATCAGCGCGAGGTTTTCCAGCACGATGCCCATCGCGATCGTCGTCAAGATCACCAGGAATGGCGGCCGCCCGCGCAGCGGAAAATAGACCAGCGCCATGAACACGATGCCGACCAGCGCCATCGCAACCATGGTGATGGCCCAGGCCGCCTCCATCGGCAGCTCATGGGTCACCGCGCAACTGATGCCGATAAACGCGCCGAGCATCAAAAGCTGGCCTTGCGCGAAATTGACGATCTGCACCGTGTTGAAGATCAGGAGCAGGCCAAGGGCGACCAGAGCATAGATGCTGCCGAGCGCCAGGCCATTGACGACAAGCTGGCCCATGACGGGATCAGAACCCGTTTTCCTTGATCGGCCCGACCAATTCCGGCGTTTTGCCCTTGTTGCGATAGATGCCAAGCGTATGCGCAAGATCGCCAAACGTATCGGCCTGATAAGCAATCAACATGCCTTTCCAATCCTTGGTGGTGGCGAAGGCGTCGCGAATGGCAGGCTTGTCGCAGCCCACTTTCTCGATGATCGATTTGAGCATGTAGACCGTGTCGTAATACGACACGGTGAAATTGTCGGCCGGTACTTTGTATTTGTCCTGCACGCGCTTGGCCCAATCGAGAATTTTGGCGTCCTTTGAAGTTTGCGGAATCATGCCGCCGATGGCGTAGGCGCCGTCGGCTTCCGCCACCGAAAGATTGTTGAGCGTGGTTTGCGCCACGGTGCTGGAGTTACCGATCGTGGTCAGCTTGATGCCGAGGTCGCTCATTTGCTTGATCACGAGCGTCACATCGGCGGGGCGGCCGAAGACGATCACGCTGTCGGCACCCTTGTCCTTGATCTCGAGAAGCTGCGCGCTCATGTCCTTGTCGGATGGGGCGTAAGAGGTGACGGCGAGCGGCGTTATATTGAGCTTGGCGAGTGAAGCTTGGATGCCCTTGGACGCGCCGAGGCCGTAATCGTCGGCGACGGCGATGATGCCGGG
>Ga0070735_10004838_pt1 | contig 11237 bp, 5 predicted proteins | sample Coa_R1_FD_66443 | JGI IMG/M metagenome (GOLD analysis project Ga0070735, IMG submission 66443) | Surface soil microbial communities from Centralia Pennsylvania, which are recovering from an underground coalmine fire - Coalmine... | ecosystem: Environmental > Terrestrial > Soil > Unclassified ... | reverse complement strand
CGCACCCTGCCACGATTGAGCTCCTTGCCACGGCGCTGCGCCTCGGGAACGAGGACCATCGAGAACTGGCAGCAGCCGTTGAGCGCTCGCGCCACCTTGACACAGTGCGCTCGCTCCCAGCAACTACACACGCTCTTCCACCAGATACGGCACCACTCTTCGGGCGGGAATCCGATGAAGCGGCAGCAGTGCATCTCGTGCGAGACGGCGATGTCAGGCTGCTAACACTAACCGGGCCGGGCGGAGTCGGCAAGACGCGTCTCGCCCTGCGGGTGGCCGGCACACTCGCCGACGCATTCCCGGACGGCGTGCGCTTTGTGCCGCTCGCCGGGCTGCGCCAGTCCGAACACGTGCTGCCTACCATCGCCACGGCCCTGGGAATTCAGCAGGCACGAGGTCAGACCCTCGAGCAGACGGTGCAGCATGTGCTGGCAGGTTGCCGCCTGTTGCTTGTGCTCGACAATCTCGAACACCTGCCCGGAGCCGCCCCATTCATCGCGGGTCTCCTGGAATCGTGTCCACAGCTGGTCGTGCTCGCCACCAGCCGCGAGCCGCTCCACCTGCGCAGCGAGCAGGAGCTGTCCATCGCCCCCCTGGCACTGCCCGACCGAACCGGACTGGAGAGCGAGCGTGATTTGAGCGCCTACCCGGCGTGCGCCCTGTTCCTGGCACGGGCTCGCGCGACTCCCTCGACATTCCGGCTCGACAGGGGACAGGCAGAAACGGTTGCCGAGATCTGTCGCCGCGTTGATGGTCTGCCTCTGGCGATTGAGCTGGCGGCGGCACAGCTCAGGTACACCACGCCACGTCAACTGTTGATGCTACTCCGGCGCCGGCTGAACACGCTCGTGCGCGGTCCGCGGGACGCACCAGACCGGCAGCGAACCATACGCGCCTGCATTGACTGGAGCTTCGACCTCCTCAACCCCGCCGAGCAGGCGGTCCTGTGCCGGCTGGCGGTCTACGTCGGAGGAGTTCCGGACGGCACGCTCGAAGTGGCACTGCGGAACATTGAACTGCCGGATTCCGGCGTCGAGGACACTATCCACGCCCTTGTCGACAAGAATCTCCTGGTCGTGGAGCACCCGGATGGCGATCAGACCCGCTTCACCATGCTGGAGACGATCCGTGAGTACGCACTCGAACGCCTGGTTGAGCGCCGGCGCGCCGACGAGGCATACCGAGCGCTTGGGTGCTACCTGCGCGAGCTGACGGAGGCCAGCTGGCAGGAGAAGTGCCGACCCGAGGAAGCCGGACTGCTCCGCCTGCTCGCCCTGGAGCGTGATAACCTACGAGCGATCCTGGCCTGGTCGCTCGACCACGACCTCGAGCTGGGCCTCAGCATCGCAGGCGCGGCTACACGCTTCTGGGATACCGAAGGCCGCTACCGTGAGATGCGTGGCTGGCTCGAGATGGCTCTGGCGGCCGGGCGTGAGGTGTCTCCGCCCGTCCGCGCTCGGGCGATGATCGCCGCCGGTTGGCAGGCGCTGCACGAAGGCGATGCCGTTCCGGCCGAGAGCTGGTTCGACGCAGCGCTCGCCGTTGACCAGGTTGGCAGTGACGTCCTGTTTTTCCACGGTGCAGCCGTCGGCCGAGGGATAGCGTTGCTCACGCAGAACCGAGCAAGCGAGGCGGAGAGCATCTTCCGATATGTCCAGGAACGTTGTCTCCAGGCCCCCGCGCCGCACCTGCTTCCACCGGCTCTGTACGGACTGGGATTGGCGCGCCAGCTGCAGGGCGATCTGGCAGGAGCGCGCCGCAATCTGGCGGAGGCTGCAGAACGTCTCCGCCGGCAAGAGGACCTCTTCACGCTGGGAGCGGCCAGCCGCGCGCTGGGCGCGGTCCTTCTCGAGCAGGGCGACTTTGGAGAGGCGCTGGCATGGTTTCAGGAGGGGCTCCGAGTCGCGCGAGCTCTGAGCCACCGTGAGGGCATTGCCGGCGCCCTGCAAGGCGTCGCGGCCGCCGTTGCCGCCATCGGCGAGATCGAAGGCGCCGCACGGTTCTGGGGCGCTGCCCAGCGGGTAATCGACGATCTGTATGGTACTCACCCTTCGGCGGGAAGCACGCCGCTGGCGCGCCTCCCACAGTTTGCGCCCCATCTCAGCGCGATGTCGGCATACTTCGATGTCGCGGAGTGGCAACCCTCCTTCAAAGCCGGCTACGCAGCTCGGCTCGATGAGGCGATTGACGCGGCATTGCTTGTATGAGTCTTGCGGGCTGCGACGCGTTCTTATCCACCGTTGCAACGTACTGCCGCTTTTCGTGATACATGTGATCGGCAGGAAGGAGGTGTTCTGTAACCGTGCTGACCCTCGCCACCTTCGTCCTGTACTCAATGCCGCTCGGATGCCGGAAGAGTTGGTGGGTCGTGGAGCGATCCTTCGCCAGGTGCGGTGGGCGGACCAGAGGGTGACAGCCGGCACTTAGCCGGCTACTCCTCTCGGGCCGCCCCCCCAGGCCAGGGACAATCTACAGGCGACGCGTACAGGCCATGCGTGTCTTCCGCCGATCGCGCCGCATCTGAGCGGTTGGCTACCTACGCCGGCGATCCGCCTGGGCGAGCGAGTAGCCTCGCTCTGGACGGAACGCACGACGCAGGATGCGCCATCGGTCGCTACTTCACCGCCGTCCACTTCCCGCTGGTCGTGCACGCCCACAGCGTGAGCTTCGGCTTCGGACCGGTCGTCGCCTGCAGCACGACCCGGCCCACCAGCGTCGAGCTGTTGCAGTCCGCAGGTGGTGGTGAGACGGCATTGTTTGTCACCAGCGGCAGCTGGAGGTACGATCCGAAATTCCCGCTCGATGTTCCGACCTGCAGCACGCTGTTCGGCGCACCGCTGGTCCCGATCCCGGCAGTTGCCGCGCTCAGGGTTCCGCCGACCGTCCCATTCCCGCTGATGTTGAAGTTGGCGCTCGCCTGCTGGCTGGTGGTGTTCTGGATGTAGCTGGCCGATCCCGCCGGGATGTCGCCAGCCAGGATGTTGGAGGCTTGCCAGGAGCCGTTGGTATAGCGCAGGTAGTTCCCCTCCTGGCCGGAAGGTAGACCGCTGCTCGTCGCTGCCGTCGTCTGGACTGTCCCATCCGGGAACATGAAGCCGCCGGTCGTGGACTGAATAGTCCCCGCCACGGTAAGCGGCTCACCGGGCGTCGCGGTGCCGATCCCCACAGTGGTTCCCGCTGCTCCAAGCACCAGCGCGTTGCTCTCGCTCACCACCGCATTGGCTCCAATCGCCGTGGCATTGGTGAGCTGGGTACTGGTCCCCGGTCCTGCCTGGGAGCCGACAAACGTGTTGTTCGAGCCGGTGGTGTTGGCGTTCCCGCTCAGGCCGCCTGCCTGGTAGCCCACCGCGGTGTTATTGGCACCGGTGGTAGTCGCATAGAGCGCCTCGAAGCCGAGTGCCGCGTTCTGGTAGCCGGCGGTATTCGAGTACAGGGCGTCGAGTCCGGAGGCGGCGTTGTCGTAGCCCGTGATGTTCTTGTACAGGGACAGCGCACCGTCGGCGGCGTTGTCGTACCCGCTCGTGTTACTGTACAGGGTTTCGGATCCGTTCGCCGTGTTGTAGGCGCCGTGGTCGTTGAAATAGAGTGCGCGCCAACCGTTGGCGGTGTTGTGGTAGCCGTCGTAGTTGTTGTAGAGAGCGGCCGTTCCGGATGCCGTATTGTCATTGCCGGACGTGTTAGATACCATCGTGTCGAAACCGGTTGCAGTGTTCTCGTCGCCTGTGTTGAATGCCAGAGCGCTCGTCCCGGTGGCCGTGTTGTCGTTGCCCTGGACGTTCGAGTACAGCGAATCCGCACCGGTAGCAGTGTTGGCGTTTCCGACCGTGTTGGCGTACAGCGCCTCCCAACCGCTTGCGGTGTTGCTGTTTCCGCTCGTATTGGCCTGCAACGCATCGGCTCCCAGTGCCGTGTCGCTACCTCCCGCAATAGTGGCCTGCAGGGCGTCGGACCCGACAGCGGTGTTGTACAAAGAGTTGACATTCTGATTCAGGGCGTTGTGCCCGAACGCACTGTTGTAGTTGCCACCGTTCTCATTGGCGAGGGCGCCGCTGCCGTAGTAGGTATCGTGGTCGCCATAGGTGGCGGCAAAGCTCTGGGATGGCGCAAGCGCCATGACTGCCGCGATCGCAACACTCGCGGCTACCGCTCCTCCCCTCCGAATCATCGGTCCCAGGAGCCTTCCCCTGACTGATCGGGCCGCAATCTTGCTGCTCCTTTGCATCGCTGTGCTCCTCTCATCGCTACACGTTCGTTCAGGGCTCTCTGCGGCTCGATCGCCATTGATTTCCGGTCTGCTCACTTCTCGATCACCCAGGTACCGGCAGAGCTGCAGCCAAAGAGCGTGAGCGTCTTCTTGGCGGTGTTGTAGACCTGCACCATCCGGCCGACGTAGGTCGAGGTGTTGCAGTCGGCTGCCGGTGGTGTTGTGGCGCTCGTCGTCACCTCCGGGATCTGCACGTAGCTCCCGAAGGTTGTGGCGGCAGTTCCCACTTGCAGCAAACTATTCGGCGCGCCGGTCATCCCCACTCCTGCCTTGCCCGCACCCAGCGTCCCACCCACCGTCCCGTTCCCGCTGATGTTGAAGTTGGCACTCGCCTGCTGAGCCGTGCCGTTCTGGATGTAGCTGGAAGAGCCCGCCGGAATACTGGACACCGGTATCGTCCCGCTGATCTTGCTCCCACTGAGCGAGGTCAGCCACGAAGGATCGGCATAGGCACCACTTGTGTAGACGCCGTTGGTCACCGTGCCCGCATTCCCTGAGATGTCGCCCTGGATCGTCGAGGAGAAGGTCTTGGTTCCCGCGATCACCTGGTTCGTGGTGAGATCGACGTACTGGCTGGAGAGGTTTGGGAGATCCCCTGCCTGGATCGCCGAGCTGGTCCAGTTGGCGCCATCACTCCTGAGGTAGTTCCCGGCTGCTCCCGGTGAGACGGCGAGCGTAGCGGCACTGGTCTGGGTACTGCCATCCGGGAACTTGAAGCCGCCGCTGGTACTCTCGATCGTTCCTGCCACGGTAAGAGCTTGATCCGGTGTCGCGGTTCCGATGCCCACCTTCACCGCGTCGGCTCCAGTGCCACCGAGCACCAGGGCATTGCTCTCGCTCACCAGGGCGTTCTCGCCAATCGCGGTGGCATTGGTGAGCTGGGTGCTGGTCCCCGGCCCGGCATCGTACCCAATGAAGGTGTTATTGCTGCCCGTGGTGTTCGCATTCCCGCCGTTCCCGGTTACCCCGGCATCAAAGCCCAGTGCGGTGTTGTTGCCCCCGGTGGTGTTCGCGTTGAGGGCGTCCGTCCCGACCGCGACACTCTGGCTGCCGCTGGTGTTGTACGCCAGCGCGCCAGCACCACTGGCGGTGTTGTTGCCCCCGGTGGTGTTGTAGTAGAGCGCGTTGTAGCCCGAGGACGTATTGTCGTTCCCGGTCGTGTTCTGGTCGAGCGCGCCACTGCCCGAGGCCACATTGAAGTTCCCGCTGCTGTTGACGTAGAGGGCATGGTAGCCGGTGGCCGTGTTGTCGCTGCCGGTGCTGGTGTAGAGCGCATGATCCCCGGTGGCGGTGTTGTCGTTGCCCGAGACATTCGCATCGAGGGCGAGCGTCCCGGTCGCCGTGTTGTTCTGCCCACCCTGGTTGTTGCCGAGCGCCGAGTAGCCAGATGCCGTGTTGTTGAAGCCGGTGGTGTTGGCCTGCATCGCCTGGGAGCCGGTCGCGGTGTTCTCCGAGGCCGTGTTGTTCTGCAGCGCCTGGTAGCCGGTTGCCGTGTTATCGCTACCGCTGGCGTTGGCGAAGAGTGCTGCTCTGCCCGAGGCAGTGTTGTCAGCGCCGCTGGAGTTCCAGAAGAGTGCCTGGTAGCCGGCTGCCAGGTTGTTGCCGCCGGTGGTGTTGTCTTGCATCGCACCCACGCCGGTCGCGGTGTTGGCCTGCCCGGAGGTGTTGGAAGAGAGCGCCAACGCACCCACTCCGGTGTTGTAGCCGCCGCTGTTGGCGTAGAGTGCCTGGTACCCATCGGCCGTGTTGTAGTTCCCGCCAGGGGAGTAGAGCGACTGGTAGCCGGTTGCCGTGTTGTAGCTGCCGGCCGTGTTGGAGTAGAGCGCCTCCGTGCCGGCAGCTGTGTTCTCCCCACCACTGGTGTTGGACTCCAGGGCATTGGTGCCATCGGCCGTGTTGTTAACGCCATTGTTGGCGTACAAGGCGTACGACCCGGTCGCGGTATCGTTCTCTCCGGTGGTATTGCTCTTCAGGGCCCAGAACCCAACCGCCGTGTTGTAGAAGGCGGTCGTGTTGTTCGCGAGCGCTGAGTCGCCGATCGCCGTGTTCTCGTCTCCGGATGTGTTGGAGAAGAGCGCGCTGAAGCCGTTCGCCGTGTTCTGGGACCCGGTGGTATTCGTGTACAGCGCGTCGGTGCCGGTCGCGGTGTTAGGCGTGCCGGTGGTGTTGCTAAAGAGCGCCGCGGTACCAAGCGCGGTGTTGCTGGCTGCCGTGTTGGCGGTCAGCGCGTCGTAGCCCACCGCCGTGTTGTAGTTGGCCGTGTTGGCGGTGAGCGCGCCTGACCCCACGGCCGTGTTGTCATTGACACTCGTGCCGGCGGCCCCATCGAGTGCCAAGTAACCAAGTGCCGTGTTGTCGTCTCCGTTGACGTTATAGGCGAGCGGAGCGTCCCCAACACCGGAATTGTGGACGCCTATTGTGTTGCTAAAGAGTGCATGATAGCCGAAGGCGCTGTTATAGTTCCCCCCGTTTTCGAAAGCAAGGGCGCACTCGCCGTACCAGGTGTCAGCGTTGCCGGGTTGTGTCGGGCTGCAGGAGGCAAGAGCCTGGGACGGGGCCAGTGTGGGGATCAGACCAACCGCCAGGGCAACGAAGCCGATAAGGCTGCGTCTTTGCGCCGATCGTGCCGGCGATCGTCGTGCCGGGTCGCTCATTCTGCCGCGGTTGCCACACCCACTCAGGATTGCCCTGTGCTGCCGGACTGTCATGCTCCCTCTCCTTTCGTCCTAGCGACTTGCCTCTGCCCGCTGCGATCGCAGCGGGAAGTTTGTCCAGCGCCCGAGGACGCTCCTGCCAATGAGCCGGCCGTCCATGCGCTGCATCCGGCTGGCATGGTGCTACTCCTGGCCCTGAAGCACCGTGCGTTCGTCCCGCGCCAGCGGCAGCGGGTTCAGCGAGATCCCCTCCTCATCCCAGTAGGTCGACTGCCACACCGCGTACGCCAGATGGGCGTGCAGCGGCGAGCCGGCGTGTCCCGCCCGGCTCAGTACCTCGCCTGCCTGGCTCGTCCCGGCCCGCAGCAGGATCGTGGTCAGAAAGACCCGCTGGGAAGCGGAGAGTCCCAACGCGAACCGCTCCAGCCGGTCGACAAAGTCATGGAACTCGGTCTCGGTCAGTGGCAACTCCATCCACCCCTCCTCTGACACATTTCCTTCAGTGTCTGGTGCCTTCTCCCGCTTGACCACCAGCAACTCACAGAGTTGACCCACGGAGTTTGCAGGAACGCATGGCATACTGGCAGCAACGAAAGGAGCACAGGAAGTGGCAGCGAGGGGAGAGCTCTTCGGTGATGTGCTCAGACGGCTGCGGCTCGCAGCCGGGCTGACCCAGGAGGAGCTCGCCGAGCGGGCCGGCATGAGCGTGCGGAGCATCAGCGATCTCGAGCGGGGTCGCAACCGCTCCCCCTATCGCGCCACCGTCCAGCGCGTGATCGACGTGTTGCAGCCAGCCGAAGAGGATGCCGCCACCCTCTGGACGCTCGCTGTCCGGCGGAAGGGTCCAGCCGGCCTGGCACCGCCCGCTCCAGTCATCCGTCTCCCCCATCCCCTCACCCCCATCCTGGGCCGAGAGCAGGAGACGGGCGCTATCCTCCACCTGTTGCGCTGGGAGGGTGTGCGGCTGCTTATCCTCACTGGCCCGGGTGGCGTCGGCAAGACCCGGCTCGCGTTGCACGTGGCCGCCCAGGCCGCTGAGGAATTTGCCGGCGGTGCGACCTTCGTCTCACTCGCCACAATCACCGACCCGGCGCTGGTCCCGACCACCCTGGCCGCCGCCCTGGGGATCCGCCTGACCGGCAGCGCCACCGCCGAGCAGGCACTGCTCACCCACCTCACCGACCAGGAACTACTCCTCGTGCTCGACAACCTCGAGCAGGTGCGCCATGCCGGACCGTTTGTAGCGGAGCTCGTGTCGGCCTGTCCCAGGCTCAAGGCGCTGGTGACCAGCCGCACGCCACTCCAGGTGCGGGGCGAGCAGCAGTTCGAGGTCTCCCCGCTCTGGGTGCCTGCGGCGGATCAGCTTGCAGCAGCTGGCGCCGACCGCTCACCCGCCGTTGCGCTGTTCCGGCAACGAGCGCACGCCGCCCTGCCGGGATTCGTCCTCGATGACGGAAACCTGCCGGCGGTGGCCGCGATTTGCCGGCATCTCGACGGCATCCCGCTGGCCATCGAGCTTGCAGCCGCCCAGGTCAAGCTGCTCTCGCCTACCGCCATGCTGGCCCGCCTCGCCGACCGGTTTGCGCTCTTGAGCACCGGTTCGGCCGACGCCCCGGCCCGCCAGCGCACCATGCGGGACACCATCGCCTGGAGCTACGATCTGCTCGAGCCCGCCCACCAGACGCTCTTCCGCACGCTGGCGGTCTTTGCCGGCGGCTTCGATATGCCGGCGGTGGAGGCGGTGGCAGGAGGGGGAACTGTCCTCGACGGGCTGCGGGCGCTGGTCGAGCAGAGCCTGGTAACCCGGCAGGGCAAGGATCGCTTCACCCTGCTGGAAACGGTGCGGGCGTATGCCGTGGAACAGCTGGAGGCAGCGGGAGAGAGTCAGACAGTCCGGGAACGGCATGCCGCCTACTACCTCCGGCTGGCCGGGGAGGCAGAGCCCCAGCTCACGGGTTCCGAGCTGGCATCCTGGCAGGAGCAACTCGAAGCAGAGCTGGGCAACATCCGGGCGGCACTTGCCTGGTCCGAGGAGTCGGGCCAGGTCGAGATCGGTCTGCGCATCCTGGCGGCGCTCTGGCGCGCCTGGGTGGCACGGGGCCATGTCGCCGAGGGTAGGGACCGGATTAGACGGCTGCTGGCTGGACGCGAGCAGAGGGTGTCATCCTGGGTTCGAGGCCGAGCGCTCTTTGCCGCCGGCGCCTTTGCCTACTATGCCGGCGATTATCCCGCGGCAAAGGAGACCTGGGAGGAGTGCCTGGAGCTGTGGCGGGAGCTCGACGACCCGGCCGGCATCGCCCTCACCCTCAACGGTCTGGCGTCGGTGGCAACCGACCAGGGGCGGCACGACATCTCGGTGGCATACCTCGACGAGTGCATCGGAATCCGACGCGGACTCGGTGATGCCTATGCTCTCGGCACCTCGCTGCACAACCGGGCGACCGTCGCTCGCTATCAGGGCGAGTACCGGCTGGCGCAGGAGTTGTATAGGGAGTCACTGGAGCTCTACCGATCGGCGGGTGCCGACGCCGCGAGCGGCATGCCGCTCGGTGGACTGGCGGCGGTGAGCACTGAGCTCGGCGACTACGATTCAGCGCTCACCTACGGAGAAGAAGCGGTGGCCGCCTTCCGCCATTCCGGATCGCTTCCCGGGCTGGCACTGGCCTATCTACATCTCGGCGGCGCGGCAGCCGCTGTTGGTGACCACGCCGGCGAGCGCGCTGCCTTTGAGAAGGGTTTCCAGCTGTTTCGGGACGCGGGGGTTCGAGAAGGGATGGCCAATGCGCGGCTCAATCTCGCCCGGTGCGAACTGGATGATGGGAACCCCGATGAGGCGCGGACCCTCTGCCATGAAGCGCTGGACGTGCTCCGTGAAATTGGCCACCGGCGAAGCATGGTCGGGGCCCTCTTCCTGCTGGGCGATATCGACCAGGCGGACAACCGGATGGAGCGAGCGGCCAGACGCTATGCCGAGGGTCTGGCGATGGCCCGCGAGCTGGGCTACCCGCGCGGCGAGATCCAGGGGCTGGAGCGCCTGGCCCACCTGGCATGCGTCCGGGTCGAGCTATCCGAGGCGAGACTTCTCTACGGTAAGGCGTCGAAACTACGCATCGCCATTGGCATGCCCATGTCGGCACGGGAGGTAGCCACATATGAAGAGGACACCGCGGCTATTGGAATCGTGCGGCCCGCAGGGCAGACCTGAGACACCTCGCGAGATAGGTATGATGATGACCATGCGACGGCGCACCGTCCCACACCGGGTATGACTGATGGCTGAACGCGACGCAGTGCTCGTCGATGGGCAGACCGGTACTGTCGATCTGGTGGCGCTGGCCGGCGGTGGCGAGCGCCGGCCGGCCTGGAGCGCTCGCATTGCGGATCTGAACCTCAACCTCATCATCCTCGAGGCCGGCAGCGGCATCGACGAGCACGTGAACGAGGCGGTGGACGTGCTGATCCTCGTTGTGCGCGGATCAGGGACGGTGGAGATCGATGGGCACTGCCACGACGTCGCGGCCGGCCAGTTGCTCGTCATCTCGAAGGGCAGACGGCGCGCGCTGCGGGCCGGACCTGACGGCTTCGCCTATCTCACCTGCCACCGGCGGCGGGAAGGACTCCAGCCCTCCGCGCCTCGTCACGGCCGGCAGCCGTAGAACGCGTCCGCCTATTGGGCATTCCGGTGTGGGGAACCCGGCGCGCCCACGTTCCTGGAGGAATCCTCAGGCCAGCGCCACGAGCTCGCCCTCCAGCGCGGCCTCGATTTCCGGGCGCTCGTTCGCCAGCTGCGCCAGCTCTCGCTCGATCTCTTCCTCGCGATCCTGCACGCGGCCGAACAGGTCGGCGCTGCGGCGGCGGATCTCCTCCTCCTGGGGGGTCCGGGCGTCGATCTGAAGATTCTCGCGGAGCGTCTTCTGGCGCTCGCGCAGCTCCGCTAGCTCGGCCTGCAGCGCATCCGACTTGCGCTCCAAAGCGGCCAGGCTCTGCCGCAGACGCAGCAGCTCGCGCAACCGGCGACGGGTCTCGGCGTCGAGGAAGCGATGCTCCAGGTAGCCCGCCAGCTGGTCGAGATCGACGTCCAGCACCGCCTCGTGCCGGGCCAGCAGCGTGCGCTCCACGACCTGGAAGGCGGTCTCGATACCCGGCGGACAGGTGACGCGCCAGCGGCGGTGTTCGAGCGTCTCTTCATCCGGCGACCTCGTTTCCGCGAGCTCAGCTTGCTTCAGCCGCTCGATCGTCACCACCTGTTCCTCCGGCAGCGAGCTGGCGAGGGTGTACGTGGTTCGCTGGTCGCGATACTCCTGGATGTGGAGGTAGGA
>Ga0070735_10004837_pt1 | contig 11238 bp, 9 predicted proteins | sample Coa_R1_FD_66443 | JGI IMG/M metagenome (GOLD analysis project Ga0070735, IMG submission 66443) | Surface soil microbial communities from Centralia Pennsylvania, which are recovering from an underground coalmine fire - Coalmine... | ecosystem: Environmental > Terrestrial > Soil > Unclassified ... | reverse complement strand
CAGCCCGGGCGCGCTACGAGCCCACGGCCGTCCTCGCCTGGGGCGAGCCCGGCGCGTCCGCCCTGTGGGAGGGCCGCGACCAGGGCCTCGCGTACGTGTGCCGGCATTTCGTCTGCCGCGCCCCCGCCACCACGCCCGCCGAGCTGGCGGCACGGCTGGACGAAGAGCTCGCGGCCGAGCAGCAGGACCCCGCGTCGGGCCGCGCGGGCATCGCAGTCGGCCCGATGGGCGGCACGGGTGGAGAACGGCCATGACCACGAGCGAGATCGCGCCCGCTGGGCCCAGACGCAAGCGGGGTACCCGGCGCGGCGGGGGAAGGCTTCCGGCCCAGGGCCGCGGCGTGCACCGCTGCATGGTGCTCGCGACCACCTCGGAGGACACCGCAGCGGTCGACCTCGACTCGGGTGCGCTCGTGCGGCTGCGCACCGACCCGGGGCGCCAGTTGGATGCCCCGGTCGCGCCGTTCGACGTGGTGGATGTGGCGTGGGCCGCCGATCCCGAGCGCGACGACCTCGCCCAACCCGAGGCCGTCACGGTGGCGGGCGTCCCGAGCGCGGTCGGCACCATCGGGGGCAGGCGGGCGCGCCAACTCATGCGCCATCTCGTCGTCCCCACCGAACAGCATCTCCTGGGCTTCCCGGGCTCGTCCGCGCCCTACTGGGAATTCGGCGGGATGCGGCCGTCTCTGGCCGTGGTCGTCCCGAGCCGCGGGCCCCTGCTGTTCCGGCGGATCGAAGAACCCGACACGGTGTGGGCTCGGTTCGGTTGGCCCCGCAGCGACAACTGGTTGCCCGTCGAGGACCCTCATGCGGTCGCTACCCTGGGTGCCTCACGGCGGGACCGGCTGAGCGGCAAGGACCTCGCCAATGCTCTGGGCTTCCGTCCCCACTACCTCGTCGTGGCCCTCAGCAGGCCGCGCGAGGGCTACTGCTACAAGACGGTGGCTGCTCTGTTGCCTCGGCCCTGACCGGCGACCACGATCGCCGGCTCTGACAGGGGCTTGGCTCTCAGCGAGCCTTGCCGGAGGCGAGGCGACCCGAGGCGAGGTCCTCGGCCATGGCCCACCCGAAGGCCACCAATCGGTCACCCTTCTTGGCATTCATGCCCTTGAAGAGCGCGGCGACGTCGGGGTCGGCCACCTTCACCTTGGGCCCGCACAGGTCGAGGGCGCCCGAGGTGGCTCCGTCGCCGGAGAGGACGAACGTGCGGTCGTCGATGCGCCCCTCGGCGCCGAAGCGCTTTGCCAGCCGTCGTCCCCAGGCGCGCTCCTCGCCGCTCGCCTTGTGGCCCGGCCGGGGCACCACGTCGGTAAGGGCCCCGAAGACCTGGTACGCGTCCGGCGTGGCCAGGCGCATGCCGACGAGGACGTCCTCGTCGGGGAAAGCCAGAAGGGCCCGGCGGTACTGGTCGCCCAGCAACAGCCGCATGGCCTGCTCCGCCTTGGCGGTCCCGTCCACGGTCGCCACGCCCACGAGCAGCGAGGGGGTACCCCCGATCCGCTCGAGCGTCGAGAACGAATAGCCCCGCAGCTTGTTGCCCTCGCGGGCCAGGGTGATGAGGACCCACTCCTCGCACTGCTTGGACAGAAACCCGATGTCGAACCCCGGTTCGCGGTCGACGCACAGGTCGGCCATTTCGGCCAGCTCGGCGTCGCTCAGCGCTGTGCAGTCCTTGGTCCCGACCTCAATCGGCATCGCCTGCTCCGTGCTCGTCCGCTGCTCCGAACCCCCGGCGGACCGGGCGAGGACACGAAGTCGACGTCCGGAACTCCTCGGGGGGTGCCTACCAGGATACGGGACGCGGAGAGCCCTGGCCCACTCGGGCCCTCACCACTGTGGGTTGGTGGCCGCCACGCCCCGCACCGAGATCCAGGGCGGACGCGACCTCCCAGGTCGCCGAGGTGTCGGCTCAGGCGACGATGGCGCGGGGTCCGAGCAGCACCCGCAGTTCGCCCACCAAGCCGCGCCGGCTGTCGACGTTGAATTGCGGGGGCAGACGCAGCACCGTCTGGCCGACATGGAGGAAGACGGGCTCCTGGCCGGGGTGGTCGGAGAAGAGCTCCTTCAAGCGTTCCACGAGCGAGTCGGTGAGCGTGCCCAGGGGCAGGTGGACGCGCAGCTCACCGGGACCGTCCAGGCACAACTCGGGTCGCTTGGCTTCCATGCACACCAGCTTGACCTGGTCGTCGCGGGTGTCGATGCGGCCACGGACGACGACGACCGCGTCGTCGACGAGCAGCGGTCCGACCTCGTGCATCGTCTTCGGGAACACGAACACCTCGATCGATGCCCGCAGGTCCTCCAGCACGAACGTGGCCATCAACTCACCGCGCTTGGTGTACCGACGCGTCAAGGAGGTGATCACGCCCCCCACGTTGCGGATCAGGCCGTCGCGGCCCATGCCGTCCGGACCAGGCTCGTCCGCTTCTTTGACGTCCGCGATGGAGCAGTCGGTCAGCCGGGCGAGGGCCGCCTCGAAGCCGCGCAGCGGGTGATCGGAAACGTAGAGCCCCAGCATCTCCTTCTCGAACGCGAGTCGCTGTGTCTTGGCGAAGTCCGTGTCGGGCACCGTGATATGCGGGTCCCCGTAGCCCGCGCCGTCGTCCCCGCCGGCGGCCGCCCCGAAATCCTCGAGCGACGAGAAGAGCGTGCTGATCCCCGCCGCCTCCTCGCGACGCCGTTCGAGGGTCCGCTCCACGATGTCCTCGAAGACCAGGCACAGCCCCTGGCGCGGGTGGGAGAGCGAGTCGAAGGCGCCCGCCTTGATGAGTGACTCGACGGTCCGCTTGTTGAGCACCACCGGGTCGACGCGCTGACAGAAGTCGTAGAAGTCGGCGAAGGGCCCGTTGGCGTCTCGCTCCGTGACGATCCGTTCGACGAGGCCCTCGCCGACGTTGCGCACCGCGGCGAGCCCGAACACGATGCGCCGGCTGCCGTCGGTGCCCACCATGGGGGTGAACTCCCCCGCCGAGGTGTTGACGTCGGGGACGAGCACCTCGATCCCCATCGAACGGCACTCGCCGAGGTACACGGCGGTCTTGTCCTTGTCGTCCTTCACCGATGTGAGCAGGGCGGCGAAGTACTCGACCGGATGGTGCGCCTTGAGCCACGCGGTCTGGTAGGCGACCAGCCCGTACCCGTACGAATGCGACTTGTTGAACGCGTAGTCGGCGAACGGCTCGATGATGTCGAACAGCTTCGTGCCCAGTTTCTCTTCGTAACCCTTGGCGACGCACCCGGCCACGAACTTCTTGCGCTCGGCTTGGATGAGCGAACGGATCTTCTTGCCGCAGGCCTTGCGGAGGTTGTCGGCCTCCTCGAGCGTGTACCCCGCGAATTTCTGGGCCACCCGCATAACCGACTCCTGGTAGATCATGAGCCCGTAGGTGTCCGCCAGGATCGGCTCCAGGTCCGGATGCAGGTAGGTCACTGCCTGTCGGTTGTTCTTCCGGTCGGCGTAGTCACGGTGCATGTTGGCCGCCATCGGCCCCGGTCGGTAGAGCGCCACCAGCGCGGCGACGTCGTCGAAGCTCGTCGGCGCGAGCGCGCGCATGAGCGATCGCATCGGGCCACCCTCGAGTTGGAAGACGCCGATGGAGTCGCCTCCTTGCAACATGCGGAACGTCTCGGCGTCGTCGAGCGCAATGGCGTCGATGTCCGGACGATCCCCGGTGGTGTCGGCAACGAGGTCGAGGGCGCGTTCGATGACCGACAGGTTGCGCAGGCCGAGGAAGTCCATCTTGAGCAGTCCCAGCTCCTCGACGCCGTGCATCTCGTACTGGGTGACGATGGGCGCTTGTGCGGGGTCCTGTCCGCTGTCGGGTTTGCGTTGCACCGGGAGGTACTCGGTGAGCGGATCACGGGTGATGACGACGGCGGCGGCATGGATGCCGTCCTGGCGGCGCAGGCCTTCGAGACCCTTGGCGACGTCGATCACCCGGCGGGCCTCGACATCGGTGTCGTAGAGGTCGCGCAGACCCTGAGCCGGCGTGTAGCCGTCTTCGTAGCCTTCGATCCGTTCCAGGCACGCTTTGAGCGGCGTGTCGCGTCCCATGATGAGGGGGGGCATGGCCTTGGCGATCTTGTCGCCCACCAGGTACGGGTAGCCGAGGACACGTGCTGCGTCGCGCACCGCGGCCCGGGCCTTGATGGTGGAGAACGTCACGATTTGAGCGACGCGGTCCGACCCGTAGCGCTCGGTGGCGTAGCGGATCATCTCGCCGCGGTAGCGCTCGTCGAAGTCCATGTCGATGTCGGGCATCTGCTTGCGCCCGGGATTGAGGAACCTCTCGAACAGAAGGTCGTAGCGGATCGGGTCGAGGTCGACGATGCGCAGGCAGTACGCCACACAGCAACCCGCGGCGGACCCCCGTCCGGGACCCACACGGATCCCGCTCTCGCGCGCGTGGCGGATCAGGTCCCACACCACGAGGAAGTACGCGGAGAAGCCCATGTTGGCGATGACGCCGAGCTCGTAGTCGAGCCGGTCGACGACCGCACGGGGAAGCGGGTCACCGTACAGCTGGAGGGCGTTGGCCAGGGTGAGGTGGCGGAGATAGGCATCCGCTCGCTGCTCGTAGGTGGACCCCGCGAACTCGGCCGGAACCGGGAATTCGGGCAGGGCGTTCACGCCGAAGGCGATCTGCACATCGGCGCGCTCGGCCACGAGCAACGTGTTGTCGCACGCCTCGGGGATCTCGGCGAACAGTGCTCGCATCTCGGATGCGGACTTCAGGTAGTGCTCCTCGCCCTCGAACTTGAAGCGCTTGGGGTCGTCGATCAGCGCACCCGTCTGCACGCACAGCAACGCGTCGTGCGCGACCGCGTCCTGGCGTCCGGTGTAGTGGCTGTCGTTGGTGGCGAGCAGCGGCGCGCCGATCTGGCGAGCGATGCGGACGAGCGCAGGGTTCGTGCGCTTCTGCTGGGCGAGACCGTGGTCCTGGACCTCGACGAAGAGGTTGCCGCGCCCGAAGACGTCCTGGAGCCGGGACGCCAGTTTGAGGGCACGCTCCTCGTCGTCCGCCATGAGCGCTTGCAGGACGACCCCACCGAGGCAGCCGGTCGTGGCGATGATGCCCTCGTGGTGGCGCTCGAGGAGTTCCCAGTCGACGCGGGGCTTGTAGTAGTAGCCCTCCAAGAAGGCGGCCGACGACAACTTGAGGAGGTTGCGATAGCCGACCGTGTTCTCGGCCAGGAGGGTCAGGTGGTAGTAGAGCTTTTCGCCTCCCTCGACGTCGCCGCCGGTGTCATCGACCTTGCCGCGCCGTACCGGTCGCTCGTGGCGTGACTCGGCCGCCATGTACGCCTCGGTCCCGATGATCGGGTTCACGCCCGCGGTCCGGCACGCCGCGTAGAAGTCGAGGACGCCGTACATGTTCCCGTGATCGGTGATGCCGAGGGCTCGCTGGCCGTCGGCGACGGCGGCCGCGACGAGCTCCTCGACCCGTGACGCCCCGTCGAGCATCGAGTACTCGGTATGGGTGTGCAGGTGGGCGAACGATCCCTCGGCGGCCATGTGCCCCCGTCCTCCTCGGCGGCTCGCGTGCTCGTTTCTGCGGCGCCGTTTCCCTGGTCAGCACCACCCGTCGGCGTCCTCCACAAGTGGTGTACAGCCTGTGGAGGAAACTACAGCCCTGTCATTCGGACCCTAGCGCACCGCTGGCTCCGGCGCGGGGGCGAGGAGGCCGAGGAGGCGGGCGACCCAGGAGGCCCAGAGGGACCCGCGAGGCCTAGAGATAGGTGCCGGGACGGGCCGGCGGCCCCTCTCCGGGCGGCCCGGGAGGAAGTCCCCGCTGGCGCATCTCGGCGAGCTGGGCCCGGGCTTCCATCTGCTGGGCCAACAGGGTCGCCTGGATCCCGTGGAACAGGCCTTCGAGCCATCCGACCAGCTGAGCCTGGGCGATTCGCAGCTCCGCCTCCGACGGCACCGAGGTGTCGAACGGCAGCGCCATCCGGTCGAGCTCCGAAGCCAGGTCGGGGCTCAGGGCCGAGGCCAGCTCCCGCACCGACTGCTCGTAGATCTCGCGCAGCCGGCTCCTGCTCGCGTCATCGAGGGGTGCGGATCGCACCTCGTCGAGAAGTTGCTTGACCATGGAGCCGATGCGCATGACCTTGGCCGGCTGCTCGACCGATTCGTTCGGCACGATGGCGTCGGCGGCGTTGCCGTCCGGGACCCCCATGGGCCCGGGCCCACCCGGCCCCTCGCCGGGGCCCAGCACGACGGGGTCGACCCGATCCCTGTCCGACGATCCCTCGGCATCGTGCGGCAGGTGATCGTGCTGCATGTTCTCGTGCTGCATGTGGAGATCCTCTCAAAGAGGGGCCGCGCCGCCAAAGCGGCGACCGGGGGCGCCCGAGACTCTGGCCACGCACGTGACGATCCAGGAAGGCGGCTGCTGTTGCTGTCAGCTCTTCGACCAGGCGAGGAACGGCACTTCCACTTCGGCGGCGGTGAGCGAGCCGTGGCGCGCCATCAATCGGGTCTCCCCCGTGTCGGCGGGATCCAGAAACGCGACCGGCGCGTGAGCGACCAGCGCCACGTCGCCGAGGCGCGCCGCCACCTCGGCGTCGAGGCCCCCACCGAACCACCCTTCGTCCACCATCTGCTCACGCGTGCGTACCCAGGCCTCGTGCCCGTGTGCGTCCTCGGCGGCCGCGACCGCGTCGTGGAGTGCGCCCGGCCTGGCGTGGATCCAGCGGAACCTTCCTTCTCCCGAGAACATCTCGGCCATGTCGAACAAGTCTCCGGTCGGGAGGCGGACGGCCGGTCCCACCTCCACCTGGCCGTGGTCCGACGTCGCGGCGAGGACGGCACCGGGTGGGAGCACCTGCACGAGGTCGCCGATCAGGCGGTCGACCGAACGCAATTCCATTTGGTAGTGCTCGCCGAGGCCGTACTCGTGGGCGACCTTGTCGAGGCCGTCGTAATAGACGTAGACGAAGGGCTCCCCCGCGGCGAGGAGGTCGCGGACGGCGATGACGAGTGTGGACGGAACCGACCACCCCACGAGGCGAGCGCCCGACAAGTGTGCTGCGGTGAAACCCGTCGAGGCGAACTCCGAACGCGTGACCGCAGGCGCCGCCTTCCCGCCGAACGCGGGTGCCGTCTGGAACGCCGTTGGGGGCACCGTCCGTCGGGCGTCGCCGCGCCCCGTTCGCCATTTCAGGACGTTCAGAATTTCGCCGTCGTCATCGGGACGCCCCGCGTGCACCCGCACGCGGTAGCCGACGACACCGTGGCGCGCGGGCGGAAGGCCGGTCGTGATCGATGTCAGCGCGGTGGCGGTGGTCGTGGGCGCCACCGACGTGATGCAGCCGCCGCTCCCTTCGCTGAGCGTGGGGGCGACGGCGCGCGCGCCGCACACCTGATCCCATCCGAGCCCGTCGAGCACGAGCAGTGCGACCTGGCGGGCGCCGTGGATGGGACCGGGCAACCACGACGGCGCCTCCTTGTCCCGAGCGAGGATGGCAGGCACGACCGAGGTGAGGCACGCGCCGCCGTAGTCGGGGAGGACGGGGGGCGTCGTCGCGTCGGCACGCGCCCGTCGCTCGTTCACCGTCGCACTGTACCGACGACCCCCCCATGGCGAACACTTGGGACGACGGCCCACCACCTGCCATGTCACCCCGGCGGCGAAAGGGTCCCAGGTAGCATCGGGCCGTGAAGGTCTCCACCCGGGGCGACTACGCCAGCCGCGCGCTTCTGTCCCTGGCACTCCACGCGGACACCCAGGGGCCGACCTCGGTGCGTGACATCGCGGAACGGACCGGCCTGCCGCAGCCGTACCTCGAGCAGATCCTCCTGGCGCTGAAAGGCGCGGGCCTGGTCCGCTCCAAGCGGGGCGTGGGCGGTGGCTACGTCCTCGCCCGGCCGGCATCGGACATCACGCTGAGCCAGATCGTGAGCGCCGTGGACGGGCCGATCGTGGCGGGTGACTTCGGCCGTCCGCACGAAAACGGGGCGTGCGAGCACGAAGGCCAGTGCATCCTGCTGGCCGTGTGGTCCGACGTCGGCGAGCACATGCGCGAGCATCTCGACTCCTTCACGCTCGCGGACATGGTCCAGCGCGCCCGCGGGGCGCCGGTGCCGGTCAAGTCCCTGCACTGAGGGGACCGCTCCCGGGCCGGCCCACGGCACGCCATGAGCGCGCCGATCAGGCCAGTGGATCGTGAGCCGGGTCGTTCCACCGGCAGACCACCGCGGTGTCGCGCTCCCACCCGAGGATGCTCACCGTCGCGGGGTCGAGCCGGAGCAGGCGGCCGTCGCGCGGGGCAAGTCCGAGCCATCGTGCGGCCACCACCCGCAGGAGATGGCCGTGGGCAAAGGCCAGGACGTCGCCCCACTCGGCGCGCGCCCGGGACACGACGCGGTCGGCGCGGCGCCCCACGTCCTCGGGCTGTTCGCCCCCCGGGGCGCCGTCGTCCCACAGCGACCAGCGGGGGGAATCCGTTCTGATCTCGTCGGTCGTGAGCCCCTCGTAGTCCCCGTAGTCCCACTCGAGCAGGTCGTCGCACATCCTTGCCGCGGCGGAGAATCCGGCCAGCGCGCACGTCTCACGTGCTCGCTCGAGCGGGCTCGTCAGCACCAGCGAGAATTCGTGCCCCGCCAGGAGTCCGCCGAGCGCTTCGGCCTGCTGCCTTCCTCTCTCCAGCAGCGGGATGTCGGTCCGCCCGGTGTGGCGCCCTTCCTCGCTCCACGCGGTCGCCCCGTGACGCACGAGCACCAGGCGAGGTCGTGGACCGCCGTTTCCCCGGTTTCCGCCGGTTCCGCCGTCTCCACCTGTTTCCCTGTCGGCGGCCCGTCCCGGGGTCACCGGTGTGCTGTTCCCCGTGGCCAGCGGGCGGTGGCTCCGTACGCCATGGCGGCCAGCGCATCACGCCACCGCCGGTCCGGGCAAACGATGGTTTCGGATTGCCGCTCCCGGGTCAGAAAGGGGTCGCGGCGAGGGAATGCCAGGGACGACATCCGTGTTGTTCGGGGGGCAGGACGACGAAGGGGATTGATGGCGACCTCCAGCTCCACTGCGGACCCGATCCGGCTCTTTCTCGACGATCTGGACCGGTATCCGCTACCCGACCATGACGAGCAGATCGAGCTGGCCAAGCGCGTCGCCGCGGGCGACGACGAGGCCCGCCGGCAGATGATCGCGGCCAACCTCCGGCTGGTGGTGCACTGGGCGCGCCGGTACCAGGACCGCGGCGTGGACTTCGGGGACCTGGTCCAAGAGGGCACCTTCGGCTTGATGCGGGCCGTCGACAAGTTCGACTGGCAGCGCGGGTTCCGCTTCTCCACCTATGCCACGTGGTGGATCCGCCAGGCCCTGCAGCGCGCCGTCCAGCAGCACGGCAACACGATCCGCGTGCCGATGGAGGTGGCCGAACAGGTCCAGCGGGCCGACCGCGTGACCTGGGAGCTGGCCACCGACCTGCAGCGTGACCCGACGCCCGAGGAGATCGCCGAGGCGAGCGGCCTCGCCGAAAAGGACCTCGAGGCGCTGCACGCCGCCGCGCGGGTGGTGGCGAGCCTCGACCAGCCCGCCGGGACCGACAGCGGGACCGCGCTCGGGGACTTGGTCGGTGGCGACGAGCAGACCTTCGAGGACGACATCGAGCGTCGCCTGGTCCTGGAGCGGGTACGCGACGCCGTGGACGAGCTCGACGGGCTCGAGCGCGACGTGGTGCGCATTCGCTACGGGCTCGACGGCGGGTCGCCCACGTCGTTGCAGGCGACCGCGTCCCGCCTCGGCATCGGTGTACGCCGGGCACGCCAGGCCGAGGCCCGCGCCCTTCGACGGCTGGCGTCGTGCGCCGACGTCGAGGCCGCGCACCAGGCCGCCTGACCTCGAGACCGGCGCCGTCTCCGCTCGGGTCACGCCCCGAGCCCGTTACCGGTCGAAGAGCACTTCCGCCGCGACGTGGTCCACGACAGCGACCAGATCGGCAGGCAGCGGTGACTCCCACGTCATGCGCCGGCCGTCGGGGTGCTCGAACGACAACCGCGCGGCGTGCAGGAACACTCGACCAGGCGGCAGCATCGCCGCGACGGGCCGCACGCGCCCGGTGCCGTACCGCTCGTCGCCGAGGACCGGATGGCCGATGGCGGCGAGATGCACGCGCACCTGATGCGTCCGGCCCGTCTCGAGCTGGAGCTCGAGCAGGCTGGTGGGCTCCGGCGCGGCGTAACGGGCGAGCACCCGGTACGAGGTGCGCGCCGGCCGGCCGCCTCTCGTGAGGGCCATGCGCGTGGGCACGCGGCTCGAGCGGCCGATGGGCGCGTCGATCACACCCTTGTCCGACGCCACGCGCCCGCCCACGAGCGCCACGTAGTCGCGCCCCGCCTCGTGTGCCTGCAACTGGGCGCTGAGCGAAGTGAACGCCTCCGGCGTGCGGGCCACGACCAGGAGCCCCGACGTTCCCTTGTCGAGGCGGTGCACGATGCCCGGCCGCCACGGGTCGGGCCCCACCCCGGGGCGTCCGAGTTCCGGGTAGCGGGCGAGGAGTCCGTCGACGAGCGTGCCGGAGCGGTGGCCGGCACCGTGGTGCACGACCAGCCCCGCCGGCTTGTCCACCACGACGAGGTGGGGATCCTCGTACACGACGGAGAACGCCACGGTCGGGTCGGCCACCGGCCCCGAAGGGCGAGGAGCTGGCAATGCGACGCGCAGGAGCTGGCCTGCGCGCACCAGGTCACGGCGGGAGCCGACCGGTGTGCCGTCCAGCTGCACGTGGCCTGCGGCCACGAGCTCGTCCACCTGGCTGCGCGGCAGGCCGCTCACCATCGCCACCGCCCGGTCGACGCGCGCGCCGGCGAGCGACTGCGGGATCGACACGATGAGCTCGTCGCGGCGCTCTTCGGTGCTTCCGTGCGGCGCGGTCACGCCGCGTCCGCCTCGCCGCGCCACAGCAGCGCGGCGGCGGCGATGCCGCCCACGACGATGCAGGCATCGGCCACGTTGAACGTGGGCCAGAAGTGCAGCGCGACGAAGTCGATGACCGCGCCGTGGTGGGAGCGCGCCAGGCGGTCGACGAGGTTGCCGGCGGCACCGCCCGCCACGAGGCCGAGGGCCGCCGCCAGCCAGTCCGACCGCACCCTGCGTACCGCGGCCACGAGTGACAGGACCGCGACCACGGCCAACCCGGCGAGCACAGGGGCCCAGCCGCGGGCGAAGCTGAACGCCGCGCCGGTGTTGTAGGTGAGCTCGAGGTCGAGCTTCCAGACGAGGTGAATCGGGCCCCGCGC
>Ga0070735_10004835_pt1 | contig 11240 bp, 7 predicted proteins | sample Coa_R1_FD_66443 | JGI IMG/M metagenome (GOLD analysis project Ga0070735, IMG submission 66443) | Surface soil microbial communities from Centralia Pennsylvania, which are recovering from an underground coalmine fire - Coalmine... | ecosystem: Environmental > Terrestrial > Soil > Unclassified ... | reverse complement strand
AAGCGTACCAGGCAGCTCTGGCCGGTCTCAAAACGTTTCCGGAGAACAAAGAGCTGCAGTTGTTGCGAGAACAGGCCGACAGCCAGCAAAGGAAGCTGGAGACCCGGCAGCACATTGAACAGCGAATTCGCGAAATTAAGGTCAAGATCAACCGGGGAAAGATCAGCGATGCGATCGACCTGGCCGAACAGACAATTATGACTCTGGGGCCAGACACCGATGTGAATCAGTTGCTAAGTTCCGCGCGGGTTGAATACGAGGCTCGAGAGCGAAAGAAAGACCAGGAAGAGAAGCTGCAAGCAGTTCGCGCGCTGATCAGTGATGGGAAACTGGTCGAGGCGACGAGAGCGTTGGACCAAGCCGTTGAGGCGAAGATTCTTGAGGTCTTCGATCCTCGCGTGCAGCGTGTCTGTGAGGAGTTGGACGCGGCGAAGTCTGCCGCATCGGCCGCGGCAGCGACGGTGATGTCCACGCCAACGCCAAACGTTAATCTCTCGAAGGAATATGCCTGGCTGCAGGGTCCGCCAGAACCAGAGGTCGCCACTCCGGAAGAGACACGGACCCCAACGGAAGTGCCTGATCCCAAGGGGTTCACGGCCCAGACACTTTTGCAACCCAAGCCGCCAGCGGTTCCGCCTCCTATTGCAGACAGCGCGCCGCCTATGCCGCCTGGTCCGCGGGCGAGCAGACCACCTGTCGAACCGACTCTCGAACCCGCTGCCAAATCGGCGAGTCCGTCGGCTTCTTCGCGCGTTTCTCCGCCTGTTCCTCCGGTTCGGCGGGCGGATATCCCAGAGATCGCTCCCATTCCGATCCCTGAGCGAAGACCCGTTCCCAGCACGCTTCCTCCTGTGAATTGGAAGAAGCCCGCGGGTCTCGTGGCGGGCGTTTTGGCCGCTCTACTGTTGGTTTGGGGAGTGGTGCGCCTCGTTCCACTGATTCGTCCACGCGAGACCGTTGCCCCGGCGATAACAAAGCCACCCGTTAAGCCAGAGCCAAATCCGCTGGAAGTTCAGCAGCGCAGTGCTCTGAACGCCGCAGATAAACTGGTTGCAGCGAATGACCTCGAAGGCGCGCTGCGAATCCTTACACCTGCAGCAGACCTAAATGGTCCGTTAACCGTCGAGATCAAGAAAAAGCAGGCCGGCATCGAAGAGTCGATGCAGAACCAGAACCTCCGTGACCTCCGCCGAAAAGAGGAGCAACTGTGGCAGCAGGCCAACGACGATGTGGCAGGCGGGCGCTTTACTGAAGCGCAAAAGAAACTGCGCCAAATACTTACGCTGGGCGATGGAGGTCTTCGCAAGAATGACGCGCAGCAGTATCTCGCGCATACCATACCCGCTCGGCAAGAGGAAGAGAAACAATTCTCTCAAGCCCGCCAGGACGTTCAAAGAGGTGACATAAACAGTCTTCAAAGCGCGTCCGATATTCTCAAGCACCTGGTTTCGCTGGAGGGTCCGCGGAGGCCCGAAGCGGAAAAGATGCTGCAGGACGTCCGGGCACGCCTCTCCAGCAGTTACGTGAACGGCGCTCGTCAAGATCTGCAGCGCGGAGATTTCCGTTCCGCTCGTCTGAAGGCTGGTCAGATTCAGCAGAGTGGAGGCGATGCCGGGACGCTGTCCGCGGAGATAGATCAAGCCGAACAAAGCCGACTCACCCAATTGGAGAGCCAGTTTAACCAGCTAAGGCAGAGCGATGACGATGCTTCGGCCCAACCGCTCAACAACCTGCAACGCGGTTTTCAGACGATTGTTGATAGCGCGGGTCCAAAGTCTGAAGAAGCCAAGGGTTTCGTCAACAACCTGCCTGCAGCGATTCGCGAAGTGCATGACCGCGCGGCAGCTAAGCGTGCTGAGAACGCTTATCAACAAATCGTTTCCCGGTATCAGCAGGCATTGAATGCGAGCGACAAGAGCGGTTTGGAGGCGGCCCGCAATGGGTTCCAAGCCATAGCGCAAGGCAACGGTCCGCACGCAGCCGACGCCCAGCGATCTTTGGACGAAATCAACGCGAAACTTGCCGCGTTGAACCAGCCTCCTCCAACCACTCCGACGCCGCCTGTCAAGCCTTCCGGGGTCGCTGATAGTGATGCCGTCGTAGCTCTGGTCACGCGCTACTCCCAGGCGTTTGAGCAAAGGAATGCAGACGCCTTGCGCCAGATTTGGCCGAACATCGGAAAACGATACGGCGGGCTCAAAAACTCATTCGAGAGCGCGTCCTCCATTAAGATGCAAGTCCAAACGGAGAGTGTGAGCATCGCCCCTGACGGGAATACCGCGACTGTGATTGCTCAGGTGACACAGGAATACACGCCGAAAGGCGAAAAGCCGCGAAGCGCCAAAGGCCGCACCATCTTTCAATTCGCAAAATCGAACGGCTCCTGGGTCATTTTAGATGTGCAGTAGTCAGATTCTTCGCTGGCCCGCTTAACCTCTTGACCAAATTAGACCCGCGTGGATAAACTCCCTGCACGTCACGGGTGATATGAAACGGCTATTCCGATCACTATCTTCTCGTCAGCCTAACTCGAGCTCTCAAGATCAAGGAGAAGGTGTCATGTTCAAACGTGCGGTTGTGGGGTATCCCCTTTTGAGCTTGTTCGCGGCTCTGTTTTTTCTCGCCACTGGAAGCGCCTCGGCCCAGACGTGCCCGTTAAACGGCACGTTGAGCAACAAGCTGGTCTGCCAAATTCCGCAGGTGTATGGCGCGTTCGGATTCGGCACTACGACGGACCCAACCCAGTCGGTTTTGTTCACTGGTGACCATCACCAAGCTCATTTTTCGAGCGACTTCCTTGCCACATTCGCGCCGATCAACGAGGCCGTCGGCATCCAGGCGTCACAATTGCCCCTCGCCTCGCCTTCTTCCGGTATCACTTTCGTCTATGACCCATCGCTGAAGACGTTTGCACCTTCAACGGATGAAAGCCTCGGTCCAATCTTGGGTGATCGCGCCACCACCATCGGGAGGCACAAGCTTTTCGTGGGTTTTAGCTACCAATACTTTAATTTCGACTCGATCGACGGACAAAGCATGAGCAACATTCCAACGGTCCTCCAGCATCAACCGTTTCCTGTTCCAAATCCCCAGCACATACCGTCGTGCGATAACCAAACGGCGCTCACAACCGCGAATGGTTACGGCGGGGACCCGTGTTTCGTCCGCGACTTCATACAAACGGTGAACAACATTGATCTCACCATCCGTCAATACACGATCTATGCGACCTACGGGATCACAAAACATCTCGATTTTTCTGCCGCGATCCCGATTCTGAGTGTCCAAATGGGCGTCAGTTCGCAAGCCACGATTGTTCCGAATTCTGTCACGCCTGCCGCGGTTGGCTCCCCCGGCAATGTATGGCATTCCTTCAATCCCACCAATCCGGCGCTTGCTTCCCAATGCGCCTCGCAGGTTCCATGCCTGAGTGCCAAATTTTCCGATTCGAACAGCGCAACCGGAATCGGCGATGTCGTTCTGCGTGGAAAATATACCGTATACAGCGGAGAACGGTTCGGCGTGGCAGCCGGCGTGGATGTACGTCTGCCCACGGGAGATGAATTGAACTTTCTGGGTTCTGGCGCTACAGGCGTGAAGCCCTTCGGAGTCGTTTCGTACAGGGCCCGCATCTCTCCGCACGCGGAGGTGGGTTATGAATGGAACGGTGATTCCACACTCGCCGGAACTAACATCGTGCCCGCGGCTGCTGGTGTAACGCCGACAAACACGGGCAAGCTTCCCAACCGGTTCGTCTACATTGTGGGTGCCGACGTTCGCGTCGTGAAACGGCTGACGGCCGCGTTTGATATTTACGGTCAGCGTTTGTTCGGCAGCCCGGAACTCGTATCCCAGACATACACCGGTCTTGGGCACTGCGCCGGCCCCACCGATCCGACTGGGGCCACCTGCGGGACGTATACGCCCGGGACGACTCATCCAGACATCGCGCAGAAGACTACCGATGTTAATATCACGGATGCGTCAATTGGTCTAAAGTACCGCCTGGTTGGCCGACTGGTGATTACTGGCAATGTGCTTCTGAAATTGGATGATGGCGGACTGCGCTCTAAGGCCATCCCGCTGGTGGGCGCATCTTACAGCTTTTAGCCTCTTGCCAAGATAACCGCTGAAGGCAAAACTAGGAACCCTGCGGAGCCTTTGGCTTATAAGGGTAACCCGAAGGCTTTGGCGCGTGCGAACTCCGGTAGTCGTCCAGGTCCGTATCGCTGATACGGTAATGTGCCTCTGGAGGATGGTTCCCGAAAACAGCCAACTCACGATGGAGTCTGAGCGAGCAGATCTCCGGAGCGTCTTGAAAGCGCACGCCTCGCGCACCGAATGCCTCGTTCGGAATTGTCAGCGTAAATTCACTGATCTCATTTAAGGCTCGCCGCACCACGAAGCTGTACTCGCGCTCCAACGTTTTCGCTTCGAAGCCAACATACTGAACGTTTATGGTCTCAGTCATTAGAGCCTTTCGTTCCGGCGGCGAAATTCCCACCGGATTGCCGACACCCGTATCGTTCGGAATCCTCGGCGGGATGCGTGTCTTGACGGCACAGGAACCGTCGCCCTTTTGGAGCGGCGAAGTTGTGTAACTTGACTCTTGAAGTATACACTTTTGCGACGTTCAGTGGTCAACAATCGGCCCCCGGTTCGAAACAATCGAATCCATTGGTAGTTTCACTTGGTCCAGACAAGTGGCGCATCCGGGCGCTACGCTCACTCGTGCAGCTATCGCATCGTGCGGACAATATGGACTGCGCTCGAGCGCCACCTGATCCGACAGACATAAGCAATCCAACGCAGATAATTGGTAGATTGTCCTTAGGAATCTACTATGGAAGAAAACTCGCATCGCCCCACGTGGAAAACCCTGCTGGCTTTCGCGATTATTTATTTCGTGTGGGGATCCACATTCCTCGCCATTCGTGTTGGCGTTCGCGAAGTTCCGCCTTTTCTTCTGGCAGGGATGCGTTTCTTTATTGCGGGTGTTGTTCTTTTTGGCTGGATGATCGCGCGGCGAGAGCGTTTACCGAACGGACGCCAATGGGCCTCCATAGCTCTACTCGCGCTTCTGATCTTTGGGCTCGACTACGGCCTGTTGTTCTGGGCCGAGCAACGCGTCCCTTCCGGTCTGGCCGCAGTCATGTTGGCCATGATTCCGGCGTTTATGGCGCTATCCGAAATTGTTTTTCTGAAGACACAAAGGCTTACTGGCCGCTTGGGCTTAGCGCTGCTGATCGGCCTTGGCGGAGTGGCCGTGTTGGTGAGCCGCTCGCTGGACCTCGGCGGCGCGCCAATCGACAGACTGGGCGCGGCGGCGCTGATTTCCGCCTCGATAAGCTGGTCGATAGCGTCGGCGTTCTCGCGCAAGCTACCGCTGCCCGCTTCCAAGGTTATGAGCTCAGGAACACAGATGCTCGTCGGCGGCATATTTCTGTTTCTCGCCTCGGCCGCGCTGGGCGAATTTCGCAATTTTCATCCGTCGGCTGTCTCGCGCGGCGCGTGGTTCGCGTTGCTCTATCTGATTGTAGCCGGCTCCATCATCGGGTTCACCGCCTACGTCTGGCTGCTGCATCATGAATCGCCGACAAAGGTCGGCACCTACGCCTATGTCAACCCGTTGGTGGCCGTGCTAGTTGGATATTTCTTGGGCGGCGAAGCGCTCGGCCTGCGAACAGTTTTGGGCACACTGTTTGTTCTGATCAGCGTGGTGGTGATCACCACTACGCCAGCGAGAAAGAAAGCGGCAGTGCTACTTTCCTTGGAGAATGCGGACTAACTCCCGCTACTTGAATTGACGCGCAGCCTCTGCGTGCGCCCCCTACAAGCCTGCGGCTGTTTACACAAATCAGTGATTCGGAGCCGACAGGGCAAACGCTGCCACAGGCGGGAGGGGTTTAGTCTCGCGAATGCCCGAGAATTCGACGATTGTGTAGATGGAGTCGGCGGGCACATTTTCCAAGGTTTCGACTTTGCCGCTGGGCCAGCGGATTTCTACGGAATCGATTTTTGTGGATTTGCCGAGGCCGAAATGGAGGCGGAGATCGTTTTGGGAAAGGTAGCTCGAGCCGCCGCGAACTTCGCCGACTTGGCGGACGCCGGCGGCATGGACCGTGACGCGGGCGCCGATGGCGGCGCGATTGCTTTTTGTGCCGATGAGCTTGAAGAGGACGCGGTGATTGGGGGCGTTGTTTTGATTGAGGAGGAGAGTGGGAGGTTCGCCGACGTTGACCAGGACTACGTCGATGTTGCCGGTGTTGAAGATGTCGCCGAAGGCGGCGCCGCGGCGGGATTTTAGCGGAAGGTCGGCGAGGCCGGCTTCTTTCGCGACTTCGTCGAAGGTTCCGTCGCGGTTGTTGCGCTCGAGAAAAATGGGCTGGCGGTAGTGCGGGCTGTTCTCCAGGGAATCGATCTGGGGGTACACGTGGCCGCAGGCGATCAAGAGATCGAGCCAGCCGGTGTTGGCCATGTCGAAAAAGGTGGTGCCCCAGCAGACGTCCTGATAGCTCGGGCGTCCAACGCCGGAGGGCCAGCTTACGTCCTCGAAGCCGTTCGCGCCTGTGTTGCGCCAAAGAGCTTTTGGCTGCTCCTGGAATGTGGTGATGAAGAGGCTGAAGCGGCCGGAGTGGTCGTAGTCGGCGAAGTCGACGCCCATGTTGCCGAGTTGGGTGCCGTCGCCGCTGAGGGAAATTCCGGAGAGCATCCCGACTTCGGACAAAGTTCCGTTGCGATTGTTGTGATAGAGATAGTTGGGCACGGAATCATTGGCGACGACGAGATCGGGCCAGCCGTCGTTGTCGTAGTCTGACCACATGGCGCCGAGGCCGTAGTAGCCGATTTGGTTGTGAACGCCGGCTTTCACGGAGACTTCCTCGAAAGTGCCGTCGCCGCGATTGTGGTAAAGAAGATCGCTTTCGCCTTCGAGGCCCCAGGGGCCGCACTGCACCTGGAGTCCTTTATATAGGCAGAATTTATTGCTGCCGGGTGCGGGCATGTGATCGATGTCGACGTGGACGTAGCGGGAGACGAAGAGGTCAACGTTGCCATCGCGATCGTAATCGCCCCAGGCGGCGCCGGTGCTGAAGCCGCCGCCGCGCACGCCAGCTTTTTCGGTGACGTCTTCGAATTTGCAGTTGCCGAGGTTGCGGTAGAGCACGTTGCCGCCGTAGCCGGTGACGAAAAGGTCGAGCTTGCCGTCGTTGTCGTAGTCGGCGACGGCGACGCCCATGCCCCACCCAAGTCGAGTCAGGCTGGCTTGCTTGGTGATGTCCTTGAAGGTGCCGTCGGGCTCTTGATGATAGAGGGTGACCATGGGGTCGCCGCCCTTTAGGTAGCGGTCGACTGTGGAGCCGTTGACGGTGACGATGTCGAGACGGCCATCGTCGTCGCAATCGAAGAGGCCTGCGCCGCCGCTCATGGACTCGATGATGAAGCGCTTTTCGTTGGTGGAGATATGGGAGACGGTCAGGCCCACGGCTTGAGCGATGTCTTTGAATTTTGGGATTGGGGGGAAGCCGGAGCGATTTACTTTTGGTGGAGGCAGCTTCGCAGACGGTGGGAGGGGGACGGCGGTGCTTTGCGCGCGCAAGGATCGTGGCGAACCGGAACTAAGTAGCAGAAGAATGGAAAGGGTAGTTAGAGTGGAGAGCCGAGGGAAGTGAGAAGGCATTCGACTCATTCTAGCGCAAAGGAATTTTTGGCCCAAACTTTGCGTTTTAGAAGAGGCGGGAGGCGAAATGGACGCGCGCCAAATGAGCGTTGGGGAGGTGCGCTACTGGCGCGAAGTAGGACTTGGCCTGCTATACTCGCGGCACGATATATGCCTGCGTTCGGAGCAGGACGCGGTCGTGTGGGCCCTGCATTGTGTTTGGCAGAACGCGTAAGTTTGTCGAGGCCATCGAAATGACACCGACGCAGAAGAAGAAAGACGGACCGCGCAGAGAGAACAAGAAGGTTACTCTGAAGACGGTGGCGAAGCATCTGGGGCTGGCGGCAGGAACTGTTTCCGCGACGCTCAATAATTCTCCGGCGGCTCGGTCTATTCCCGAACACACAAAAAAAAGAATTCTTGCGGCGGCGCAGGAGCTGAACTACCGCCCGGACTTTTTTGCGCGCACGTTGCGGATGAGACGCACCTTTACGATCGGAGTGATCGCGGAAGAGATCGGAGATGCGTACGGATCACAGGTGATCAGCGGGATTGAGAAATACCTGGCAGGGAAAAACTATTTTTTCCTGACTGTGGTGCACCGGCACAATCCGAGGCTATTGCAGACATATTCGCAGATGCTGCTGGAACGAGGAGTGGAAGGTTTTATTACCGTGGATACTTCCATTTTGGCGGAGCCGTCGCTGCCTACGGTGGCCGTGGCGGGACACCGGCAGATCGCCGGCGTGACGAATATCGTGCTGGACCATAAACGCGCGGCGCGGCTTGCGCTAGAACATTTGAAGGAATTGGGGCACAAAGAAATTGCGTTTTTGCAGGGGCAGGTTTTCAGCTCGGACTCTGAAGTGCGATGGAATGCGATTTGCGAAGTGGCGACAGAGTTGGGAATTCGTATCCGGCCGGAGCTGACGATGCGGATCGAGAGCAAGGATTCCACGCCGGAAGTAGGATTTCCGGTGACAAAGGCGTTGCTCGCGAGGAAGGAGCCGTTTACGGCGCTGTTTGCATACAACGATATTTCCGCGATTGGGGCCATATGGGCGCTGCGCGAGACGGGATTGCGCGTGCCTCAGGATGTTTCGGTGGTGGGATTTGATGACATTCCCGGAGCGGCTTTCGCGAATCCGGGGTTGACGACGGTGCGGCAACCACTGCTGCGAATGGGCGAGATCGCGGCGCAGACGTTGGTCGATCAGATCGAAGAGCGCGCCGAGTGTGTTCCGGAAATTGCGATCGAGCCCCAGTTTGTCGTGCGCGATTCCACGGCGCGTTTGGTGCGCGCGCAGGCATTGAGTTTAAGAAATTGAAGGATCTTCAGAGCCGTTCAACCAGTCACGCTTTAGAAAGAAATTCGGACAGAAGCATGTGGAAGTGGTGGACGCCGTTTTCGCGTTTGACGGAGTACCGGCCACGGTCGTAGGTGGAAGAGTTCAATCCACGCTGGACATTCCTGCACAGGTTGATGTCTTCCTGCTGGACTTCGTCGCTGAAGGCGACGGCGCGCTTGATGCGTTCGCGAACTTTTTCGGAATGGGCATCGTGGAAAAACCACTCGAAGACCGTGAGTGTTTTGTCGTGCGACAGGGGAACGATGAGATTGGTCGAGAGATTGTCGGGATAAATGTTGAGCATCAGGTTGGGGAAAATCCAGAAATATAAGGCTTCCTTCAGAGTTCCGGTGCCAGGAGCGTAGAAGCGGTCGGCAGCGTCTTCCGGCTTCATGGCGCGAATCGGAGCGAATTGTTGCGAGTAGTAGCGGTAGATATCGGTGCGATACTGCGCGTAGTCGATTTCGCGCATCAGGCCGGGGTGCGCGATGGGGATGTGGTAGCCCTCGAGGTAGTTATCGACGTAGACCTTCCAGTTGCAGTCGATGATGTAGTCGCGCCGTTCGACAGATTGCAGGCCCTCGAACCGGAAGCCGCGAGCTTGCTCGGGAATTTTGCCGAGATAAGCGGAGAGCGGTTCGGCGTTTTGATCGAAGTTGACGAAGATGAGCCGCTCCCAGGTTTCGAGGCGCAGAGGCACCATGCCCATGGTGCTGCGGTCGAAGAACTCGACGCCTTCGACGTCGGGCGTGCCGATCAGCCTGCCGTCGAGCCTGTAGGTCCAGCCGTGATATCCGCAGCGCAGAACATTCTTGCAGCCGCTGCCGCTGGCGATCGGACCAGCGCGATGGCGGCAGACGTTACTGAATGCGCGGAGCGTACCTTGCTTGTCGCGCACGACCACTACGGGCTCGCCGACAACGTCCGCAGTGAAAAAGGTCTCCGGATCAGCGATGGTGCGCATTATTCCGTTGAGTTCGCCGCATGGTTGCGCGAGCGTGCCGACGAGCTGCCACGTGCGGCGGAAGATACGCGATTTCTCAGCGTCGAGGATGGCGGGATCGGTGTAGAACTTCGACGCGAGGGTGTGCGCGGATTCGATTTGTTCGTGGACGTCAAGTTTGATCGGTTGCGTAGTCATAAAGGAAGGAGAGCCCAGACGGAAGTCTGTGCAACCTAGAACTTGCGGGTTTCCTGGCGAGACCAGCGCTCGACTACGATTTTGGATTCGGTGTAGAACTCGACGGCGTCGCGGCCCTGGCCGTGAAGGATGCCGAAGAAACTTTCTTTCCAGCCGCTGAAAGGGAAATAGGCCATGGGAGCGGCGACTCCGATGTTGATGCCAATGTTGCCTGCGGGAGCCTCGTAGCGGAAGCGGCGCGCAGCGGAGCCGCTAGTCGTAAAGAGAGAAGCTTGATTCCCGTAGGGACTGCGGCGGAGAAAATCCATGGCTTCGTCCACGGAATTGGCATGAACGAGGCTTAGGACGGGGCCAAAGATTTCGGTGTTGGCGAGCTGGCTTGTCGACGGGAGTCCGTCGAGAACTGTGGGAGTGAGAAAGCTTCCGGCTTCGTGATTGGGGATTTTGGCATTGCGGCCGTCGAGAACGGCTTTGGCGCCCTCGCCGATGCCAGCGGAGATGAGCGACTCGATACGCTTTTTGCTATCGCCGGAAATGACCGGGCCCATTTGCACACCGGGTTCGAGGCCGTTGCCGACCCGGAGACTAGAAGCAGAATGGGAAATGGAATCGCGAAAGGTTTTTTGGGCGTCGCCGATGGTGACGGCCACGGAAACAGCAAGGCAGCGTTGGCCGGCGCATCCGAACGCGCTGTCGCTAATGATTTGCGTGGCGAGCTCCATGTCCGCGTCAGGTAGCACGATGACATGATTCTTTGCGCCGCCCTGGCACTGCATTCGCTTGCCGGCGGCGGCTGAGCGCGCGTAAACGTGCTTGGCGACGGGCGTAGAGCCGACAAAGCTAATTGCGCGAACTTGCGGATGATCGCAAAGCGCGTTGACAACGTCTCTGCCTCCGTTGATCAGATTGACGACGCCTTTGGGCAGCCCCGTTTTTTCCAGCAGTTCGAAAGCGCGAATCATGCTGAGGGGAACGCGCTCGGAGGGCTTAAGCACAAACGTGTTGCCGCATGCGATGGCGTACGGCAAGAACCAGTAGGAAATCATCGCGGGAAAATTGAACGGGACGATGGCCGCGACAACCCCGAGCGGCT
>Ga0070735_10004834_pt1 | contig 11242 bp, 10 predicted proteins | sample Coa_R1_FD_66443 | JGI IMG/M metagenome (GOLD analysis project Ga0070735, IMG submission 66443) | Surface soil microbial communities from Centralia Pennsylvania, which are recovering from an underground coalmine fire - Coalmine... | ecosystem: Environmental > Terrestrial > Soil > Unclassified ... | reverse complement strand
TGATCGCTCGCGACGGGCTCGGCGTCGGATTTGGAGATGGCAAAAGCAGGCTTCGGCATAATGTATCTGATCCTATCGGTTCACTAGAGTATGCCAACAAAAAAATGCGATGCAAGTCTAAATCGCAAAATTGAGCGCCTCCTTGCCAGTCTCTATTGAGCGCACCCGATTGATCATATCGGCCAACGTCGCCGAATCGAGGATGCTCGCGGTTGCCTCGCGCACGTCCTTCATCACGAGGCGAATAGGACAAGTGCGCTCGTCGGCACATTCGTCGCATTTCATGTAGGCCGTCCGGCTTACGCATGGCAACGGCGCGATGGGACCGTCGATGATACGCACAATCTGCCCGACCGTGACTGCGTTCGGAGGCTTGGCGAGGAAGTATCCGCCGCCTTTTCCTTTTTTGCTCTGAAGCAGCCCGTGGTTCTTTAGTTCGAGCAGAATCAGTTCGAGAAATTTGCGTGGCATATGGTCGCCAGCCGCGATGTCAGAGATGAGAATCGGGCCCTGACCATAGCGCTCGGCGAGAACGATCATGCCCTTGAGCGCGTATTTGGCTTTCTTGGAGAGCAAATCCCTATCAAAGCAGTAGGCTAGCCGCTGCCCAGTTGCGAAGTCAAGGTAGAGGGTCCTTCATTAGCCCTTCAGCACACCGCCGACGCGCGAATGAATTCCTGCGTGCAGGCGCTTTGTCCGTCTCAGCACGCACAACGCTTTCCCGCGCGGGCGTTTCTATCGACCAAACGGTCGGGCTAAGCTACAACAAGGAAGGATCACACATTACGATGGACCTCGAACTGACAGAAGCTCAACGCGGCGCGCGCGATACCGCGCGGCGATTCGCCCGCGAGAAACTCGATAAGGCCGGCATCGAAACCGACCGGACGCATCGATTTCCCGCGGAGATCGTTGACGAGCTGGGCAAGCTCGGCATGATGGGCGTGTTCATTCCGGAGAAATACGGCGGTGCGGGCCTCGATCACGTTTCGTATGCGCTGGTGATCGAGGAACTCGCCGTTGAATGCGCCTCGACTGCCGTCATCGTGTCGGCGCATTCGTCGCTCGCATCATGGCCGATTCTGGGGCTCGGTACCGATCGCCAGCGCGAACATTTCCTTCCTAAAATGGCGACCGGCGAATGGATTGGATGTTTCGCGCTCACCGAACCGCAGGCCGGCTCCGACGCGGCCGGCCAGAAGACCAAAGCGGTGCGCGAGGGCGATTATTACGTCATCAACGGCACCAAGAATTTCATCACCAACTCGCCGCAGAGCGGCGTCGCGATCGTCTTCGCAATGACCGATGCATCGAAGGGCAACAAAGGCATCGCGGCGTTTGCGGTTGAGACTTCGACACCCGGATGGGCCGTGACGCGCGTCGAGGACAAGATGGGGATTCATGGCGCGCATAGCGCGCAGCTCAGCTTCACTGACATGAGGGTGCCGCGCGAAAACCTCCTCGCGAAAGAGGACGAGGGCTTCAAGGTCGCGATGAAGACGCTCGACGGCGGCCGCATCGGCATCGCGGCGCAAGCGATAGGCATCGGTCGCGCGGCAATCGAGGATTCGTTGAAGTATGCACAACAGCGCCAGACCTTCGGCAAGCCGATCGCGCAATATCAGGCGATTCAGTGGAAGTTGGCCGACATGGCAGTCGAAATCGATGCGGCGCGGCTGCTCAATCTTCGCGCGGCATCGCTGAAAGACGCTGGACTTCCGTGCACGCGCGAATCCGCGATGGCGAAGCTATTTGCCGCCGAGGCTGCGATGAGCGCGGCGACTGAGGCCGTCCAGATTCATGGCGGCTACGGCTACACCAAGGAATTTCAGGTCGAGCGATATTTTCGCGATGCCAAGATCACCGAAATCTACGAAGGCACTTCCGAGATTCAGCGTCTGGTAATCGCTACCCAGACACTGGGAGCGCATTGATGTCGATGTCGAACAAGCAGGAATGGTTAAAGGGCCCGTATCAGGATGCGAAGGAGCGCCCGGTGCGCTTCTCGACGATTTCCGACATGGAGATCGATCCGCTCTACACACCCGATGATGTGCGCGGCGGCTACGCCGACAAACTCGGCAACCCGGGCGAGTATCCATACACGCGCGGGCCGTACGGCTCGATGTATCGTGGGCGGCTGTGGACGATGCGCCAATTCGCCGGCTTCGGCCTTGCCGAGGACACCAACGCGCGCTTCCACTTCTTGCTCAAGCAAGGACAGGACGGCCTCTCCACCGCATTCGACATGCCGACGCTGATGGGTTACGACGCCGACCACGAGCGCGCGCGTGGCGAGGTCGGCCGCGAGGGCGTAGCCGTCAGCACCATCGACGACATGATGGTGCTCTTCAAAGGCATCCCGCTCGACAAAGTCACCACCTCGATGACGGTGAATTGCTCGGCGTCGGTTTTGCTCGCGATGTACCTCGTGATGGCGGAGCGCAACGGCGTGCCGTGGGAGCGCGTCGGCGGCACCATCCAGAACGACATGCTCAAGGAGTTCATCGCGCAGAAGGAATGGATCTCGCCGCCTGCTCCGTCGCTGCGCATCGTTACCGATATGATCGAGTTCTGCGCCAAGAAGGTGCCGCGCTGGCACGCGGTATCGATCAGCGGCTATCACATTCGCGAATGCGGCTCGACCGCGGTGCAGGAACTCGCGTTCACACTCGCGGACGGAATTTGTTACGTCGAGGATGCGATGAGCCGCGGCCTCAACGTCGACGAATTCGCGCCGCGCCTATCGTTTTTCTGGAACCTCCACAATGACTTCCTCGAGGAGGTGGCGAAGCTGCGCGCCGCGCGCCGCATCTGGGCCAAGCTGATGAAGGAGCGCTTTGGCGCGAAGAGCGAGCGCTCGATGACGCTGAAATGCCATGCGCAGACCGCAGGCGCGTCGCTCACCGCGCAGCAACCGGTCAACAACGTCGTGCGCGTCGCGATTCAGGCGCTCGCGGGCGTGATGGGCGGCGTCCAGTCGCTACACACCAATTCGATGGATGAAACTCTCGCGTTGCCAACCGAAAATGCTGTCATGGTCGCGCTTCGCACGCAGCAAATCATCGCAGAGGAGACCGGCGTCACGAACACGATCGATCCGCTCGGCGGAAGTTTCGCGATCGAGGCGCTCACCGACAAGATGGAAGCCGAGGCGATGGCTTACATCCGAAAGATTGACGAGATGGGCGGGATGTTGAAGGCCATCGACACCGGATATCCGCAGCGCGAGATCGCAGAAGCAGCGTTCGCATATCAGCGTCAGCTCGAGCGCAACGAGAAGGTCGTCGTCGGCGTGAACAAGTATTCGATTCCCGAAGAAATTCCGATCGCGACGCTCAAGATAGACCGCGAGTTGGAAGAGCGACAAATTCAGCGCGTGCGGAAAATCAAGCGCGAGCGCAATTCCACTTCGGTGAAGGACGCGCTCAAGCGCGTTGCCGAGGCCTGCCGCTCGGGTGAAAATCTCATGCCGCCGATTTGCGACGCGGTGCGCGTCGGTGCGAGCGTCGGCGAGATTTCGGATATCTATCGCGCCGAGTTCGGCGTTTATACCGACCCAGGCTGGATCTAAATGGCAGACAAACGGCTCCGCATCATTGTTGCGAAACCAGGCCTCGATGGACACGACCGCGGCGCAAAAATTATCGCGCGCGCGTTGCGCGACGCCGGCTTCGAGGTCATCTATACCGGACTGCATCAGACGCCCGAGATGATCGCCGAAGCCGCGGTGCAGGAAGATGCGGACGCGGTCGGACTCAGTGTGTTGTCGGGCGCGCATATGACGCTGTTCCCCGAGGTGCTGCGGCTGCTGAAGGAGAAAGGCGCCGACGATGTTGCGATTTTCGGCGGCGGCATCATTCCCGACGAAGACGCCACCAGGCTCAAGCAGATGGGCGTGCGCGAAATCTTCACCCCCGGCGCGTCGACCGAAGATATCGTCAAGTGGGTGAACGCAAACGTGAGCCCGCGTCAATGATGAGCCACCGGCTGGAGTCCCGATGAACTTCGAAATGACCGAGGAGCATCGGCGCATTCGCGATACTCTGACCACGTTTGCCGAGCGCGAGATCAAGCCGCATTCGACGGAGTGGGACAAGAAGGAGACTTTTCCTCGCGAGGTGATCCGTCACCTCGGCGAGTTGGGATTTCTCGGGGTCGCTTTTCCGGAAAAATGGGGCGGAGGAGGCGCCGATACGCTCTCGCAAGTGCTGGTCGTCGAAGGACTCTCGCGCTTCGATGCGTCGATCGGGCTTACCGCGGCGGCGCATATGTCGCTCTCGACCGGCCACATCGCGAACTTCGCCTCCGATGAGCATCGCGATCATTACGTTCCCGAGATGCTCGCGGCGAAGAAGATCGGGGCGTGGTGCCTGACCGAACCCAACTCCGGCTCCGATGCGGCCGCGATGCTCACGCGCGCCAATCGCGTCGGCGACAACTACGTAATCAACGGCTCCAAGATGTTCATCACCAACGGCAGCGTCGGCGATGTGTACGTCGTAACGGCGAAGACCGCTCCCGACAAAGGACGCGGCGGCATTTCGGCGTTCATCGTCGATCGCGGAACTGCCGGACTGAGCAACGGCAAACATATTGAGAAGTTGGGTCTGCGCGCATCCGACACCGCTGAAGTGATTTTCGAAAATGTCACGGTGCCCGCGCGCAATCTCATCGGCGAACTCGGCGAGGGGTACACGCAGGCGATGAAGATTCTCGAGGGCGGCCGCATCGGCATCGCGGGATTCGCGGCTGGTATCGCGCGCGGCGGCTTCGAGGAAGCGAAGTCCTACGCGATGGAGCGCAGGCAGTTCGACAAGCGCATCGCGGATTTCCAGGCGATCCAATTCATGATCGCCGACATGGCGACTCGCATCGATGCGTCATGGGTGCTGATCTGCCGCGCTGCGCAGTTGAAGGATCGTGGCAAGCCTTTCGCGCGCGAGGCCGCGATGGCGAAGCTGTTCGCATCGGAAGTCGCGATGTGGACCACCACGAAGGCGGTCCAGATTCACGGCGGTTACGGCTACGTCACCGATTTTCCGGTCGAGCGCTACATGCGCGACGCTAAGCTGGCTGAAATCGGCGAAGGAACCAGCGAAGTGCAGCGCATGCTGATCGCGAAGTCGCTGCTGCGCGACGGCTACACGCCGGCCTAGCTATTCCTTCGCTGCAATCACGAAAAGATAGTCGCCCAAGTTATGGCGATACTTTTCCATCACCTGCTCAATGCGGCCGGACTTGATATCCGCCTCGAGCCTGGCGCATCCGGCAGCGGTCTCTTCCGGCGTCGCGATGCCTTGCGCGAAGAATGAAATTCCCGCGCGAACCTGCGGGTCGAGATAGATTTCCGGCCGATATTTTCCCGCGAACAGAAACCAGTCCTGAATGTCGCGGGGAACTTCCCATGTTTCTCTCTTTACGTCGGTGAATCCTGCGCGTTCGAGCTGATCGACAACCACTTCAGTCGCCGGCATCTGCTTGATAGAGGCCGCGAATCCGTTCCGAAAATATTCTTTCAGCCAGTAGCCATTCATCTGCGCATGATCGCCGGTGAAGATCACAAAATGGCCTGAGCGGATGACGCGAAAGACTTCATCGAATCCAGGCCGCAAGGTTTTCCAATGATGAATCGTCACGGTCGCAATCGCGCCGCCGAAGCATCGGTCGGGAAACGGGAGCGATGCGGCATCGCCCTGAATCCATCGCACCCGATCGCTTTTGAGCCGCGCCTTCGCGAGCATCGTGGATGTAAGTTCCAGTCCGTGCATCTGCGCGCCGAGATTCTGCAGCGCGACGGTGTAGTTGCCGGTCCCGCAACCGACGTCGAGGTAGTTTGCCCCGGGACGCAATTCGAGCAGCCGCGCGAGGCATCGCGTGATGCTCGGATCTGCCCTGCGCGTCGTGTCGTAGGTCTTTCCGATCGCGTCGTAGAGGGCCATCAGCCCTCCAACAATCGGGAGCGAATCTCGTCCAAATGGTTCTCGTCCACCCCGATTGTGTCGCGCAGGAAGGCGCGGATGCCGCCCGCGCTATCGATCGCCTCGAACACCGGCACGAGTTGCTTCGGCTTCAGCGGCACTGCCGGGAAAACCAGATTGCTCTCGAGGAAATCCTTGACGATTGCCTCGCGCTCGACACCGAGCAGATCGAGCAGCATCACTGCGCCAACGCCGGTGCGATCGCGGCCCGCAGAGCAGTGGAAGAGAAGAGGGTACACATCGGGTTCCGCGAGCAGCCGATAGAAGCGGCGCCAGTCGGTTACCAGCGTCATCACGAGAAACAGATGCTCCTTGCCTTCCTCGCGTGTGAAGAGGTCCTTGTTGCGCTCCTCGAACCACACATCGCCCATCGGAATGTGTTCCCATCGCACGGTCTTGAGCACCGAATCGTCGGGTGGGCCGAGATGCGTCACTTCGACTCGGCTTTGCAGCGTCACCAGCGTACGCAGGCCAACCGCGTGCAGCGGATGCTCTTCGGGAATCTTCGCCAGATGCGACGAGCGATAGATCATGCCACGCCGAACCTGGCGTCCTTCGCGCGTCGGATGTCCGCCGAGGTCGCGGAAGTTGCGCGCCGACACCTTGCGCAGCATGTCGAAGTCGATGATGACCTTCTTCTCGCGCGCCGTCGGTTTACGATTTTCTTCTTGAGACAAGCCCAACTCTCTTGTGCGGAGCGCGCGCGGCGCGCCTCACAGATTTATATCGTGCCGGATGAAATCCCGAAAGCTGGTCGCCTGCACGATGGTTACGCGAAGATGAACGTTACGCGCTACAGGCCAATCGAAAGATACTCGCGATACGGCGCGCAGGATCTTCGCAGTTCGGCATCGCTGCCGATCGCGATAATCATCCCATCGGACGCGAACACGATGCGATCGCATTCGGAAAGCGTGCCGGCGCGGTGCGTAACGATAAGCACGATTCGGTCATGTGCGATCTCGCGCAGCGTGCGCATCAGATCGGCCTCCGATCCCGGATCGAGCGGCGCAGTAGGCTCATCGAGAACGAGCACATCCGGATTGCGAATGAGCGCACGCGCGATCGCGATGCGCTGTTTCTGCCCCACCGACAATCGCGCGCCGCGCCGGCCGAGCACCGTCGCGTATTTCTCGGGCAACGCTTCGATAAAGTCCGCGGCGCCTGCGATGCGCGCGGCCTCGCGCATCTGTGCGTCGGTTGCGTCCGGCACGCCATAGCGAATGTTGTCCGCGATCGATCGTGAGAACAGCGCCTCTTGCTGAAAGACAAAACCGATGCGGCGGCGTAGCGCCTGATGCGAGAGGCGTCGCGCGTCGATTCCATTGACGATGATTTCACCCGCGCACGGCTGGATGAAGCGCGGAATAGAATTAATGAGCGAGGTTTTGCCGGCGCCGCTCGGACCCGCGAGGGCCGCCAATTCTCCGCTGTGAAGTTCGAATGAAACATCGCGCACCACCGGAGGGGCGCCGTCGTAGGCAATCGAAACATTGTGCAATTCGATGCGTTTGATTGCGCCGGGATCTGCATCGCCGTCCCGCGCCTGATCGTCGTTGAGGCGATCGAGCACGCTAAAGACCCGGCGCAGTCCGGAGATCGGCGCTTGCAGGTTGGCCCAGACCGCGCCCACCTCGCCCATCGGACGGGCGAGCATGGTGCCGTAACTCATCAGTAGAACGACGTCACCGAGCGTGATGCGTTTGTCGATCACCTCATTAAACAAATGGTAAAGGGCGCCGATGATGAGCAACAGGATCGGCGGCGTGAGGATCACGATCATCGCGAGAATGAAGGCGATGAATTTCAGCGTCGCGCTATAGGAACTCCAGCTCGCGCGATCTACGTTTTGGCTCTCGCGTCGCTCGGCGCCATACGCCTTGATCAGATTGACGTTCGCGAGGCGCTCCTCGAACACCGCCATGATGTTGCTGCCGCGCTCGCGCATGGTCTGCGCGCGATCGCGAAAAACCCGGGCAAATAGCGCGCCGCCTATCGCCATCAGCGGAAGCAGCGACGCGCCTCCAATCGGAATCCAGGGCTCGTTGGAAAATTGCGCGGTGACAATCACGAGCGCGCAGAAAAACACGGTGATCGACATGATCGGCGCGAGGACACCGCGATAGAAAACCTCGTTGATCGCGGCGCTGTCGTTCATCACGCGAAAAACCGCGTCGCCGATCTTCTGATCGCCATAGAGTCCGAGCGGCGAGCGGAGAAATCGTGTATAGATTGCCGTGCGCAGGTCCTGATTTACGCGCTGCGAAAGTTCGAGCGTTATCGATGTCTCGATGAATCCGAGCAGGCCATTCCACAAGCTCCATCCATTGTTCGCGGCGCCGCCACTTTGGCCCGCTTGATCGAGGCCACCGCTGCCGGTCTCGGTGTCGACCGGATATGGGTCGTCGCCGGAGATGCCGGTGAGCACCACGGTGATGGCCAGAAACACGAAGATTGCCGTAAGTAGCGCGAAACGATCGGTGCCGACGATCGGCAACAGGATTCGAGCGGGAATGCCCGAAAGAGGGTGCGCGTCGATGATGTTGTCGATGATGATCTTCATCGGCCATGGCGTGATAAGGAACAGCAGCATCGAGGAGATGGCGATTGCCGCTTTGAGGACTACCAGCCTGCGATGCGCGGCGAAAAACGGCCATCCTTTTCTGAGCAGGCGCAGCGCTTCCGGGAAGCTCAACGAGTCGCGCTCGCTCGCGTAGAGATCGCTTGTGCGCGCGTCGCGTTCTTCGGGCGCGGTTCCGTTCAGATGGCTCGCGAGCGGAAGGATTGCGGCGGTGCGCTCAGCCATTCGATACCTCCGCGATGCGCGGTTCATCGAATGCGCTGTCATCGGATTCTCGTAAGCGCCCTTGCGCGATCTGGTAGATGCGATCCGCCAGCATTGCAGTGCTGCGGCGATGCGTGGCGAGCAGCACGATACGTTCGCGCGGACGTTCGTCGAGCCACTCGCGGATGCCGCGCATCACGAGGTCCTCCGTCGCCGCATCGAGCGCGGAGGTTGGCTCGTCGAGAATTAGAATGGGCGCGTCGCGGAGAAACGCGCGCGCCAGCCCGATGCGTTGTGCTTGTCCGGTGGAAAGCTTCGCGCCCTTCTCGCCAAGCATCGTAGCGAGACCGGCGGGAAGCGCGCGTGTGAAATCGGCGAGCCCGGCGCGCGCGATGGCGTGCAGGATTTCCTCGTCGACACCATCGACGCGGCCGTAGACTATGTTGTCGCGCAGCGTCGCGGTGAAGAGGGGATTCTCCTGTAGCGCGACGGAAATCAGGGCGCGATAATTTTCGAGCTTGAATGTACGAATGTCCTGCCCGTCGAGCGTGAGGCGTCCGGCAGTTGGATCGAAGAAGCGCAATAGCAGCGCGATGAGCGTGCTCTTACCGGAGCCGCTGGGACCCGCGATCGCGGTGATCTCTCCGACCTTCGCATGAAAACTCGCGCCGATGAGAACCTCGGTACGCGCATCGTATGAGAAACTGACTTGCTCGAATGCGAAGTCGCACGCCGGAGGTGGCGGAACGACGCTGCCGGTGCGGACTCTTTCCTCGGGCAGCTTGTCCATCATCTCGAACACGCGCGTGAGCGCGACGCCGACATCCTGGAGCGTGCCCCACATCTGCGTCATGTTGCGGACGCGTGAGCTCGCGCCGCCGAATACCCATAGTGCGCCCTGAAACGCGCCGAGCGAGAGCACCGCGCGAAGTGCGCCGGTGACGCCGCCATGAAGCACCTGCATCGCGCCGAAGTAAACCGCGCCGACGTAGGCGAGCGAGCGCAGGGTGCTGGCGAGCACGCGATAGAGAACGAACATCATCCGCGCGCGGCGCGCCGCCACGAACGATGCCCAGTTATCGTGCGCATACAGATCGCTCTCCGCGGCTTCACGGCCGAACGCCTTCACCGCCTTAATCGATGCGAGCGTTTCCTCGATACGGGTGGTCGCCTGCGCGGTGGCAACGCGTTCGGCGAGGAATGCCTGGCGCAACGGTCTCGCGAATACCGCGGCGACAAGCAATTCAAGCGGTATCAGCGCTGCCGCGATCGCGGCGACGCGATAATCGAATGCCGCGAGCACTAAGATGTTCACCAATACGACCGGCACGATGTGCAGCGGTTGAATGATCAACCCGTTGATGATGTGCGGAATCGCTGCCGAGTCCTGAAACATCCGAAAAATCGCATCGCCGATTTTTTCTTCCGAATGGAAACGCAGACTTAATTCCTGCAGCCGCGAGTAAAGGTCGACGCGGAACTGGTTGGTCATCCGCTGCAGGATCCATATCCCATACGCCAGCAGCGCGACGGCGTACGGAATCGTGATCACCGTCAGCACGCCCGTGAAAACGCATGCGTGCCACAGGATGACGTGGCGGTCGGCGGTCATCGGCACGTGCAGCATCCACGCCTGAAATCGATTGAGCGGATTGCCCTGTCCGACCGCATCGAAGAACACACCGAGCAGCGCGAGGGAGAAAAGACCGCCGGGCAATAGCGGAATCACCGCGAGCGCGAGGTAAACGAGATGGCGCCGAAACAGCCGGATGAACGGCCACACGCGCGGCACGAGGCGGAAGATGTCTCCCGAACTCATCTTGTCGGGCGGCGGCAGCGCGCGGAATGGCGAAGCGTCGCGCAAAACTTTCTCGCTCGCGATACTCAATGTGCTGGGGCCGTCCCGACGGGCACGCCCGGCGTCTGCGCGCCGGCTAGCGCCAGGATGCTATCTTCCAAGGCGCCGGTCGATCGACATTCGATGGTAGTCTGGTCCTGCGCGAGTCCATACAGCCCCTGAAAATCGGCGCTCACCGTCATGAAGGTCGTGTTGTGCGGGGCCTGCTCGAGCTTGATGGTGATCGTCACCCGTGCGTCCTCGAGCTTGTAGATTATATGGAGTGGATCGGTCTCACACGCCGCCCAATTTCGCCATCGCTCGGAGTCGATGCCGGTTTGTTTGGCGATGATCGTATCCGCCTTCTCGTCCCCGCTGATCAGTTCGAACTTCGATTCAAGGCGATCCGAAAAATATCCTTTGAGCATCTGAAAAACCGCGTCGACCGGTTTGTTGATCGGCGCCGAATGCGGAATGATGCGCGGCGGCTCCAGCGCGAAGAGTGTACTTTGTGGGATGAGCATCGAAACAATCAGTAGCAGCGCGATTCTCGACCGGGATCTCATCGGACCTCCGCGCGTTATGTGGGCCTCGCCATGAAGATACAGGATCATATCGGCACGCGAAGTAGATGGTAAA
>Ga0070735_10004833_pt1 | contig 11248 bp, 8 predicted proteins | sample Coa_R1_FD_66443 | JGI IMG/M metagenome (GOLD analysis project Ga0070735, IMG submission 66443) | Surface soil microbial communities from Centralia Pennsylvania, which are recovering from an underground coalmine fire - Coalmine... | ecosystem: Environmental > Terrestrial > Soil > Unclassified ... | reverse complement strand
GGTCCAGGATTGATACAGGCCGACGCGCGGAGTGCGCACAGCGATGCCCAGTTCTCGCGCCGCGGAACCCGTTTTCGTAGAGACGTCGAACCCGGCGGTCGCTTTGGTCCATGCTTCGGCCTTCGCGGCCACCTGAATCATTGCGGGCTCGGACCCGTGCGGCTTCGCGATGGTGACCTTTGCGCCGTCCTTCAACAATCGATTCACGATCACCGTGGTCTCCGCGCCGGTGTAAGGAAAGCTCCAGCCGCTCGCGGTCTTTTCAGCAGCCAGAAGGAATTTCGGTTTGGACCCGACCGGCTCGAGCGCCAGATCGGCGGCGAGCGCCGTTTTAGCGAACACCGTCTTCACGCCGAACTGCATGCCCAGCGACCATGCGGAAACATCGTAGGGCGCCTCGGCCGGCGCATTCGGCGCGCGATGCACTTCGGGATAGGTCTGCTTCTCCAGAAGGTCTTTCGCGTAGCGAGCGAACACCTGGTTGAACGGAATCACGTAGGTGCCGGCCGGATACACTTCGCCGTCCTGAACGAAATCCTTCTGCGCGCGCTGGACCTCGACGCCGCCCAGCATCAGCTTGTCCACCAGCTCCGTCACTTCGTTGGCATCGTGCTGGCCGGCCACCGGAATCAGAATCGCGAAGCTTTTCTGCTTGTCGCCGAACCCAAGCTCGCCCTTCTTGCCCGACTCGATGGTGTTCGAATTGATCTCGTAAATCTCGTGCAGCAGGGCGTCGCGACGGTCGGCGGCGGCGTCCAGCAATCCGAACGTCGCGGTCAGCTCGTAATCCACGATGTCCCGCAGCCGCCACGTCCCGCCCAGCCAGGGCCGTGGATATTCGGTGCGCGCCGTGATGTCACGAGGCGGAGCAAGCGGCTGGTCGGGATTTTCAGCCTGCCGCCGGAACTCGGCGTCGTCGGGACGCCCGGTTGACGACACGCTGGGACCCGAGGGATCCGCCATGCGCTGCAGCACCGGCGTTGCGATTCGGGCGCTCGCCACTTCCGTTAGCAATCCCACTTCGTTGTGCCACCATCCCACCCACGCCATCGCGCCTTGCCAGAAATTCGTGTACGTCGCGTTGTAGATGATTCCTGTTTTGCCTTCTGCTTCGAGCGCCGCGGCCTGCGCCTGCCCGTAAATCGTATTCAGCCGGTACACCAACGGATGGACGTTCGGATTGATCGGATCCGTCGCAGGCATGGTGAAAATCCGCGGACCGTTGTTGCCCTGCTGATGCTCATCCAGCCAGATGGACGGGAACCAGTCATGCCACAGGACCTTCGCGGTCATTTGACTCTCTTTTTGTGAGAAAAGAAACAAATCGCGATTGTCGTCATGACCGACGTAAGGATGATACAGGAACGGTAAGTTACTCGCCTCGTAAGGCGTGCCGAGGTATTTGTTATACCAATCCGTCACCATGATCTGCCCGTCTGGATTGGCCGACGGCTCCATCACTAAAATTACGTTGTCAAGAATCTTTTGAATATACGGCGATTTCTCCGTTGCCAGCCGATAAATCAGCTCGATCACCATCTGCGATGCGCCGATTTCGGTCGAGTGTATGTTATTCGAAATGAACACCACCGACTTCCCGTGAGCGAAAATATCGTCGCGCTCCGCCGGACTGGGCGCACCGCCCTGAAAGTACAGTTTGCGCTGAAGCTGCTTATAGTGGTCCAGGTTCTTGATCGTGTCGGCGGAGGCGATCTCTGCGATCACGAACGGATTGCCGTTGGTGGTCGGGCCGACCTCGCGCACTCTGACGCGATCGGAACGATCGGCGACCGCATGCAGGTACTCGACGATCTTGTCGTAGCGCGCCAGCTTCTTGTCCGCGCCGATTTTGAAGCCGAAAAACTCCTCCGGCGTCGGAATCGATTGCCCGGAAGCGAGTGCTCCCATGATGCCGGCACACGCCAGCAACGTCCGCATGTTCATGCGCTTAGCTTACAAAGGCGGCGTTCCGTTCCGCAAGTTGGAAAGGATCCGCCCCGTGCCTAACGCGACCCGAACCAGCCGCCGATTTATGTAGGGAGTGCCCGTCGAGACTCTATCCCCGGAAAAATCGGCCCCTGCGCACTCTCGCCTGACGCGGATGGGTGCCCTGCCTTTTCTGCTGGCTCTTCCCGCGTTCATTCCCGTCCTTGCCGCAGCCATCCGGGCCTGGACGCATGGATTGATCCCCACCGGATTCGTTCAGTACGACATGCCCTGCTACCTGGCCGAGGCGCGGCAGCATTTCATCGGCGGCTTCCATCTCACCTATCCGAATGCGTATGGCGACTACGGGACGCCCGCGATCTATTTCCAGCCGCACATTCTCCTGCTGGCGTTCTTCCAACGGCTGCGCCTGGATCCCGGCGTCACTTACGTCCTGTTCGGAATCCTGATGGCCGCCTTCGCCGCATGGGCCGCCGCGAGATTTTATCGATACGTCGTCGGCTGGAACACCACCGCTGAAAAAATCGGATTCGTGATTTTCTTCTGGGGCGGCGGACTCATCGCTGTGGCCGGCTTGATCTTCGGCCTGCCCACCGGCAATTCGTTCTCGCGATCCTCGCTCCTGTTCGATCCCATGGACGGCTGGTGGATGTTCAACTTCGGCCGCAACCTGGTCTATCCCACCGAGGCTTTCTATCACGCCGTTTTTCTTTGCGCCATGCTGATGCTGCTGCGCGAGCGCTTTGGATGGGCGCTGGCCCTCTCCGCGCTGCTCTCGGCCAGCCACCCGGTCGCGGGATTCACTCTGGCGGCGATCGTCGCGGCTCACGGATTCGTCGAACTGCTTTCCGGCGGCGGACGAAAATACGCCTGGCTGCTCACCGGCGGACTCGCAATCGCCGCGCTGCACGCCGGCTACTATATCTTTTTTCTGCGCCAGTTCCCCAGCCATCGCGCGATCTTCAGCCAGGCGCAATCCGACTGGCCTTACCTCGCCTGGACCTACGTGCCGGTTCTGTATCTGGTCGGATTCCTGGTCTTCGCGAGATTCTCACGCTGGAAGCAGGCGCGCGAGATGTGGAAGGAGCGCAAAACGCGCCTGTTCGCGGTGTGGTTCGTGGTCGTGTTCGCGCTCACCCAGCACGATCTGGTGATCAAGCCCATTCAGCCCATCCACTTCGCGCACGGCTACGACTGGATGGCGCTGTTCTTTCTGGCCGCGCCCGCCATCATCACCCTGATCGACAAGGCGCTGGCTCTGCGCCAGCCCGTCGCGCGCGTTGCGATGGTCGGCGTTCTGTTGCTGGTGTTTCTGTTCGACAACCTCACCTGGTTCTGGTCCTTCCACGATCCGACCGCGCAGCGCCAGATCATCAACCTGACCCCCGGCGAGCGCGGTGTGCTGGACTGGCTCGGCGATCACGCCGCTCCTCCCGCCATCGTCGCCGTCGACGACCCGCCGATGAATCATCTGATCAGCACCTACACCGACGTCCGTGCCTGGTTCGGCCACGACTTCAACACGCCCCAAGCCGAGCTGCGCCGCCACCAGACCGAGGCCGCTTTCCGCGAGAATCAATATCTTCCCACCGCGCTGACCACTTACTACGTCCCGCGCCGCGAGCGATCCTGGCAACCGCCTCCGGGCGCCCGCGAGGCCTATGCCAATTCCGAATTCGTAATCTGGGAAGTACTGGTCCCGTAAGTACGGCCGTCCCGCTTCCCGCCATCCGATCCATGCGGATTAATGGACTGGATGAGTCCGTTGCTGATGATCCTGCTGGCCGCCTCGACCCCTCCGCCCAAAGCTGTCGCGAAACCGCTCTCGGCGATCTCTCCCTGTGAAGTGGTCACCAATTCGGAAGTGCAGCAGGTGTTCAAGCGTCCATTCGCCAAGGGCGCCCCGGACGGATCCTCGTGCGAATACACCGCGCTCGAACAACAGGTGGTCGCCATCAAGCTGCAGCATTCCGCCGCGCGCCTGGACGTGCAGGCCGAGATGCTGTCGCTGCGAAAAGCCTTCCCCGACGCCCGCATGCGCGACGTCACAGGCTTCGGCGGTCCCGCGTTCTTCCTGGACCTGCCCGGAATCGGCACACAGCTTTTCGTGATTCGCGGCGACCACGATTTCCTGCTGGTCTCGGTGATGGGCCTGGGCGAAGCCAAACGAGTCGCCCCCGGAGCCAGGCAGATCGCCAAGAAAGCCCTGGAACGCCTGCCCAGCATCCCGTAGCCGGACGAGCGCGCTCACCACTCCACTCCGCCCGCGTCAAAATAAGAAGTACCCCATGGACACCCTGCTTCAGGACCTCAAATACAGTTTCCGGTCTCTGATCAAGAAACCCGGATTCACGCTGGTCGCGATTTTCTCGCTCGCCCTGGGAATCGGCGCCAATACCGCGATCTTCACCGTGACCAACGCCGTGTTCCTCAACTCGATTCCGGTGCAGGACGCCGCGCGCCTGATGCAGATCCAGACTTCCGACCGCGTCACCAAGACTGCCAATGCGCTGCTGCTGCGATCGGCCGTTTCCGTCCTGAACTATCAGGATTTCCGCGCGCAGAACGACGTCTTCACCGACATCGCCAGCTTCATTCCCACCGGAGTCACGCTGTCTGGACGCGGCGATCCGCAAAATTTCGGCGCGATGCTGGTGTCCGCCAATTATTTTTCGCTGCTCGGCGTGAATGCTTCCCAGGGCCGTACGTTCCTTCCCGACGAGGATGTTCATCCCGGCAGCGATGCCGTGTGCGTTCTCAGCCACAGCTTGTGGCAGCACCGCTTCGGGGCCGATCCCGCCCTGGTCGGACAGCGGATCGATCTCAACAGCGTGCCGTACACTGTGGTCGGCGTCGCCGCGGAAGGATTCAAAGGGACCGTCACCATCGGCGATCCGGACCTGGTCTGGATTCCGACCAGCATGCACGCGCAGGTGCTCTCGGGTCCCCTCGCGACGCTGTATTCGAATCGTCGCATGCGTCTGGCCAACCTGTTCGGACGCCTCAAGCCCGGGATCGATCCGGCGCGGGCCGACGCGGAAATGAAAACCATTGCGTCGCGCCTGGAGCAGGAGTATCCGCTCGCCAACGACGGCCGCACCGCCGTGGTTTCGTCGCTCTCCGAAGGCGCCCTGGGAGGACTGCCGCGCGATCAGCTGCTGATTGCCGCCATCGCGCTTTCTGCCGTCGTCGGACTGGTGCTGCTGATTGCCTGCTTCAACCTCGCCAACATGCTGTTGGCTCGCGCCGCGCAGCGTGAAAAGGAAATGAGCATCCGCACCGCGCTGGGCGCTGGACGCGTCCGGCTCATCCGGCAGCTGGTCACCGAGAGCCTGATGCTGGCCGCCGCCGGAGGAGCCTCCGGACTCGCGGTAGCTTCCTGGGGAAGCCGCGTGCTGTGGTCCTTCCGGCCGTCATTCCTGGCTGCGGGCGCGATCGATCTGAAACTCGATCCGCGTGTGTTCGTCTTTACCGCGGTCACCACGCTGCTCACCGGGATCGTGTTCGGACTCGTCCCAGCCATCCGCGCTTCGCGTCCCAATCTCAACGAAATTCTCAAGACCGGAGGCCGCGGCAATACGTCGGCGATGAGCGGACGCCTGCGCAGCACGCTGGTGGTTTCGCAGATCGCGCTGACGGTGATCGCGCTCGCCGGAGCCGGCCTGTTCATCCGAAGCATGCAGAACGCGCAGCGCATCGACCCCGGATTCGAAGCGCGCAACCTGTTCTCCTTCGTCATCGACACCTCCACCCTCCGCTGGACTCCGGAGCACACCCGCGAATTCCAGCGCAGCGTGCAGAACCGCATTCTCCAGCTCCCCGGCGTCGAGTCGGTGGCGATTTCGTCCAACCCGCCCATCGGCGGCGGAATCCTGCGGACCATCCTCACGCCCGAGCAGGCCGCGGCCCCCAATCCGCGCGGCACCCTCGCCTTGATCAACACGGTTTCCCCGGAATACCTCCGCGCGCTCGGCATACCGCTGCGCACCGGCCGCACCTTCACCGATTTCGATCGCGCCGATACCGCGCCGGTTATCCTGATCAATGAGGCTGCCGCTCAGGCCTTCTTCCAGGGCCAGCCGGCGATCGGCAAGCGCCTGAAATTCTTGGGGGACAATTTCATGCGCGAGGTGGCCGGCGTCACCGGCAACACGGTTGTCTTGACCATCGGCGAAGCTCCGCAGCCGGTGATTTTCGTGCCGCTCGCCCAGGATCCGCAACCGCTGGTAGCCGTGAATGTCCGTACCAAGGCGGCTCCCGAATCGGTTCTTTCGACGACGCTCGCTGAAGTGCACCGGATGAACTCCAGCCTCGCTCCGGGGTTTCCGCAAACTATTCAGGAACAGATCGGAGCCGGACTGTGGGCGCCGCGCATGGGAGCCGCTCTGTTTGGCATCTTCGGTGCGCTGGGGCTGATTCTCGCCGCCATCGGATTGTATGGCGTGATGGCCTACATGGTGGCGCAGCGCACCAATGAAATCGGAATCCGCATGGCGCTGGGCGCGGCCCGCGGCGACGTCCTGGGAATGGTGGTCCGCCACGGCATGCGTCTCACCGCCTTCGGAATTCTGGCGGGACTCGCCGGCGGCCTGGCAGTGACGCGGCTGATGGCAACCCTGCTGTTCGGAATTTCTCCTGCCGATCCGCTGACCTATTCGCTGGTGAGCGTCGTTCTGGTGATCGCCGCGCTGCTGGCCACCTGGATTCCGGCCTGGCGCGCGTCCAGCATCGATCCCGTAATCGCCCTCCGCGACTGAACCGCGCTCCGCTGCCAACCCCGCCATGGCTGGCAGCGTTAGTTCTCTCTCTGACATTCGCGGCTATCATAGATGACAGGGAGCCGCACCATCCTCCAATTCTCCGTCCTGGCATCTTCGAGCTCAGGCAATTGCACACTGGTCGCCACCGAGCGAACGCGTCTGCTGGTCGACTCCGGACTCAGCCGCAAGGAAACCTTCGAACGGCTCCAGGCAGCGGGGATCGACTGGCAATCCATCGACGCGGTCCTGATCACGCACGAGCACACCGACCATGTCTCGAGCCTCCCCGCCATCGCCACCAAACTGAATGAAGACCGCATCGTTCCCGTGTTCCTGTCGCGCCTGACCGCTCCCGCCATCGTCTGGGGCGAGCGCGTCCCGCCTATCGAGCAGTTCCAGGCCGGCTCCAGTTTCACCATCGGCGACATCGACGTCACCAGCTTCACCATCCCGCACGACGCGCAGGATCCGGTTGGATTCTCGTTTCGTTCCGAAGGAATTAAGGTCTCCATCGCCACCGACCTCGGCTATCTGCCCGAATCCATCCGCTTTCATCTGTGCGGATCGGACGTGCTGCTGCTGGAATCCAATCACGATCTGGAGATGCTCAAGGTCGGCCCCTATCCCTGGTCGGTGAAGCAGCGCGTGATGGGACGCATGGGCCATTTGTCGAATGAAGTCGCCTGCCGCTTCATCCGCGAACATCTGGACACCACCACCTCGACGATTATTCTCGGTCATCTCAGCGAGCACAACAATCATCCCGCCATCGTGCGCCAATGCGCCGAGCAGGCGCTGGACGGAAGAACCCTGTTCACCCGCCTGATCATCGCCGATCCCAGGACCGCCACCGAATCCATCGTCTACTGACTCCTGACTCCTGACTCCTGACTCCTGTATTCTGTTTTTGTTGATCCCCAGATACACTCGCCCGGAAATGGGCCGAATCTTCTCCGACGAAAACCGTTTTGCGCAGTGGCTCGAAGTGGAGCTTGCCACTACCGAAGCTCTGGCCGAAATCGGCGACGTTCCCAAAGACGCCGCCAAGGCTCTCCGCGCGCACGCCGGGTTCGACGTCCAGCGCATCCACGACATCGAGCGTGAAGTGAAACACGACGTCATCGCCTTCACTACCGCGGTCGCCGAGAAAATGGCCGCGGCCGGGCAGGCCGATGCGTCGCGGTGGCTGCACTACGGGCTCACTTCCAACGACATCGTCGACACGGCTCAGGCGCTGGTTCTGAAGCAGGCCTCTGCCGCGCTGCTCCAGGGCTGCGAGGAGCTTTCCGCGATCCTCAAGCGCCGCGCTTTCGAGTTCCAACACACCCCGCAGATAGGCCGCACGCACGGCATCCACGCCGAGCCGATCACTTTCGGCCTGAAAATCGCGCTGTGGTTCGACGAGATGGAGCGCAACGTCGAGCGTTTGAAATCCGCCGCCAAAGATCTGCGTGTTGGAAAAATCTCAGGCGCGGTCGGCACTTTCGGCCACATCGGCCCGGAGGCGGAAGAAAAAATCTGCGCGCGTATCGGATTGAAACCCGCCGCGATCGCCTCGCAGGTGATCTCGCGCGATCGTCACGCGGCGTGGGTGTCCGCCCTGGCGCTGATCGCGGCGACACTCGAAAAAATCGCGCTGGAGATCCGCCACCTGCAGCGCACCGAAGTCCGCGAAGCCGAGGAGCCGTTTTCCGCCGGCCAGAAAGGGTCTTCGGCGATGCCGCACAAGCGCAATCCGGTCACCGCCGAGCAGATCTGCGGTCTGGCGCGCGTGGTCCGCGGCAACGTGATGCCGGCGATCGAAAACATCGCGCTGTGGCACGAGCGCGATATCTCGCATTCCTCCGCCGAGCGAATCATCCTGGCCGATTCCGCGATTCTGGTCGACTATATGCTCGCCCGAACCCGCTGGCTGGTCGACGGCATGCGCGTCTACCCCGAGCGCATGCGCCGCAACCTGGATAGTACCCAGGGGTTGATCTTCTCAGGCCAGCTTTTGCTGGATCTCGCAGCAGCCGGAATGCTACGCGAAAAGGCCTATACGCTGGTTCAGTCCCACGCCCTGCGCGCCTGGGAGTCCGAAGGCGATTTCCGGAAGGCCGTCGCGCACGACCCGGAAATCCTTTCTTATCTTTCGATTGAAAAGATTAATGAGGCCTTTTCCCTGGACCGCTACCTACAATCGGTGGACCGGATCTTCCACCGGGTATTCTCCGCTAGTCCATCAAAATCATAGACATAAGCCTGTACTGGGCAGTCCTAGCAAAATCACAGGGTCGGAATTCGGCGCTTCTGGGGTACACTGATCTAGCGAGGATTGGCCCCTCAACGGGGGGGTGAATCTAAGTGAAGTCTAAGGGAATCTCTGAATTACATGAGTTCGTCGCGCTATATCGAGTTCGATCTGGCTAAGGTCCTCCTGGTGGACGACGACCCGACATCGCGTCTGACGCTGAAGACCGTTCTGGAAGCGGGCGGGTACCACGTCGATTCCGCCGCCAGCGCCGCGGAAGCCGTCGGAAAACTGGACGAAGGCGAATACGATCTGGTTTTGAGCGACTTACAGATGGAATCCCCGGAAGCGGGCCTGAAGGTGATCGCTCACGCGCGGATCAAGGACTACAAACCTGCCACCGCCCTGATCACCACGTATCAGAACGCTCGCCCCGCACTTACGGCCCGCCAGCAGAACTCGATGCTGATCAAGCCGGAAGACGTTCCCGGATTGCTCAGCAAGGTTGCCGATCTGATCAGCAACCGCGCCACCCGTCGCCTGGAACGCGAACTGCGTCTGGCCGGCGCCGGCGTTTAATCCTTCCCCAGGGTCTAAAAAAAAAGAAAACCGCTCGCTCAGAGTGCGCGACTCGTCTGCCGCGACGATGAGGGAGCGGTTTGTTCAAAGCCCCGAGCCGGAATCAGCTGTGCTTGATGTTCACGCCGCCGTTGACCGTCTCGACGTGAATGGTGGGACCGCCGCCGCCGATGTCGGTGGACAGGCTGCGATTGATCTCACCGTGAGCGCTCACCGGGAAACCGAGATTCAGCCGCCCGTTCGACGTCGAGCCCTCGAAGTGCGCCGAATAGTTTTCCGGCATGTTGATGGTCACGCCGCCATTAGTGGTGCGCGCGTCCAGCTTATTGCCGTCCCAGCGGTTCCCAGCCAACTCGATGTGCAAGCCGCCGTTCATGGTCTTGCCTTCGACGTTGCCCGCCAGGTGCACCAGGTTCACCCCACCATTCATGGTGTCGAAATCGATATTGCCGCGCACCTCGCTGATGGAGATGCCTCCATTGTGCGCTTTCAGCGAGAGATCGCCGTTGCGAGGGACGAAAATCTCATAGCTCACTGACCATCCCTGGTGATTCGCCTCGCTGGGCCCGGATGCCGAAATGCGGCCCGCCGAGCTGTCCACGCGCACCTGGCTCAACAAGCCTCGCGCCGTGGATTCATCGTCGCCCCAGGCTTCCACTTTGGAGCGGACCAGCATGCCGCCCTGATCCCAGCCTTTCACCGAAATTCCGCCGTTCATGCCGCCGTCGACGGTGAGACGCCCGCCAAATCCGGTGTTCTGCTCCCGCATTTCACAGGTGCGGAACTGGCGGTCGCCGTTGTTGTTGTTACGATCTTCGCAGCCGAATCCCCGCTGCTGACGCTGCGGCGAGACCTGGTGCAATTGAGCAGCCGCGGGAAGTGCCGCAACGGCCGCGAGGACGAACATCGAAAATCTCATGAGCTGTGCTCCTATTCCTCCGATAGACGCCGGAACGCCGTTTCGGTTAACTTGATCGAGTGGACCCACTGCATCCCGTTGAAGTGCGCGTGCTCGGCGCACTGCTAGAGAAAGACCTCGCCACCCCTGAGTATTACCCGCTGACGGTCAATTCGTTACAGAACGCGTGCAATCAAAAATCGAGCCGCGAACCGGTCGTGCACTATGACGAAAGCACCGTAGCCCAGGCCCTGGAGCTGTTGAAAAATAAAGGCTTCGTCACGCGAATCAGCGGCGCCGGGCATCGTGTCGAAAAATTCGCGCACCGGCTTGGGGAAAAACTAAACCTCGGTCGGAGAGAATTAGCGCTGCTGTGCGTGCTGATGCTGCGCGGCCCGCAGACCGTGGGAGAGCTGCGCGGGCGTACCGAGCGGATGCACGATTTCGCCGACATGGAAGAAGTCGAGCACGTACTGGAGGCTCTGGGTGCACTCGATCTGGTCGCTCCAGCCGCGCGGGGGCGATGGGCGCATTTGTTTTCGGGGCCTCCCGATGCGTCGTCAGAAGCGGAACCGGAGCCGGCACTGCGAAGCGCGCTGGAGGATCGAATCGCGGCGCTCGAGCGCGAAGTCGAGGAGATCAAGCAGCAATTCGCCGAGTTCCGCCGCCAGTTCGAGTGACCGGCTAGTCGCCTATGCGGCTCGGCACCGCCCGCAGACCGCTTACGGACTCGGCACCCGCGTCGCCGGATTCGTGATACTCGGCGTCCTGATTCACCTGCCACACGTCGAACACGCGCTCGCCAGCGACGATATTGCGAGCCGTCAGCAT
>Ga0070735_10004832_pt1 | contig 11249 bp, 6 predicted proteins | sample Coa_R1_FD_66443 | JGI IMG/M metagenome (GOLD analysis project Ga0070735, IMG submission 66443) | Surface soil microbial communities from Centralia Pennsylvania, which are recovering from an underground coalmine fire - Coalmine... | ecosystem: Environmental > Terrestrial > Soil > Unclassified ... | reverse complement strand
ACGATCACCGCCGAGAGAACAATCGGCAGCCATAGAGCTAAGAGTGGGGTCACAAGGCGCCTCCTGGGACGAGAGGTGGAGTCATCGGGAGGCTATTCTTATGGAATGGAATCGTCAAGAGGCTTGCAAAAATGGCCACGGATCACACGGATAATGCTTTAATTTGTTGTTGTTTATTCCTATGAATCTATGTGAATCCGTTCAGGAAGAGCTCCCATGTGTTCTCGGTTGCATCTAAAACGCCATGACATTGGAAAGAGATTTATCCCGCACGCAAGTCAGCTCCGAAAATCGAACGGAAGACTCGGTTCCATTGAGAGAGTGGCTGGAGCAACTGGTGGCTCGCAACGGGAGTGACCTGCTGCTGGTGCCACAGGCCACGGCGGCGATTCGGCTGGAGGGAGTTCTGTCGGCAATCGGGGACAGACCGCTGACAGGTGAAGAAATTGAAGCGGCGGTGATGCCTGCGCTGGCCGCTCACGCCCGCGAAGAATACCAGCAGTATGGGATTGCAGATTCTTCGTATCGAGTGACGGGGCTGGGGCGGTTCCGAATCAATCTGCATCGGGAGCGAGGGAGGGCTGCGGCGACCATCCGGGCACTGCCTTCGAAGGTGCCGGCGCTCGAGGAATTGCGGTTGCCGGCGGGAGTCGGGACGCTGGCGCGTTTGCAACGAGGGCTGGTAATCATTGGGGGAGCGACGGGGTCCGGGAAGACTACGACGCTGGCCGCGCTGGTGAACGACATCAACCAGCGGGATGCGCGGCATATCGTGACCATTGAAGATCCTATCGAATATGAGCATGCGCACAACCGCAGCGTAATCGAGCAGGTGGAGATCGGGATCGATGCGCCGGACTTCCCTACCGCGTTGCGGGCGGCGATGCGGCAGGCGCCGGATGTGATCGTGGTAGGTGAGATGCGGGATCCGGAGACGGCGCGGATTGCACTGTCGGCGGCGGAAACGGGACACCTGGTATTTACGACATTGCACACGACTGACGCGGCGTCGACGGTATCGCGGATTGCCGATTCGTTTCCGCAGGAACGCCAGCACTCGGTGCGGGCGGAGATGGCTATGGCGTTGGCGGCGATGCTGACGCAAACGCTGATTCCGGGCCGCAAGGGGGGGCGCGTGCCCGCGGCGGAGTTACTGATGGTGAGTTATGGTGCGCGGCAGCATATCCGGAAGAATGCGCTGCAGCATCTGCATCAGGAGATCACGATCACGCGGAAACAGGGGTCGTTCACCATGGAGGAGTCGCTGGCACAGCTCGTGTTTCAGCAGGAACTGAGCCGCGAAGACGCGCTGACACGGGCGCTGCATGCGGAAGATCTGGACACCATGCTGAAGGCGAAGGGGTTCTAGGATTCCGGCACTTTGGAAGTTACTGTCGTTGGGTTGCTCAATTCCGGCACGGGTACGCGCAATGTTTGAGGACCTCAAGTTCACTCTGCGGATCTGGGCCAGGCATCCCTGGCACACGGCATTCGCCGTCGCCGCCCTGGCTATCGGCATTGGCGCGAACACAGGCGTTTTTAGCGTAGTTAATGCCTTGCTACTACGTTCTCTTCCGTTTCGCGACGCGGACCGCCTGGCTCTGATCCATCAGTTCATTCCGCCACATGATAGTGCGAACGAGTTTCACGAGTGGCGCCTGCACAGTGCGTATCTTGCGGATGCCGCGCTGTATGAGGAATTCGATGCGAATCTCGGCGGAACGCGCGTCGGAAGCCGTGCTCACGTTGCGCAGACTTCATGGAATTTCTTCTCGGTCCTAGGTGTGCAACCGGTGCTCGGAAGTGGATTCGCGGATGGTGAGGACGTGGACGGAAGCGGATGGGGATTGCCAGGACGCAATGCAGTAGCCGTGATCGATTACGGACTCTGGCAACAGCTGTTCGGAGGCGATCCGAAAATTCTGGGCGCCACGATCCGACTTGATGGAATCCCGCTTACGGTGATCGGCGTCGCGCCGCCGGGATTCGATTATCCCGGCAAGGCAATTCTCTGGAAGCCGGCGGCTTTCAGTCCAGGCAATAACGGCTGGGGAACGATCGCCCGGCTCAGACCGGGGATCACGTGGTCCCAAGCGCAGGCGGCGTTTGCGGTCGAGGCGGAGCGACTTGCGCCGAAAGTGGAAGGCGGCAATTTGATCCTGCATCCGAGCATCATGTCGCTGCAGGACGGACTTGCCGGCCGGGTGAAGAACGCGTCTTTGATGTTCATGGGCGCGGTGCTGCTGGTGTTATTGATCGCGTGCACGAATGTTGCGAATCTCTCGATTGCCCGCACCGTCGATCGAGCTGCGGAGCTCTCCATACGCACCGCGCTGGGAGCGAGTCGAGTTCGGCTCGCACGACAGTTGACCACTGAGTGCCTGCTTCTTTCGTCCGTTGCCACACTGGCTGGATTGGCGATCGCGTATTGGACAACCTCGCTTGCCGCGAAGGTTGAGCCACCGCCTCTCGGCGCGCAGTCTTATTCAATTCTGGATGGACGCGTTTTGGCTTTTACTGTGATCGTGTCTGCACTTATGGCGGCGGCGTTGGGCGTCGTACCTTCGCTATATGCGGGCCGCATCCATGCTTTCCGTTCGCGCAGCTCAGGTAGGACCCGGGCCTCTCGACTGATCCGCCAAGGCTTGGTTGGCACACAGGTCATGCTGACGATGATTCTTCTTGCCTCAGCTGTGTGCCTGGGACGCGCATTCGTCCGCTTGATGAGCATCGACCGCGGTTATGACGTGCAAGGAATCGTCACGGCGGGCGTCGCGTTGGACGGCACGACGCACCAGATGGATAAGCGGCAGCTCCCTTACTTTGAAGAAGTTCTGGATCGGATACGCAGCCTGCCGGGAGTTCGGTCCGCGAGTGCGACTGAATTCCTTCCGCTCTATGCCTCGGCATTTGTCGGGGGGCCATTCGGATTGGATGGGCGTCCGGCTCAACGAAATTCCACGATGGTTCCGGTTTTGTCGGAATATTTTCAGACGATGGGCGGAAGTATTCTGTACGGCCGGGAATTTACGGAAGCCGAAGTCCGATCGGGCGCCAGGGTCGCTGTCGTCAATGAGCGATTCGCGGCTGAATTCGGCGCGTCGCGGGATGTCGTTGGTCACCTGCTCACGAACGGGGAGGACACCTGGAAGATTGTTGGCGTTGTGAAAGGAATGGAGTACGAAACTGATCCGACGCTGGCGAATGGGAATCAGGTGTTCATTCCGTCGGAGACGCCGGGCGGCTTCTTCTCGACGTTTGTGGCGAGGGTAGACGGCCGCGCGGAAGATCATCTCGCGGCGATCCGCGACGCGATTCAATCGGTGGACCCGCAAGTTCCTGTGTTCGGGGTCAAAACCATGGAGCAGCGACTGGATGAGGTCTTCGGCGGCCCCAGATTCTACCGAACTGCGGTTTGGATTTTCGCAGGATTCGCTCTGCTGCTGGCGGTGATTGGTATTTACGGGATTATTTTTTATGCAGTCGTCGAGAGGACGCAAGAGATGGGTGTGCGTATGGCTCTCGGTAGAACTCCGTTCCAACTTCGGGGCATCCTGTTGCGGCAAGGCTTGCTGATAGTCGTTGCCGGAGCCATTCCTGGAATAGCAGGGGCAGAGTTCACCGGGCGTTTTCTGGAAAGCCTGATCGACGGAGCCAGGCCAGTTGGGCCGGCAACGTGCGTCGGCTTGGTATTGCTCTTCGGTCTGGTTGCGTCGGCGAGTATCTGGTCGGCCACACGGCGGATCGCCAGCCTGGATATCGTTGCTATTCTGCGTAGCGAATAGCCCCACAGAAAGTCAAAATCCCCACCCTCTCGCCAAGAACGCGAGAAGGGTGGGGCAACCAGTAAGAAATTATGCCCAGTAAGTGCGGTCCAGGCTGCGGTACTGGATTGCTTCGGCGATGTGCTTGGGTTCAAGGTTCGGTGAGTCTTCCAGGTCGGCAATCGTACGGGCCACTTTCAGGATGCGGTCGTGGGCGCGGGCGCTGAGGCCTTGCTGGGTCATGGCGCGCTCCAGGAGGCGTTCGCAGTCGGCGGAGAGTTCGCAGAAGGTGCGGATGTGGCGGGAACTCATCTGGGCGTTGCAGTAGAGCTTCTGGCGCGAAGTGGCGAAACGGTCCAACTGCTTCTGGCGGGCGTGAATGACGCGGTCGCGGATCCTGGCTGAGTTCTCCGGTTCATTGGTGGAGCGCATTTCTTTGTAGTTCACGGCCGGCACGTCGATGTGAATGTCGATTCGGTCCATGAGCGGACCGGAAATTTTCGAGATGTAGCGCTGGATCATGGGCGGGGTGCACTGGCATTCGCGAGTGCGGTCGTTGTGGAAGCCGCAGGGGCAGGGGTTCATGGCGGCGGCCAGCATGAAGCGCGCGGGAAAGGTGAGCGACATGGAAGCGCGGGCAATGCTCACCGTGCCATCTTCGAGCGGCTGCCGGAGGACTTCGAGGACATTGCGGGGGAACTCGGGCAATTCATCGAGAAAGAGCAGTCCGTTGTGGGCGAGCGAGACTTCGCCGGGGCGCGGGATTACGCCGCCGCCGATCAGTCCGGCGTCGGAAATCGTGTGATGCGGGGAGCGGTAAGGGCGCGTTCCGACCAGGCCTGTGCCTTGGTCGAGGACTCCGGCAACGCTGTGAATCTTGGTAGTCTCGAGCGCTTCTTCGAACGTGAATGGAGGCAGGATCGTGGGCATGCGCTTGGCGAGCATGGTCTTGCCGGAGCCGGGCGGTCCGATCATGAGGATATTGTGGCCTCCGGCGCAGGCGACCTCGATGGCGCGCTTGGCGGTCTGCTGGCCGCGGACGTCTTTGAAGTCAACGTAGAACTGCTGGGCTTCGCGGAGGAGCGAGTCCCCGTCGGCCTTCATGGGCATGATGCCGTTGCCGGAGTTGACGAAGTGGATGACATCGAGCAGCGAGCGTACTGGGTAGACGTCGACTCCGCCGACCATGGCCGCTTCTTTGGCGTTAGCTTCAGGGACGATCATGCGGGAAATTTTCCGGCCGCGGGCTTCGAGGGCTATGGGAAGAGCGCCGCGGACTCCACGCACGCCGCCATCGAGAGAAAGTTCCCCGACGAACAGGCAGTCGGGGATCTCCTTCTGAATCAGGCCACCGTAGGCTCCGACGATGCCGAGGGCCATGGGCAGATCGAAGCCGGAACCTTCTTTCTTGATGTCGGCGGGCGCGAGATTGATGGTGATCTGGGTGGGCGGAATGTCGTAGCCGCAGTTCTTGAGCGCGGCGCGGACGCGGTCGCGGGACTCGCGGACGGCGGCATCGGGCAGGCCGACGGTGTGGAAGTGGTCCTGATCGCACTTGATGCCCGAGCAGTCGACCTCCACCTGGATGATGCTGGCGTCGATGCCGTAGACGGCGGCGCTGAGCGTTTTATAGAGCATGGGGTAATCGCGGGAAAATCCCCACTTCTCGCGCAAAAAACGCGTGAGAAGTGGGGCACCCGGTACGGATTCCTGACAAAGGTCCTAATCTGCCAGATACACGTTACGATTTCGGGAATAGTGCAGGCTGTGACGGATGTCACCAAAGACCTGTGGAAAAATGGGAATAGTTTCAGGCCGCTGCCGATGCAGATGCAAGCGACGTCTCTAACAAGACATTTGGCAAACGTTCATCGTCCTTCTGTACCAAGATGTCCAACTTATCTGGTTGTCCGGCAGAGGCTTATACAATTAGGATGGCTTTTCAGTTAACACCTGACTTCTCATGACCCCGGACCTTAATAACGCTCCGCAAGCTCCGCGTCCGACCGGGAATCTGGACCAGGAAGAATCTCAACTTTGGCGATGGGCGCTGGGGTTCATGATCTTGCTGGCGGTGGCGCTGGCGGCGTTGCTGTGGGAACGTCTGGAAAATATTCCCTATCATCTGCGATTGATTCCGCTGGGGTTGCTACTTCTGTCAGTGCTGTTTGCGGTGTACGCAGCCGGGCGGCGGCGCGAGGTCAACGAACTCAAAGGGGCGCTGCGGGGATTGCAGGAGCATGTGGGTGCGGCTCCTTCGGAGGAGCAACTCGACCAACTCAGCCAGGTCATCATGCGCTCGCAGCGCAATTTTAAGGAGCTGATCGATTCCTTAGATGACCCTGCGTGCGCACTATCGCTCGATGGCACCGTACGGACGGTCAACAAGCGCATCAGCGAATTGACAGGGCTGCCTTACTCGCAACTCGTCGGGCAAAAAATCTTCGATTTGATCGATGAACCGTCCCGTGAAGATGCCGAACGGAGCCTGGGACGCTTCATGGAGAAAAAGCGCTGGGCGGGTACGCTGCGACTGCGGCTGAAGGACAGCACGCGCCAGCTGTATTTCGATTGCGTGATCAATGGAATTGTTAAGGGCGATGAAGTCGTGGGCGCGAGCGTGCTCGGGCGCGATGTGACCGAGCAGCGCGAGAAGGAATTGCGTTTTACGGAATTGTTCGAGACGTTGCAGGAGGGCGTGTACTTCAGCACGCCGGACGGCCAGTTGCTGGACGCGAACCCGGCGCTGGTCAGCATGCTGGGATATCAGGAGAAAAAGGATCTATTGCTGGCGGATCCTGCGGCTTTGAATTTCGATTCGGCAACACCGGTGCTGGGGCGGGCAGTGGATGATCGAGGAGGAATCAGGACGCGGGAGATCCGGTTGCGGCGGAAGGATGGAAAGCCTGCGGTGTTTCTGGATTCGTCGCGGGCGGTGTGGGATCCGGCGGGGAACATCATCCGGTATCAAGGGACGTTGGTCGACATCACCGAGAAACGCAGCATGGAGCGGCAGTTGGCGCAGGAGGAAGAGTTCCGGCGGCGGCTGCTGGAGAGTTTCCCGGACCTGATTCTGGTGGTGGACCTGGGAGAGCGATACACGTTTGCCAGCGCGCGGGCGCGCGACCTGTTGGGATTTGAGCCTCAGGACATGATCGGAAAAAAGATCACGGATTTGGAGGATCATTCGCCGGAACTGGCCGCGCTGTATCGCGATGTGGTTTCGGGCAAGCAGGTGTTCGGCTCTGCGGAATACAGCGCCCGGCACCGGAGCGGCAACTGGCGCACGATGCGCGCTTCGGGCAGCCAACTGGTAGATGCCGAGGGGAAGATCAGCGGCGTGATCATATCCGTGCGCGACATTACGATCGAGCGGAAGCTGGAGCAGCAGGTGGTGCAAAGCGAGCGACTGGCGGCGATGGGAGCGATGATTGGCGGGGTGGCGCATGAGCTCAATAATCCGCTGACCAGCATCCTGGGCGTGAGCGAACTGCTGCAGGATACTGAGAGCAACGAAGTCACGCGGAAGCAACTGGCCATGCTGCAGCAGCAGGCGCGGCGGGCAGCGGAGATCGTGCAGAACCTGACGTACTTTGCGCGGCCCCCAGCACCGGGCAAGAGCAAGATTAATCTGGCGGAATTAGTGGAACGGACGTTGAATCTTCATGCCTATTCGCTGCGCAAGAACAACATCACGATCGACTTTCTGAAAGAGCCGGGAGTGCCCTATGCCTTGGGCGACCCGCATCAGCTGATGCAGGTTTTCCTGAACCTGATTGTCAATGCGGAGCAGGCCATCCGCGAGGCGCGGGAGAAGGGCACGTTGCGGATTCGCCTGGGCAAGGGAGAAGGGTCGGTCTGGGTCAGCTTTCACGACGACGGGCCAGGCATTCCGAAGGAAAACCTGGCGAGCATCTTCGATCCGTTCTACACGACGAAGCGGCCGGGGCGCGGCACCGGGTTGGGACTCAGCATCTGCAAGTCGGTGATGAAGGAGCACAGCGGCAGCGTAGAGGCGGCGAATGCTCCGGATGGCGGGGCGGTGTTTACATTGACGCTGCCGACGGGAAGCTAAAGTCTCACTCTCAACCACAGAGGGCACAGAGGAACACAGAAGACCTCTACGGAATCTTTTCGGCTGTATAGGTCATAGTGCCGCCCCGCTGCTTGTCTGACGATTCCACTTTCATGGTTTTGCCGTCCTGAGACACGCTCATGCGGATGATGGTCAGGGTTTTGCCATCGTTCTTGTCCACCTCCTCCATAGTGAAGTCATCGATGAGCTTCAGGGAGACGGTCGCATGACGGTCGCCGGCGATCGGGTAATCCTTGCCGTCGAACTTCACGTCATAGCTTTGCCGCCCATTCAGAATGTTCAGGCCGCCGCCGGGGATGGAACGATATGTGGTCAGGGTCCCAGCCTCGGTCGCATTCTTAACGGTTCGCATTTGCCACTTGCCTGAGAGCGCATGAGCACCGGCTGGAGCGTCACCGACCCGAATGAAGCCTGCCTTGCCGGTGACTGGGTCTGGGTCGGCTGTATTGGTGAACTCTTCGACCATGGTTTTTCCATCCGGCGCTACGGTCTCGCTAGAGCGGGCGACGACCTTGCCCTTTTTCTTAAAGATGAACTCAACCGACGTCTCGTCGAGTATCCGCGCGGACATGGTGTCGTAGTAGGCATCGTGACCCGCCACCTTTTGGTCGCTGCCATCGCTCTTAACAGCAACAGGAGGGGCACAACTCAGACAGCGATACAGGCCCTGGTCGACCAGGTATTCCTCGGGGGTGCCGGAGAATTGGAGGGTATCCATCTTCATCATCCAGGTTCCGTCGAAGCGAGTCTGGGCGAGAAGTGGAGAGGTTGCCAGGAGCAGGAGTACGGCAAGACGGTTGGGCATGGTGCCTCGCGCCGGGGACGACTTTATCCCGATAAAAGTTGGATGCATGACGCCGCGCTTGGCGCTGGCTGGGACAAACGAATGCGTCCGTCCCTTAGGTGGTTCGTTATCGCTCGACCGCCATTGCAACTGCATTGCCTCCACCTAAGCAAAGTGCTGCGATGCCGCGCTTCACGTCGCGGCGGATCATTTCGTAGATCAGGGTGACCAGGACGCGGGCGCCGCTGGCACCGATGGGATGGCCGATGGCGACTGCTCCGCCGTTCACGTTGACCTTGTCGGGATTCAGGCCGAGTTCGCGCATGACAGCGAGGGCTTGAACTGAGAAAGCCTCATTCAGTTCATAGAGGTCGACATCGTCATTCTTCCAGCCGGTTTTCTCCCAAATCTGGCGAACTGCGCCGACGGGCGCCATCATGACCCATTTGGGTTCGACCCCGCTGGTGGCCTGCGCCACGATGCGAACCATGGGCTTGGCGCCGAGTTCCCTGGCACGCGGCGCGCTGGTCACGACAACCGCGGCGGCGCCGTCATTGACACCTGGGGCATTCCCGGCGGTGACGGTGCCATCTTTTTTGAAGGCGGGCTTCAGGCCGCGCAGAACTTCAATGGTGGTGTCCTCGCGGGGGCCTTCGTCTTTTTCAAAAAAGGTAGAAGGCGCGCCCTTCTTCTTCGCGGGGATTTCGACTGGAACGATCTGCGCTTTGAAGCGGCACTCCTTGATCGCCGAAACGGCTTTGCGATGCGAGTTGACGGCAAACTCGTCCTGCTCCTCGCGCGTGATGCCGTATTTTTCGGCGACGTTCTCGCCGGTGATCCCCATGTGGTAGTCGTTGTAGATATCCCAGAGGCCGTCGTGAACCATGGAATCGACAATCTGCGCGTTGCCGAGGCGATATCCCTTGCGCGCTTGCGGAAGCAGATAGGGAGCGTTGGTCATCGACTCCATGCCGCCGGCAACGACGATGGAACTGTTGCCGGTTTGCACCGCTTGCGCGGCGAGAGCGACAGATTTCAATCCCGAGCCGCAAACCTTGTTGATTGTCATGGCACCTGTCGCGGGAGAGAGTCCGCCGAAGATTGCGGCCTGGCGCGCGGGATTCTGGCCGAGCCCGGCGGAGACGACGTTGCCCATGATGCACTCGTCGACTTGCGCAGGATCGATGCCGGCGCGCTTGACGGCTTCGCGCACCACGATGGCTCCCAGTTGCGGCGCCCTGAAATCGGAGAGGCTTCCCTGGAATTTTCCTACCGGAGTGCGGCAGCCGGAGATGATGACGACATCGTCAAAAGAGGCCATGAAATCGGGCTCCTGCGAAGAATTTTGCTGGCTTCATTATAGATGCAGCAGAGCCAGAATTGTTTCCCGGTCAGAAAGGGAGCGCTTGTGAGCAGGATGAGGTTAGAGGATCATTCATCTCGCGACAGATGTCTGCCACGACGAGTCGCGAGGTGGTATACAGGAAATTTCTGAGACCCAACGAGCGCACTGGGAAAAATTTTGGTTGACATTTGGCAAAGAAATTTCTCTTCCGTGACTTTGGTGTCACAACTTGCGCGAGTCGCTCATCATTTTTTTCTTGACTTCATTTTTCATTAACTCTATACATCAACTAGTTGCAGTAGAAGACCACTGCGATATTTTCCATGAAAAATGGAAGGGAGAATAGGAACCATGGCAACCAAGAAAAAGGCAAAGAAGAAAAAGAAACACTAAGCAAGCTCAGTACGAAGCAAAAAAGGGGACGCTGAATGCGTCCCCTAAGTTTTTGGAAGCACAATTCCCAGATGCAAGATTTCAGGGTTTCAACTAATTGGAGCGCGCGGCGTTGGCTTCTGCCCGGTGTGGGATGCGCTTCTCCTTCTCCGGACAGAGACTGCGGTAGGCGCAGAAGTTGCAATGAATACCCGTCTTCGCCTCGAACACTCCATCGGCAATTCCCTTGGCGGCGTCTTTCACACGCTGGCACGCATCGAGCAGTTGAGAGTCGGAGCGCAGCGTGATGACCGGGACGTTCTCTTCGAGGTTGTGAAAAATTAGCGCTCCTACTTTGTATCCCCACTTCTGATGAGCGGCGATGGCGTAGAGCGACAGCTGCAGACTCTCATCGGCGTCTTCCTGGTCGCGGGCTTTTCCGGTTTTGTAATCGACGATGGCGACGTTACCGTCGGGACGGCTGTCGATGCGGTCGATGCGGCCGACAACGATCGTCTCCCCGATGTGGATTTCGAACGATTCCTCAGTCTGCAGGACTTGGGAAGCCGGAATCCGCTGAGCTTCAGCCAGGAACTGGGTGAGTTGAGCGATTCCCAGCTTCTCGTAGAGCTCTCGCTGGTAAACATCCTGAAGATTGGCAGCGGCGAGGTCGAGGCGGAAGAGATCGATGAGCTCCTCGGTGGTCTTGGGCCGACCCAGGCGCACGGAATCAAAGTAGGTTTTGAGCACGCGATGAATCGCGGCACCGTATTGCATGGCGGCGGCAGGCTTGGCGGGGATGCGCCAGTCGCGCTCGAGCTTGAACTGCAGGCCGCAGCGTTCGTAGGTGTCGACGGCGGAGGCGCTAAGGCGCCTGTGCAAACCATC
>Ga0070735_10004831_pt1 | contig 11250 bp, 9 predicted proteins | sample Coa_R1_FD_66443 | JGI IMG/M metagenome (GOLD analysis project Ga0070735, IMG submission 66443) | Surface soil microbial communities from Centralia Pennsylvania, which are recovering from an underground coalmine fire - Coalmine... | ecosystem: Environmental > Terrestrial > Soil > Unclassified ... | reverse complement strand
GCGGACCCACGCTCCGGTGGTCCGTCTGCGCGAGGCGGGACAACCCCGGGGCGTGGCGGAGCGCGCCGGGATTCTGCTTCATGGCCGCTCGCGCACCAAACAGGAAATGCTGGATCTGGCCACTGGTCTCGATATCGGTGGCACGCGTTGGATCGCTCCCTATGCGGACAACGGCTTGTGGTATCCCGGCCGGTTTATGGAGCCGCTGGAATCGAACGAGCCGTTTCTGACGCGTTCCGTAGAGCGGTGCCAACGGCTGGTTGAAGACGCGAGTGAAGGCGGCCGCCTGGGCCCGGAGCAGCTTTTCATTGTCGGCTTTTCCCAAGGCGCCTGCATCGCCGTCGAGTACGCACTGCGTCATCCAGGCTGCTGTGCGGCCATAGTAGTTTTCAGCGGCTGCTTGATGGGTCCACCCGAAACGGACTGGCGTCCGGCGAATGGCAAAGCACTGCGCGGTCTAAGGGTCTTCCTGACAGGCAGCGATATGGACGAATGGATTCCAGAGGAGCGGACTCGCCAGACCGCTCAGGTACTTACCATTCTGGGCGCCGAGGTGCACGTGCACATTTATCCCTCTCGGCCGCACATTGTCAGCAATCTGGAATTGGCCGAAGCGCGGAGCTTTCTGGCTTCGTCAGTGCGAGGAGAGTAGTTCCCGAACTTTGCTCTCCAGCGCCGGACCCTGAAGGCCGGCTGCCACGATTCGGTGGGAAGCGTCGAGAATAAACGTCTTTCCATTGGAGTCGACATTGTAACGCTTGGCCAGTCCGCTACTATCGCCTATTTGGGGCCAACCAAGCGTCATATCGTCGAGCGCCTCTTGAATGTGGATGGGATTCGGATCGGTGCTGATGCCGACCGCTGATAGGTCAGCACGGCTGAACCGGTTATACAGTCCCATCAGGGACATCAGGTGTCCCTTCGAGGTGGCATTCTTGGGAGACCAGAACGTCACCAAAGTAACCCTTCCCCGCATCCCGGCCAAGCTCACGGCTTTTCCAGTCGTGTCGCGACCTGAGAAGGCTTGAAACACCTGCGGGAGCTCCGGAGCCGGAGCCTGGGATTTGTCTTTCTCCCCCGCAGCCGGCTTGGGCGGCGGAGGCACGAACCGAGCCTGCGCTTCGAGCGACGCCGCACCACTTTCCTCACGGTTCCGCACGAACTCGGCGATTGCTGGATGCTTTTCCCCAAGCAGGTATCCCTTTTGGGTCACGGCCTCGCCGGTCCGAGTCACCGTGACTTTGTAGCAAGTCTGCGCATACCCGGCCAGAGCCTGGTTCACTTCTACCAGATCCCCAGCGCCCACCACGGCGAGCTGGCGGTCGTCGGCAGAGCAACCCGAGCGGAGCGCTTCCCCTTGTGGAGGCGCCTGAAACCATGCGAGCAGGAGAAAAACGTATGCGTGGACCGCGTATATGTGGATCATTGGCTGAGCCGTAACACTTCCGAAGCGAGTTGCGCGAAGAGCGATTGAAGGTGGTTTCGGTCGGCCGTAACCAGGTATTTTCCGGTCTCCTGGGTGGTCTGGTAGGCCGGATTCGCATACGGCGCAAAACTAACAGGATCGTAGGGAAGTGCCGTCACCTGAGCGGCATTGGCCACCACCGCGAGAAACTCGCGATCCACCGAATCCGTTCCGTTGCCGGTCAGGTAGATGGTGTGGATGACAGTGTGGTACCCGGCATCCGCCCGGATTTTGTTCGCCTCAGCCATGGTTCCGTTCATGGCGGCGGCAACAACCGTATTCGGCTGATCCGGTCGAAACTTTCCTGCATACGCACTCCCGACGGGGAAGAAATTGGACATGGAGCCGGTACCTGCATGGCTCGCCCAAAAATCACCAGTGTTCTTGCAATTCGGAAGGACGGTGGGGTCTGGGGCGCAAAGGCTCACAGCCTGATACAGCCAGGTATCGCGCGTCAGCATGCCCCCGGATACCGTCGGCCCGCCTGCCGTGGCCACCACGCCGTGCAGCGAGTTGCCGTAGATGTCCGTATCGGGAATGTATGCAATGTACTGCCGAATGTTGGTTCCAGCAGTGTAAGCCGGATTACAACCCGCTGGAGCGGTTGGGTTCGGGTCGGCATCCGTCGGCTTTGCCAATCCGTAGGTTGATGCGCCCCAGGAATCTTGATTGCCCCACTGCGCCAGTGTTCCGGTAATCGTTCCGGCCGCACAGGAAATAGTCGGCATGCTTACGCAAATCGCCTCCTCATTAGCGCCAGTGGAGTCCGAGGGGCCTACGTCACTGCAACTGTTCGTGTGTCCATAGGTCGAGCCACTCTGCATCGGAGGCACAGGCGAAGCTAATGCGGGGCCCCACCGGTTATCGACCGACGTCCGTACGGGAAAGGCGGCGGAGACCCCATTGGGGGATCCATCCGTGAAAAGGATAATGGTATTCAACGCCAGCGGAAGATTCACCGCCTTAATCTGTTGGTAGGCCATCTCGAGAGCCGAAATGGTGTTGGTGTTACTCCCGCAGGTAATGCCTCCAATGGCGGCACTCAGAGAGCCGTCACCATAACTCGAGCTGGGAGCATAACCCAGGTGCGCGGTGATATCGAAGTTGACCATTCCGACCTTATCATAGGGGCTCAACAGCGTGATGAAATTCTGAGCCGATTGTTTCATCGCATCGCAAGCAGTCAGGCCGGAGACCGGATCGGGAGCCGTATTCATCGAACTCGATTGATCGAGTACCAGCATCAGCACCAAGCCTCGGCGGCTGGCCGTACCGGTAGATACGACTGGAATGCTGTTGATGTTGAAGATGTTCATGAAATAGGTCGGCGCATTCACGGTGGCGGCAACCCTGACATCCAGCACCCCGCTGGGATTGCCGTTAGCGTCTGTCTCCTGGCTGAAGGTAGGCGTGACCGTCGGGGTGCCTCTGGAGTTGAGATAGCCGGCGGGAAAATTAGCGTTGAAGAACTGGTTGGCCGTGGCAATGGCTTGGGTTTGCGCGGTGGCCAAGTCGCTCGTCAAGTTCACGGAGCGTCCGGCAGCGAGCGCCGCGCCGTCCACCGCTGCGCTCAACCGGGCCTTGATCATATAGATACTGCCCACGTCCACGGCCAGGCCCACTGCGGCGATCGTACCGGTCAGCATGATAGCGTGCAAGATGAGAGTAAAGCCGCGCTCTGCGTGTCGTTTTGGTTCCTTCGCCATAATCGGAATCCCCCTAAAATCCTCTTACTAAGAAATACTCCGGCTTAAGAAATCGTCCTTGAGAAAATCACGGGCGCTTGATAGATGGAGAATAGGTTCAGGTAGCTGACATCGACATACGTCTCCGAGATCATCGAAAAAGTGCTCGCGGTGAGCGTCAGGAGGCCTCCCGCGCCCATGTTGGTGGCGCGATTGGACGTGTTCGAAGCGATATTGGCAGCCGAGATGGTCCCGTTGGTATTCACAATCGCGGCCGGCGGAGCTCCAATTGTGCCAGTCCAGCGAGTGCCGTTCCCGATTACCACGCGATAGGCGAACGCGTATTGACCATAGTTGGGACAATTGGAGGGACCCCATGGAGTCGTCGTAGGCACGCCCGCGGGTGCCGGCACGATGCCGACGGAGCACTCCGCCGGGCCCACCATCACCACTCGGGACAGGATCACCACACCTTTTCCGTTCGGGTCGGGATCGTAATTGGCGTTTAGGTTCATGCTCAAACCCGCGGCCGCCCGAATGAGGATTCGTTGGTTCTGCGTCACAGAGAGGTCCAGTCCGGAATTTGGATCGGTATTCGAGCGGACCATTAACACCACCGCATCGCGGCCGACGTTGGTTACTTGAATGCCTTTCGCGAGAGCCATGCCCATGGTGAACATCCCGGCGAACAACGGCACCAGCAAGGACATTACCAGGGCAAACTCGAGCATGGAATTGCCGCGTTGTGCTCGGCGCTTTGATGGATTACGCATGAGACAAGTCACCTTAATTCTTCCGATCCTTACGGTGTTGGCGGCACCGTCGAACCCGCCGCCAATCCGCCTAACACGTCGAGAGCGGAGGCCCTGAGGTTGACGGTGGGCGCGGTGACAGCGTAGCCCTTAGCTGAGACTGGCACCATCCAGTTCCATGGATAGCTGGTCACAACCACCTCTACGATGTTGCCCGGCTGATTCGCGTACGTCACCACTTTGCCGTTCGACAGTGTCTGCGGCAATGTGCCGTTTAAAGTACAGGTTCCCGAGTTACAGCTCATGACCGGATTCGTCAGATCGTTGGCGGTATAGTAATTCACCGTGACGAGACTGGATTTCGATCCGCTTAGGAAGCCCATGGCATTGGTCTGCACTACCGAGGTGATGCAGGTCGCCTGTGAAGACCCACAAGAGGTGCCGCCATAGGACGTGGGAAAGGTTACCGCCAGGCGTGCCCCTTCCCGCATGGCATGGTTAAGCGTGCTCTGCAGATAGACGACCAGAGACACGTCAAGAATGCCGAAAAACATCGCGATGGTGGGTATCAATGTCAGCGCGATCTCGACCATGGCATTCCCTCGCTGGTTCGCGCGGCGGTTGCTGATGGGTTTCTTGGGCATTCGCGGTCCTGCAGGTATTATCCGGGAACTTCCTCGCACCAACAATTCACTTTCATCTTGTTTTGTTCTAGGAAAAACACTTAGCGCTGTTAAGGCCCTATACCTAGAACTAATCGCCCAGCGGGCTCTTGGACCTCGCCCAATCCGTCGATGGTAAGATAGCGAACTCACACATGAGCCCTGAAATCTTACTTCGCTTGTGCGTACTGGTCCCGCTTATCTATGCGGGATTGTACACACTGACCGATCCTGCGAGTTCCATCCGCGTGATGAACAAGGTTATGGCTGAAGCCCATCGGATTGAGGCGAATATTCTTCTGGGCGATTTGTTCGCGGAACCGGACCCGATCGTCGATAGCGGCGCATCGCGCGCCTGGTTGCGCCTCGCCGGCCTGGCATTGATGCTGGCCGGACTGATCCGCCTATACTTGCTCTAACAGCACGGCCATCCCCTGACCCACGCCCACACACATGGCGGCGATCGCCCGGCGAGCGCCGGTGCGTTTGAGATGCATCGCAGAAGTAAGCACCAGACGCGCCCCGCTCATTCCCAGAGGATGGCCCAGCGCGATGGCGCCGCCGTTGGGGTTCACCTTCTCGCTGTCGTCCGCGAGGCCGAACGCGCGAGTACACGCCAGCGCTTGCGCGGCGAACGCTTCGTTCAGTTCCAGGAAATCGACGTCGTCCATCTGAAGCTTCAAGCGCGCCAGTAGCTTCTGGACCGCTGGAATCGGCCCAATCCCCATGTAGTTAGGATCGACCCCCGCCGCAGCGGCGCCCACGAATCGCGCGATCGGCGTCAGCCCGAACTTCACCGCGGCCTGCTCGGAGGCTACGAACATCGCCACCGCGCCGTCATTGATTCCCGACGCGTTGCCCGCGGTCACCGTACCGCCCTTGCGAAATGGAGCCGGCAATTTGGCTAAACCCTCGAGCGTGGTATCGGCGCGAGGATGCTCATCCTCCGCGACCATGGTAACCGAACCCTTTTTACCTGGAACCGCCACCGGTTCGATCTCTTCCGCGAACACCCCCGCGGCTTTGGCCTTCGCGGCCTTTTGCTGCGACGCCAGTGCGAAACGATCCTGCGACGCGCGGTCGACGTTGTACTTTTCAGCGACGTTCTCCGCGGTTTCGGCCATTGATATGGTGCCGTACTTCTGCTCGATCAGGGGATTGACGAAGCGCCATCCGAGCGTGGTATCGAAAATCTCAGGATCGCGCGAGAATGCCGCGGACGGCTTAGGCATCACCCACGGTGATCGGCTCATGCTCTCGACTCCGCCGGCAATCGCCAGCGACATTTCGCCCATGCCGATGCCGCGAGCGGCCACCGCGACCGCCTCCATACTGGAGGCGCACAGGCGGTTCACGGTGACGCCCGGGACACTCATCGGCAGACCGGCCAGCAGCAGCGCCATGCGCGCGACATTGCGATTGTCCTCGCCCGCCTGGTTCACGCAGCCGTAGTAGACCTCATCGATGGACTCCCAGTCGTTGCTCGCGAACCGCCGTTTGAGCGTCACCAGCGGATGCGCGGCCAGATCGTCGACGCGGATCGTCGCCAGTGCTCCTCCGTAGCGCCCGATGGGTGTGCGGACACCTTGGCAAATGTAGGCAGTGGGCATGTGTCTCCTATTTTACGAGCGCGGCGTGGGCCCAGCGCTCTTGGCTCTTCGAGCCACCGCGTAGACCTCGGTGAACTCCGCTCCGAATAGGAAAATCTGCGCCGAGTAATACACCCACAGCAGAAAGATCACCACGGATCCAGCTGCGCCAAACGGGGTGCTGGTGGTGCTGTGGCCCAGGTACAGTCCTATCAGAGCCTTTCCAGTTGCGAACAGAAGCGCGGTGATCGCCGCCCCGGTCCATACGTCCCGCCATGCCACCCAGGAATCGGGCAGGATGCGATAAAGCAATGCGAATAAGATCGTCACCAGGATCAGAGAGGCCGTGAAATTCGCGGCATGTAACAGGAATTCGGTGGACCCAGGCAGGGACTCCGGCATGAGTCTTGCGGCAGTAGCGGTGATCGCGTCGGTTAACAGGGAGACAAGAAGCAGCACGCCCACGATCATCACCGCGAGAAAGGAAACCAAGCGCTTGACCAAGAATTGTTTGATATAGCCGCGCTCACGCGGGGGAACCTCCCAAATCAGGTTCAGGGCGTCCTGTAGCGCGCCAAAAGCAACGGTGGCGCCGTAAGCGAGGGACACGAGACCGGCGATGTTCGCAAACGAACCGGCACTGCCCCCGCGATCCAGGACCTCGCCGATGAATCCGGCGCCGCTTGATCCGAGCATCTGCGAGGACCAGGACATCACCTCGTCACGCGCAGCACTTCGGCCAATGACCACCCCGGCCGCCGCTACCACGAAATACAGCGCCGGGGCCAATGACAGCAGCGCATAAAATGCGAGCGCGGCGGAAAGCAGCGAGGTATTGTGCTTTATGCAGCGTTCGACAGTGTCCCGGAACAACCGGGCCGTGGTGCGAAGTGTTCGCGGCAATCTATGACCATCATGACAGGCTGAACATCCGGATTACGCAAACCCAAACAGGCGCGACGCGTTTTCCTTCAAAATAAGCGGCCGGACCTCGTCCTTTATATTGATCGCGGCGAAATCCGCCATCCAGCGGTCCGGGGTAATCAGCGGGTAATCCGAGCCGAATAGCATCTTCTTCTTCAACAGGGTGTTGGCGTACTGAATCAGCACCGGCGAAAAATATTTCGGCGACCAGCCTGAAAGATCGATATACACCTGCGGCTTGTGCAGGCAAACCGAGATCGCCTCATCCTGCCAGGGGAACGAGGGATGCGCCAGAATGATCGGCATGTCCGGGAAATCCACCGCCACGTCATCCATATCCATCGGATTGCCGTACTTCAAGCGAACTCCGCCGCCGCCCGGCATGTTGGTGCCGATCCCGCTGTGTCCGGTGTGAAAGATGACCGGCAGCTTGGCCTCGGCCACCACTTCGTAAAACGGATACGCCGCTTTGTCATTGGCATGGAACTGCTGCAGTGGCGGATGCAGCTTGAACCCGCGAATTCCGCCCGCCTTGATCAGCCTCCTCGCCTCGTCCACGGCGTCTTTTCCGCGCATCGGATTTACGCTAGCGAACGCGATCATGAAATCGCTGTTCTCCGCGGCGAACGCAGCTACTTCTTCGTTGGGCACGGGAGGACGCCCGGTAAGTTTCTCGTCCACCGAAAACACCACGCATCCGATGTTGCGCGAGCGATAGTACTCGGCCAGATCCTTGCGGCTGTAGGAAACACCGCTGTTGCCGAAGTATTTGCGGGCGGCTTCGCCTGCGGCGTTATCGGGGACTTCGGATTCTACATGCACATGCGTATCGATAGCGACTAAATTCTGAATCTTCACTTAAACACCTTTCTGCAGGAGGTCTGTATGGCGGTTTGTATAGAAATGACGCGCGCCGAAGGACGCGGCGAGTACAGGTCGAGCACCAGCGCGGCCCGATTCTTCAGCACCGCGCCCTGATTAATGCATCCCTTGTCGGTAACCTCGTGGGCGTCGATTGCGGGCGGCTCGGGCATCAGGATCGCTCGGGCGATGCGGTTAGAGCTGCCCGTCGCCTCCGCGGCAAGCTCGTTCAGCAATGCCTGAAACCTGGCGTGCACGGCCGGATGCGCGACGATCTCGGCGGCGGACGCAGTCGTAGGAAGCGTCGCCAAATCGCGGCAGGCATCTAGCGCCGGAAACACCAGCACTGTGACAAAATCGCGATCATGGCCCGCGATCACGGCATCGTGAGCGTACGGCGCGCAGTGGCTCAGGAATTTACCACGCATCGGCCCCGCGCTGACAAAGGTTCCCGTGGACAGCTTGAAGTCCTCCACGATCCGCCCGTCGAATATAAATCCGCGCATGATGTCCTGCGGATCGACAAAACGCAGGGCATCGCCGATGCGGTAGAACCCTTCGTCGTCAAATGCCAGGCGTGTCAGATCGGGCTGGCGCCAGTAGCCGGGACTGACACTAGGACCGCGCAGCCGGGCTTCCAGCTTGTCGCCTACAGAAACCAGCTTTAGCTCCACGCCGGGCGCGGGCAGCCCGACTTCGCCGGCGCGGCGCAGATCCTTTCCCGGAAACAACGCGGCCGGGCCTGTTTCTGTCGAGCCCAGGCCCGTGAACATCATGATGCGCTCGCCGCAGGTTTCGATTGCCAGTCGGTCAAGCTCGTCCCATACCGGCTGCAACAAGCCCGCGCCCGCGTAGTAGAACATTTTCAGCCGGCTGAAGAAGCGCTCGCGGAAATCGCGGCGCTCGCGCAGAAATGGAAGCAGCGCTTCAAACCCCTTGGGCACGTTCAGATACACGTTCGGACAGACGTCGTGCAGGTTTCGCACGGAAGCCGCCATTCCCGCGGGCGTCGGACGCCCTTCGTCGATATAAAACGACCCGCCGTTGTACAAAACGAACCCAACGTCGTGATTGCCGCCGAAGGTGTGGTTCCAAGGCAGCCAATCGCAGATCACCGGCGGTTCATCATCCACCCACTGGAGCACGCCGCGGACGACTTCCTGGTTGCTGGTGAGCATCCGCTGCGTATTCTCAACCCCCTTGGGCGTGCCGGTGGAACCCGACGTGAACAGAATTTTCGCGACGGTATCAGGAGTGACCAGATCGTGCGCACGATCGACCTCCGCGGTGGCCTTGGTCGCGGCTAGGGTCGAAAACGACGTGACAAGCTCTGCATCGTGCGGCATAACCGCATCAAGCGCCTTGCGAAAAGGCGCGGCGTCATTCACCAATATCAGCCCTGGCGTCAGCAAATCGAAAATGTAGCGCAGCTTGCCGAAGTCGGAAGAGACCAGCGAGTACGCGGTCGAAATCGGCGCGTAAGGAATCCCGGCGTAATACGCGGCGAAGCCGAGCACCGCGTGCTCCAGATCGTTCCCGGAAAGAATCGCGATGGGGCGCTCCGAAGACAGATTGCGATGGAGCAGCGCCTGCGCCACGTTGCGGGCCGCCGAGCGAAATTGCGCGTACGTAAGCGTGCGCCAGTTACCAACCTGATCGCGCTGGCCCATGAACACGCGATCGGGAGCCTTCTGCGCCCAGTAATCGAGCTTCTCCGTAAGTTTCGCCGGATAAGGCCCAAGCGGATGCACCGGACGCACGTAAATCGCACCGTCGTCGTCGCGCGTCATGGTGACATCGCGCGGGCCGAAGCGGACATCTCGCAGGGGAGTGGAGACGGCGGTCATTTTTCCTTGGAATCCCATGCCGCGAACGAACTGCCCTCTTCAGCCAGCCGCTTAAGCAGCGGCGCCGGCTCCCACAGATGGCCGTACTGCTTGTGGAAATCAAGCACGCGAGCGTAGATTTTCTTCAAACCCACCGTGTCCGCGTACCACATGGGACCGCCGCGATACCCAGGGAACCCGTACCCCGTGCAATAGATCACGTCGATATCGGCTGCGCGCTGCGCGTGACCTTCGTCCAGGATGCGCGCGCCTTCATTGATCATGATGTAAACGCAACGCTCGATGATCTCTTCCGGAGTTAGGCTGCGCCGCGCTATTCCGGCTTCATTCGCAGTCTTCTCGATCAGCGCGTGCACTTCCGGATCGGGAATTGGCGCGCGTGTGTCGTCATATCGATACCAGCCCATGCCGCGCTTCTGGCCTAGGCGGCCCATCTCATAAAGTTTGTCCAGCACCAGCGGGACGCGCTCGCCCGGTTTGCGCAGATAGGCGTATTCCTGCTTCACGCGATACGCCAGGTCGATTCCGCCCATGTCATCCACTGCGAAGATGCCCATGGCCATCCCGAAATCGGTGAGTGCGCGATCCACCTGCTCCGGAGTTGCGCCTTCCTCCGCCAGGAACTGCGCCTCGCGCATGTAGGGCAGCATCATGCGATTCCCGACGAAGCCGCGGCAGTTCCCCACCACCACCCCAATCTTGCCCAGCTTCTTGGCGATCGCCAGTGACGTCGCCACCACTTCGTTGCTCGGGTGCTTTCCACGCACGATCTCCACCAGCCGCATCACGTGCGCCGGACTGAAGAAGTGCAGTCCGATCACCATCTGCGGACGCGAAGTCGCAGCAGCGATCTCGTCGATGTCGAGTGTCGATGTGTTCGACGCCAGCACGCAGTCTGGCTTGGCGATCTTGTCGATCTCCCTGAAGATTTGCTGCTTCAGCGGCATGCTCTCGAATACCGCCTCGATGATGAGATCTGCGCGGTCGAAACCGTCGTAAGTCAGTTGCGGATGGATCAGCGCCATCCTCTGGTCCATCACCTCCTGGGAAAACCGGCCCTTCTTGACCGAACTGTCATAGTTCTTCCGAATCGCCACTAACCCGCGATCGAGCGCGGCCTGTTCGGTTTCCTTGAGTAGCACGGTGATTCCCGCGTTGGCGCAAGCCATTGCGATGCCGCCGCCCATTGTGCCGGCTCCAATGATACCGACGTTGGTAATGGGATACGTCGCGGTGTCCTTGGGAATTCCGGGAACGCGGGCCACCGCGCGCTCGGCAAAGAAGATGTGGATCATCGCCTTGGCCTGATCGCTCGCTAAAACCTTGCCGACGATCTCACGCTCTTTCTTGCAGCCTTGCTCGAACGGAAGGGTAGTCGCGGCTTCCAGAGCTTCGAGCGCGGCCAGCGGTGCCGTCTGGTTGCGCCGGATCTTGCCCGCCTGGGCTTTTCCCGCCGCGAAGATCG
>Ga0070735_10004829_pt1 | contig 11259 bp, 10 predicted proteins | sample Coa_R1_FD_66443 | JGI IMG/M metagenome (GOLD analysis project Ga0070735, IMG submission 66443) | Surface soil microbial communities from Centralia Pennsylvania, which are recovering from an underground coalmine fire - Coalmine... | ecosystem: Environmental > Terrestrial > Soil > Unclassified ... | reverse complement strand
ACGCTCGGTGTGCTCACACTCGGCAGCCGGGTCGAAAACTCAATCCGCCCGGAAGATGCTGACTTCCTGATGCGCGCCGCGGGACAACTGGCGATCGCCATCGAAAATCGACTGGCCTATCGGGAGGTAGCCGAGTTGAAAGACAAGCTCGCCCAGGAAAAACTGTATTTGGAAGAAGAAATCCGCGGCGAGATGGACTTTGAGGGAATTGTGGGACAGAGTTCGGCTCTGCGGCATGTTTTGAATCTGGTGGAGACCGTGGCTCCCAGCGACTCGACGGTGTTGCTTCTGGGCGAAACCGGCACGGGAAAGGAATTGATTGCGCGTGCCATCCATGAACGGAGCCGGCGCAGAGATCGGACTTTGGTAAAACTCAACTGTGCTGCGATTCCGACGGGACTGCTCGAGAGCGAGCTTTTTGGACATGAACGGGGAGCCTTCACCGGCGCGATTGCGCAGAAGGTTGGCCGGCTCGAGTTGGCTGATCAGGGCACGCTCTTTCTGGATGAGGTGGGAGATATTCCTATTGAGATCCAACCCAAGCTCCTCCGCGCTTTGCAGGAACGGGAGTTTGAAAGGCTGGGGAGCACCCGGACCAAGCAGGTCGATGTGCGGCTGGTGGCGGCGACCAATCGCGATCTGGAGAAAATGATGGAGGATCGCGAGTTCCGCAGCGACTTGTACTATCGCCTGAATGTCTTTCCGATCCGCATCCCTCCTTTGCGCGAACGCCCGGAGGATATTCCGTTGCTGGTCCGCTACTTCGCACAGAAGTATAGCCGCCGCATGCAGAAGCAGATCGAATCTATTCCCCCTGCCGCCCTGAAGAAACTCTCGAGTTGGTATTGGCCGGGAAACATTCGTGAGCTGGAAAACTTCATCGAGCGTTCGGTAATCCTGACGCGTGGGGCAGCATTGCAAGCTCCGATTACTGAACTGGGCCGCAAGGGGAGGCATGCCCCGGTAGCGGGCACGCGCGAAGCGAATGAGCGCGATGAGATTGTCCGCTTCCTGAAAATGACGAACGGGCGAGTAGCCGGCCCTGACGGTGCCGCAGCACGCATGGACGTCAAGCGTACGACGTTGATCTCGCGCATGAAGAGGCTCGGGATCGACCCGCAGAAAGTATTGTGAGCCTATGATCTACATTTCCGGCTGTGCCGCGGATTCTTACTTCATATCTTTGGCTTTGTGCGTGAGCCGGCGCAGTATGAATTCCTGAGCCAGGTTGGCAGCTGCCCGCTGGCCTGTTGCGATAAGGAAATTCCCCAAAAACAGCCCCACTCCGCGATTCGACGTCGGATAGTAGGCGTTCGAGATGGCAGCCGAGGCGAGGTCGCCACCTATGGTCGAGTAGTTCGGCTGCCGCTGCCCGTTATCTCCCCTGGTGACAAATGGAGTTGTGAGCGCGTGAAGAACACGGGACTTATTTGTGCCGGTGCCCTGGTAGAAGTAGCGCGGATCCTGGTGGAGAAGTGATGGCAGAATGGCGCCGCCGATCATGATGTCGGTGAAACCGTTCGCATAGGCGGCGCCATAGCGCTCACCGAAACCTTTCCAGCCTTGGGGATAGTTCGGGTGGTCTCCTGCCTGATCGGCGGCGGCGGCTATGCCTACGCCGAAAAAAGTGACGGGATCGAAGGAGACCTTGGCGGCGAGCTCGAACTTCAACTTGGTTGTGAGCGGCGCGGCATTTTGATCGTAGGATACGTAGAAATTGGGGATGAATCCAAAGATGCGCTGCTGCTCCTCGATCTTGACCTGCTCGGTTGCGACTTCCTTTGTGGAATAACCTACAGTCACAGTAGTCAGCGCCATCGCGACTTGGAGCTTGCTGCCCTTCACGATTACATATTGGCCTGGTTTCAGCATGATCTCGGCTGAAGTCCAGTTCGCAAATCCTGGGGCGCTGATGGTCACCTGGTATGCAGTTCCCGGCTCGAGATCCTTGAATTCAAAGAATCCGTTGTCGTTCGATGCAACCGTGCGGGAGTTGTTAACAACTGGGCCTTCGAGAGTGACTGTAGCGCCCGGAATGGCATCATCGTTCACGTCGACTGCAGTGCCGACAATAATTCCCGGCTGCGGCTTGGGCGTGTCGGGCAACAGAGTCAGTTGCTCCTGACCTCTAGAAATCCCTAGTCCGCAAAAGCAGACGATCAGTACAAATACACCCCACTTCATTACCCGTTCTCCTATGAATGACGGAAAGCTTTAACGTGAATTTCCCACCTACCGAGCAGGCAACTGATCGGCCAAAGCCTTGAGCTGTGGGGATAAATCGTAGATCGCTGACTTTAATGGGCAAAAACTCAATCAACCGAGGATGGTGTCAAGAGGTGACGAAGGCATCCTTCGACATTCGTCAAAGAGAGTCGATATGAAGAAGGGATGAGAAGAACGAGCCCATAGGAAGAGTCCCACAATAATCATTGAACGATTACTCGCACTGAGGAGAAAGAAAAGGGTTCGACGGATTTTGCAGGATGTTCGCCACTTGCGAAATATGATCGCCACGATTGCCGACCTGTGCGTTTGCCTCTACTTCAGACCCGCAACTCGGCTTAACGACGGACTTCAGCACAGGATCTACGGGTCATAACTTTGGCAGCTTCCTTGCATTAACTTTAGCGGTAATGCCGACGGTTCGCATAAGTGAGGGACGCCTCGTGCAAACCATTCCGAGGTGATTTTCGATGGCCAGAGACGCTAAGTTGCGCATCGACTTACCAATCCGCCGGCTCCTAATAAATTCCACCCCAAGCTCACCGACGCCGTCGAAAACAAGAGGCCTCACGCTTCCTGGACGATTCTTTCTGCAATTCGCGGAGCGCATGAATGGTCCGGACCCGAAGATTCCATCCGAGCATTGGAAGTGTGGGGCGGATGCCTACCTCACCTTGCGCAGCTTGTTTGCGTATATCCGCTCGCGAGTTTTGGCGCGGGAGTTCGACAACAATTCCCGTGATGCTGAATTCGATCGACAAACTCTGGCTCGGACTCTGCGGGCTTGGAACATACAAGGGTTCACTTTAGCCCGAGCAGCCTCGCGGCTCTTAGGCGTAATCTTCACTACGACGTTCCTTGTCAGTCTTGCTTGTGGCCAGGAGCGGGCAGCGACGAACAATGAATTTGGCGTTTGGTTCGAGGGGCAATTCGGGAACGGCCATGCCTTCGGCAGCACTACTGATAGTCGCATGTACCAAGTTGAAGCCCGATACAGCCGCCTCGTCTCCACGAATCGTTTGATCGCACTACGCTACGTTGCCGAACTGGTCCCGCTGTCGGTGGTAGGCGATCCGTTGGCGAATGGACAGCGCGTCTATGCTTACGGTGCTGGGGGGAGTCCCATTGGCGCACAAATTAACTTCCTTTACTCCCACCGTATACAGCCGTTTCTCGAAAGTAGTGGAGGCTTCCTCTATTTCAACCGGCAGATGTTCGGCGCCACTCAGTTCAATTTCACCGCCCAGCTTGGAGCAGGCGTGCAAGTGTTCACCTCCAGGCACCACAGCATCGACTTTGGCTACAAGTATCATCACATTTCCAACGCCAACCTAGGCCGCATAAATCCCGGTATGGACTCGCACGTGGTGTTCGTGGGAGTGTCGTTCGTCCGATAAGGCCGCAGTGTCGTGTGAATGGATCGTGGGCTTCCACATGGAATAGAGGCGCCGTACCGGCAGAACAATCTCAACATCCGAACGAACGGGCGGTACCCGCTCTCTGTTTTCCGGGCATGTATAGGACGAAACTTTAAGCGGTAAATATCGATCAAGGCCTACGGTAGGTTGTCCCGCAGGTCGCTGTCTCGAGTGAACGCGACGATCGGGCGACGAAGATGTTGGAGATGTTGAAGATGTCGAAGATGTCGATGGCATTCTTTCGACACTTGACGCTTGTGCGTCTCCGATCAGCCTGCGGTTTTGCGAGTTACCGACTACTACCCGCAGACCTGCCTGAGAAGAGCTATCGAGCAAGCCCGTTAACAATGTGTTTGGAAGTCGACACAGGTGAGAGTTCCGCCAAAGTGTCAGAACATCGAATGCGTGTCCAACCTCAAGTAACAGAATCTTGAGAGAGTGCCAGGATTCTGTGAGTACACAGGGACCTAAGCTACGGCGGTTGTTTCTGCGCTGTTTCATTTCCAACTCTCGCGTCGACCGAGGAGTTCCGAACTACCAGCTGCCCTATTTTGCCCAGCAACTCTCGCTGACTCTGGGCAAGAGTCCGCTTCGATGAGTTGCCTACGATAGCCTTGGGGCCGACTCGCAACCACGACGGATTTCATTACAGCATTTACCCGACATGACTTTGGCATTTCTTTTGCATGAGTATCGGCGGAGATGCCGACGGTTCGCACAATCCGAGGAACCGCCCCATGCAAACCTTGTCCGAGGTGATTTGCAATGGCCACAGCCGCCAAGTTCCGCATCGACGTAGCAATCCACGACCTTCTAGTGAATTCCAGCCAGCGCCCCCCGGCACCGGCTCAGGCAAAGGGTCTCTCTCTTCCTGAGCCGGTCTTTCCTCAATTTCCGGAGCGCCTTGACGATCCTGGCCCGGAGACCCCGCCCGAGAAGCGAAAGTGGGGGGCGAAGGATGTGTACCGCTACTCACGCGGATGGCTGGGTCCTTACGTCCGTTCGCGAGTTTTACCCGGAGAGTTTCACCCCATTACTGCCTATCTGTTTGTCGAGTACAAGTGCAACCTTGATTGCTGGTATTGCTGGTCCTACAACAATAAGGTCAAGGGGATGACCGAGGATGTAGCCCGGCGTTCGATCGACTGGCTGCACGACAATGGCTGCCGGGTCCTGGCGCTGATGGGCGGCGAGCCTCTGCTGCGGCCGGAGTTCATTCATAAAGTCGTTTATTACGCGGCGAAGAAAGGCTTCTGGGTCTATATCGCCACGAACGGGCGTTTGCTCCGCCCCGACGTAGCAGACCGCCTTGGCGACGCCGGCGTAGCTGTATTTAATTTCGCTCTGGACTCGTGGGATCTGCAGCCAAGCCTGCCCAAAGCCTTCGTTCCCGCGGAGAAAAATCTCGAGCACATTCTGCGGAAGCAGTACGTAGACGGATACCTCGTCTTTTTCAACATCAACATCTGCCGCAGCAACTTGGAGGATGTCAGAAAGCTCACCGAATACGCCCACGAGCATCGGATTGCTACCGACTACCACATCAATGAGACTCCAATGCTCGAACAGGATGACCACTTTAAGCACCTGTACGACAACCCCACCTACATCCGGCCGGAAGACTGGCGCGAGGTCGACTCTCTGGTCGATTGGCTGGTCGAGAAAAACAAAGCCGGTTATCAGATGGTGAATTCTGTGCCACGCCTGCAAGAGATCAAGGCCTTTGTGCGCATGTCTTCCGGGCTCGATCTGCGCGAGTACGGCTGGAATGGTGATGGGACCAAAGGCAACGGACACCAGGCTGAGCTCCTCGCCTCGATGCCAGGGATTGTCGAGGAACCCAACGGCGAGTTGCACTTTGGCGAGTGGAACTGTCGCGCCGGGCAGAACAACGTCATCATCCGCACGGACGGCACCGTCGCTCCATGCTTTCCGATGTACGGAGCCACCTTCGACTGGGGAAACATCGACGAACCTAAATTCGATCAGACCCAGCTGTCTGCTATGAAGTCAACCTGCCAGCGTCATTGTTTCTCGACTCTGAACCATAACCTCGCGTACTGCTACAACGATGCCAGGGTGATCAAGTGGCTTTGGGCTAATGCCAAGAACAGATTCCAGGGTGGGGTGCGCAGCTTCGAGGACTAATAAGGAGTGGGCATCGTGCGAGGAAGAAATACCACAACGCCGAAGGCGCGGATCAGACTATTCTTTGTTGATGCGGCGTTTCTGGCGATGGCGACGTTCGCCGTGAGTGCGCACGCGCAGCTCAATCCGCAGAGCCAAACTGAACTTGCCACGCCGCTCGAACCTCTGCGATCCGGCGTCACGGCGAGCCAGATCTTCGATGAATTGCTCGGTCACAATGCCCTTCGGGCCGCAACTCTCGCAAACTATACCGCGTTCAGGACGTATCAGGTGGTGGATCTGAAGGGGAAGGTGCATGCCGAGGAAATTGGTCAGATGGAGTATCGCGCGCCGGACCAGAAGAAGTTCGTGGTCACGTCTGAAAAGGGGTCGGCCTTGGTTCGTCATTTGGCGCTCAATGCGTTAATCGCAAGTGAGATCGAAACCACAGCGGGTAAGCAGCATCACGATAGCGCTATCTCCCCGGCAAACTATTCTCTGGACCTGCTCGGAGAGCAGCGGGTTGGACCCTACCACTGTTTCGTTGCGCAGGTGGTTCCCAAACGGAGAGACAAATATCTATTCGAAGGCAAGGTGTGGATTGACACGGAAGATTACGCGGTTGTACGGATTGATGGCCACCCGGCAAAGAAGCTTTCGTTCTGGATCCAACGGGCGGACTTTGTGCGCCAATACCAGAAGATCGACAGCTTCTGGCTTCCGCAAAGAGATATGACATTTGTTGACGTTCGACTTTATGGCAAGAAGGTTTTGACGATTGATCACCACGACTACAGCGTGAATTTGTCGGTCGCGATCGATGGATCCATCGAGAAAACGCAGAGTTTGAGGTTTTGACTTTGTCTTGAGCACATTAGTCCCGCCGCAAACCTCAGAATTCCCCCAACAAAGTTTCCTATATCAAGGCCCTGGATCTCGCGAGTACCGCATTTTCATCCCCGAGTGTGAATAGCGTGCCAGCGCGTCGTCCCTCTCGACCCTCGCGAGCAATTTCGACTGCGAGCTCAATCAGGGCTCAAGAACGTCAGGATCATATTCAAGTGATCTGGCAGAGAATGCGCTCAAACATCCATTAACTACTCGCTTTGGATCGAAGCCCACCCGGTTCGTGCCCGTAGGCATGCCGACCGGATTCTGCAGGCTTAAGGTTTCAGAAGTGATTTCCCGTAGCCCACAGGAATGGCGAAATTCGAGCCGCCGAATTCCCGCACCATGGCAAAGTTAATTCCTATGACTTTGCCTTCGTTGTTGAAAAGCGGACCGCCAGAGCCGCCCGAAGTGGTTTGGGCATCATAGACAATCTTGTCAGGCAATACATCGCCGATATGTCCCTGAGTGGTGACAGGCCTGATAAGGCGGCGGCGGGCGAGTTCTTCCATTACCTGCCTCGGATCGCCTTTGGATGCAGCTGCAATGGATTGCAGCGTTTCGGCGCCTGCCCGAGCCAGAATTGCATCAAGAGCGGTAGGGTATCCAAGGAGCACAACCGGTCCGCCGCTAACCGCCGAACCGCGGCCGTCGGCGAGAGCTATCTGTTTGATTCCCAGCTTTGAAACATTCCCTTTCACGACAGCAACGTCCGCCGCGGACGAAATCTTCTCGGTGTTGATGGCGATGCCGTATGGAACACCTGGGAAATATGCGCTCATTTCAGCAACCACTGGCTCGAGCCCCTGATCGAGCATTTCCTTCAAATCATCATTCTGCCACCACGGCTCGGCCACGTGGTGATTGGTGAGGATTTGTCCGCTGGCGGAGACAAGAAACCCGGTTCCAAAAACATCCAAGTGTACTTCCGGGCCACTTCCGGTAAGGCTCAACAGTGGGTTGTTGTGTTCGTCGGTCGTGGGCTCGCCACTGCTCGTCATCCCAGCGTAGTGCAATGTCAATCCGGTAGTGTGGTCGCGGAAAGCGAGCACAACATGGATAAGGCAGACGCCCGGCTCATAGGATTGGATAATCGTCTGCGCAACCTTACCCTCGGTCTCGAGCTTCTGAAGGCGGTTTTCTACCGCGGTTAATTGATTCTGCAAAACGGAAGCGTTTTCTGTCGTGCTGCTTGCAATCTGCGACCGCAGGTCTTCGCTCTTCTTCTGAAGTTGAAGTTTTTGTGGATCGCTCGCTAGCTCGTGGTTCCGGTCGTCAGGGGCCCGACGCGAGCGTTCCATCAATTGTTCTTGCGTCAGCATGCCGGTTTGCAATCGAGTGATCGCCGCATAGACGCGCGTATCCTGTTCTTGGCCGCGGTGGTAGAAGAAGATAAAGATTAAGGCGGCGACAGTAAGCACTGCAACAGCCGCGAGGCCAGCCATGCGAAGCGTCCGCCGTTCTTCGTTGACCGCGGTCACAACCTGCTGGGCCGAGTTTCGATTGTCCTCGGCAAGGCGCAGCCGCTCTCGAAGCTCGTCCGCCATGGATTTGTTGCGCAGCTGGGAGCGCACCCGCGACAACAATTCATGTGAGTCGAAGGGCAGTGAGAGAACATCGTCGGCGCCGAGTTCGAGGCCCCGAGTACGCTCGGCCGATCCTCCAGGCGATAGCATGAGAACGCGTATGTTCTGAGTGTGCTCGGCGCCCTTGATTTCGGAGAGAAGGTCACAGCAGTCGAGCTGGGGCGGATCCGCGCCCATGATCACTGCGTCCGGATCGAACGCAAGGACAGCTTTGATTCCTGCCCGGTAGTCGGTCGAGACCTCATATCCTGCACCGTTGAGCACCGCGACAATTTGCTCCGTAAGAGCGTCGTCGGACTCCACCACCAGCAATTTCCCCGCCTTGGAATTCATAAATACCTATTTCTTAGGATGGTGCCAGACCGACACAGGTTTCGTCTTGGTCGGATCGGCCGCCGGGTTTGCTCGGCGACCTAGATCACCTGGTGCCCGGCGCCAAACTTGGAGTGTAAAGGTGAAAGACTTCCTGATACGGTTCTACCGGATAGCCCTTCGCCTTCCAGGCCGCCAATCCACCCCTGAGGAACTTAACCCGGAAGAAGTGAAGCGCCAATGCGCGACGCAAAATGGTTCGGCTGGTTTTGTCGCTGGGACAGGTACAGTAAACAACTGCATCTTTTTCTTTCGGGATCAGTGACGGCCTCTCAAGCACTTCATTTGGCGCGATCCTTCTTGCCTTCGGGATAATCTCGGGAAAAGCTAACAAGTCCAGCGGCTGGCGAACATCAAACAGGAGTATCTCTGGATCTGAAGCTAACAACACGTGTAGCTCTTCCGCTGTAATGCTGTGCTGCTCCATTTCGCGTTGGTCCTTCAGGCGTTTCACGCGAAGGACGAAAACTAGAGACATCGCAAGAACCGCAATACCTATCAGACTCAGAGTCAATGACATCCCGCTATTCCTCTCGCACTCCAGAACATCAGATTCCCTCCGGCGGTGTGAAGATTCAGCAGCCAGCGGCCCACCCCCGCAAGCCTCACAAACCTTCTGAGAAGTCGACGTCCTAAGGGTGGCCTTCGGGCATGGCGCGAACAGGGCCTCCCCTCTGACCTCGCTGATTCTTTGCGACGGTAGATGAACTGAACCGTTCGACTCACGCTCTCGCCACCGGTAATCCCAACATCTAACCCGCTCTGCGCAACTCTGTGAGAAAAGCTTCACTTTAGGACGCTTGTCTGCCTCCACTCTCGACAATTGTCGATTTATCTCGTCAGTCCTCGACACGCGTGTCGCCGGCTTGGCTGGCGCCCATTGGATTCAACAGATTGCTGGGACAGTATCACCGTGGCTTTGGCAAACGTCTTGCGATATCTAGGTTCGCTGCAAGCACAACATGTTCAAGATATCCATCGCCGATACGCCGTCCCGGCGCACGCTTCTTGTGGAAGGGACCCTCATCGGACCGTGGACTGCTGAGCTGGGCACAACCTGGAGGAATGCAAGCCAGGACTTAGGCGGGCGCAAACTGGTCATCGACCTGAACAACGTGACGGTTATTAGCCGCGAGGGAGAAGACGCGATTTTTGAACTGATGAAGAAAGGGGCAAATTTTTCCTGCGGAGGCGTTTTCACCAGGCATGTGCTGAAACAACTCGCGTGGAAGACACGCCAGGAATCCCCACGGAGGTGAGCATGCCGGAGGCAAAGCACAGCGCGAGCTATCCGCCATACGCGAGCAGCGATGATTTCCGCAGAGTCTTTCACGAGGAGACAGACAGCCTGTACCGGCTGGCGTTCCTCTTGACCGCAGATCGCGCGAAGGCTCAGCAGTGCGTTGTCACCGGACTTGAGGATTCAGTGAATGGAGGTCCGGTTTTCAGGGAGTGGGCGCACTCATGGGCTCGGCGGACGATCATTCAAAACGCAGTACGAGTCATCAACCCGCGACCGCTCGAGGAACATGCTCCTTCGAATTTCGGCCGTGGTGGCGCGACGCTGGCAGCGGAGCATGTAGAGACTGCCGCGGTGCTTCGACTCGAACCGTTCGAGCGCTTTGTCTATGTGATGTCGGTGCTTGAACATTACTCCGATCTGGATTGTGCCCTGCTCCTGGATTGCACTCGGCGGGACGTGATCGCAGCGCGCATTCGCGGGTTACAGCAAATCGAAATGCAATCTACTTTCACCGTAAACGCAAGATAAATGGTGAGACTCTGAATCGTGCGTCGACCGGAGACTTGAGTTGATAACAAAAATGGCAAGAGTAACGCGCATTCTCGTGCTTGCGCTGTTCTTTGCTTCCGTCGCGGATTTCAGCCTGGACAGCGCGCGCTTCGATCTCGTGGTTATGACCGCAGCACTCGCGATCTTCTTATCGGGCGGACTGCGGAGCCCTTGAATGTGGGGCGCGCATTGCGGCGTGTTCCGGCCACAGCCCTCCTCACATCGCAGGGCGGCCGACGCAGCGTGCGCCCCGCCAGACACTCTGGTCACTAGCCGGCGATCGGATTAGTCAGTGGCTGTTTGGAATTGGACTCAGGGCCGAAGCGAGTAGCAGATGGCCGCCCGCACTGAGTGGGACAAGAAAAGGAACTGCATCATGAAAGCCAAGGTAATTGTCGCCTTCCTGTTAAGCATTGTTACCACCTCGGTGCCAGCATTCCCCGCAGTACGACGTAAGCTCCCCAACGACACACCGCCGCATGTCGCGATGCTGGGTGTATCGGGGGATAACGCTCATGTCCTGGCGGATCTAGTTGCCATCCCTCCTGCGGCGCAATTCTCGATGGATCTGGGAGCTGTTTCGAATGCCTTGAGAACGGGGCAGATCACCACAGAGCAGGGGGGATACGTCATCGGTGAGCGATACCAGGTTGCAATGATGCAATTTCACCTCTTTGGTGCATTACATTCAATAGTAGAGATGGATATCGCACGGACCGCCCGAACGCCAGCCGGGTCAACAGATCCTACCCCTTCCCCCACTGGGGAAGTGGTATTGGTTGCAATGCCATTTTCGTCCTTGCAGCTAAGTCCCACTTTGATCGAATACCTGGGTTTGACCCAGACACAA
>Ga0070735_10004827_pt1 | contig 11260 bp, 11 predicted proteins | sample Coa_R1_FD_66443 | JGI IMG/M metagenome (GOLD analysis project Ga0070735, IMG submission 66443) | Surface soil microbial communities from Centralia Pennsylvania, which are recovering from an underground coalmine fire - Coalmine... | ecosystem: Environmental > Terrestrial > Soil > Unclassified ... | reverse complement strand
CCGGCCTCACCGTCGACTGGAAGCATCTGATGCACGAACGCATCGACCTGAGGGCGCAGGTGGTCGTGACGCGGGCGAGCACCGACATCAACGTGCTCGGCGGCAGCTACTCCAACAATCCATACGCGGTGGCCGGCGCGCCGGCGGGCACGGTGGCGGCCTACTACATCGCGGCGCAGCCCCTGCCGACGATCATCGCCAACTCGGTGGATGCGCGACTCAGTCTCAAGTACCGGCTGTCCAAGGGTCAGTCGCTGCACCTGATCTACGAGTATGCGCAGCTGACGGATGCGGACTTCGGCTATCAGGGCTATCAGCCCGGCGGCGCGACCTCGATCCTGCCCACCGGGCAGTTCGCGCCCTACTACCACGTGCAGGTGTTCGGCCTCTCCTACGTCGCGACCTTCTGAGCCGCGCTACTCGGCGTTCTGCACCTGCTCGCGCATCTGCTCGATGACGACTTTCATGTCGACCGCGGCGCGCGTGGTCTCGAGGTCCTGCGACTTTGAGGAGAGCGTGTTGGCTTCGCGGTTGAGCTCCTGCATGAGGAAGTCCAGACGCCGTCCGGCCGGCTCGCTGCCGCCGATGACGCGTCGCACCTCGATCACGTGGCCGGCGAGGCGCTCGAGCTCCTCATCCACATCGAGCCGCTGCAGGAGCAGCGCCAGCTCCTGCTCGAGCCGTTCCGGATCGACACTGGTGGTGAGCTCGGCGACGCGCGCCTCGAGGCGTGCGCGCACGTGCGCCTGCATCTCCGGCAGCCGCGCCCGCACGTCCTGAGTGAGCGACTCGAGCGCGGTGCAGCGCTGCTCGAGGAGCTCCCGCAGGCGCGCCCCTTCGCGCGCGCGCGCCGCGACCAGCTCATCGAGCGTCGCGCCGAACACCGCGTAAGCCGCCTCCAGCAGCTGCTCGCCATCGGCGCTCTCCTCGCGCAGCACGCCGGGCCAGCGCAGCATATCGAGCGCCGTCACGGTGGAGGGCTCGCGCAGCGAGTGCGAGACCTCCTGCACGGCCGCCACCAGGCGTGCGAGAGCCGCGCGATCGATCTCGAGCGGTCCGCCGGCGCCGAGCGCCCGCCGCAGAGTCATGCTGCAATCGACCTTGCCGCGCCGGATCTGCCGTGCGAGCCGGGTGCGCAGCTCCCCCTCGGCCGAGCGCAGCTCGTCCGGCAGCCGGAAGCCCGCCTCGAGGAATCGGTGATTGACGCTGCGCAGCTCGCACACCAGCGTGCCCCAGGCCCCGCTGGCTTCGCGGCGCGCGAAGCCGGTCATGCTCGCGATCATGGTTGTGCGGTCCGCCTAAGAACAACCCGTGCCAAGCGGGAGCGCCGCACAGGTGATATAAAGGTCGGCCCAAGTTTAACAGATGCAATGGGATCTTCTTGCGGGTCGAATACGCGGACATCAGCCTGCTGGGCGGGCGTGAGGAGAATCAGGATCGCGTCACCGCCGTCGTCGCCGAGAACGCGGCTCTGCTGGTCGCGGTCGACGGCATGGGCGGGCACGCGCATGGCGCGCGTGCCGCGCACGTCACGCTGCAGGCCATCACGGAAGCCTTCTGGCACTCACCCCAGCCGCTGTTCGATCCGCTGGGGTTTCTGCACCTGACACTCGGGCGCGCGCACGAGGAGGTCGTCAAGCTCGGCACGCAGCTGCCCCTCGAGCAGCGCCCGCGCGCCACCTGCGCGGTGTGCCTCATCCAGCAGCACGCCAGCTGGTGGGCGCACATCGGCGACAGCCGCGTCTACCACGTGCGCCGCGGCGAGCTGGTGGCGCGCAGCCGCGATCACAGCCACGTGGAGCTGCTGCTGCGCGAAGGGCTGATCAGCGCCGAGCAGGCGCAGAATCATCCCATGCGCAATTTCGTCGAATGCTGCCTGGGGGGCGATCCGATCCTCCCGGACATGACCCTGAGCCGGCGCCGCCCGATCGAGCCGGGCGACCTGCTGATGGTGTGCACCGACGGTTTCTGGGGACCGCTCAAGGATCCTGAGGTCGCCACGAGCCTGAACGGCACGGGGCCGCTGCGCGAGCAGCTGCTCGAGCTCGGCACACGAGCGGTGAAGCGCGCGGGCGGCGGGAGCGATAACACCTCCGCGGCGGCGCTGCGCTGGCTGGGCGGGTGAGCCATGGCGAGACCCTCAGGACGCGCGTCTGATGAGCTGCGGCCGGTGCGCTTCACACGGGCGCACGCCAAGCACGCCGAAGGATCGGTGCTCATCGAGTTCGGCGACACGCAGGTGCTGTGCACCGCGAGCGTCGAGGACGGAGTGCCGCCGTTCCTGCGCGGCAAATCCCAGGGGTGGATCACCGCCGAGTACGGCATGCTCCCGCGTGCCACCCACACCCGCACCGCGCGCGAGGCGGCCCGCGGCCGCCAGAGCGGCCGCACCCAGGAGATCCAGCGTCTCATCGGCCGCGCATTGCGCGCGGTCGTGGACTTACGTGCGCTCGGCGAGCGCACCATTACTCTCGATTGCGACGTGCTGCAGGCCGACGGCGGCACGCGCACCGCCGCCATCACCGGCGCCTACGTGGCACTCGCTGAGGCCTGCGAGCGTCTCGTCGCGCGACGGCAGATCGCCGCGAGCCCGCTGCACGGCCAGGTCGCAGCCGTCTCCGTCGGGATCGTCGGCGGCGTGCCGGTGCTCGATCTCGACTACGCCGAGGACTCCCAGGCCGAGACCGACATGAACGTGGTGATGAACAACGGCGGCGCCTTCATCGAGATCCAGGGCACCGCCGAGGGTCATGCCTTTCGCCGCCACGAGCTCGACGCACTCCTCAACCTCGCAGCGCACGGCATCGGCGAGCTGCTGTCGCGTCAGGCCGAAGCGCTCAGCACGACGTGAAGCGGGCGGTCCTCGCGAGCGCCAACGTCGGTAAGCTCCGTGAGCTCGCCGCGCTCCTCGCGCCCGCGGGCCTGGAGCTCATCGCCCAGGGTGCGCTCAGGATCGAGCCCGTGCCCGAGACCGGTACCACTTTCCTCGAGAACGCGCTTCTCAAGGCCCGGCACGCGGCGCAGGCGTCCCGCCTGCCGGCGCTCGCCGACGATTCGGGTGTCGAGGTGGACGCTCTCGGCGGACGGCCGGGCGTGTGGTCGGCGCGCTTTGCCGGAGAGGGTGCGAGCGATGCGGCGAACCTCGCGCGGCTGATGGATGAGCTCGAGGGGATTCCCGAGGCGCGACGCGGGGCCCGTTACCAATGCGTGATCGCGTGGGTGCGCGGTCCCGACGATGCAGCGCCCCTCATCACGCGCGGCACCTGGGAGGGGCGCATCGCGTTGACTCCCCGCGGCACGGGTGGCTTCGGCTACGACCCGGCGTTCGTGCCGGCAGGCGGGGAGCGCACGGCCGCGGAGCTTCCCGCGGAGGAAAAGAACGCCGTCAGCCATCGGGGTCAGGCGCTGCGCGCGCTCGTCGCGGCGCTCGAGGCGGGCGGCGTATATTCGCGGCCATGAAGCGCGGGCGGCTGTTCGTCATCTCGGCGCCCTCGGGGGCCGGCAAGACCTCGCTGGTGAAGGCGCTGCTTGAGAGCGAGCCGCGGCTGCGGCTGTCGATCTCGCATACCACCCGCACCCGCCGCCCGACCGAGATCGAGGGGCGCGAGTACCATTTCGTCTCGAAGCCGCAGTTCGAGCAGCTGGTGGAGCGGCACGAATTCCTCGAGCACGCGCGGGTGTTCGACAACCACTACGGCACCTCGCGCGGCTTCGTCGAATCCCAACTCGCCCAGGGGCACGATGTGCTGCTCGAGATCGACTGGCAGGGCGCGCAGCAGGTGCGCCGGGCCATGCCCGACTGCGTCAGCATCTTCGTGCTGCCGCCCACGCGCTCGAGCCTCGCGGAGCGCCTGGCGCGGCGCGCCACCGACACCGGCGAGGTGATCCGCCGACGCCTCATGGACGCCGCCGGGGACATGTCGCACTACAACGAATTCGACTACGTGGTCGTGAACGACGACTTCGACCGGGCGGTCGCGGACCTCAAGCGCATCATCGAGGGTCCGGCCGAGGACCTGCGCAGCAGCCGCCCGGAGCTCGAGCCGCTGCTCGCGGAGCTCCTGGCGCCGGGCTCGAGCCCGTGAGGCGCCTCCGACTGGCCCGCACGGGCACTTATCGCTTATAGTTAAAGGCCCTGTGCGGCCCGCGCAGGCTCACTTTTTCAAGCGAAATCATGGCCCGAATCACCGTAGAAGACTGCCTGCACAACGTCGAGAACCTGTTCCAGCTGGTGCTGCTGGCCGCGCAGCGTGCGCGCCGGCTCGCCAACGGCGCGGAAGCGACCGTCCCGCTCGAGAACGACAAGCCGACGGTGGTCGCGCTGCGCGAGATCGCCGCCGGCAACGTCACCGCAGAAATGCTGCGCGAGCCGGAGCCGGCGCCCGCCGAGCCCGTGGTGCCGGACGCGGACAACCAGTCGAACTTCCGCGCGCCGCAGTTCGGCCTCGGAGACTGACGGCCCGCAGAGCTTATGGACTATGCGTCTTCGCTCCTGGGACTGCTGCCCGGCGGAAGACGTACCCCCGGGCTGAAGGAGCTGCTGGCGACCGCGGGCGGCTACCTCGCCCCCGACCAGGTCGGTCGCATCCGCGAAGCGGCTGAATTCGGCGCCTCGGTCCACCAGGGGCAGAAGCGTCTCTCGGGCGAGCCCTTCATCGCGCATCCGGTGGCGGCCGCCGCCATCCTCGCCGACCTGCACCTCGACACCGACACGATCGTCGCGGCGATCCTGCACGATGTGATCGAGGACACCCCGACGCCGAAGGACCAGCTCGCCGCCCGCTTCGGCGCCGATGTCGCCGAGCTCGTCGATGGGGTCACCAAGCTCGACCAGATCAAGTTCAAGAGCCGCGAGGAGGCGCAGGCGGAGTCCTTCCGCAAGATGCTGCTCGCCATGGTGCGCGATCTGCGCGTCATCCTGGTGAAGCTCGCCGATCGCACCCACAACATGCGCACCATCGAGGCCATGGCGCCGGCGCGCCGCCGCGCGATCGCGCGCGAGACGCTCGATATCTACGCGCCGATCGCCGAGCGTCTCGGCCTCTACAACATCAAGCTCGAGCTCGAGGACTTAGGCTTCAAGGCGCTCTATCCGCGCCGCTACCAGGTGCTCGAGCGGACGCTGCGGCGGGCGCGGGGCAACCAGAAGGAGTTCCTGAAGAAGATCGAGCAGCAGCTGAAGGCGGCGCTCGCCAAGAGCGACCTTGCCGCGCAGGTCGAGACGCGCGAGAAGCACCTCTACAGCATCTATAAGAAGATGCACCGCAAGCGTTCGATGCTGAATGAGATCGTCGACGTCTACGGCATCCGCATCATCCTCGACAAGCCCGACACCTGCTACCGCGCACTCGGCGCCGTGCACTCGGTGTTCAAGCCCATGCCCGGGCGCTTCAAGGACTACATCGCCATCCCGCGGGTGAACGGCTACCAGTCGCTCCACACGACGCTCTTCGGCCCCAACGGCGTGCCGATCGAGGTGCAGCTGCGCACCGCCGACATGCACCGGGTGGCGGAATCCGGCGTCGCCGCGCACTGGAAGTACAAGGCCGGCGACCGCTCCGACTCCGCCCAGCAGGAGCGCACGCGCGAGTGGCTGTCGAACCTCGTCTCGCTCCAGGAGGCCGGCTCCTCCGAGGAGTTCCTCGAGAGCGTCAAGGTCGACCTCTTTCCCGACAAGGTCTACGTGTTCACGCCCAAGGGGCAGATCCTGCGGCTGCCCTCCGGCGCCACGGTGGTCGACTTCGCCTACGCGGTGCACACCGACATCGGCAACCGCTGCGTCGCCGCCAAGGTGGATCGGCGGCTCACGCCGCTCCGCACCGTGCTGCGCAACGGACAGACGGTCGAGATCATCACCGCCAAGGGCGCGACCCCCAATCCGTCGTGGGTCAACTTCGTGGTCACCGCCAAGGCGCGCAGCGCCATCCGTCATTACCTGAAGGGGCTGCGTCGTACCGAGGCCATCGCGCTCGGATCGCGGCTCCTCAGCCAGGCGCTGCGCGAGTTCGGCGTACAGGCCGAGGAAGTCGACCCCACCGCGCAGCAGACTGCGCTCGGTGAGCTCGGCATGAAGGACATGGACGAGCTCTACGAGAAGCTGGGCCTCGGCGAGCGCCTGGCGCCGCTCGTCGCCCGGCGCCTCCTGCCCGGGGAGCACACCGCAGGCGGCAAGGCCACCCCGGCGCCGCTCGCGATCGCCGGCACCGAGGGGCTGCTGGTGACCTACGCGCGCTGCTGCTTCCCGATTCCCTACGACCCGATCTTCGCCTTCCTGTCGACGGGGCGCGGCGTGGTGATCCACCGCGAGAACTGCGTCAACGTCGAGGACTACCGTAAACACCCGGAGAACTGGCTCCCGGTGAGCTGGCAGAGCGCTCCCGATCGCCTGTTCTCCTCCGAGATCCGCGTCAACGTCGTCAACCGCACCGGGGTGCTGGCGGCGGTCGCCGCCGCGATCGCCAGCACGGAGACCAACATCGATCACGTCTCGATCGATGAGCAGGACTCAGACGCCGCGGTCCTCACCTTCGAGCTGCGGGTGCGCGACCGCCGGCAGCTCGCGCGGCTGGTGCGCGTCATCCGCCGCATGCCAGACGTCGCCCGCGTCACGCGCTCCATCGCCGCCCGGGCCCGCGACGAGCACGTCCCCGAGAGCGACGGGGAGTCGAGCGGTTGAGCTGCCTGCCATCAAGACTTGAGGAGGATCCGCACCGATGAGCCGCCAGAGCATTCATAGCGACCGCGCCCCACAGGCGATCGGTCCTTATTCGCAGGCCGTGCGCGCCGGCGACACCGTCTACATGTCGGGCCAGGTGCCCTTCGACCCCGCCACCATGCAGCTCGTGACCGGTGACATCGACATCCAGGCACGCCGCGTGTTCGAGAACCTCAAGGCGGTCGCCGAAGCCGCCGGCGGCTCGCTGGCACATGCGGTGAAGCTCACGATCTTCCTCACCGACCTGGCCAACTTCGCCAAGGTCAACGAGGTCATGGCGAGCTACTTCGCCAAGCCCTATCCGGCGCGCTCCACCATCGGTGTCGCGCAGCTGCCGCGCGGCGCACAGATCGAGATCGAGTGCGTGCTGCACCTCGGCTGAGAGGGGCGGTGCGCCGCGCTGGCGCGCCCGGGAAGCCCGCAGCGCCCGCGGTGCCCACGACGCCAGCGACGGCAGCGACGCCCGCCGCGGATGCCGGGAGCCGGCCGGTCACCCGCTTGCGCGGCGTGGGCGCAGCTCTCGGCGAGCGTCTCGAGCGGCTCGGAGTCAGGAGCGTCGCGGATCTGCTCTTTCTGCTGCCGCTGCGCTATGAGGACCGTACGCGCCTCACCCCGATCGGCGCGCTCACGGTCGGCGCTCGCGCCACCGTGGAGGGCGAAATCCAGCTGACCGAGGTGGCCTACCGTCGCCGCCGCCAGCTCCTCACCCGCATCTCCGACGGCTCAGGCTTCCTGACGCTGCGATTCTTCTATTTCTCCGCGAGCCAGATCCAGGGACTCGCCCGCGGCACGCGCGTGCGCTGCTTCGGCGAGGTGCGCCGCGGGCCGCTGGGACTGGAGATGGTGCACCCGGAGTACCGGCGGCTCGCGCTCGACCCGGCGCCGCTCGAGGAGACGCTCACTCCCATTTATCCGCTGACCGAGGGCGTGCCGCAGGGACGGCTGCGGGTGCTGATCGCGCAGGCGCTCGAGGTGGTGGAGCGGGAAGGCTTGCCGGATTTTCTGCCCGCGAGCGCGGGTCTGCCGGCAGGCCTGCCGACTCTCCAGGAGGCGCTCGCGTATCTGCACCGCCCGCCGCGCGAAGCGGCGCTCGCCGAGCTCGCCACCGGTCGCCACCCCGCGCAGCGCCGTCTTGCCTTCGAGGAGCTGCTGGCGCACCACCTCTCGCTCCGGCTGCGCAAGCGCGCGCTCAAGAGCGATGCCGCCTGGCCGCTCGCCGATGAGGCCGGCTTCTCGCGGCGCTTCATCGCCGGGCTCCCTTTCGCGCTCACCCGCGCCCAGAGGCATGCGCTTGAAGAGGTGCAGGCGGACCTTGGGGGCGCGGTGCCGATGGTGCGGCTGCTGCAGGGCGATGTGGGTTGCGGCAAGACGGTGGTCGCGGCAGCGGCGGCCGCGAGCGCTGCAGGCTCAGGGCTTCAGGCGGCGCTCATGGCGCCCACCGAGCTGCTCGCCGAGCAGCACTGGCGCAATTTTGACGCGTGGTTCCGGCCGCTGGGACTTCCGGTGGCGCTGCTCTCGGGCGGCCAAACCCCGCGCGCACGCCGCAGCGCGCTCGCGGCGCTCGCCTCCGGTGAGATACGCCTCGCGGTCGGCACGCACGCGCTGTTTCAGGAAGGCATCGAGTTCGCCCGACTGGCGCTGGTCATCGTCGACGAGCAGCACCGCTTTGGAGTGCAGCAGCGCATGCTGCTTTCGGAGAAGGGCCAGGGGACGGGCAGGCACCCGCACCAGCTGATCATGACCGCGACTCCCATTCCACGCACCCTCGCCATGACCGCGTACGCGGACCTCGACATCTCGGTGATCGATGAGCTCCCCCCGGGACGCACGCCGGTGCAAACCGTGGTGCTGCCGGAGGAGCGCCGGGCGGAGGTGGTGGAGCGGATCGTCGGCGCCTGCCGCGCCGGAAGGCAGGTCTACTGGGTGTGTCCGCTGATCGATGAGTCGGACGAGCTGCGCGCCCAGGCGGTCGAGGAAACCGGCGCGAGGCTCGCCGAGGCGCTGCCGGGCGTGCGCGTGGGGCTCGTGCACGGGCGCATGCCGAGCGGCGCCAAAGACCAGGCGATGCTCGCCTTCAAGGCGGGGAAGATCCAGCTGCTGGTCGCCACCACCGTGATCGAGGTCGGGGTGGACGTGCCGAACGCGACCCTCATGGTGATCGAGAACGCCGAGCGCATGGGCCTCGCACAGCTCCATCAGCTGCGCGGTCGGGTGGGGCGCGGTACGGACGCGAGCAGCTGCCTGCTGCTCTATCACGCGCCGCTCTCCGAGCCGGCACGCGCGCGGCTGCGCGCAATCCGCGGCACCTCGGATGGCTTCGAGATCGCGCGGCGCGATCTCGAGCTGCGGGGGCCCGGGGAGCTCCTCGGCACGCGCCAGACCGGGCTCGCGCAGATGCGCGTCGCGGACCTGATCCGCGATGCGGACCTGCTGCCCAGAGTCCAGGCGGCCGCGCAACGGCTCGAGAGCGAGCCGTGCAGCGTCGCCGCGCTCACCGCTCGCTGGATCGGCTCGGGAGAGCGCTACGGGCGCATCGGCTGAAGGCGGGGCGCGCCCGCCGCCTGTGCTACCGTTGAAAGAGCCATGTCAGCTGCCGCACCCGAGCTCCCCTCGACCCAATCCGCGCGAGAGCCCGCGCCGGTCGCCCTGCCGGCCGTGCCGCGCTTTCCGGAAGCGCCCTTCTCCTACCGCCTCGGCCGGCGGCTCGGCGGCTATGCGCGCCTCATGCGACTCGACCGGCCGGTCGGCACCTGGCTGCTGCTGTGGCCGGCGCTCTGGGCGTTATGGGTCGCGGGCGCCGGAAAACCCAATCCCCGGGTGCTGATCGTGTTCGTACTGGGGGTCGTGGTGATGCGCGCCGCCGGCTGCGTGATCAACGACTTCGCCGATCGCAACATCGATCCACACGTGCGGCGCACGCGCGACCGGCCGCTCGCCTCACGCCTCGTCAGCCCGACCGAAGCGCTCGTGCTCTTCACGCTGTTGATCGCAGCGGCGCTCTATCTGGTCACGAGGCTCGATGAGCTCACCGTAAAGCTCGCCGTCATCGGGGCGCTGCTCACGATCTCCTACCCCTTCGTGAAGCGGGTCTTCCCGATTCCTCAGCTCTACCTCGGGATCTGCTTCGGGGGCTGGAGCGTGCTCATGGCATTCGCCGCCCAGACCGGGTCGCTCCCGCGGGTCGCATGGGTCTTGTATTTCGCCGCGGTGATCTGGGCGTCGATGTACGACACCATCTACGCCATGATCGACCGTGAGGACGACATCCGAATCGGCATCAAGTCGAGCGCCATCCTCTTCGCCGACATGGACAAGCTCCTGATCGCCGTCATGCAGGCGATGATGCTGTATGCACTCTATCTTGCAGGCGATGACATGCACTTCGGGCGCTGGTACCGCGCCGGCATCGCGGCCGCCGCGCTCCTGTATCTATGGCAGCAGTGGCTCATCCGGCGGCGGGAACCTGCGGGCTGCCTGCGGGCGTTCCTCAATAATCAGTACGTCGGCCTCGCGGTGTTCGCCGGCATACTGCTGCAGTACGTGTATCGGACCTGACGATGTGGAAGAACCAACCTTTTGCCGCGCGCCTCGGCTTCGCGCTGCACGGCCTCCGATCCGCGCTGCGCACCGAGCCGAGCCTCAGGTTCCAGGTCGCAGCGCTCGCGGCGGCGCTCGCCGTGCTCGTGTGGCTGCGGCCCGAGCCCGTGTGGTGGGCGCTGACGCTGCTTGCCAGCGGGCTGGTTCTCGGGGCGGAGCTCCTCAATACCGCGATCGAGGAGCTCGCCGATGAGCTGAATCCGGGGGCGCACCCGCGCATCCGCCTCATCAAGGACTGCGCCGCCGCCGCGGTGCTCATGGCCTCCGCGGCCGCGCTCGGTGTGGCGGTGGCCTTCCTGGTGCATGTGCTGCATCGATAGGCATCGATAGGCAGGAAAGCGATTGTCGACTCAGGAACCGTCTTTGCGTTGACATGAGAAGGCCGCCTCGGGCATCGTCCGCCGCATGACACGCGAGCCGCCGCCGATCCGCCACGACTGGACGCTGCCGGAAGTGGAGGCGCTGTTCGCACTGCCGTTCATGGACCTGCTGTACCGCGCGCAGGGAGTGCACCGCTCGTTCCATGAGCCCAACACGGTGCAACTCTCGACGCTGCTCTCCATCAAGACCGGCGCCTGTCCCGAGGACTGCGCCTACTGTCCGCAGAGCGTGCATTACCGCACGGGACTCGAGCGCACGGCGCTCCTCGAGCTCGAGGCGGTGCGCGATGCCGCCGTGCGCGCCCGCGCAGCCGGTGCGACGCGCTTCTGCATGGGAGCCGGCTGGCGTCAGCCCAGGGCGCGCGAGCTCGAGGCGGTGGCGGCAATGGTCCGCGAGGTGCGGGCGCTCGGACTCGAGACCTGCGCGACGCTCGGCATGCTCACCGCTCCCCAGGCGGCGCAGCTCAAGGAGTCGGGCCTCGATTACTACAACCACAACCTCGATACCTCCGCGCAGTTCTACGGCGAGATCATCACGACGCGCACCTACCAGGAGCGGCTCGACACG
>Ga0070735_10004826_pt1 | contig 11260 bp, 12 predicted proteins | sample Coa_R1_FD_66443 | JGI IMG/M metagenome (GOLD analysis project Ga0070735, IMG submission 66443) | Surface soil microbial communities from Centralia Pennsylvania, which are recovering from an underground coalmine fire - Coalmine... | ecosystem: Environmental > Terrestrial > Soil > Unclassified ... | reverse complement strand
CAATCTGCCGCAGCAAATTCACGATCTGCTCCGGCTTGTATCTCTTCATCGGCATGACCGGTCTTCCTCCAGGTGAATTCTCTCTCATTTCACCTGGTACAAAAATCCCCGGTCAGGTCATGTGGCTCCGTCGGCGGATTGTCTCTTGATGCGAAAACCGGGGAAATTGGTAAGACTGTTCCGCGCGTAGGCGATACGGACGAGGTTTGGTACGATCCCACCACAAACAGCTATTACTTCGCGCACACTGCAGAGGGAGCAACGGAATTATCTTCGGCCGCTACGGGAGCTGTTGGGATTGTCGATGCGGCGACCGAAGAATTTGTTACCGAGATTCCTTTCAAGGGTGGCGGCGTGCACTCCGTCGCCGTCAACTCGGTGAACAAACACATCTTCGTTCCAGTTTACGGGAAGGGGATCTATGTCGTCGTACCTAGTAACTGAAGCGCGACGCTCGTGGTAGCGGGCGATCCAAAACATGTGCCGAGTAGTAAGTCTGCGAGGAGAACTACGGCGCACCACCGAAAGACATACCTTACTGAATGACTGACCGCCAGCAAGTGACCATTCGCTTATCAACGGGAACGAGTCTATTTCTTACAAGAGACGTTTTGCTCCTATTCGTCACGCGCTTCATACGCCTATTTGCGTATGGCTCCCTATCTGTTGTCCTCGTGTTCTATCTCACGGGTCTCGGGCTGAGCACGTCTCAAATAGGCGTGTTATTCACCCTCACTCTCATCGGAGATACAGTCATCTCACTTTATCTTACAACTCGAGCCGACCGAATCGGCCGGCGGCGCATGCTTGTTGTGGGCGCTCTGCTCATGATCGCCGCGGGTGTGATCTTTTCGATCACGCATAGCTTCCTGTTACTGACGACCGCCGCGACGATCGGTGTTATCAGCCCGAGCGGCAATGAAGTAGGACCTTTCCTATCGATCGAACAGGCCGCCCTGTCCAATGTCGTATCCGAACAAACGAGGACGAACATATTTGCATGGTATGCGCTTGCTGGTTCGTTCGCGACAGCGCTCGGCGCCTTATCTGCGGGCGTTATCGTGCACGTGCTACAGAAAGCCTCAGTGGCTCCTCTGAACAGCTACCGCATGATCGTTGTTCTCTATGCTGTTCTCGGCGTTCTGATGTTGTTCTTTTTCAATCGTCTGACGTCTGCGGCTGAGGTGATCTCGCACGGAAAATCGGATAGTTCAGCGGGCCTGCCGAAGTTTTTTGGCATCGGCCATTCGCACGGCGTCGTGCTGAAGCTGTCTGGGCTTTTTGCGCTGGACTCCTTCGGTGGCGGCTTCGTGGTCCAGAGCTTCGCCGCGTATTGGTTCTATCTCCGTTTCGGATTAACACCTGAAAGTCTTGGTTTGATCTTTTTCGTCGCAAATTTAATCTCTGGAGTTTCAGCGCTCCTAGCATCTCGCCTAGCATCGCGCTTAGGACTCGTAAGAACAATGGTCTTTACGCATCTGCCCTCAAACATCCTTCTGATCCTTATTCCCCTGATGCCAACGCTGTCGCTCGCGATCGCAGTTCTATTTCTGCGTTTTAGCATTAGCCAAATGGATGTGCCAACCCGTCAGTCATACACGATGGCTGTCGTTCCGCCGCAAGAACGATCCGCCGCAGCCGGCATTACGAGTGTGGCACGATCAACAGGCGCAGCGGTGGCCCCTTTCTTAGCGGGTATCATGTTTGCTCGGCCAACGCTGATAAACGTGCCATTTTTTATCGCAGGGGCATTGAAGATCGTCTACGACCTTTTATTATATAAAAACTTTGTCGCTGCTCGACCACCCGATGAGGCGCGGTAGTTGGGTTAAGCTGAGACCCGCCGGCAAATGCATTCTCACTCTATCTTCAGGTTCTGATGCGGGAACGCGGGTCGAAACCCATTTCCATGCCACTTGGCTCTCGCTTTCTCTGTGGCATATTCCGAGAGGATTTGATATCCATAAGGAAACTCCACGGGCGAAAGCAATCAGTATTTTAAGAGGAGCCGACGATGAAAGCTTCTGTACCGTTGCTCGCTGCTCTGCTATTTGGATCGGCAACAATCTGGATTCCGCTTCGTGACGCATTGGCGCAGCAGCCCTCACCTCACCGAGAGCCGATGGTAATTACGAATCGGGTTCCGCTGCCGGGCGTTGTCGGGCGCCTGGATCATTTTACGATCGATAACAAACACCGCCGGGTCATCGTTGCGGGATTGGGAAACGACACAGTTGAGGTAGTCGGTGGATTCGCTTTAAGGGACATCCACAGCATCCCTGGGCAGGACGGGCCCCAAGGAGTGCTTTACGTTCCAGAAATCGACAAACTCTTAGTCGCGAACGAAGGAGGCAAGCTCAACATTTATGAGGGAGATAAATACCAATTTGTAAGGGCTCTAGATTTCGACGGCGCCGATAACCTCCGATACGATCCGGTCGGAAAATTGATCTACGTCTCTTACGCGGCGGGTATAGGCACGATCGACGCAAAGACATTGGAACCTCTACCGACCGTCTACAAGTTTCCAGAGCAGCCGGAATCGTATCAGCTAGAGAAGAATGGGCCTCGAATCTTCGTGAACCTCCCAATCGCAAACTCCATAGCGGTTCTTGATCGTAAGACCGGGGAAAGAATCGCAACGTGGAAATTTAACGATGCCCGGACAAACTTCGCGATGCTGCTTGACGAAGCGAACCATCGTTTATTTTCCGTGTTTAGAAATCCCTCGACCATCATGGTCTTTGACACCGAGTCTGGCAAGATCGTTGCGAAACTCCCCTGTGTCGTGGACGTTGATGATATTTGGTACGAACCGACCACGAAACGTATTTACCTGAGCGGAGGAGAGGGGTATGTTGACGTTTTTCATCAACTCGACCCTGACCATTACGAACGAATTGGAAAGATTCCAACTTTTACAGGAGCGCGCACCAGTGTGATCTGGGGAGAATATCGCGCGCGCCAAGGGATGGTTATTGGTGTTCCAGCGACCTCGAATCAGGGCGCGGAATTATGGTTCACGCAATTCATAGATTACTGAGCTTATGTGCTGGGGACTTACTTGTGGTTGCTCTACCCAAGGAGGATACGAATGCACAACCAAGGAGCAATTGGCGCAGTCCGTGAATACCGAATTCATGCCCACGATGCTGTGCCACTTTGACCGCTTTGCGCTTGACGCCAAGGGCGGCCGTCTCTTCGCGGTGGCAGAAAATGACGGGACCGTTGAAGTGTACGCTATCCCCTCCGGGAAATTCCTTCACAGCCTCGGCGGATTTGGGATGTCCCACAACGTGGTTTACCGTGCTGACGTGAATCGGATTTACGCGACAGACGGCAATCACACCGCCGGTTTTCTTCGGATATTTGACGGAACAACGTATCAGCCGCTCAAGACGATAAAGCTGCTTCCGGATACCGATTCGATGAACTACGATTTTGTAACCCATTATTTATACATTACGAATGGAGGCGATTACGCGAGCCTCGACTACACCTTACTGACCGTGGTGAATACTGATACGGACGAGCCGGTCGGCGAGATCAAATTTGATGTCGGCCGTCTCGAACACATGGTCATGGAGAAATCGGGTTCCAGGCTGTTCATTACGAGTCCAAACAAGGGCGAGATCGATGTGATTGACAGGAGCAAGAGGTCTATAGCGGCTGCGTGGCCAGTTACTGACGGCAAGTTTTGCGTTGCTGTAGATCTTGACGAAGCTAATCACCGGCTGTTTGTCACCTGCCGGAGCGGGACGCTGAACGTAATGGACACGGAGACAGGTAAAGTGATCGTCACATTGCCAATCTCAAGGGGCACCGACGACATCGTTTATGACGCGGAGCGTAAACGCATTTACATCACATCCGCGGAGGGTTTCATTGACGTTTTTCACCAGAGGGACGCCGATCATTACGATGTGATTGGAAAGGTCGCGACTGGACCCATGGGCAAGAACCTCATGCTGGTCAACTCGCTGAACCGTCTGTATGTCGCCGTGCCAACGAATGGAAACGTCCAGTCTAAACTTCTGGTGTTCGAGGTGCAGTGATCCTGTTGCAAGCATAGACTGGCACGGAGTGCCTTTAGGCTAGGCTACCGTCGGTCGCCTTTTTGATTTGTATCTTTGGAGCGAGGATCAGGAATGGAAAGGTGTCGTTGTTTTCAGATAACTTTCAGGTTGCACCGTTACGCTCGGTCAAAAGTACCTACTTGTAGTTCACATAGCCAAGATCAAGGACGCAGCCGGACGGTGTCAGCGGGAAGTCCATGTCACAGAATTTGTTGGAGAATCAAAAATCGGCCACTCGGAGGAATAGAATGAGAAAAGTCTGCGGTATTGTTCTGGCAATTGTGGTAATGCTTTCGCTCACGCCCCGGACAGGCGCGCAACAGAGTTCCACGCCCGCAAAAAAGAGCCCCGCGGCTGCGAAAAAGAGCTCCACTCCGGCGCCGGCATCCGACGAAAACGCTCCGCTCATTTTGACGACCCAGCTACCTTTGCCGGGAGTTCACGGGCGATTCGACCACTTCGCCTTCGATCCCGTCGAGCCGGGCAGGATCTTCATTTCCGCGCTAGGGAACAACTCAGTGGAAATCATAAATCTCGTGGAAGGAACGGAAGTTAAACGCATCACCGGCATTCCGGAACCTCAGGGTATTACCTATGCTCCCGATCTTAAGAAGCTCTTTGTCGCAAGCCGCAAGGGGACGCTCTACATCTATGATGGCACCAGCTACGACCTTATTACCAAAATTGTCTACAACGAGGACGTCGACAATCTGCGGTACGACGCCGCTTCGAAACGCGTGTATGTCGGCTTGGGCGACGAAGACAAAGCTGCAATCGGCATGGTTGATGCAACAACCAATCAGCGTCTGGATGAAGAATACAAAACCGGCGCCCATCCCGAGTCATTCCAACTCGAAACGTCAGGATCTAGAATCTTTGTAAACTTGCCGGATCTGAAGGCCGTAGGTGTCATCGACCGCAACACGAAAAAGTTGACCAAATGGCCGCTCACTCTTCAGGAGAACTTTCCTATGGCGCTCGACGAGGCCGATCACCGATTGCTCATCGTTACCCGTACCCCGCCTCGCCTGGCGGTGCTTGACACCGAAACCGGTAAGGTCATTGCCGCACTGCCGTGTGTCGCCGACGTGGATGACGTGTATTATGATTCAAACCACAAACGCGTTTATATCCCCGGCGGACAGGGCGTGATCGATGTTTTTCAACAAAAAGACCCCAATGATTACGAGCGTCTCGCCAAGATCCCCACAGTTGTAGGCGCGCGCACAGCTGGCTATGCCAAGACCGGCAAAAAGGGCAGCGACCGTTTCTATCTTGCCATTCCCGATACCCCAGGTAAGGAAGCAGCCGTTTGGTGGTATACAGTCCAGGATTAAAAATCTTAAAGCGACTCGTTCGGTTTCTAATAGGGCGCAGGTCCGCGCCGGCAGGCTAGGGCTCTGAAAAAATGAAGCCAGATTCGATTCACACCAGTCTAGAAAAAATACTTGTAAATATTCTACCTTCGGAGGAAACGTGAGAAGAGCTTTTGTGCCATTTTTGATTGCGTTGTTGTCGTTCGCCGCCAGAGTTGCCGCACAGGAAGCGCCTTCTAATGACGAATTTGCTCCTCTGATCCTGGTGCGAATCATTCCTATGCCCGACGTCGAGGGCCGCTTCGATCACATGGCGGTAGACAATCGCAGCGGCCGGGTATTTGCCGCGGTATATGGAAATGATTCGGTGCAGGTTCTGGATGTGCAGCGAGGCAAGCGCATTCATGTCCTAACAGATCCGGGATTCAGCAGGCCGCAAATGGTCGCTTACATTCCTGAATCCAACCGGATCGTTGTTTCAAATGAAGGCGACGGTTCCTGCAAGATTTTTGATGCCGATACGTACAAGCTGATCGACAGCGTTAAGTATTCCGAGGATGCGGATCAGCTTCGCTACGATACCGTCTCGAAGCACGTTTTCGTTGGCTATGGCGATGAGGCCGAAGGAGCCATCGGCGTTTTCGATACGACTACCAATAAGCGCGTGGCCGATTTCGTCGTCGGCGCGCACCCCGAATCATTTCAGCTCGAGGAAAAAGGCCCGCGAATCTTTGTGAATCTCGCTTCCATCAACCAAATTGCGGTGATCGATCGAAACACGCATAAGGTCGATAAATGGAAGCTCGAAGGGGCAGGAACAAACTTTCCCATGGCGCTGGATGAAGCGCATCACCGATTGTTCGTAGCTGCGCGGCGTCCGGCGCGACTGCTCGTGCTCGATATAGATACCGGCAAGACGATTGCCAGCTTACCGGGAGCCGCCGACACCGATGACATGTGGTATGACTCCGATCGCAAGCGCATTTATGTTCCCAGCGGGGAAGGTTTTATTTTTGTTTACCAGCAAATCGACGCAGACCGCTATGAACGTATCGCCAAAATTCCCACCGCGATTGGTGCGCGGACCAGCGCGTATTACGGACAGGTTGGAAAGCACAATACCCTGTACGTAGCTGTTCCAGCGCGTGCCAACCGAGGCGCCGAATTGTGGTTTTACGAGACGCGGGATTGATTGGCAAGCACGGCTCTACCAGCACTAATCTCGGGACAACAGTACGCAATTGTCTGGATCGTGCTTGAAAATACCGGCAGGGCCGTCACCACTGTACATCCAGGTGGTTGCTTGTGGATGTCTCGTTTTCAGGTTTCTTTCAGGTTATGCGCTTAGGCTGCTTAGCTAAGGAGCTCCACCTTCAGAAAATAGAACAACGCGGGACGAGTTCGTCGGCCCTAGCCCATCAAGCGAAGGGAATCAAATTGTCTTGGTGAGGTGAAAAGTGAAAAAGCATTTTGCATTGCTTTGGATATTGCTGCTGGGATATGCGGGGGCCGCAAACGGCCAGGGACCTGCGCCTCTGAAACTGATCCAAACCATTCCATTGCCGGGCGTCCCGGGAGCTTTGGACCATATGGCGATCGATGTCCGTGGCCAACGACTTTTTGTCCCAGCCGAGCAACATCAAACAGTTGAAGTCATTGATTTAAGAGCCGGTAAAAGAATCCGCACTCTCGGTGATGTCCTCTGGCCCAGCACGGTCGCCTATAATCCCCAGACCAATGAGATTTTCGTCACGGACCGGTCCGGTGGATCGGTCAAAGTTTTCAATGGTCAGACGTATGAACTCGTCAAGACCATCGAATTGATTTTGGGGCCCGACAACGCGACCTACGACCCCGCCACCCAGATTTTTTACAGTATCGAACGCATTGACCCGTGGGCCGAAGGCCGATTTCGCGATCGCCACACTCTGCTGCTGTGCCGCCTCCTCCGAGCGAACCCGTTTCAAATCCGGGCGCATCTCGATGGCTTGTTTCTCCGCTTCTTCAAGTGATGTTGTCGGAAGACTTCTTTCTGCCAAAGCATCCGTTGGATCGAATTCGGTTTCCGTCGAGACTCCCATAGTCGTGCTCAACTGCGCTCGTGCTAGCGCGAGATTGTTCTGAGCGCGAATGAGTTCCTGCTTCCGTGTCGTCAGCCGCACCTGGGCGCTCAGGTAGTCGGATTCCACGACGATGCCGCTTTCAAAACGATCCTTGCTGCGGTCGAGAATGGCCTGCGCCGTCTTCATGCTTTGCTCGGCGACTTCCAGTTGCTTCCTCGCGAGCAGCACGCCGTAGTAGGAGTCCACAACGCGGAAAATGATTTCCTGGTCGGTGCGTTCCAGTTGATGGCCAGTGGCTTCCTTCACGCGCTCGGCACGGTTCACCGAGCGCCAACTACCGAACGAATCAAAGAGATTCCAGGTTCCACCAAAGCGTGTCGCGAAATTGCCGAATGGCGTGGGAGTATTCAGTACATTCAGCGCGAAGTCGGCCGTCGTGAACCGCTGCTGTCGCAATTCGCTGCCAAAGACGTACACAGGGTCGTTGCCGCGGGTGGCTGTCTCGGAAAAAGTGACGTGCGGCAATAGAAAGGACCTAGCTTCCTTCACCCCGGCTGAAGCGGCCTTTGTGTCGGCCATTGCCGCCTTCCGTTCCGGGTTCTTCTCCAGCGAGATGCTGACCGCCTGTTGAAGCGTCAGGGGAAAAGGTTGTTGTACTTGCTGGGCGAAGAGCAAGCCTGGAGTCGACAACGCGAGAAGCGAAATCATCAAGGCGTTCCCTGCAAAACGAGACACACCCTCTAATCGCACAAGAGTTGTTATCGGGCTCTGTCTTTTTTCACCGGCTTGTCGTCCGCAGATTCTCATTGTGCGTCTTCACTCCTGTACAGTTGCCGGAGTCGGTGCGAGCCATTGCGTTTTCTCTTCGACGATCTCATAGGTGGTGTGCACGCTAGCCGTTTGCTTCACCATCGCGCCCACCGAGCAATACTTTTCTTCTGACAGGCGGATAGCTTCCTCGATTGCGGCGGGATCTATTTCGAAGCCAGTGACCACATGATGGATGCGGACAGCTGTAAATACTTGGGGCGGGCGTTCCGCCTGGTCGGCTTCCACTCGCACTTCGTAACCCGTCACTTTCTGGTGGGACTTCTGCCGCAGGATCGTAACCACGTCGAATGCCGTGCAACCGGCCAATGCTGTAGCAACCAACTCGATGGGCTTTGGCCCCGTACCTCCGGCAGGGTCGTCGAGCAGCATGTGGTGTTCGCTGCCGGTCGTCGCGGCGAACTGCCGCTCTGTCTTAAGTGGTTGAGTCAGCATAACTTTAGCAGTGACCATTTGTGCCTCTCACAGGCCCCGGTAATTCGGGGCCACACAAATGAATGCAAAGGATTGGATTTTGTTACAGGAAAATGCGGAGGGAATTGGGACGGGTTTGTGGGGGACTAACTTCGGCTAACTTGGCTTGCGTCCTGTCTGGTGATCTTGCTCATTAATCCCTGATACTCCGCCATCAATTCGCGCCTGAATCTCGCGGCAACACTCGGGTCGGGTGCCTCATTTGGGGCCGTTCGGCACTGTTGGATCGATTTCTCCAGGCTCGATAAGAATGCCTTGCAGGGCTCGCAGCCGTCCATGTGCTTCTCCAGTTCTTCACAAAGGGAATCATCAAGCTCGTCATCAAGGTAGTTTGAGAGTACGGCGAACATTTCCTTGCAGCGCCGTTGGCCCGGCTGTGACGATAGGTGCGTTTTCTCGGAGGGTTTCGCAGTTTGACGGAGCATACGATGCTGATCCTGCTTGGCCAGTTCCTTTCGCACGAAGAGTCGTGCCCGGTGCAGCCGCACGCGGATTGTCCCTAGCCGGAGGCCTGTGATTTCGGCGACGTCCCCGTCGGACATTTCCTCCATGTCATGCAGTACAAGAATGAGCCGATACTCCGCAGGTAACTTCTGCACTGCTTTCCGAAGTTTCTTCGCATTCTCGCGACGCAACAGAGAGGTCTCTGGCGATCCATCTCGACTGCCCGACAGCTTTTGCAATTCCCGACGGTCGGGCATCAATTCTTCGAGGGAGAGATCTGCCTTGGGAGCAAATTTGCTCTTCCGTCGACTCATTAGACAGTGATTTTTGGCTACCTTATAGAGCCAAACCATTAGGGCCTTGGGGCTGTCGAACTTTGGCAAGTTGGGAACCGATTTGAGAAGCACTTCCTGCATGGTGTCTTCGGCATCTTGCCGCTGCCCACACACCTTCATGCTGAAAGAAAAAACCGTTTTCTGAAGTAATGTCAGCGCTTCTTCCAAAGACTTAGAGTCCTTGCGCTGGATCAGTTGAACGACTTGCTCGATCTCGGGTCGCACCGACTTAAATGTAGCACGTTCGACTATGGCTCAGAGTTCGGCACTCCGAGCGTCCGCCGCCCGTTTGTGACTCCCGTCATGCGGCCCCGTGACAAACATCACTGTTGCTGATGGCAAAGTCCGACAGACTGGCGCTGAAGGTCAAATGAGCCGCCGGAGATGAAGGCCGCTCAAAAACCGGAAGGGGGTCATATGTCAGTTGAACAAATCCAAAGGACTGAGCAACCAACTGTAGCATTTTTGCTCTCGCTGCTGGCTGGCCTTTGGATGCTGGGTGCCGGAGGGATGATGGGTGGGTTCGGCTGGGGAGGCATGATGGGCGGCTGGCACGGCATGGGTGGCTGGATATGGGGGCGAGGCTTAGCGACCTTTGGGCTATTGTGGCCCTGGTTTGGAATCTCCGCAGGGATAGCTGTGCTGGTCGGCGCGGTCATGCTTTACGTCAGACCCGAGCAACGCCGAAGCTGGGGCATAGTGATCCTAGTTGCTTCAGCTTTGAACATTTTTGTTGGGATGATGGGATTATTGGCAGGCACGATGGGTGTGATTGGTGGCGTTCTTGCGCTAGGCACAAAAGACTGAGGGCCTATCTTGTATCGTTGCGCCAGTCAATATTCTTCTGGCAGCAAAATACAGGTGGACGAACGGTCGGCTTCGGTAATCACCCAAATCTTGACCCCGGTAATACTGAGTGTGAACACGGACATCAGCCGGAATCCCTGCTCAAGTGAAAGTTGATTCTCCCTCTGGTCATAAGCGTCAATGTCACCCCAATCGCCGGACTGATGGCGGGCCAGGTAGGTAGAAAGGTCGTCGCCCGATACCCCAATTGCTGCTAAGGCACCGGGCGTCGCGACCATTTGACCAAGCGTGAACAACATCTCTACGCTTTCTCTTTTGCTTCCTCCACTACGGTCTGGGCACCTGGGACTAGTCGTATAGCCGGAACACCCGTTGCCAGCGTGGCTTGGAAAGTCTTAGGGGTGATACCAAACCTTTCGGTGCGTTGGGCCCATGTCATTGCGTAGTCTTTGGTTCCGAACACGAGAATAAGTTGCGCCTTCGCCGCTTCGCTGCGCGTGCCAGGATTGGATTGGGTAGCTGGTGTGGCAGGGGAGGGCAATGCCGCAAGAGTACTCACAATTGGTCAACTCCGATGCGTGCCTCATGTCTTCTTTTCCTTCAGAGATCGGACAAAGCCTCGTGAATCAGATCCCGGCTTCCTGGCTGAAATACTGGTAATCTTCTCGCCAGCCGCCTTGACCCTGGCCAATCGTATTGTAATTCTCGATGAACTCGATTGCGCGGATGTACTTCACCATCGTGAATCCAAGCTGCGTTTCAGCGCGAAGTCGGAGCGGTGCTCCGTGCAGAATCGGCAGGGGCTGGCTGTTCATTTCGTAAGCAAGAATCGTCTGCGGATCTTCCGCCAACTCTAGGCGAATCGTCCCGTAGAAGTATCCCGGTCCTTGGGCGTGTGGCTCCGATGTGGATTTATT